>Ga0208079_1000643_pt1 | contig 18870 bp, 19 predicted proteins | sample NGESurdeep092012_5_FD_184474 | JGI IMG/M metagenome (GOLD analysis project Ga0208079, IMG submission 184474) | Arctic peat soil microbial communities from Barrow, Alaska - NGEE Surface sample 210-2 deep-092012 (SPAdes) | ecosystem: Environmental > Terrestrial > Soil > Wetlands > Peat ... | reverse complement strand
GTGAGTGCTACCGCCCGGTGGTGGAACTGCAGCTGGCCGGCGGTGACTTCATCTCCGATGTCTCGTTGCTGAAAGACGAGGCGACCCAGCGCCTTCGGGGCAGTCACGCCTTGCCCAGCCACACCACCCTCTACCGGTTCCTCGCCGGAGCAGACTTGGGGAGGGTAGCCAAGGCGATGGCAGTGAACCGGGACATGTTGCGCCGGGCCTGGGCGATGGGGGCAGCACCACAGCCGGGCATTCTGACCATCGATCCCACCCACATCGACACCTACGGCACACAGAAGGAAGGCTCTCGCTTCTCCTACAAGGGAACCGTCCAGATGAGCCCACTGGTCGGGGTGGTGGGCGAGACCGGTGACGTACTCGCCATCCGGGCCCGGGGTGGCAACGCCAGCCCGAGGCGCAAGCTCGCCAGCTTCATCGACGAGTGGGTGGCAGCGATCCCCAAAGAGGCCAGGGCCAACTATCAGCTGTGGCTCCGGATCGACTCGGCCGGGTTCTCCAAACAGGTAGTCGAAGCGGCCAGCAGGCACTCGGCGGCGTTCTCGGTCACCTGTGTGCAGAACGAGTCCATACGCAGGGCGATCGAGGCACTGGCTACGAACCCCGAGACCGTGTGGATTCCGGCGAAGGAGGCCGACGGCGAGCTCACTGGCTCCGAGGTGGCCGAGGCCACCTATCGCTTCGCCAAGCGTGGCCTCCGTCTCATCGTGCGTCGCCAGCAAAAGGCAGCCGGCGAGCAGCTGTCCTTCGATGACCTCGGGGGCTGGCGATTCTTCGCCATGATCACCAACATCCCGCCAATGTTCGCCACCGCTGTCGACATCGATCATCATCACCGTCTCCGGGGCGGTGCACCAGAGGAGGTGATCCGCCAACTGAAGGAAGATTTCGGAATGAACCACGCACCATTGCAGAGCTTTACCGCCAACTGGCTGTGGTGGCTCGCCTCTGCCCTCGCCTGCAACGTGGCCCGCTGGGTGAGGGTCCTCGCTCTCCCCGAGGCGTTCCGGACCTGTCGGGGAAAGCGCTTGCGATCCAGCTTCTTCAACGTGCCTGCACGGGTCGTGCGCACCGGCCGCCGGCTCTATCTTCGACCGGCACGCGCCTATCGCCATGCCGACTCGCTCATTGCTGCTCTGAAGCGCCTGCGGGCACTCCCGATGTTCGCCTGAGCCAAACGAGCTCCTCACAGAATCACCCCAGAGGCTGCGGAGCTATGTCCCTGGTCACTTTTGACCACCGCAGAAACAGTCCTCGACGCCGATCAACCGTCGTCACCGGTCTCCTCGAGAGCACTGGTGCACAGATCGGCCGTCTGGCCGGGCTCTGGAGCGCTCAAATCAGTGATCCGCTACCCGGCTGCAATATCAGGGTCTGACGTGCTGGCCGACACGGGATATGCCCACCGGATCGCTGCCCACTGGGCACTCCCACTACGTGCCCTCGGGGCGAACATCGTCACCGATCTCCATCCCTACGACCGCGGTCCGAAAGGCACCTTCGCCGGGGCCATCGCCTCGAACGGCAACCTCTACTGTCCGGCAACCCCGCAGGCACTGCTCGAACTGAGTCCGCTCGCTCGCTCCGCCACTACCGATGACATCAAAGCGCACGACCAGATGACCGCCGAAGCCTCGCGCTACAAACTCGGGCGGATCAGCGCCGACGACCAGGACGGCTATCACCGGGTGGCCTGTCCGGCCGAGATGGGCAAGGTGCGCTGCCCGCTCCGAGAAGAATCGCTTGGATTGTCCCACCAACGACCCGAGGTCACAGGCCCACCCGACCACCAGCCGCGCTGTTGCACCCAACGGACCATCACCGTGCCGCCCGAGGTGGCAGCCAAGACGGCCCAGAAGCACGACTACCCGTCTGCAGTCCACCGGCACTCCTATGCCAGGCGGACCGCCGTGGAGCGGACCTTTTCGACGACGAAGGATCGGGCCAGCAATGACATGACCCGGGGCTGGTGCCGGGTCATGGGCGTCACTGCCATCTCCCTCTTCGTCGCTGCCACTTTCGTTGTCCGCAACCAGCGCATCATCGACTCATTCGAAGCCAGACAAGCCGAGGACCGGCGCAGAATCGACGCCGGCCTGCCGCCGAAGACCCGGAAGCGGCGCCGGAAAACGCTCGGTGACCTGGTCGGGGCGGCAGCGGCCAGCGCTCCGCCGTAGTCGTTCGCTCAGCCCGCTCATTCCCCAGCAGGTCCGTCCGATCGCGGAGGAACTCCGCTCGAACCGTCGCTGTCATAGCCATCTGCGAGTATCGGTATCACCAGCCGGCGCCGGCCACCCTCTTCGGTGAACCAGGACGCCAACTTCGGTGAAGACCCCTCGGTGGGCGAGGGGGGACTTGAACCCCCACATCCTTTCGGACACAGGAACCTGAATCCTGCGCGTCTGCCAATTCCGCCACTCGCCCGAGCGACTGCACGAGATTACCCGAAGAACCTGGACCCTCCTACCAGGGCAATCATGGTGACCGAGTCCGATGGTGGGTGTTTTTCAGGCGATGAGGACCCCGGAGGGCCTGGGAAGGGGGCCTCTTTACTACCGGGACGTTGGCACCGATAGGCTGTGGTCAGCATGGGACTTCAGAAGTTCGAAGGGCGCCTTGAGCGCATTGTCGATGGCACGTTCTCCAAAGCCTTTCGGGGTGAGTTGCATCCTGTGGAGATCGGCCGTCGCCTGACCCGAGAGATGGACCTCAAGCGTCGGCTGGGCGTCCATGGTCTCATCGCGCCCAATTACTTCGAGGTATGCCTCGCCCCGGCCGAGTTCGAGCGATTTGAGAGCTTTCTCGACGCCCTTGTCCGGGAGCTGGAGGAAGCGGCTCGCGAGCACGCCCGCACCGAAGATTATGTGTTCGTCGGCCCTGTCGCGGTGGTGGCGCTCGAGGATCCCAGCCAGCGACGAGGTCGTTTTGCCATTCTGTCCGAGGTCCGCGAAGGCCCCGCCGGTCTCTCGGCGGCATCCATCGTGTTGGCCGATGGGGAACGCATCGTGCTCGGCCCTGAAGTCATCACCATCGGCCGCCTTCCCGAGAGCACAGTGGTCGTCACCGACCCCAACGCCAGTCGGCGCCACGCCGAGATACGAAGGGTGGGCAACGACGTGGTGGTGGTTGATCTGAACTCAACCAACGGGACACGGGTCAATGGTGCCGGCATTCAGGAACGCACCCTGGCGGATGGCGACGAAATCGTGGTCGGAACGACATTCCTCCGATTCGAGACGTCGTGATGGCGGCAGGCACCTGAATTCATATGCACCTGTATCTCATTGTGATTCCGGGGCCCACCAATAACACGCCCGTACTCCGTGCCCTCGAGTACGGAGTCATTCTGGTGTTGTGGCTGTTCTTCATGTGGGTCGTTCGAGCGGTGTGGGTGGAAGTCCGTCCGCTGAAGCGTCGTCGCCGTCGCGATAAGGATGACGACATTGACACCGCGATCGCCGGAAAGTCGCGCAAGGGCAAGCATCTCCGCCTGCATGTGGTGCGTCCCGAGGATCACACCGGTGCAACCTATGAGATCGGTGCCGAAGTCACGGTGGGGCGGGCGGCCGGATGTGGTGTGCCGATCGACTACGACACCTTCGCGTCGAATCTCCACGCTCGGTTGTTCAGGCTGGATGGCGATGTCTGGGTGGAGGACCTCGGTTCCACCAACGGCACCTGGGTGAACACGGAACGGATCGCTGAACGAACCCGTATCGAAAAAGGCGACCTGTTGCAGGTAGGCGGAACCGTATTCGAAGTCGGTAAGTGACATGACGGTTCTTCGGTCGGGGTCGGCCTCCGACGTGGGTCTGGTCCGCTCCTCCAATCAGGATTTGGCCCTAGCGACCTCCAGTCTGTTTGCCGTGGCTGATGGAATGGGCGGCCATGCCGGTGGCGAGGTGGCGTCACGCCTGGCGATCGAAGAGCTGAGTGCAGCGTTTGGCCGCCAGCCCACCGGATCCGGGTTGGCCGAAGCTGTCACTTCCGCCAATGCGATGGTGTGGGCGCACAGCCAAGAGAACGCCGATCTTCGGGGCATGGGCACCACGCTCACCGCGGTGGCCCTGGTCGATGAAGGCGGACGCGATGTGTTGGCGCTGGTCAACGTGGGCGACTCGCGCTCCTACCGGTACCACGATGGCGAACTGACTCAGATCACCAACGACCACAGCCTGGCCGAAGAGATGGTCCTCAACGGCGAGCTGACTCCCGCTGAGGCTGCTTTCCATCCCCACCGCCATATCCTCACCCGAGCCCTGGGCGTGTCCCCGGACGTCAAGGTCGACGTTTGGCGGATCCGACCGATTCGCGGCGACCGGTTCCTCCTCTGTAGTGACGGCCTGACCAACGAGCTCGGGAACAACCAGCTCATCGAAGTCCTGTCCACGGTGGCGGACCCCCAGGCCGCGGCCGACCTCTTTGTCCGTGCGGCGCGCACCCACGGAGGCAGCGACAACATCACCGCGGTCGTGGTCGACGTGATCGTCGGAGAAGAGGACACCCGGTCGATCCCGGCCGTGATGGCCGTGTCACCTGAGTTCGTGGACCCAACGGGTGTGGCCCCCGATGGCGTTGCTGAACTGCAACCGCTGGCTGTTCCCGAGATAAGGATCCCGAATCGCCGCGAGCGCCGAAAGGCCAAACGCCGCGAGCGTCGACGCGATCGAGGCCGGCGCCTGATCACGCTCCGGACAATGCTGTTCGTGATCCTGTTCGTAGCGATTGTGGGCGCCAGTTATTTCTCCGTGCGCTGGTACAACACCAATTCCTATTTCGTCGGCCTCAACGGCAATGAACTGGTGATCTACCAGGGCAGAATCGGTGGGTTTCTCTGGTACCACCCGGTCGAGGCGCAGCGTACCGGGGTCACCACCGCTGATGTGGGGCCGACCTACCTCCCCGCCCTCCAGTCTGGGGTGGAGGAATCGACCATCGGCAATGCCCGGACCTACGTGAAGAATCTGGTGTCGGACCATATGAGCACCCACAGCCCCCCCTCTATGCTTCCGCCCGCCTCGAGCACGACAACGACCACTGCGCCGGGAGCCGGGGCGGGAGGTACCTGATGGAGAAGCGCATCCGCCGGCTGGGAATCTTCATGATGCTCTGTATGGTGGCCATCTTTGTGCAGCTCAACAACATTCAGGTTCTGAAGGCCAACTCATTAGCCACCAACCCGGCCAACCCTCGGGTCCAGTCGGCAGGCCGGAGCCAGCCCCGTGGCGACATCGTGTCGGCGGACGGGGTGAATCTGGCCACTTCGGTGCTGGCCAATTCCGGGGTCTACAAGTACAGGCGGGTTTACAACCCGAACACGGCTGCGCTGTTCTCCCAGATAGTGGGTTACGACTCGTTGAAGTACGGCAATTACAACGGGGTGGAAGCCGAGTACAACAACTATCTCGTGGCCCACAACAAGCCGGCCAAATCCCTTCGTGATCTGTTGACCGGCCAGACCGTGGTGGACAATGTCACCCTCACCATCAATTCCAATCTGCAACGTCAAGTCGCTCAGGCCGTTGACAGCGGTGCCCCCGGCGTGAACGGAGCTGCGGCCGTGGTTCTCGATCCCAACACCGGCGCCATCGAGGCCATGTACTCGAACCCCACGTTCGATCCGAACCCATTGGTGTCTCCGGACCTGGCCACAGAGACGGCCGCGTGGACCGCGCAACTCGCCTTACCGGGGAACCCACTTCGCGCCGGGGCCTACAACCTGATCTACCCACCCGGCTCGAGCTTCAAGGTGATTACCGCCTCGGGCGCGTTGGAGCATCGGCCGGACTTGGCCGCGATGACCTACCCGGTGGTGTCATCCATACCGCTTCCCGATAGCGGCACCCCTCCTCAAATACTCCACAACTACAGCTTCGAACCCTGTGGTGGGACTCTCCAAGAACTTCTGATCCAGTCGTGCGATGCCGACTTTGCCTCCGTTGGCCAACTGCTGGGCGCCCCTACCCTGGTGAACCAGGCCCAGGCCTATGGATTCAACCAGCGGGTCCCGCTGGATGTCCCCGCCTCCACGGTGGCGATTTCTAACTTCGGGACGGTGGCCGCGTTCGCCGCCGACGTGCCTGGTCTGATGAAGTCGGCCATCGGCCAGGACAACGTGGCGGCCTCGGCGCTGCAGATGGCCATGGTGGCCGGTACGGTGGCGAATGGAGGGGTGGAGATGACCCCCCACGTGATGGCCCAGATCCGCGGCTCGCAAGGGAACCTGGTGAACTCGTACACGCCCAAGCCGTGGTTGCGGGCGACGTCGAGTCAGACCGCGGCCACCCTCACCACATTTATGCAAGGGGTCGCATCAAGTGGCACCGCTGCCGGCATCTTCCCGGCCAGCTGGAACGTGGCGGCCAAGACCGGAACTGCCGAGGTCGGGCCCAATCTCTCGCAGACCACTGACTGGTTGATCGCCTTCGCACCCAATGGCCAGTCCAAAGTGGCGGTGGCGGTGGTGGTCCCGAGGCAGGCGGCCAAACAGACGGGTGCCGGTATTTCGGGCCCGATCGTCAAGCAAATTCTTCAAGACATATTGGGCAACCAGTGAAAGACAGCAGGCCCACCCATGAGAACCCCAGAGAGCAACGATCGTAGGCATAGGCTTTGACCCACATCGACCCAACCCAGGCACCGCGCGTCTTCTCCGAGCGGTACGAGCTGAACCATCTGATTGCCCGAGGCGGCATGGCGGAGGTGTACCGCGCCCACGACCGGCTCCTCGACCGTCCGGTGGCGCTGAAGGTCCTCTTCCCCGAGCTGTCGGTGGACAGAACTTTCGTCGAGCGCTTCCGGCGTGAGGCGCAAGCTGCCGCCAACCTGTCTCACCCCAACATCGTGCCGGTCTTCGACTGGGGCGAGGATTCGGGGGCGTACTTCATTGTCATGGAGTTCATCGACGGGCGACCTCTCTCGTCCGTTCTGAAGACGGCCGGCCCGCTGTCGGCTGATCGGGCTGCGGACATCGGCGCCCACGTAGCCGCGGCACTCGGTTACGCCCATAAGCACGGCGTGATTCACCGTGACGTGAAGCCCGGCAACGTGTTGATCACCGACGAAGGTCAGGTAAAGGTGACCGACTTCGGTATCGCCCGAGCCGTCAACACCGAAGAGAGCCTGACCCAGACCGGCGCGGTGATGGGCACGGCCACCTACTTCTCGCCCGAGCAAGCTGAGGGCATCGGGGTCGACCCCCGCAGCGACATCTACTCCCTCGGTGTGGTCCTGTTCGAGATGGTGACCGGGCGGGCCCCCTTCTTGGGGGACACCCCGGTGGCGGTGGCCTCCAAGCACGTGCGTGACACTCCGCCGGTTCCGCGTGAGATCAACCCGTCGATCCCCCCGACCTTCGAGGCCATCATCTTGAAGTCCATGGCCAAGGATCCCAACCACCGGTACGCCACCTCCGAGGACCTGCGGGCCGACCTGTTGCGTTTCAACGAGGGCAGATCCGTGCTGGCGATGGAGGACCCGACAGCCATGCAGGCCGCGTTGGGTGTGACCCAAGCCGTGGGAGCCGTGGGCGGCATCAACGCGACCCAGGCGATCTCGGCCCAGGCTCGCCCAGGAGTGGGCACGGGGCCCGGCGATGAGGGGGAGGAGACCCGAGAACGAAATCGGACCCGGACCTACGCGATCGTCCTGGTTGCCCTCCTGCTACTGCTGGCCGTGGTTGGTGTCCTTCTGGCCCGCCAACTCGGCTACCTCGGGGGCGCGTCGTCGTTCAATCTCCCCAACGTGGTGGGAAAGACGGTGACCCAGGCGACCAACACGCTGAAGGGTGACGGCCTCACCGTGGCCACCAATACACAGGCCACTACCACCTACGCCGCCGGCACCGTCCTGAAGACCGACCCCATCGCCGGCGCCCTGGTCAAGAAGGGGAACACCGTGACGTTGACGCTCGCCGCCCCACCGGTGGTCCCCAAGACAACCGTGCCTTCGGGTATCACCAACACCGACGTGAACTCGGCAGAGTCAGCGCTGAAACAGGCCGGCTTGCAGTACACCGTCAAAAACCAGACCAACAATGCCCCACAGGGCCAGGTGCTGAGTTCCGATCCGGCCTCGGGGGCATCCATCAACCAGGGCGCCACGGTGACACTGATTGTCTCGTCCGGGCCTTCCAGCGTCACGGTGCCTTCGGTCGCCGGACTGAATCAGGCGGCGGCGGGGAACGTCTTGGGTAATCGAGGGTTGGGGGTCAGCGGCTCGACCTCGCAGCCGTCGCAGTACCAAGCCGGCACCGTCATCTCGTCTGATCCGGGGGCGGGGTCCCAGGTTGCTCCCAACTCTTCGGTGACACTGATTGTCTCGTCGGGACCGCCTCCTCCAATCACAACGACCACTTCCACCTCGACCACCGCTCCCTCCTCCTCGACCACCGCTCCCTCCTCCTCGACCACCACATCCTCCCTATTCGGCCACGCCAAGTATCAACACTGAGCAGGATCCGGGCTCGCCTGTCGGCCACTGGCCTCTCTGGGGTCGACTAGACGCGAACGGCAGCGGCGAGGAAGTTGGCCAGCAGCGATGGTCCTGTCGGAGTGAGGATGGACTCGGGGTGGAACTGCACTCCCTCAATGGGTAGCTGGCGATGGCGGAATCCCATGATGACCCCGTCGGCAGTGGTGGCGGTTACCTCCAACACGTCGGGCAGCGTGGATGGCTCTACCACCAGAGAGTGGTACCGGGTAGCGACGAATGGATCGGGTAGACCCTCGAACACGCCCGTCCCGTTGTGGTGGATGGAGGATGTCTTGCCGTGCATCAAAGTGGGGGCGGCAACCACATCCCCACCGAACACCTGGCCGATGGACTGGTGACCCAGGCACACCCCGAGGATCGGATAGACCCCGCCCAACTCGGCGATCACCGCTTGGCTGATGCCCGCATCCTCGGGCCGACCGGGTCCAGGCGAGATGAGAATGGCGTCGGGTGAAGCAGCGCGAATGCCGGCAATGTCGATGTCATCGTTCCGATAGACGACAGGCTCGGCTCCGAGTTCGCCCAGCTCCTGGACGAGGTTGTAGACGAACGAGTCGTAGTTATCGATGACCAGCACCCGGGTCCCCATACGGGTACGAGCGTACTGGCCACACAGGGGGTCATCCCCGGATTCGGACCCCGGCCAAGGCTGGCTATCCTTTCGCCATGGCAACCAAAGCCAAAGCAGGCCCGGGGAAAGCTTCGAAGAAGGGGCGCTCCTCGAGCGGACGCACCACACCTCAGGCCGAGCGCGAACATACGCGAAGCGATCGCTATACCCCACCAATCCCGAAGAACACCAAGGTCAGCCCCAAGTGGATGGGGGGGTTCATCATCGCTCTCTTCATCGTCGGCGTCCTGGTCATCATCCTCAACTATGCCGGTGTGCTTCCCGGAGGCGTGTCCAACTGGTGGTTGGTCGGAGCCATTGGCTCGATCTTCGCGGGCCTGATGGTGGCCACCCGCTACCACTAGCGGGTTCGGCCGCGCCCAGTGGGCGAATGCCCGTGCACGTGAAGAACCGGCCCCTGAGGGCCGGTTCTTCCATTCGTGCATGTGTCTCTCGGTCCTCGGCCATGAAGCCGAGGACCGCCCGGACGATTCAGCCCAGGCGCTCGATGATGGTGGCGTTGGCCATTCCACCACCTTCACACATGGTGACCAGGCCGTAACGGCCATTGGTGCGCTCCAGCTCGTTGAGCAGCGTGGCCGCCAGTTTGGCACCCGATGCTCCGAGAGGGTGACCGAGGGCAATTGCTCCACCGTTCACATTCACTTTGCTCATGTCGGGGTGGTGCTCCTTCTCCCACGCCAGCACCACACATGCGAACGCCTCGTTGATCTCGATGGCGTCCATGTCCTCGATGGTGAGCTTGGCCCGGTCGAGGACCATCTGGGTGGCGGCAATCGGCCCGGTGAGCATCTTGATGGGATCGCTACCGACCACCGCGAAGCTGTGGAACCGGGCGCGGGGGGTCAGGCCGAGTTCGTTGGCCTTCGCCTCACTCATGATCAGGACCGCGGAAGCTCCGTCGGTGATCTGCGAGCTGTTGCCCGCGGTCACCCGCCCATTCTCGGGCCGGTAGGCGGGCTTGAGGTTGCCCAGCACCTCCACCGTGGAATCAGGCCGGATACCCTCATCGGCGGTCACCAGCTCATCGGTGTCGGCACCGTTGTCGTCTTTGATCGCTACCGGGATGATCTCACGTTCGAACCGACCTTCGGCGGTGGCCCGGGCGGCGTTCTGGTGGGACCGCACGGAGAATTCGTCGAGGTCCTGCCGGCTGATGTCCCACTGTTCGGCGATGAGCTCGGCCGATTCACCCTGGCCGACCAGTCCACCTCGCTCGGCGTAGCGCTGCATCACCCTGGGCCCGAATGGGAATCCGAGGTCGCGTACGACCGATGCACCCATCGGTGTGCGCGTCATGACTTCCACCCCGGCGGCGATGACAATGTCGTAGGCCCCGGCCATGACACCCTGAGCTCCGAAGTGGAGCGCTTGCTGGGATGAACCGCACTGGCGGTCGATGGTGGTGGCGGGAACCGAGTCGGGGAATCCTGCGGCCAACGCGGCATTGCGCCCGACGTTCAGCGCCTGTTCGCCGACCTGCATGACGCAGCCCATGATGACGTCCTCGACCAGGCCCGCATCCAGATGGTTGCGCTCGATGAGCGCTTTCAGCGGCTCCGAGGCCAGGTCGGCCGAGTGCCAATTGCGGAACTTTCCGTTGCGCTTGCCTCCAGCGGTTCGCACCGCGTCAACAATGACAGCATCCGTCATGATGGGATTCCTTTCTTGGTCCGGCGGACCCTCGCCTGCCGACCACACCTACCGCTGAGGACCTTCTCTCGGTCCGTCAACTGCATTCGCGGAAAACTTGACCGCGTGGTCAATATTCTACCCAGACCAGATTCGGAGTCAAGCGTGCGCACCCGTGCCTCATCCGGCCGGACCCGATTTCCGGGTCGGATATCGACGCCGACCCACGGTGACGCTACGGTCGGCCCCGTGAGTAACCGAGTCAAAGATATGGACCGCTGGTTGGGCAACGGTGGAATGGAGTTGATCGGTACCGTGGGTGCGTCCTTTGACGACTACGGGGTCGACGGGGAGGATCTGGGTTGGGTGGCCGGGGTATTCACACCGCTTCAGCCCGCCTGTAACCCGCATGGCATCGTCCAGGCCGGAGTGCACGGGCTGCTTCTCGATGCAGCGATGAACTTCGCCATCAATTCCGCCCTTCCCGGTCGCGACAGGACGAAGGCCACCTTGGAGATGAAGATCGAGACCATGCGCCCCGCCCTACTCGGAGAGTCGTACCGGCTGCGGGGCGATGTGGTGCGCATGGCTCGCCAAATTGCCTATGGCGAGGCCACCGTGCGGGACAAGGAAAACCAGGTGGTCAGTCGATCGACCGGCACCTTCATGCTGCATCGCCCCGATCCCAGCGGAAATGGCAGCGCCGCCGCCGGCTGATCTTCACCTCACGCGTCACGTTCGCGACGGGTCGATCCGACCAACGTCGCCGGCAACCGATACCGGTATCACGCCGGTCGTCAGCGGGAGTACGTGGCCGTGGGATCGACATCTGTTGGAGTCGGCATCTGCCGACTGTGTGAAGGACCCACCCAACCCGAGTTCGCACTCTGCTACTGCTGCACGACTCTGATCGGTCGCCTGCAGATGCCGTTGGCACCGGTGACCGCGGTCACGCCGTATCGGGTGGGCGACGGGATGCACCGCTTACTCCGTGGCTATAAGGACGCCCCGCTGGCCGAGGTGCGCTCGATCCATACGTCGCAGTTAGCCGGCATCCTCCGCTGGTGGTTGAGCGAACATGGCGACCGATTGTTGGCCCGCACCGGAGGTCCGTGGGACCTGGTGGTAGGGGTTCCCTCCTCGCAACGCCCTATGGCCCCGGTCGATGCTCTGGTGGATGCGGTGCCGTCGTTGGCCCGACAACACTTGTCGCTGCTGGTCCGGGGACCCGAGCCCACCGATCACCTGGTGGCGTCGAGGCGAGGGTTCGCGGTGACGTCGAACGGTGAGGCCGGCTGCGGTGAGCGGGGGCGCCGGGCCCTGGTGGTTGACGACAGCTTCACTACCGGTGCCCGTGCCCAGAGTGCGGTGGCGGCCCTGCGGATCGCCGGTATCCGGGTGGCCGGAGTGCTGGTGGTGGGCCGAGTGGTCGCTCCCGACACTGCGTGGTGGCAGGCGGCCTATTGGGACTCGATGTTCGAGGAGAGAAGAGCAGCCCGGGCCGTCGAGTGGGCTGGTGAAGGGCATCCGGTCGCGGGGCTACCCCACTGACGTGGGCATTTGGACCAGGATTACCTATCCATATATAGTTGGTTGTTACAAGCAGATAGCTGCGACCGCCGGCAATGGCGGGTGCCGGACCGCCTTTGGCGGCCGGAACAGAACTGACTGGACGATGGCGACCATTTCAACCCCGACCACAACGATGGCTACCGATGCAGGCACCCCCGATGCCCGGTCGAATCCGGCCTCAGCGGTCGGCCCGGGCTGTTCGGTCCCGGCCGGTCTCGACCGGGCATTGACCCAGGTGGCCCGGGCCATCCTCCGGCTCGGCGTTCCCCAGCATGCCTTGGCCGAAGGTGAGGCGATCGACCGATCCGGGTTCTGGCTCCTCGTCCGGGTATCCGAGTACGGACCTATCCGGTTGTCGGAACTGGCAGAAGCGGTGGAGCTCGATCTGTCCACGGTCAGCCGTCAGATGCGCGACCTGGTCAACGGCGGGTTGATTACCAAAGTGCCCGATCCTCATGATGGTCGCTCGTCGTTTTTGAGCCTCTCGGCCCGAGGCGCAGCTGTGTTGGAGTCGGTGTCCGAAGCTCGTCGGGAGGCGCTGGCCGAAGCCATCACCGAGTGGTCGGACGAAGAGCGCACCACCCTGGCCGCCGGGTTGTTCCGCTTGGCCGCCGGGTTGCAGATGACCCCGAAAGGCACGCGATGAGTATCGAAACACCCCCGAGGCCGACTGATGAGGTCACCTCGGCGCCGGCCGGCGCCGCGGCAACGGCGGTTCCCGGCGAGGGGCTGTCCCATCGACAGATCCTCATAGTTTTCAGCGGCCTGATGCTGGGCATGTTCCTGGCTGCCCTCGATCAGACCATCGTGGGTACGGCGTTGCCCACCATCGTGAACAGTTTGCACGGTCTCAACCACATCAGCTGGGTGGTCACCGCCTACCTGTTGACGTCGACCATCTCCACCCCCCTGTACGGGAAGTTGTCCGACCAACTGGGCCGCAAGGGAATCTTTCAGTTCGCCATTGTGATTTTTCTGATCGGATCCGTGCTGTCGGGTTTCAGTCAGAACATGGGCGAACTCATCGCCTTCCGCGGGATCCAGGGCATCGGGGCTGGTGGACTGATGGCCATGGCCATGACGATCATCGCCGACGTGGTCTCTCCTCGTGATCGCGGCCGCTACCAGGGGTACTTCGGCGCCATCTTCGCACTGGCGTCGGTGGCCGGACCTCTCCTCGGTGGGGTGTTCACCGACAACCTGTCGTGGAGATGGATCTTCTACATCAACGTGCCCATCGGCATCGTCGCCCTGTTCGTCACCTCGGTGGTCCTCAAGCTGCCATTCCGTCGGCAATCGCACAACATCGATTACCTGGGGGCGATGCTGCTGATGTTGGCCATCACCGCCACCCTCTTGGTGACCGTGTGGGGCGGGACCCAGTACGGATGGGGATCGTCGACGATCATCATCCTGGCCATCGCCGCGGTGGTGCTGGTCACCGCCTTCATCTTGTGGGAGAGGAAGGCCTCCGAGCCGATCCTGCCTCCCAGCCTGTTTCGCGTCGGCATCTTCCGGGTGTCGGCCGGCGTGAGCTTCCTGCTGTCCATTGTCATGTTCGGCGCCATCATCTATTTGCCGCTCTATCTTCAGCTGGTGGACGGGGTGTCGGCCATGGTGTCGGGACTCCTCCTGGTGCCGATGATGGTCGGATTGTTGGTCACGTCAATCGCCTCCGGACAGATCGTCACCCGAACAGGGAGATACAAGATATTTCCGATAGCCGGGTCGGTCCTGATGGTGATCGGCATGTGGCTGCTGTCCCAACTGGGGCTGCACACCTCCCACCTCACGATGAGTCTCTATGTGATTGTGCTGGGGGCCGGCATGGGCATGACCATGCAGATCATGGTGCTGGCCACCCAAAATGCGGTAGCCCCCACCCAGATAGGTACCGCCACCGCCGCCGTCACGTTCTTCCGGTCGCTGGGGGGCGCATTCGGCACCTCGCTGTTCGGAGCCATCTTCATTGCCGGTCTCGGACACTGGATTCCGCTGCTGGTTCCCGGCACCGGGTCCAAGTCCATCCACGTGAGTGGGAGTTTTTCCATGAGCCCCACCCGGCTGCACACCTTCCCCGTCGCCGTACAGCATGGAATTCTCGAGTCGTTCGTGCGCTCACTCCATACGATGTTTTTGGTGGGCGTGCCGGTGGCCGCGGCCACGTTTGCGCTGACCCTCTTCCTCAGGGAGATGAAGCTCCGGACCAATTCCGGTCTTGAGCGACCGATCGAGGATGTGGCTATGGCGGGCGGTGCCCCGGGCTCCGCCGATGCTGAAATCGACCAAGGGGTCGTTGGATCGGGTGCGATCATCGGGTAGGTCTGACACCCGGTATCCGCTCGTCCCGATTGGGCCCGGGTGTACTAGACCAGGGTCATGCTGTTACGTGTCTTCACCGAGCCCCAACAGGGCGCAACCTATGACCAACTCGTGCGGGTGGCTCAAGTTGCCGAACGCCTGGGGTTCGATGCGTTTTTCCGGAGTGACCATTTTTTGGTGATGGGCGACTCGGATGGCCTTCCGGGACCCACCGACGCATGGATCACCCTGGCCGGCATTTCCCGGGAGACCAGCCGGATCCGACTCGGGACATTGGTGACGTCGGCCACCTTCAGGCTTCCGGGCCTGTTGGCGGTGACCGTGGCCGAGGTTGACGCCATGAGCCACGGCCGGGTCGAGCTGGGCTTAGGGTCCGGGTGGTTCGACACCGAGCACACCGCCTACGGCGTTCCGTTCCCCCCACTCGGCGAGCGGTTCGAGAGGCTCGAGGAACAGTTGGCCCTCATCACCGGGATGTGGGCGACCCCCAGCGGCGAGAAGTTCTCCTTTCATGGAGCCCACTACCAGTTGGAAGATTGCCCGGCACTACCCAAACCGGTGCAGCGACCGGGACCTCCGGTGATTGTCGGAGGAGGCGGAAAGAAACGAACTCCCCGGTTGGCCGCAACCTACGCCTCGGAGCTGAACGTACCGTTCTCTTCGCCGGAGGACACCGTCGCTCAGTACGAGCGGACGAAGCTCGCCTGTGAGGCCATCGACCGTGATCCGGCCTCCATGGTATTTTCCGCTGCCCAGGTGGTGTGCTGTGGGCGTGACAATGCCGAAGTGGCGCGTCGTGCCAAAGACATCGGACGATCGGTGGACGATCTACGCGAGCACGGCCTCTGCGGAACACCTGAGGAACTGGTGGAGAAACTGGCGAGCTTCGCCGACCTGGGGATGGAGCGGGTGTACCTGCAGTTTCTCGCCTTGGATGACCTCGAACATCTTGAGCTGATCGGCGAAGAGGTACTGCCGCACTGTGCACAGCTGGGCTGATTCCCGCTGACACTGCGATACGAAGTGAGGTGAGGGTCTGCTCAGGTAGCGTCGTGGTTGGCGGTCAGACGTTCGATGCGCTCGAGAGTCCTCTCCATGTTGGAGCGGGTCTTCTCGGGCAGACCGCCCAACTTCAAAAGTAGACGTTGGTGATCCTGGGAAATATCCCAGCTCTCCGTCACCCGGGTCCCACTTTGGACCGGCTCGAGCTCGTAACGCCAGATACGCCCGGCGGCAAACCGACCAAGGAGACCTCCGGGCCGGGACTGCCACGCGATCCGCCGGTTCTCTTCGAACTCGATGACCGTGCTGACCATCGAGTAGTTGATGCCCATGTGCATAGACATGCCGAAGGTGGAGCCCATGGAGAGGCGTTGGGGTGAGCCCACCTTGGCCTGTTTCACCGTGCCCGAGCCATCGATCTCAGGATGGCGGGCCACATCGGCCAACAGATCGAAGATGGCCCCGGGCGCGACCGGGATCACTCGCTCGACCGAGACAACATCGCCTTCCATCTGAGGCCTCCGTGAGGTGGGGTAGGGCTGGGTCGGCACGATCGATGCCGACCGACATCACCTCTGGTCCATCATGGACCGGAGCCCACCGATGATGCCAATGCGGTGCCCTGACCGACTTACCGGTTTTCTTCGTGAATGTTCGATTGACGCCCGGCACTGTCGACCGACTGCTGGTCGTAGGTCCTGCGGCGAGAAGACCCCGAGGTGGCGGCCAGCACGGCGCTGATCACCAAGCCGACGGCCCCGACGACCATGAGGATGACACCGACGGTGGAAAGACGGAACCCGTGGGTCTGGGTGGTGGTAATTCCCCAGTACAGAACGGCTCCCACTGCGAATACCAAGATGCTGACTACAAATCCGGCACCGAATCCCGATCGCATAGCGCCTCCGTCCATTCTCTCTTGTAGTGGCGATGCTCAGCCATCGGCCACCTGTCCTTACGACAGTAGTGCCAATGAGCTACCCGAACGGGGCCCGTCCCAACCATTCAGGGCCTGGCGATGACAGGCGATGACTGTCATGGTGGATGGGCTCGGGAGTCGGCCGGCCTCAGACGGCGGCACCTTCGGCCCGGAGTTTGTCCACTACCTCGGTGACCAACTCGGCAGCCCCCCGAAGAGGGCCTACCGGCCACGACCGGAACTCCTCCGGGAAGAGGCTCGGGCTGATCGAGAGATCCCAGGCATCGACCATGCCGTACGCAAAGTCTTCATCTGAGCACTGGCCGCTCTCGAAACGTCGGACCCAAGGGCAGGTAAGCCAACGACACCACAGATCGGCATCGCTCACGATGCCGGCGAGCTCTTTCATCGCCACCACGCCCCGCAACTGAACCAACACGTCTCCGAGGTCACACAGAACCATTTCGACGGGACCGGCCATCGGCAGGCCCTGCCGTCGCCGACCAGATCCGCCGGAGCCGGCACTCGCGTCGATGCGGCTGGAGTACTCACCGACCGAGGGGCGAAATCGGTCTACGCAGCCGTTAGCCACCGGCTGCTGGCGGGGGACGCCAACCAACGCCTGGATGGCAGTCCCATCGCGCGCCTCTTTACGACCGACAGCGTTGAGACACAACCGACGGCGCCTTCCTCCGAGGTCGAGGTGGTCTCCGTCGCTCCACTGATCGGCGAAGCCATCCGTAGGATCGCCCGTCGGGAGAGCATCTCCGTCCACTTCCGATAGGGGGGAGGCGACCCTCGCCGCCGGCTGCGAGGCCGAACTTACGCCGCCGATCCGTAGAACTGGCTGGAGCCGAAGCTGAAGACGCCGCCATCGTCGGCGACGAAGCGATACCCGGCGCCGCTCGGAGACGCCTCCATGCCCACGATCGGTCGGTTGAGTCCGAGACTGCCGGTCGAGCCGTGGAACGGAGCATTTCCGAAGGAGAAGATGCCGCCGTCGGCGCCCACCAACCAGTACCCGGCATTGGCCGGATCGACAGCCATGCCCACCATCGGCCGGTTGAGCCGCGATCCGCCCATCGAACCCCGGTACGGAGCGTCGAAGGCGAACACACCACCGTCGGAGGCATCTATCCAATAGCCACCCGTGGCCGGATCGACAGCCATGCCCACGATGGGCGCATTCAGCGGGAAGCCACCCGTCGAGCCGTGGAACGGAGCATTTCCGAAGGAGAAGATGCCGCCATCTGAAGCCACCAACCAGTAGCCCCTACCGTCGGGGGTGGCCGCCATGCCGACGAGGGGATGACTGGGCGTCACTCCGGCCGAAGGAAGGGACCCATAGAACCCGGCATCACCAAAGGCGTAGACCGAGCCGTCCCGTCCCACCAACCAATAGCCGTGGCCGTCGGGGGTGGCCGTGATCCCCACGATGGGCGATGGAGGTGCCGAAGGCAGCTCTCCGTAACTGTTCGCTACGGAGCCGCACGCGTCCACCTGACCCGCGGCGTTGACGATCCAGTATCCGGCGTCGCCCAGGCCAGGCGCCATGCCGGTCACGCTGCCGGTGGGAAAGCCGACGCAGCTCTGTGCCGGCGGGTATACCGGGGATGGTGGCGAAAGAGGCGGGTTGCCAGCGAGCATGATCGATGTCGAATTGGTCAGATCGGTGCACTGGCCATAGGTACCGGGGAGGACCAACCCGTAATAGATATTGAACTGATTGGGGGTTACCGGCAGCACGAACGGTGTGAGCGCCGAACAGCGCTGGACCCCATCCTCCTGGATCACCGGTGTCGAGGTCAACGGCGACCAATCTGTGGCGGAGGCCGAGTTGATCTGCCACACGTTGAAGCGGGTCGCGTCTGACGCAGTTGTTTCCTGCACATTGAAAAACATGTACCACCGGGAGCCGCTCTGAAAGACATCGGGATTGGACATGCATTGCGAACCAGAACCTCGGTAGGCGATTGAAGACGTGAGCAGATCCCGATTGGCATCCACGCTCGCCACACCGATCACGCAGTCGGCGCCGTAGTACACCGTCCATCTCTGTGCTCCCGAAGGCTCCAGCACAACCGACGGTGAAGACGCGTCCAAACCGTAGGCGTCAGTAAAAACCAATTGCTTGAACGATGCCCAGTGATTGCCGTCACCGGATGTGGCTGACCACACTTGGTTGTTGCATCCCACAATATGAGGAACCTGCGATTATGCAGAATGAGCTGGCTGGGTTTCCCTTCGTGCCTGCGTAGGTGGGGCGCGGCCGGTCTCACCTCCTGATCGGTTC
>Ga0208079_1000641_pt1 | contig 18937 bp, 19 predicted proteins | sample NGESurdeep092012_5_FD_184474 | JGI IMG/M metagenome (GOLD analysis project Ga0208079, IMG submission 184474) | Arctic peat soil microbial communities from Barrow, Alaska - NGEE Surface sample 210-2 deep-092012 (SPAdes) | ecosystem: Environmental > Terrestrial > Soil > Wetlands > Peat ... | reverse complement strand
CGACCACGTCCGTGGCTTGGAGCAGATCCTCGACATTGTGCACGGCTGCCTCGTGGCTGCCCACCACGAAGCGTTCCCGCAGGAACGACGCCATGGCCGGGTGCATCTCGACGTTCTCGTACGCCGTCTTCGCGTCCCAGGCCTGGTGCAGCGTGTGGCCGGCGAGCTCGCGTTGGAACATCGTCAGGCGGTCGATCGTGTTGGGGATGAGATCCGCGGACGCCATGAAGCCGGCTGGCCCGGAGCACATGAGGGTGAGTGAGGCGAACGCATCGGGAACGGCGATGACCGCGCGCTGAGCCGAGAGACCGCCGAACGAGTGCGCCAGAAGGTGCACCGGCGCGCTGAGGTGCCGCGCCACAGCGACCAGATCGTCAGCGAGCGTGTCGAGGTCGTACGGTCCCGGCGAGGTCGACTGGTGCACCCCGCGCAGGTCGACCGCACAGGCCGCCCAGCCCTTGGCTGCCAGCTCCGGGAGAAGGAAGACGAAGTCCTCCTTGCCGCCGGTGAAACCATGGACGGCCAGCACGATGCCCTTGGGAGAACCCGCCTCGGCGGTCAGCATCGCCAGGTGGGTGCCATCCGGACGAGTGAGCATGCTGGGGGTGAGATCACCGAAGAGGTCGAACACCCATTCAGGCTAGCGGCCGGAGTGTTCGAGCACGGCTACAAGCGCTCGCGCGTAGCCGCACTCCACATCGGTGTCGCGAACGCGCTCCAGCCGTTCGCCCGAGCCGTACGTGACGATCCACTCGTTGCCCTCGTGCTCGAGCGCGACGAGGCTCTGGCCGAGAGCGTCGCGCAGCTGGTCCTCGCGGGGGAGCCACAGCACGCTGTCGGACGGGATCGAGTCGAGCGCCCACTCTGTGGTGCCGTTGAACTTCACGACACTCTCACCCTGGTGCGACGCCACCTCGATGGTCATCTCGGCGACGTGGAAGACCTCTTCGTCCATCTCCTTGCCGGGGATGACGAACCGGTCGCCCGACGCGGGCATCCAGGGCATCCCGGCAACCACGAGCTCGCGGGCCAGATCGAAAGTGATCACCACTCCATGGAACACGCTGTGCGCCGGTGCGACAAGGCTTGCGGCACCCGAAGTGTGCCTACTCGGCTGCGCCCGTACGACGCAGGACCTCGGACAGCCTCTCGGCAGCGGCCATCACGGCTGCCGCGTGGAGGCGACCAGGCTGGCGAGTGAGCCGCTCGATCGGCCCGGAGACGCTGACAGCCGCGATGACCTTCCCGGAGGGGGACCGCACCGGCGCGGAGACCGACGCGACGCCGGCCTCGCGCTCGGCGACCGACTGGCACCAGCCACGACGTCGTACGGCTGCGAGCGCCACCGCCGAGAAGTTCGCTCCCGTGAGGCCTCGCTGGATCCTCTCGGGCTCCTCCCAGGCGAGCAGGACCTGTGCGGCCGAGCCAGCGCTCATCGTGAGCTGGGAGCCGACCGGGATGGTGTCGCGGAGGCCGGACGGGCGCTCGGCGGCGGCTGCGCACACGCGGATGTCACCCTGCCGGCGGTAAAGTTGCGCTGACTCTCCCGTGATGTCGCGAAGGCGCGCAAGAATGGGACCTGCTGTTGCCAGCAGACGGTCCTCGCCGGCGGCGGAGGCCAGCTCAGTGAGGCGTGGGCCGAGCACGAAGCGGCCGTGGAGGTCGCGGCTCACGAGCCGGTGGTGCTCGAGCGCGACCGCCAGGCGGTGAGCGGTGGGACGGGCGAGGCCGGTGGCGCTCACCAGCCCTGCCAGGGTGGTCGGCCCCGATTCCAGGGCGCTGAGCACCAGCGCCGCCTTGTCGAGAACGCCCACACCACTTGAGTTGTCCATACTCTGATACTAGCGTCTCATTTGGCGGGCAGTAAACCCCATACTGGAAGAGTCGGCCTCCTAGCCGACCACCGAGGCGACGAGGGCGAGGAAGCTCATGGGCAGGACCCTTTCGGAAAAGGTCTGGGACGACCACGTGGTCAGCGCCACGCCGGGCGAGCCCGACCTCTTGTACATCGACCTCCATCTGGTGCACGAGGTCACGAGTCCGCAGGCGTTCGACGGGCTGAGGCTCGCGGGTCGTACGGTTCGCCGGCCCGACCTCACCCTGTGTACCGAGGACCACAACACACCGACCATCAACATCACCGCGCCGATCGCCGATCCGGTGTCGAAGCTGCAGGTCGACACGCTGCGGAACAACGCGGCGGAGTTCGGGCTGCGGATCCACTCTCTCGGCGACAAGGACCAGGGCGTCGTCCACATCATCGGCCCCCAGCTGGGCGTCACCCAGCCGGGCATGACGATCGTCTGCGGCGACTCCCACACGGCCACGCACGGCGCGTTCGGCGCGCTGGCGTTCGGCATCGGCACGTCCGAGGTCGAGCACGTACTGGCCACCCAGACGCTGCCGCAGGCCAAGCCGAAGACCATGGCGGTGACGATCACCGGTGCTCTGCCGGAGGGCGTCACTGCCAAGGACGTCGTCCTGGCGCTCATCGCAGGAGTCGGTACGGGCGGTGGCGCCGGCTACGTCGTCGAGTACCGCGGAGACACCATCGAGAACATGTCGATGGAGGGCCGCATGACGATCTGCAACATGTCGATCGAGTGGGGCGCCCGCGCAGGCATGGTCGCGCCCGACCAGACGACCTTCGACTACCTCAAGGGTCGCCCGCACGCGCCTGAGGGTGACGAGTGGGACGCCGCGGTCGCGTACTGGAAGACCCTGTACTCGGATCCCGACGCCGCGTTCGACCGTGAGGTCGTCATGGACGCCACCCAGCTGACGCCGTTCGTCACCTGGGGTACCAACCCCGGGCAGGGAGTCGGGCTGGGCGAGTCGGTGCCGTCACCCGAGGACTTCGCCGATCCGGTGGACAGGGCTTCCGCCGAGCGGGCCCTCGAGTACATGGCCCTGGACGCCGGTACGCCGATGCGCGAGATCAGGGTGGACACGGTCTTCCTCGGCTCGTGCACGAACGGACGCATCGAAGACCTGAGGCTCGCCGCATCGGTGATCAAGGGTCACAAGATCGCCGACGGGTTGAGGATGCTGGTCGTGCCGGGCTCGGCGCGCGTGCGTCTGCAGGCGATGGCCGAGGGCCTCGACCAGGTCTTCACCGAGGCCGGGGCCGAATGGCGCGAAGCGGGGTGCTCGATGTGCCTGGGCATGAACCCGGACACGCTGGCCCCGGGCGAGCGCAGCGCCTCCACCTCGAACCGCAACTTCGAAGGCCGCCAGGGCAAGGGCGGTCGTACCCACCTCGTCTCACCCGCGGTGGCGGCGGCGACAGCCGTCCGCGGCACGCTGAGCGCTCCCTCCGACCTGTAAGGGGAAACTGCCATGGACGCCTTCTCCACACACACCGGCATCGTCACGCCGCTGCGCCGCAGCAACGTCGACACCGACCAGATCATCCCCGCCGTGTACCTCAAGCGGGTCACCCGGTCCGGCTTCGAGGACGGTCTGTTCTCCGCCTGGCGCAACGACCCCGGGTTCATCCTCAACACGGCGCCGTACTCTCACGGGACCATCCTGGTCGCCGGCCCCGACTTCGGCACCGGATCCTCTCGCGAGCATGCCGTGTGGGCGCTGCAGAACTACGGCTTCAAGGTCGTCATCGGCTCACGCTTCGGCGACATCTTCCGCTCGAACTCTGGCAAGGCCGGCCTGCTCATCGCGACGGTCTCGCAAGACGTCGTCGAGGAGCTGTGGGCCTACGCCGAGACGCCGGGTGCAGAGATCACCGTGAACCTGGTCGAGAAGCAGATCACGGCCGGCGAGCGCACGTACGGCTTCGACATCGACGACTACACGCGCTACCGCCTCATCAACGGTCTCGACGACATCGGGCTCACCCTCACCCACGCCGAGCAGATCGCCACGTACGAGGCGCACCGACCGACCTTCAAGCCTCGGACCTTGCCTGTGCATACCGCTGGCTGAAAATCTCTTCCCGGTATTCGGATCGCGCCCCCGAACAGGTGGCGCTTTTGGGCCGTTTTCTCGTAGAGTGCCTAGTCAGGCATAGAATTGACTGATAGAGGTCCCGCACAGGTGAAGCACCTGCGGGGGAGGGGCTGAGATGAACAAGGGCGAGTTGATCGCCGCGATTGCCGAACGCTATTACTTCGGCAACAAGGCTGAGGCTGAACGGGCACTGAAGGCTGTCTCCGACACGATTGCTGCGGAGACGGCTCGTACTGGCCGCGTGGCCATCTCCGGTTTCGGCATCTTCGAGAAGCTGCACCGTGAGGCTCGAACCGTTCGCAACCCGAAGACGGGTGCCCGTAAGGCAGTTGTCGCGAAGGACTACGTACGGTTCCGGATCGGGACCAGGTTCGAAGCGAAGCTGAGTCCTCCAGAGGACTGATCCACCGCTGCTTTCGCGGGGGCGGTCACAGCTCGGCGTCGACCACGCGATCGCCGATCAGGACCCCGCGCACGGCCTGGCCGCGGTACAGCGTCCTGGGTGCGGATCCGTCGGAGCGAAGGGTGACGAGGACGCGACGACCCCACGTGTCCACTGCCGCCCAGCTTCCGTCCGCGGAGGGCACGTCATCGCTGATCGTCACGGTCACGGTCCGGGAGGGCATGTCCTCAGTGTGCTGTCGCTGGTCCGTCGGGCGCCAGTGAAGGTCGCGCCGGACGCTAGGGTGTCGCCACGGACCCGCACGCGGCGAGGGAGAGATGTGGCCTTGACCCAGGTAAGCCGACGAGACCCATGGCCCCGGTTGCGTGACGTGAACCACGAGCCCACCGAGGTGGTCTACCGCAGGCTCGCGAAGCTCCTCGCTCTGGTGACGCGATGGGTTGGCGCTCGCGACTGGAGGGCTACCGAGAAGGTGCCGAAGCAGGGCGGCGTCCTCGTGGTGGTCAACCACACGTCGGACTTCGACCCGATCGCTGTCGGCCTGTACCTGATCTACGGCGCCGGGCGCTGGGTGCGGTACCTCGGCAAGGTACAGATCTTCAAGGCTCCCGGGCTGGGCTGGCTCGCGCGGTCGTGCGGTCAGATCCCGGTCGACCGTCAGTCCGAGCGGGCCAAGGACTCGCTGGCCGCCGCCAAGGCCGCGCTGCGCGCCGGCAAGCTGGTGGGCATCTATCCCGAGGGGACGAAGGGCCAGGACCCCGACCACTGGCCGATGGAGGGCAGGACGGGCGCAGCGAGGCTTGCGCTGGAGTCGGATGTGCCGGTCATCCCGATAGGCCAGTGGGGGACCCACGAGTTCATGCCTCCCGGCAAGCGCGGCTTTCCCTTCGTGTTCAGCCGTCACCACGTCTTCCGTGTCATCGCGGGCGACCCGATCGAGTTCGCGGACCTACGGTCGCAGCCGTTGACCAAGGAGGTCCTCGAGGAGGCCACCCGGCGCATCATCGACGCGATCACCTCCCAAGTCGCCATCGTGCGCGAGGAGCCGGTGCCGACACGACGGTGGGACCCGGAGCTCAAGCGCCACGTGCCGATCGAGGACCGTTAGGGTGGTCGAGGGGGATGAGACCAGGAAGGGCCAGAACGTGCGGAGTCGTGTGCTGCTCGTCTTCGGCGGTGACTCGTCGGAGCACGAGATCTCATGCCTGACTGCGGGCGGTGTTCTGAGGGCCCTCGATCGTGAGCGCTTCGACGTGACCTGCGTCGGTATTGCCAAGGGCGGACGCTGGGTGGTCGTCGACGAGGAGACGGTGACGTCGTACGCGATCGTGGACGCTTCTCTGCCGACCGTGGACGCGTCCCTGCCAGACGCCGTACTCATCCGCACCGCGTCGGGCGCCGATGTGGCTCGAGTCGACGGAGATTCCCTCGTCGGTCGGACACCCATCGACGTCGCGTTCGCGCTGCTGCATGGCCCGTTCGGGGAGGACGGCACGATCCAGGGCCTGTTCGAGATGATGGGCGTCCGGTACGTGGGTGCCGGCGTCCTGTCCAGCGCCGTCTGCCAGGACAAGGGCGCAATGAAGCAGCAGTTCGCGGTACACGGGCTGCCGACCGGCCCGTACGTGATCGTGACCGACGCCGAGTGGCGCACCGACGCGGATGCCTGCTTGGCGCGCATCGGCGAGCTCGCGTCTCCGTGGTTCGTGAAGCCCGCGCGGGGAGGATCGTCGATGGGCATCACCCGCGTCACCGCACTCGACGACCTGCCGGCGGCTATCGCCGAGGCCCGCACGTACGACCCTCACGTCATCGTGGAGCAGGGGATCATCGGAGCGCGCGAGGTCGAATGTGCCGTACTGGGCTCGCTCGACGGGCCGCCGGCCGCATCGCTCCCTGGGGAGATCGACGTGCACACAGAGAGCCGGTTCTACGACTTCGCCACCAAGTACCTCCCGGATCAGCCGGTCAGCCTCGTGATCCCCGCCGACCTTCCCGACGACGTCATCGGGCGCGTACGTGACCTGGCCGTACGGGCTTTCGTCGCGCTCGGTTGCGAGGGTCTCGCGCGCGTCGACACGTTCGTGTTCCCGAACGGGGACGTCATCCTCAACGAACTCAACACGATGCCAGGCTTCACTTCGACGTCGATGTACCCGAAGCTCTGGGAAGCCGCCGGCGTCGCGTACACGCAGCTGGTGACGCGGTTGCTCGACCTCGCTCTCGCGCGCTCGGTCGGCCTGCGCTGACACGCGAAAAGGGGCCGACGGTAACCGTCGACCCCTTCGCTAGAGCGTCTGTCAGCCGAACCACTGCGTGACTTGGGCCTTGAACTGCTCGTCGAAGTTGGCGACATTGTGGTTGGCCTGGATCCAGGTCTGGAGAGCGCCGGTGGTCGGGCCTGCAGCGAGGGTGCGCGCCGCGACGGCGTCGACCTCGGAGCGGCACTGGTCGGGGCTGGTGACCGCGCGGAGCAGCATCTGCTCGGCCTCGATCTTGGTGGTGTAGAGGAACGGGTAGCCCTCCGGCACGAGTCGGCGGGCCCACGGCTTGTCGGGCAGGATGCCGACGGCGCCGGCCATCAATGCCTCGACGTACTCGAGCCCGTACGCCTCCTCGGTCGCCGTGCCGACGAAGGCCGTCGTCTTGGACAGCTCGTCCCAGTACTCCCCGCGACCCTTGGCCAGCGGACGCACCTTGGCCCACTTCTGACGCGACAGGTACATCGCGGTGTCGCTGGCGAGCGCCGTGGTGTTGAGGCGAGCCTCGACGCGGATCGGCGTCTGCTTGGCGACCGCCTCGACGATCTCCACGAACGCCTGCGGCTGCTTGCGCGCGATGGTCGAGATCGCGGGGTAGAGGACGACGGGGATGTCCGTGGCCTGCCGCGGGCGGACCATCTCGGCCCGTACGCCCAGGTCGGCCCACGCGACGCGGACGCGCTCGGCGAGGGTCGGCACGGTCCACTTGCGCGCGACCTCTCGTACCTCGACGGCCGTGCGCTCACCGGCGCAGAACGTCGGGAACATCGCGTAGCTGAGACCCATCGCCGCGAAGTTCACGGGGTGGTGGAACGTGGAGGGGTTGATCCACTGGAAGTTCATGATCCTGGGCTCGGCACCGGTGCGGTGGAGCCTCTGGAAGACGCTGACAGAGTCGATGACGTCGAGGTTGATGACGAGCGTCGTCGGATCGAGATCCTCGAATGTCACGACGTCGAAGCCGTCAGCCTTGCCTGTGGAGCTACCGAGCAGGACGGCACCGGGGTACATGGTCAGGACGCGCCGCGCAACGGTCACGCCACCGTCCGTCGTCACCAGTGAACCGTCAGGGGTGATGATCGGCTCGTCGGTGAGCCATCCGTACTTGACTGCCACAGCCATGGGCTGCTCCTCCTTAGGACAGAACCTCAGGTCCGACGACGTCCCCGTCGACGCGCCACCCTGGTCTCTTGCTGCCATCGTGGCACAGGCCATCCGGTGGCGTGCACAGGGGGGTAAAACACACACCCAATTCAGGGCCAGGCGGACCGGTACGGTGAACGCATGGAACTCGACACGGTCGGCTCGCTCGGCGAGTTCGGCATCATCTCCCGGATCACCAAGGGGTTGCCGGCCGCGCCCGCGGTGAGTGTCGGCCCGGGAGACGACGCGGCGGTCTTCCTGGTCAACGGGTCGTCGGTGACCAGCGTGGACGTGCTCGTCGAGGGTGTCCACTTCCGGCGGGACTGGGTGCCGGCCGAGATGCTCGGGCGTCGAGCGGTGGCGGTGGCGGCCGCCGACATCGAGGCGATGGGTGCCCACCAGGCGGCCGTACTGGTCGGCCTGACCGTACCGACGGACATCCCCCTCGCGTGGATCGACGACCTGGCGAAGGGCATCCGTCTGGAGTGCGAGGCGGCCGGCGCGGTTCTCGTGGGCGGCGACCTGACCCGCGGCCGCGATGTCGTGATCTCGGTCACCGTGATGGGGGAGACCCGCGGCACCGTCCCCGTACTGCGCTCGGGTGCGCAGCCCGGTGACGTCGTGGCGTTCCGCGGTCGGCTCGGCTGGTCAGCGGGCGGGTTGGCGGTACTCAGCCGGGGCTTCCGTTCGCCGCGCGCGCTCGTCGAGGCGTACCAGCTCCCCCAGGTGCCGTACGGCGCGGGTGCTGAGGCCTGTCTCGCAGGGGCCACAGCCATGATCGACGTCAGCGATGGGCTCATCGCCGATCTCGGACACATCGCCGACTCGTCGCAGGTGTGCATCGACCTCGACTCGGCGCGGTTCGACGTCCCGGTACCGCTCCACGCCGTCGCGGCCGCGACCGGGACAGACCCGCTGCGGTTCATCCTCACCGGCGGCGAGGACCACGCGCTGGTTGCCACGTTCCCGCTCGGCAATGTGCCGCCGGACTGGCAGGTGATCGGGGTCGTCAGCGACGCCGAGCCTGTCGTGCTCGTGGACGGGCAGCCGTACGACCAGGCTCAGGGCTGGGACCACTTCCGGCACTGAGGTCGAGCGGCACCCCCACCCGTACCCGAATCGCCGAAGGCTCGGGCGAATGTCCACAGGAATGGCGTACGGGTCGCGTAGATTCTTGTTCCATGGCGACCCGGGCACCTTCCCCGCCACGGTCCCGTAGTACGGCGTCTCCGCGAGCCGGTTCGGGAACGAGGACCAGCGGGAGCAAGACCACTCAACAGACCAGGCGCTCGCGCGCCCGCAAGCGGACACGTCCTGGCGTGCTGCCGGCGATCGGGCGGGGTCTCGCGGCGATCTGGCACGGCCTGGCGCGCGGTCTCGGCGGCATCGCCCGTGGCATCGGCAGCGGCGCCCGTGACGTGGAGCCGGGCGTGCGCCGCGACGGTGCAGGTCTCCTGCTTGTCGCGCTCGCCATCGTGGTGGTCGCCACGTTCTGGTTCCAGATCGCCGGGCCGGTTGGGAACGCGCTGCGACAAGGCATCGAGTCGGCCGTCGGCGTAGGTGCCTATGCGACGCCCGTCCTGCTTGGCGTCATGGCCTGGCGCACTCTGAGGCACCCTGACCGGAACGGTCCCTGGGGACGTCAGTTCGTCGGCTGGACCGCGATCGTGCTGGGCGCTCTCGGAGAAGTACACATCGCCAACGGACTGCCGCGGCCCGCGAACATGGAGGCGGTTCGCCGTGCAGGGGGCGTCGTGGGCTTCCTGTCCAGCTCGTTCCTCGCCGATCTGCTCACGAAGTGGGTGGCGGCGCCGCTTCTGTTCCTGCTGACGCTGTTCGGCGTGCTCGTCGTGATCGGCCGCCCACTCAACCAGGTGATCCAGGGTGCGAAGGTGCTGGCCGCGAAGGTGCTGGCTCACCGCGAGGCGCCCAAGGACCTGGCGTTCGGCGTGGACCAGGCGTACGACACCCCGTTGCTGGCCGACGAGGACTCTGCCGAGGAGCCGACCGAGCTCCTTGGCGCGGCCAAGCCTGTGACCGCTGGCAAGCCGCCGGCACGCGAGCCCGAGCAGCCGGAGCTGCCGGCGCCGGTACACAGCAGCGCGCCGCTGCGGAGCGAGCAGCAGATGCTGTCCGGCGACATCGCGTACCTCCTTCCGGACCCAGGGACGCTGAGGTCCGGTTCGGTCCCCAAGGCTCGTACGATCGCGTCCGACGCCGTCGTCGGCAGCCTTATGGAGGTGCTGCGGCAGTTCGAGATCGACGCGACCGTCACCGGCTACACGCGCGGCCCGACAGTGACCCGGTACGAGGTCGAGCTTGGGCAGGCCGTGAAGGTCGAGAAGGTCACGGCATTGAGCCGCAACATCGCGTACGCGGTCGCGTCTCCTGACGTACGGATCCTGTCGCCGATCCCCGGCAAGTCGGCCATCGGCATCGAGATCCCCAACAAGGACAAGGAAGTCGTCTCGCTCGGCGACGTGCTGAGATCACAAGTCGCCCGCAGCGACCACCACCCGATGACCGTCGGGCTCGGCAAGGACGTCGAGGGCGGCTTCGTCGTCGCCAACATGGCGAAGATGCCCCATCTCCTCGTCTCGGGTGCCACCGGTTCGGGCAAGTCGAGCTTCATCAACTCGCTGATCACGTCGATCCTCATGCGGGCCACGCCCGACGAGGTGCGGCTCATGCTCGTCGATCCGAAACGGGTCGAGCTGAACCACTACGAGGGCATCCCGCACCTGGTGACGCCGATCATCACGAGCCCCAAGAAGGCAGCCGACGCGCTGCAGTGGGTCGTACGGGAGATGGACCAGCGCTACGACGACCTCGCCGCGTTCGGCTTCCGCCACATCGATGACTTCAACAAGGCCGTACGAGCCGGACAGGTCAAGCCACTGCCGGGTTCGGAACGCATCGTCGAGCCGTACCCGTACCTGCTGGTCATCGTCGACGAGCTCGCCGACCTCATGATGGTCGCCCCGCGCGACGTCGAGGACTCGATCGTGCGGATCACCCAGCTTGCGCGTGCTGCCGGCATCCACCTCGTGCTCGCGACTCAGCGGCCTTCGACCGACGTCGTCACCGGACTCATCAAGGCGAACGTGCCGTCCCGGCTGGCGTTCTCGACCAGCTCGATGACGGACTCGCGGGTCATCCTCGACCAGCCGGGCGCTGAGAAGCTCGTCGGTCAGGGCGACGGCCTGTTCCTCCCCATGGGGTCGAGCAAGCCGGTGCGCGTCCAGGGCGCGTGGGTGACCGAGCAGGAGATCCGTACGGTCGTGGCGCACGTCTCCGGCCAGCTGGCGCCGCAGTACCGCGCCGACGTCACCGTGGTTGCGGAGAGCGTGGCCAAGGTGGCCGAGGACATCGGCGACGACCTTGACCTCGTGCTCGAGGCCGCGCAGCTCGTCGTCAACCTCCAGCTCGGATCCACCTCGATGCTGCAGCGCAAGCTGCGGGTCGGATTCGCCAAGGCTGGACGGCTCATGGACATCCTCGAGACCCGCGGCGTGGTCGGCCCCTCCGAGGGGTCCAAGCCGCGCGAGGTCCTGGTGAGGCCCGACGAGCTGGACGACGTACTCGCCAACCTCCAGGGCCAGTGATCAGCGGATCGTGAGGTAGGTTGACCCGGTGTCAGCCACCCGTGTCGCCGTCGTCACCCTGGGCTGTGCGCGCAACGAGGTCGACTCGGAAGAGCTCGCCGGACGTCTGATCGCGGGCGGTTTCGAGCTCGTCAGCGAGCCGGAGGACGCCGATGCGGTCCTGGTCAACACCTGCGGCTTCATCGATGCCGCCAAGAAGGACTCGGTCGACATATTGCTCGCCGCCGCCGATCTCAAGCAGGGCGGCCGTACGAAGGCGGTGGTCGCTGTCGGCTGTATGGCTGAGCGGTACGGGGCCGAGCTCGCCGAGGCGATGCCCGAGGCGGACGCCGTGCTCGGCTTCGACAGCTACGCCGACATCGCCGAGCGGCTCACGCAGATCGTCCACGGCGCGCGGCCTGCCTCCCATCAGCCGACCGACCGGCGGTTGCTCCTGCCGGTGACGCCGGTGACCCGGAGACAGGCTGTGTCCGGCGTGGCGGTACCGGGCTTCGGCGACGTCGCCGGGAACGGCCCAGCCAGCGGACCCCGGATCGTACGTTCGAGGCTGGAACACGGCCCGTCCGCACCGCTCAAGATCGCGTCCGGCTGCGACCGGCGCTGCGCGTTCTGCGCGATCCCGTCGTTCCGCGGCTCCTACGTCTCGCGGCCGATTGATGACGTCGTGACCGAGGCGCGCTGGCTGGTGGAGAACGGCGTACGTGAGGTGTTCCTGGTCAGCGAGAACACCTCCTCGTACGGGAAGGACCTCGGCGACCCGCGGGCGCTGGAGACGCTGCTCGACGGCCTAGCCCGCGTGGACGGGCTCGACTGGGTGCGGCTCAGCTATCTGCAGCCGGCCGAGGTGAAGCCGAGCCTGCTCGATGCGATCCTGCGCACGCCGACGGTCGTCGACTACTTCGACATCCCGTTCCAGCACGCCTCAGGCGACGTCCTGCGCCGGATGCGCCGCTTCGGCGACTCGGATGCGTTCCTCGACCTCTTGGGGCGGATCCGGACGGTCTCACCGGCCGCGGGCGTACGGAGCAACGTCATCGTGGGGTTCCCGGGCGAGACGGACGACGATTTCGAGGTGCTGCGTGACTTCGTGGCGGCCGCGGATCTGGATGTGCTCGGCGTCTTCGCGTACTCCGACGAAGAGGGCACAGAAGGAGCTCGACTGCCCGACCACGTACCGGACGAGCTGATCGAGGAGAGGCGTGCCGATCTGACCGATCTGGCGCTCGTGCTGATGGAGGACCGCGCGGCCCGGAGGGTCGGGGAGCGCGTCGAGGTCCTCGTCGAGGGGCATGAGGACGGCCGGTCGAGCGGGAGGGCGCGGCACCAGGGCCCGGATGTCGACGGCGCGACGTACCTGACCGGCGATCACCGTGTCGGTGACATCGTGGCCGCGACAGTGACAGACTGCGAGGGCATCGACCTCATCGCAGCAGGAGAATCGTGACCGACCATGGCACCGTCCACCCCCCCACCACGGTAGAGGCGCACTGGGTGAACGTGCCGAACGGGCTTACGGCGCTCCGTATGCTCCTCGTCCCTGTCTTCGCCTGGGTGCTCCTGTCGCACCCCCACGACGACTCCTGGCGCTGGATGGCCGCGCTCATCTTCGTGATCGCCAGCATCACCGACATCGTCGACGGGAAGGTCGCCCGAAAGTACGGGCTTGTGACGCGCTTCGGGAAGCTCTGGGACCCGATCGCCGACAAAACGCTCACGGGCATGGCTCTGGTCGGGCTCAGCATCATCGGTGAGCTGCCGTGGTGGATCACGATCGTCATCCTCGTGCGCGAGTGGGGGATCACGCTGCTGAGGTTCCTGATCCTCAAGTACGGCGTCATGGCCGCCAATCGCGGCGGCAAGCTCAAGACGGTGACGCAGTCGATCGCGATCGTCATGTATCTGTTGCCGCTGCCGAGTTGGCTGCACGTCGTGGGCGTCGTCGTGATGTGGGTCGCTCTGATCCTCACCGTGCTGACAGGTCTCGACTACTGCTGGGAGGGGTACCGCCTGAGGAAGCGGGCGCTGGCCGCGTGACGGCGGTCGACGTGATCGCCGGGCTGGTGCGGCGTCACGAGACCGTGGCCACGTGCGAGTCGCTGACCGGAGGCCTCGTTCTCGCCGAGCTGACCTCAGTGCCGGGATCGTCTGTGGTGGTACGGGGCGGGCTGGTCACGTACGCGACGGACCTCAAGACCTCGCTCGCCGGTGTACCGGCAGCGCTCATCGCGGAGCACGGGGTGGTGTCGCGGGCCGTGGTCGAGGCGATGGCGGAGGGAGCACGCGCGGCCTGCGGCGCGACGTGGGGGATCGGGCTCAGCGGCGTTGCCGGCCCCGATGCCCTGGACGGACTCGCACCGGGAACCGTGTGCCTCGGCGTGGCGGGACCGGACGGGACGATCAGCCTGCAGGAGCGCTTCGACGGTGATCGGGCTGAGGTCCGACGCCAGACGGTGGTGCGGGCGTTCGACCTGCTCGGTCAAGCGTGGGCGCGCTGATCGCCCACGGCGGAACATCCGCCGACTGGTTGACGGTGACGGGTACAGTCTTCCCATGCGCAATGTCCGTGACGCCGCACCCCTGATGCGGGAGGTGCTGGGGGAATCGCTGCGAGAGCAGCGCACCGCACAGGGCCGCACCCTGCGCGAGGTGTCGCAGGACGCGCGGGTCAGCCTCGGCTACCTGTCGGAGATCGAGCGGGGCCAGAAGGAAGCGTCGTCGGAGCTGTTGGCTGCGATCTGCGGCGCGCTCGACGTGCCCTTGTCGATCGTGCTGGACGACGTGTCGCAGCGGCTCGCCTCGTACGAGTCGGTGGCCATGCTGCGGGTCGTACCGGTCGCCGCAGCCTGACGTGCGGGAAGCCGAGCTCTGGCGTCGCCTCGAAACCACTCTGGGGAAGGCCTACGCGCAGGCGTGGGCCGGTCAGGTCGTCCTGTCCGAGATCGGCGGCAGAACCGTCATCGAGGCACTTGCCGCCGGGGTGGATCGCAAGCAGATCTGGCGGGCCGTGTGGAGCAAACTGGAGCTCCCGGTCCGCGACAGGTGAGTCTCCGCGACACGCCGACAAGAGTATCTTCTGTTCGAACATATGTTCGGTAAGTTGTCCACCGAAGGCCCCTGACGACAGAAGTTCTCCACAGATGTCGACGGGGCTGACGAAATGTCAGTGGGCCTGCCTACTGTCCAGGTGAGGGCTCGACGAGGGCCGACAAGACGATGGAAGGACACCCCGATGGCGGTGGCGGACCGCGCTAAGGCGCTTGAGGCAGCACTTGCTCAGATCGAGAAGCAGCACGGCAAGGGGTCGGTGATGCGGCTCGGTGACCGTGTCGGCACGCCGATGGATGTCGTGCCGACGGGCTCGATCGCTCTCGACATCGCGCTCGGCATCGGAGGAATTCCCCGTGGCCGTGTCGTGGAGATCTACGGACCGGAATCCAGCGGCAAGACGACCGTCGCGCTCCACATCGTCGCGAATGCACAAGCCGCCGGCGGCATCTGCGCGTTCATCGACGCCGAGCACGCGCTCGATCCCGACTACGCGAAGAGGCTCGGCGTCGACACCGATGCGCTCCTGGTGAGCCAGCCCGACAACGGCGAGCAGGCGCTCGAGATCGCCGACATGCTCGTGCGCTCCGGGGCACTGTCCGTGATCGTCATCGACTCCGTCGCGGCCCTCACGCCCCGCGCCGAGATCGAGGGCGAGATGGGCGACAGCCACGTCGGCCTTCAGGCACGGCTCATGAGCCAGGCGCTGCGGAAGATGACCGGTGCGCTCAGCAATGCGAACACGACGGCGATCTTCATCAACCAGCTGCGCGAGAAGATCGGCGTGATGTTCGGGTCGCCGGAGACCACAACCGGTGGACGCGCGTTGAAGTTCTACTCGTCCATCCGGCTCGACGTGCGCCGCATCGAGACGTTGAAGGACGGCAACGACATGGTCGGCAACCGCACCCGCGTCAAGGTGGCGAAGAACAAGGTGGCGCCGCCGTTCAAGCAGGCCGAGTTCGACATCCTGTACGGGGAGGGCATCTCCCGAGAGGGCAGCCTCATCGACCTCGGTGTCGAGCACGGAATCATCCGCAAGGCCGGTGCCTGGTTCACGTACGACGCCGTTCAGCTCGGCCAGGGCAAGGAGAATGCCCGCACCTTCCTCAAGGCCAACCCCGAGATGTCGAACAAGATCGAGCACCTGATCCTCGCCAAGGTGGGCATCGGTGTCGACGGGGCCGCGGCGAAGGCGGCCGCGGCTGCGGAGGAGCGCATCGACCCGATCACCGGTGAGGTGGACTTCTGACCGAGGGCACCGCGCCAGCGGCTGACGATCGTGGAAGGGCCTGGATCGCATCCGGGTCGCTGGCGCCGGACGAAGACGCCATCGCCGCCCTCCGAGAGGCATGGAGCCAGGTGCAGGCCTTGACCGACGGGTCTGCGGTCGTCGCCCGGGAGGAGGACTCCGAGGCGGCCGCGGCAGGCTCCTGGGCTAAGTCTCAGGGCGCGCCTCCAGGCGATCCGGAGAATGACCCCGTCGCGGCGGCGCGAGAGATCGCTCTCCGACGGCTGTCGGTGAGGGCGCGGTCTCGCAAGGAGCTCACGCAGGACCTCAAGAGTCGTGATGTGCCTGCTGACGCAGCTGCCGAGGTTCTGGACCGGTTTGCCGAGGTGGGTCTGATCAACGATGCAGCGTTCGCCCAGGAGTGGGTCGAGAGCCGCGGTCGGCGTTCCGGCGCGGCCCGTCTCCGACAGGAGCTGCGTCTGAAGGGCGTGGCGGAGGAAGACATCGCAGACGCGATCGGTGGTCGCGGCGACCAGGCTGACCTGACCAACGCCCGCGAGCTGGCGACACGCAAGGCGGCCACGATGAAGGGCTTGGACCGGGTCGTGAGACAGCGTCGGCTGACCGCGTTGCTTGCGCGGCGTGGCTACTCCAGCGCGGTGATCAGGCGTGTCATCGGCGAGGTCCTGCAGGCCGAGACGCCTGACGACGACGGCTGAGGCCAGCAGCCGCGCGGTGATGAGTGGGCGCTAGGCCTGTGGCGTAAGTTGTTCTCACTCATCGAGAACCGGTGACTGCGCGAGGAGTGATGCATGCCCGACCTGCACGGTCTGAGAGGGGCGGACCTCCTCTTCATCGGTCTGGTGGTGATTTCCGTTGTCGTGGCTGTGGTTTTCGCGGTGCGGTGGGACAGGCTGGCGCAGAAGTCCCGCGCCTACCAGCTCGCCGAGGACCAGCGCAGGAGCACCGCGCAGGAGCTCATGTCCGCGGCCGAGAAGCGCATGTCGGAGCTGGACCGCCGCAACGGAGAGGAACGCGACGACATCCGGGCCGGGCGCGAAGCGGTCATCCGTCGGGAGACTCTGGTCGCCGAGCGCGAGGCACGAGTGACTGAGGCACAGGGCGCCGTCGACGACCGTGCAGCTCGCGTCGACGCGCTCGAGGCTGAGGTACGGGCCCGCTCGGCCGAGCTGGACGAAGCCCACGCGGCGGCGATCCACGAGCTGGAGCGGATCGGCGGCCTGACCCGCGACAAGGCACTCGCCGATGTCATGGGGCACGCCGAGCGAGACGCCCGCCTCAGGGCGTCCGCTATCGCCCGCGACATCGAGCAGGAGGCTCGCGCGACTGCCGAGAAGCAGGCCTCGCAGATCGTCGTCACGGCGATGCAGCGACTCGCCACCGATCAGACGGCGGCTTCGGTGGTGACGGCCGTCGATCTCCCGAGCGAGGACATGAAGGGGCGCATCATCGGCCGAGAAGGGCGCAACATCCGCGCTTTCGAGCAGGTCACGGGAGTCAACGTCCTCATCGACGACACGCCTGGCAGCGTGCTGCTCTCGTCGTTCGACCCCGTACGGCGCGAGACGGCTCGGATCGCGCTTGAGGAGCTCGTCGCCGACGGGCGCATCCACCCGCAGCGGATCGAAGAGGCCTTCGAACGAAGCCGCGTCACCGTCGACGAACGGATCGAGGACGCAGCACGCGAGGCGCTCGCCAGCGTCGGAATCAGCGACCTGCACCCGGATCTGATCCCCGTCGTGGGTGCGCTTCGCTATCGCACCTCGAACGGGCAGAACGTTCTCGCGCACCTCGTGGAGTGCGGTCACCTGGCCGGCCTCATCGCGGCAGAGCTGGGACTGGACGCAGCCTTCTGCCGGCGCGCCGCCTTCCTCCACGACCTCGGTAAAGCCGTCACCCATGAGCACGAGGGGTCGCACGCGCTCGTCGGCGCCGACCTCGCGCGCCGGCACGGAGAGCACCCCGACATCGTCCACGCCATCGAGGCGCATCACAACGAGGTCGAACCTCGTACGGTCGAGGCGGTCCTGGTCCAGGTCGTCGATGCCATCAGCGGCTCCCGGCCCGGTGCCCGGCGGGAGAGCCTCGAGGCTTACGTGCACCGCCTGGAGAGGCTCGAGGAGATCGCCACCGCCCATGAGGGCGTCGAGCGTGCCTTCGCCGTACAGGCAGGCCGCGACGTCCGCGTCATGGTCTCGCCCACGCTTCTCGACGACGCGCAAGCTGCCGCGCTGGCTCGCCAGATCGCCAAGGAGATCTCCGACGAGCTGACCTTCCCCGGCCAGATCCGGGTCACGGTCGTCCGCGAGAGCCGAGCGGTCGAGATCGCCTCCTGACCGATCCCCACGAGTACGTCAGTGGGTCAGGATCTTGGCGAGGAACTCCTTCGCCCTGGGCGACTGTGGGTGGGTGAAGAAGCTGTTGGGGTCCGACTCCTCGACGATCTGGCCTTCGTCCATGAAGATCACGCGATGTGCGGCCTTGTGCGCGAAACCCATCTCGTGGGTGACCACGACCATGGTCATGCCCTCCTTGGCCAGAGAGACCATGACGTCGAGCACCTCGTTGACCATCTCGGGGTCGAGCGCGCTCGTCGGCTCGTCGAACAGCATGACCTTCGGGTTCATCGCGAGCGCGCGGGCGATCGCGACGCGCTGCTGCTGGCCACCGGACAGCTGCGCGGGGTACTTGTCGGCCTGGTCCTTCACGCCCACTCGATCCAGCAGCTCGAGAGCCTTCTGGTTCGCCTCGGCCGCCGCCACCTTCCGTACCTTGATGGGCCCCAGCGTCACGTTCTCCAGGATCGTCTTGTGAGCGAAGAGGTTGAACGACTGGAACACCATGCCGACGTCGGCGCGGAGTCGCGCAAGCTCCTTGCCCTCGGAGGGGAGCGGCGCTCCGTCGATCGTGATGGTGCCGGAGTCGATCCCTTCCAAGCGGTTGATCGTCCGGCACAGCGTCGACTTGCCCGACCCGGACGGGCCGATCACCACCACGACTTCGCCGACGTTGATGCTCAACGTGATGTCACGCAGGACGTGAAGCTCGCCGAAGTGCTTGTTGACACCCACGAGCTCGACCAGTGGTCGGGCCGGTGCGCCCGCGGTCTCCGTGACAGGGATCTGCAACGTCATGTCCGCCACCCTACGGCGCGGCTCCTGGCGGAGAGGTCGTCTACAGTGGGCGGGCCATGATCGAGTCCCTCACGCCACGTACGTACCGAGTCATCACGTACGGCTGCCAGATGAACGTCCACGACTCC
>Ga0208079_1000640_pt1 | contig 18956 bp, 20 predicted proteins | sample NGESurdeep092012_5_FD_184474 | JGI IMG/M metagenome (GOLD analysis project Ga0208079, IMG submission 184474) | Arctic peat soil microbial communities from Barrow, Alaska - NGEE Surface sample 210-2 deep-092012 (SPAdes) | ecosystem: Environmental > Terrestrial > Soil > Wetlands > Peat ... | reverse complement strand
CTTCGGCACCGGGCTGCTGATGGTCGTACGCCACTACGGATACCGGGCGCTGCCAGTGCATTTCATCGGAAAAGCGGCGACGTTCGACCTGCTCTGGGCATTCCCGGTGATCCTTCTGGCCCAGGGTGACAGCAACCTCGCGACGATCGCTCTGCCGATCGGCTGGGCGTTCGCGTGGTGGGGTACCGCCCTCTACTGGGTCGCCGGAATCATGTATGCCGTCCAGACCCGGAACGTCATGTGGACCGCTCGGGCGAACAGGTTGGTCACGTGAGCAGTGATCAGGCCGGACCGGCAGGTCGGCCTGATGGGTCGATGACGTTGATCACCGAGATGATGCAGCGTCCGCTCGACCCCGGTTACGCCGCCGCCGCCGAGAGCCGGCAAAAGGCGGGGCTGCCTCCCGCAACCGGGCATCGCAGTCCTTTGTTGGTCCTCGTCGCCATCCTGATCGGGGCGATGCTTGCGACATCCGCACTGACCCTGCGAGTCCCAGAAACCAGCGCCAGCAGGGTCAAGACCTATCTTGTGGGCAGGATCGAGGCCATGCGCGGGCACGCTGAGGCACAGACTCGCATCATCGCCACGATGCGCCACGAGATCGACGTCGCGCAGGCCGCGGCGTTGAGCCGGCAGAGCGAGACGCTGCTCGCGGATGAGCTGTCGCGGCTCGAGCTCGTGGCCGGAACCGTGCCCGTCTCCGGCCCGGGGCTGGTCCTTACCGTCGACGATGCGGCTGCCGACGCCGGCCTCAAGAACCCCAACGTCGACCCCCTGGCTGCGACCGTGCCTGACCAGGGGAAGGTGATAGCACGAGACCTGCAGATCATCGTCAACGGTCTGTGGCAAGCCGGCGCAGAAGCCATCTCGGTCAACGGTCACAGGCTCACGGCGCGGGCTGCCATCCGGTTTGCAGGCGCCGCCATCCTGGTGGACTACCGGCCTCTCACCCGTCCCTACGTCATCACCGCGATCGGCGACCCCAGCGGCCTGAGCGTCGCGTTTGCGGACGGCGACGGCGGAAGCTATCTGCAGTCTCTCGAGGCCAACTACAGGATCCGGGGCAACATCACGGAGCACGACTCCGTCGTCGTCCCGGGCGAGCCGGCGCTGTCCCTGCGAGTGGCCAAGCCCGTGCTGTCGGCAGTCACGAGACAAAGCCCCCTCCCGACCACCGCGCCCCCGACCACCGCGCCCACGTCGAACCAAGCCCCACAACCGACGGAGACCTCACCGTGATTCCCGCACTTGGACTACTCGTCGGTCTCGCAGCCGGTCTGTTCCTGCACCCTGCGGTGCCCCTCGCGCTGCAGCCGTACCTTCCCATCGCGGTGATCGCCGCGCTCGACGCGGTCTTCGGTGGCGTGCGCGCCGTTCTCGACGGCATCTTCAACGACAAGGTGTTCGTGGTCTCGTTCCTGTCCAACGTCGTCGTCGCCGCCTTCATCGTCTTCCTCGGGGACCAGCTGGGCGTGGGCTCGCAGCTGTCGACCGGCGTGGTCGTCGTTCTCGGCATCAGGATCTTCTCCAACGTGGCCTCTATCCGCCGACACCTGTTTCGCGCATGAGCCCGGCAGACCCGTCTCAGACTGGGCCCGACACGGGCGAGGACAACTTTGTCTGGCAGCGGCTGGCCCTGATGGCTCGACCCCGGGCCACCAAAGCCAATGCCTTGGCCGCGCTGCTTGCCATCCTTCTGGGCTTCGCCGTAGCAACCCAGGTCCGTCAGAACCAGGTTCTGGGTCTAGAGTCGTTGCGTCAGAGCGAGCTCGTCACCATCCTGGACAACGCGTCCCTTCTGTCTGCACGCCTGGATCAGAACGCTCGAGAGCTCCAGGCCACCCGGGATGAGCTGATCAGTGGCAGCACCAGTGGTGCTGCAGCGCTCACCGCGGCTCAGGAACGGCTCGACACGCTGAGGATGCTGGCGGGTACGGCCCAAGCTCACGGCCCCGGCATACGGATGACGATCAGCGACCCGGGGGCAAAAGTGACCGCACCTTTGTTGCTCGATGCCATCGAGGAGCTGCGCGATGCCGGTGCCGAGGCCATACAGGTCGGAAGCGTGAGGGTGGTCGCCAGCACGTACTTTGGTCAGGCCGGATCGGGGGTCGAGATCGACGGCACGACCGTCACCAACCCGTATGTGATTCTGGCGATTGGCGATCCTCAGACACTCTCATCGGCGATGGAGATCCCAGGTGGCCTGTCGGAGAACGTCCGGCAGCTCGGGGCGAGTATCACCACCAACCAGTCGACCGATCTCGTCGTGGGTGCGTTGCACACGCTGCGCGAGCCTCGCTACGCTCGCCCCGTACCCTAACCGGCTTCCGCCGCGAACCAGCAGCTGTTACCTCAGACTGCCTAGGTCGCAGTGGCAGTCATCATCAGCGTCATAACCTTTCAAACAAGGAGCGGCATGCGCGAGCTTGAGTACCCGCAAGACCTTCGTTACACCACAGAGCACGAGTGGGTTCGCGCTGGGTCCGACGGGGTCATCCGCGTCGGCATCACCGCCTACGCACAGGACGCGCTCGGCGATGTTGTCTATGTCAGCCTGCCGTCCGTGGGCGACTCCGTGAACGTGGGCGACACCTGCGGCGAGGTTGAGTCGACCAAATCGGTCAGTGATCTCTACGCGCCACTGTCCGGTGAGGTGGTCGCGGTCAACGACGCACTGGAGTCCGCCCCCGAGCTGGTCAACTCCGATCCCTACGGCCAGGGATGGATGTATGACCTGAAGATCACCGATGCGGCCGCTGTGGAGTCGCTTCTGGATCTCGAGGCATACCGCGCCCTGCTGAGCTGACCCTCGACCCCTGAATGCATCAAGGACCAGACTGCCAGGCACACCACCGCACGGTGGTTCTCGGAATCCCTCGCGGGATCCTCGATCACTGATCTAGGGTTGGTGCCTCCACGGTCGAGGCGACAAAGGAAGCGGGTGCGCAGGTTATGACGGAAAACGAGCACGAGCAGGAACATGGACGGGTGGGGGATCCCACCACCATGCGTCTGCCCGGCGTCGGAGTCCCTGTCGAGCCTGCGACCGACGCTGATCTCGGGCTGTCGGCCCAGGACCAGGCGACGGTTGACGCGTTGGTGCCCGGCACAGCGCTGCTGGTGGTCCTCCGCGGGCCCAACACGGGTGCTCGGTTCCTGCTCGACTCGGACGAGGTCAGCTCGGGTCGGCACCCCGACAGCGACATCTTCCTGGACGACGTCACCGTCTCTCGCAAGCACGCGACATTCCGCCGCGGCGGCGATGACTTCATGGTTCGCGACGTCGGTTCCTTGAATGGCACCTACGTCAACAGGGAGCGGATCGAAGAGATCACCCTCAAGACCGGCGACGAGGTCCAGATCGGCAAGTTCCGTCTCGTGTTCTATGCCGGTGTCCCCAAGTGACCGCCGGCGTCCACCACAAGGCGTGAACCCGTCAACGACACCCCGGCGGATGACGATCGGGGCAGTCTTGGCGGCGCTCGTGCCGGACTTTCCTGATGTCACCATCTCCAAGATCAGGTTCCTGGAGGCGGAGGGACTCATCGCTCCCGAACGCACCAGTTCCGGCTATCGCACCTTCTCGACCGAAGACCTCGATCGACTTCGCTACATCCTGACGGCCCAGCGTGATCGCTTCTGGCCACTCAAGGTCATCGCCGAATCCCTCGACAAGCTGGATCGCGGGCTCGAGCCGGCACCGGGCGACATGTCATCATCTCGTCCGCAAGTCCCGGCTCTGGCGACCGATCCCGACCTACCCGGCGCCTCGGCGCTGCGCCGCCGTGGTGCTCTTCGGATGACCGACGCCGAGCTGCGCGAAGCCTCCGGCCTGGACAAGCCCACCTTCGAGGCGCTCTCAACCTTCGGACTGGTGCGTCCCGACTCCAGCGGGCACTATGGCGAGCCGTCGCTCGCGGTCGCCCGGGCGGCCAGCGCCCTTGCGGCATATGGCATCGAACCCCGGCACCTTCGAGCGTTCCGGACTGCGGCCGACCGCGAGATCGGGTTGGTCCAGCAGGTGCTTTCCCCCATCCGCGGCCGAACCAAAGGGGCCGGCGGCAAGGTCGCGCATGATCCGACTTCACAGATTCTGGCGGAGTGCATCGCTTTGCACACCGCATTGGTCAAGGCCGGGATAGCCGCCGAATAAGCGAGTAGCGTTGTCGAGGTGAGAGAACTCGATGTCTTGGGTGTGCGCGTCGAAATGCCGACCAACCAGCCCATCGTTCTGCTGCGCGAGCGAGGCGGTGAGCGCTACCTGCCCATCTGGATCGGCGCGGCTGAGGCCACTGCGATTGCCTACGCCCAACAGGGAGTTGTGCCACCTCGCCCGTTGACTCACGACCTGCTCAAGAACGTCATCGAAGCGCTCGGACACGAGCTAATCGAGGTGCGGATCGTCGCGCTCCGGGACAGCATCTTTCACGCCACCCTGGTCTTCGACGGGGCAGTTGAGGTCAGTGCACGGTCCTCGGATGCCATTGCCCTGGCACTTCGCACCGGGACCACGATCTTGGTGGAGGACAGCCTCCTGGACGAAGCCGGCGTGGCGATCGCACACGAGGAGGACGACGAGGTCGAGCGTTTCCGAGAGTTCCTTGACCAAGTGTCGGCCGAGGACTTCGACAACCCGGGCGAATCTGGTCAGATCGAGACTTGGCCCCCCGCACAGGACTGAACCTCTACTTAATGTTTAGGGTTCGGCGCACGTCGCGACACGCCGGACCCTGACCTCATCGGTGATTGACGCTTACCTGCCGTCCGCCGTACCGTCAAGACAAACAACGAGGCTGTAGTTACGAGGAGGTAAGCGTGTACTCCACCGGAGAAGCGCGGCATGGCACGGGTTCTGTGCCGTTCGCCGCGCAGGGGCTGCTGTTCACGGATGACCTTCCCGTACTGAGTGAGAACACCGGCTACCGCGGCCCGACTGCATGCCGCGCTGCCGGCATCACCTACCGGCAGCTGGACTACTGGGCCCGCACGGGGTTGGTCGAGCCCTCGGTTCGCAGCGCCACCGGCTCCGGCACCCAGCGCCTCTACGGCTTTCGCGACATCTTGGTCCTCAAGGTGGTCAAGAGACTTCTGGACACCGGGGTCTCGCTGCAACAGATCCGCGTGGCGATCAGCCAGCTCCGCGAGCGTGGTGTCGAGGACCTTGCCCGGATCACACTGATGAGCGATGGCGCCAGCGTGTACGAGTGCACCTCCGCTGATGAGGTCATCGACTTGCTCCAGGGCGGTCAGGGTGTCTTTGGCATTGCTCTGGGTCGTGTCTGGCGTGAGGTCGAGGGTGAGCTCGCCTCACTGCCCAGCGAGCGGTCCGAGGACGATGCCCCAGCGGCCCACCCCGATGACGAGCTCACCTCCCGCCGGCAGGCGCGCAAGATCAGCTGACTAGCTTGGCGTTCGCCGGTGTTAAGGTAGCGAAGCCGTTTACCCCGTGCGGGAGAGTCCCCGCGCCGTGCGAGATCCCCTGTTGGGAAGCGCACTGTGGCGGGGCGCCGAAGGGGCAAACCTCCCCGGAACCTCTCAGGCGCCCGGACCGCACGGGCAGGCATCTTGGAGCCACCTTCAGGCGACAGGCGGGGAGGCCCGTGACCGCACACGGCACGACAGTGCCGCCCGCGTGAGGAGCCTCAGATGACCATCGATTCCACCCCGGCCTTTGAGCCGGACTTCGTCTCCCGGCACATCGGCCCCGACCATGACGACGTCGCGGCAATGCTCAAGGTTGTCGGCCAGCCCAGCCTCGACGCGATGCTGGACACAGCCATGCCTGGAGTCATCCGCAACGAGCGCGCCCTGCGCCTTGACGCGGCACCCACCGAGGAAGCCGTCATCGAGGAGCTGCGCGCCCTGGCTTCCCGCAACACGGTGCTGACCCAGATGATCGGCCTGGGTTACTACGGCACCGTCACGCCGGCGGTGATCAGGCGCAACGTGTTCGAGAGCCCGGCGTGGTACACGTCCTATACGCCGTACCAGCCGGAGATCTCCCAGGGCCGGCTCGAAGCCTTGATCAACTTCCAGACGGTCATCATCGACCTCACCGGCCTGCAGATCGCCAGCGCCTCGCTGCTGGATGAGAGCACCGCGGCTGCCGAGGCCATGACGCTGATGCGCCGCGCGAGCAAGTCCGCACCGGACGCGGTCCTGGTCGTTGACCAGCACGTGTTTCCCCAGACTCTCGGCGTCATGCAGACCCGCGCCAAGCCCCAGGGTCTGGGCATCGTCGTCGCCGACCTGAGCAGGGTCACCACGGCCGAGGCGCTGACCGCGGCGTCCGGCGGCAAGGCCGTCTTCGGCGTCATCGTGCAGTACCCCGGCGCGGACGGTGAGCTGCGTGACTGGTCGGCTCTTGCCACCGCCGCACATGACATCGGCGCCCTTGTCACCGCCGCAGCCGACATCCTCGCCCTGACCCTGGTGACGCCTCCGGGGGAGTGGGGCGCTGACGTCGCCGTCGGTAGCAGCCAGCGTTTGGGTGTGCCCATGGGCTTCGGTGGTCCGCACGCGGGCTTCATGTCAGTTCGCACCGGCCTCGAGCGCACGATGCCGGGCCGCCTGGTCGGACTCAGCATCGATGCTGACGGCCATCCGGCATACCGTTTGGCCCTTCAGACACGTGAGCAGCACATCCGCCGCGAGAAGGCCACCTCCAACATCTGCACCGCCCAGGTGCTGCTGGCCGTCATGGCCGGCATGTATGCCGTGTACCACGGCCCCGCGGGCCTGGCCCGGATCGCCCGCCGGGTGCATGGTCACGCGACAGCGTTGGCCGAAGGCCTGCGGGCCGGCGGCATCGAGGTCGAGACCGAACAGTTCTTCGACACCATCACGGTTCGCGTGGAAGGCCGCGCCGCCGAGGTCATCTCCGAGGCCGCTGCTCGAGGCGTGAACCTGTGGCAGGTCGATGCCGACCACGTATCCGTGAGCACCGACGAGACCACCCAGCTCGATGACCTGTCAGCGGTGTGGGCCGCGTTCGGCGTGCCAGGCCTGACGGCCATCGCCGCTGTCGAGACCCTCACCTGGCCCTCAGCCCTGATCCGCACCTCGGAGTTCCTGACGCATCCGGTGTTCCACAGGCACCACAGCGAGACGGCGATGATGCGCTACCTGCGCAAGCTCGCGGACCGGGACTACGCCCTCGACCGGGGCATGATCCCGCTCGGATCGTGCACGATGAAGCTGAACGCCGCCACCGAGATGGAGGCCGTGTCCTGGCCGGAGTTCGCAAATCTGCACCCCTTTGCCCCGACGACCCAGACCGAGGGAATCCGGGCGGTCGTCAAGGACCTCGAGGACTGGCTGTGCGAGATCACCGGCTACGACGCGGTCACCCTCCAGCCCAACGCCGGCTCGCAAGGTGAGCTGACCGGTCTGCTGGCCATCCGCGCCTATCACGAGGCTCGTGGCGAGTCCTCTCGCAACATCTGCCTGATCCCCGCCTCGGCGCATGGCACGAACGCGGCCAGCGCGGCCATGGCCGGGCTGAAGGTCGTCGTGGTCAAGACTGCCGCTACCGGCGAGATCGAGATGGAGGACCTGCGGGCCAAGGTCAAGGAGCACCAGGAGAATCTCGCCGCAATCATGGTGACCTACCCCTCGACGCACGGTGTCTTCGAGGACACGATCACCGAGCTGTGTGAGCTGGTCCATGAGGCCGGAGGCCAGGTCTACGTCGACGGCGCCAACCTCAACGCGTTGATCGGCCTCGCGCAACCGGGCAAGTTCGGCGGCGACGTATCGCACCTGAACCTGCACAAGACGTTCGCCATCCCGCATGGTGGGGGTGGCCCTGGGGTCGGGCCGGTGGCTGTGCGCAGCCACCTCTCGCCGTATCTTCCGAACCACCCGCTGGCCCCTGAAGCCGGACCGGCCACGGGTGTGGGTCCGGTCTCGGGCGCGCCCTACGGCTCGGCGAGCATCCTGCCGATCTCATGGGCCTACGTTCGGCTCATGGGCGGCGCCGGGCTGACGCGTGCGACTGAGGTCGCCATCCTGTCGGCCAACTACATCGCCGCCCGACTGCGCGAGCACTACCCGGTGCTGTACTCCGGGAACGAAGGAATCGTCGCGCACGAGTGCATCCTTGACCTGCGAGAGATCACCCACGTCACGGGAGTCTCCGTGAACGATGTCGCCAAGCGCCTCATCGACTACGGGTTCCACTCACCGACGATGTCCTTCCCGGTCTCCGGAACCCTCATGGTGGAGCCGACCGAGAGCGAAGACCTCGTCGAGATCGACCGTTTCTGTGACGCCATGATCGCCATCCGCGGCGAGATCGAACAGGTGGCCCGCGGCGAGGTCTCGGCAGCGGACAGCGTGCTGCACCATGCCCCGCACACGGCGGCCTGCCTGGTCGAAGAATGGAACCACCCCTACGACCGCAAGCTCGCGGCCTACCCTGCGGGCGTGGACAAGCTCTCGAAGTACTGGCCGACGGTGCGTCGCCTCGAGGAGTCGTACGGCGACCGCAATCTGGTCTGTGCCTGCCCGCCGATCGAGGTGTTCGAGGAGAGCTGAGACTCCGACCTTCAGCCCGGATGCCGCCGCCACCCTGCGAGGGGGCGGCGGCATCTCTTGCTCCAGCCAGACTCACGCGGCCTCTTGGCTACGACAGAGTCCGGTTCCAGGAGTCGATGACGGGAATCTCGCGCTCCCGTCTCAGGACGCTGACCGACCCGGCATCCAGCAGAATCTGCGAGCCGAAACGTAGCTCCTGGCGCAGGAACACCGTCGCCAGGATCCGCAGACAATGCCCATGTCCGACCAGCGCCACGTCCCCGCTGGCCAGGTATGGTGTGGCGCGGTCGATGACCTTGCGACAGCGTACGGCCACCTCTTCAATGCTCTCGCCGGGTGTTGCTCCGGGTATGACGCCGTCCTCGAAGACCGTCCACTGGTGACCGACTCGCTCGCAGATCTCGTTGGTGGTCAAGCCTTCATAACCGCCGTAGTCCCACTCCATGAGCTTGTCGTCGATCTGGGCATCGACCAGTCCGGACAGCTGTGCAGTGCGACGCGCCCGTTGCAGGGGAGAGGTGAGGACCAGCGAGAACTTTCGCCCTTTGAGAAGCTCGCCGTTCTTTGCGCTCATCTGTTCCCCTCGGGCCGTCAGCGCGATGTCGGTGCGGCCGGTGTGCCGACCCGCCCTGGACCACTCGGTCTCGCCGTGGCGCATCAGCACCAGCGAGCCTTGTTCGTTGCTCTGCTCATCGCTGGTGGCGTTCACTCTGGCAGGGTAAGGCCATGCCTGTTGACCCACATCGCTCGGTGACCATCACTCGCACCTCGGCCGGCCGCTATACCGCGGTCAACGGTCGAGGAGGCGTACTCGACTTCGGCACAGGGGATGTCGACGACTTCACGCCGGTGGAGCTGTTCCTCACCGCCATTGGCGGGTGCACCGCGGTCGACGTCGATATCCTCACGACCCGCCGTGCCGAGCCCGAGTCGTTCGTCGTGCAGGTCAACGGTGAGAAGGTACGCGACGAAGGCGGCAGCCGGATGGAGGAGCTCTCGGTGACCTTCAGGGTGAGGTTCCCCGAGGGTGAGGATGGAGACGCCGCTCGAGCTCTGCTTCCCGATGCCATGCAGCGTTCACACGACCGGCTCTGCACCGTCAGCCGGACCGTGGAGCTCGGCACCCCCGTAGCAACCCGCATCGAGCTCTGATCCGCTGTGATGAACCTGAGCTACCGCCTGCTCAATGTCTTCACCGATAGCGACAAGCCGTTCACCGGCAACCCGTTGTGCGTCTTCGAGGATGCAACTGGCCTCTCTGACCAGGACATGCAAAGCCTGGCGCGTCAGCTAAACCTCTCCGAGACGACCTTCGTGATGCCGGGAGGCCGGGACGTCAGCGCCAACGTCCGCATCTTCACGCCCAACTACGAGATGCCGTTCGCTGGGCACCCGACGCTGGGCACGGCATACGTCGTTCATGAGCTGTTCGGTGGGGGAGATGCGATGCTCCTTCGTATGCCGGCCGGAGACATCCTGGTGCGGGTTGCTGGAAATGTGTGGACCTTGCAGGCGAACCCGCCAACGTCCCTCCCTGTCGACGTGCCGCTCTCGGATCTAACCGCGATGATCGGGCTGACTGCGGATCGCGTTGCGGCCCAACCATTGTGGGTCGACACGGGAACCGTCCAGCTCATCCTGCCGCTGAGATCGGCCGAGGACGTCAGAGCCGCGGCCGCCGATCCGCGCCTCCTGGTCCAGTTCGCCACCAGACCCGGCGGTGAGTCGCTGGTCTACGTCTGGGCGCCGACGGGTCCGGAGACCATCGAGGCGCGCCTCTTCTTCACCCAGAACGGCGCGGTCATCGAGGACCCCGCCACAGGTTCGGCGTGTGCCAACTTGGGTGGCTGGTTCGTGGCCAACGGTGAGGTGGGGCTGCGACGCCGCCTCCACCAGGGGAGTGCGATCGGGCGGCCCTCAGTCCTTGACCTGGCCGTGGATGGCTCGGGCACGATCTTCGTCAGCGGCATCGTCCGTGAGGTCGGACGCGGGACGTTTACGTTCTGATGCCGACCTACATCGCTTTCCTGCGCGCGATCAATGTCGGTGGACGGTTCATCAAGATGGCAGATCTGCGAACAGGGTTGTCCCATAAGGGTTTTGGCGATATCGAGAGCCACATCCAGAGCGGGAACCTCCGCTTGACGTCGAGCCTTCGGTCTGCGGCCAAGCTCGAGCTCGCACTCGAGACGTCACTGGAGGAGCTGTGCGGGTTCACCGTGCGGACCATCGTGCGGACGCCCGAACAGCTGGCCGAGGTTGCCTCATACGGCGCAGGTCTTGAGGTTCCACTGGAAGGAGAGGTGCGACGTTATGTCACCTTCCTCAAGGATGATCCGGATGATGAGCTCATCGCGATGATGAACGGATGGGTCGTCGTGGGGGAGCGGGCACAGGTTGCGGGCCGTGAGGTCTACATGTGGCTTGCACATCCGTCACACAAGGCGAAGCTCACCAACGCACGGATCGAGCGAGGGGGATTGGTGGCGACCACCCGGGACTGGAAGGTCGTCACGGTGCTGGGGGAGAGGTGGGGCGCATGAGGGCTTTTGATCAGCTCTTTGCCGAAGCCGTGCCACTGATCCAGCAGGGGCTGCACCAACGTGACACCCCACCGATTGAAGGCGGCCGATGGCCGGTGAGTGTCGTGCTCCGGCCGGACCAGGCTTCGGCCTTGGCGACCGCCGAGCTCTGGCGATTCAGCTACGAGGACGGCACCGCAATGATGAACTCTGTGAAGTTCGCAAGGAGCCGAGGCCGAGAATCACTAGTGTGAGCGCCATGGCGGTACACCGTAGGACGCTGCCCGTCATGGTCTCCTCGACATTCGTCGTCGCCTGGACCGTGTGGTGGGCCTGGCGCATGTGGCCGGACTCCGGTGTGTCCTGGCACTTCTCCGTTGACGGCGCCAACCTGCTCCTGCACGGCTCCGGGCTCAATCTGTATGCCGACGCTCCGTGGCTGCAGACCGGCCCTCTCTCGCTGGTGGTCGCCGCACTGCTCAGCCCGCTGCCGGCCAACGTCGCCAAGAACGTCGCTCTGGTGGCGATGACCGCAGCCGGCCCGCTGCTCATCGCTGCACTCGCGCCGCTGGTCGCGCCAACCCGACGAGGCCGCCGGATGCTGATCGCGGCCATCATCGTGATACCAGCCTGGACGGTGCTGTCGGTGCGCTGGGGGCACCTCGACGACGTCCTCGCGATGTCCTTGGCGATCGTGGCTCTGCGAGCTGTCTCCGCTGACCGGCCGGTCCTGGCGGGCGCAGCCCTGGCCGCGGCCATCGCGACGAAGCCGTGGGCAGTCGGGTTCTTGCCGCTGCTGCTCGTCCTGCCGCGAGGCCGGCTGCGAGCGGCCGCCACGGCTGCCGCCGGAGCGGCGCTGGCCTGGGCGCCGTTCGTTCTGGCCAATCCCCGCACCCTGGGCGCCCTTCACCCGCCGATCGGTCTGTCACCCTCGTCAGGACTTCACGCCCTGGGCGCCCGCGGCGTGTATGTGCCCGCGTGGGGACGGACCGCCCAGCTCCTTCTCTCACCCGCGGCTGCGGTCGGGGCAGTCCTGCGCAGAGGCTTGCCGGGCGTGCTGCTCGTCTCCGTCGCGGTACGACTGGCGCTTGACCCGAAGGACAACGCCTACTACATCGGCAGCGCCGCGCTGGCTGCCGTGGTCTTCGACCTGCTCGGCACCGGCTGGACGATCCCGTGGACCACCCTGGTCACCGTCACCGTGTTCTGGCAGCCTTTCACCAAGGACTTCGTCCACTGGCAGCAGACGACGACAGGCCTGACCCACTGGTGGTTCGCCCACCAGGAGGCGGTCGGTGCCATCCATCTGGCCTGGGCAGTCGTGGTCGTCGTCCTTGTCTTCGCGTGGCCGCATTCGCACGCCCAGAATTCTCGAAGGGATCTCACAGGTGCCGCCGACGTGCTGAGGCCATGATCGGCCTACGGGCGCGATCGGTGGGCCTTGGGGGAGAGGTCCTATCCAGGTTGTCCGTAGAGGAAATCACGTTAGTTGACATAATGTAGATTATCGGCTAAATGCCGATGGTGCACGGGAAGGACTCCGCCTGGGTCTCATCCCCGTCAGCGGTGGTCTCAGCCCCACCAGAATGATGCGGCGATGATCACGTAGACGGCGATGAGCGCCGCCCCTTCGATCCAGTTCGACTCACCGTCAAAGGTGATGAAGGCGCTGAGGATCACCGCAATGGCCACCGAGACGATCAGCATTGGCGAGAACACCAGCGTCAGGGCGGCGAACCCCAGGACCTGCGACAGGATCACCAGGACCGGAGCCAGGACCAACGCGATCTGCATCGGTGAGTTGATCACCACGGAGAACGCGTACTCGGACCGATTCTTTGCGGCCAACTGAACACCGACGACGTTCTCGATGGCGTTGCCGGCGATGGCCACGATGACCAAGCCGGCGAACGCGTCCGAGATGTGCAAGGTCGCCATGGCGGGCTCGAGCGCGTGGACGAACCAGTCGGACACGAACGCGGCCAAGACTGCCGCGAGAGCCAACAGCCCGACCGCAAGAGCAACCGGCCAGCGGGGTGGCTCGACCTGCATGTTCTCCTCCGCCTGCTGGTTCGACCCCCGACGCAGCGACGCAGGCAGGGTCAGGACGAACAAGAGCAGCAAGATCGCCGACACGATGAGCGACAACGTGTTCTCATGCTTCGAGGCGGGCGTGTGCAGGAAATGGGCCAGGGACGGCAGAACCAGGGCGGCGACCGACAGGACCATCAGCACGATGATGCTGCGGGCCCGTTCGGAGTCCAGCTTCTGGGTTCCGTGCTTGAGTCCCCCGACCACAAAACACAATCCCAGGACCAACAACAAGTTGGCCAGGATCGACCCGATGAGAGCCGCTTTGACGACATCCACCAAGCCGGCGCGGAGCGCGAACAACGCGATGAACAGCTCAGGCAAGTTGCCCAGGGCGGACTGCAGCACCCCGGTGGCGCCCGGTCCGAACCGGTCGCCGAGCTGTTCCACCGAACGACCGACCAGAGACGCCAACAACGTGACCGCCAGCGCGGCACACGCGAAGGCAAGGACAGCTCCACCGCCAACAAACCGGGTGAGGGCCGCCAGGACGACAGCCACGACTCCCCCGCCGATGACGATGACGTCTGAGCGAACAAGTGTTCGAGTCCCCACTGTGGTCATGGACGACATACTGCCAGTCCCGACGCCACCCTGAGTGCCGTGGATCACGCCGTATTGAGGCGTAGATCACACCGTAGGAAGGCGTAGCATTGATGAAGGAACCGGTAGGCCATACGAGGTAGTTCTTCTCTGGCCTCGTCCGTTCGGCCACATTTCGGCTGACACCGCACGAACTGCGGAACCTGGTTCCTAGACTTTGAGAAAGTCGCGGACCCACGTGGACCGCTCAGAGGATCCCAGGCGGAGGTTGTGGACAAGAACCGGGTTGTCGAACGTTGCGGGATCAGACGTGCCCTGCCGATCGTGGGGCTGGTGCTGAGCCTGATGGCGAGCGGCCTGGTTCTGTCCGCCGCACCCGCGAACGCTGATGTCAAACCCCCGCCCTCAGTGGTGGACGCCGAGGTCCTGACCCCCTATCAGCTCACCAACCAGGTCAAGGCAGCCGAAGCGCTCCGGGCGGACCTGATGAAGTCCAGCGCCCAGGTGGCCGTGGCAAACACACGCCTTGAACGTCTTTCGGCGCAAGCGACCACCCTCTTGGCGAACCTGTCGGCGGCCAGGACAGCTCAGGTTGCCGCTGAGACCGACGCTGCGGCCCAGGAAGCCCACCTGGTGGAGCTCGGCCTTGAGGTGGAGGCCGCGCTGAACGCCCTGGGACAGCTGGCCAGCGACTCCTATATCCGTGGCGGCGGCCCTCTTGGTGACATCGTCGCGATCTTCGAAGCACTGTCATCACCCTCGGCTGACAAGAACACCGACTCCATGGCGACGGTGCAGTACCTCGTCGATGGCCGTGCGCGGCTCTTCGAACGGCTGGAGTCCTTGCGGGCCGAACAGGTCGTCACGTCGGCAAGGGCCGAAGCCGCCAGCAAGCAAGCCGCCATCGCAGCCAAGGCCGCAGCCGAGGCAAAAGCCAAGCTCGACACGGTCATCGCCCAGCAACGCTCAGCGCTCGAGGCGCTGCAGAACGCGCAAGCTGATCAGGTCGGCCAGGCGGCCGGGCTCCGCGGTGCGTTGCTGCGTTCAGAGAGCCAGATTGCCAGAGCAGCCGACAAACGGCTTGCCCAGGCACTTCAGGGCCAGGATTTCAAGCTGCTGATGGACAGCAGCCCCAACTGCGGCAAGGACACCGCGAACTACCCCAACGGTCGGTTCCCGGCGAGTGCCTTGTGCCCGCTGTATGCCGCACCGGACGAGGGCCTGCCCCGCGACAACGCGATGGCGTTCAACGCCATGAGCAGGGCCTACGAGCAGCAGGCGGGGTCACCGCTGTGTGTCACCGATGCCTACCGGACCTTCGCCGAGCAGATTGTGGTCAAGCTGGCGACCCCGGAGCTCGCCGCGATCCCCGGGACCAGCCAGCACGGCGTCGGCCTCGCGGTCGATCTCTGCGGAGGCGTCCAGAGCTTCGCATCGCCGGCGCACCTGTGGATGGAGCGCAATGCCCCCCTCTACGGATGGTTCCAGCCTGCATGGGCCGACTCGTCGGGCGCGCTGCCCGAGCCCTGGCACTGGGAGTTCGCCAGCTGATCAGCTCGCCGGCTGAACACGACCCCGATGGAGGGTCGAATACTCGTCGAGAATGAGGCCGCCTGTGTCAGGCTGCCCGCATGACGAGCACCGTCGACACCCCAGTCGGGACAACCCGTATCAAGGACACGCCCCACCAAAGAGCCTGGTACTGGTACGACTGGGCCAACTCGGCGTACGTAACCACCACCCTGACCGTCCTCATGGCTCCGTACCTGACCGTGATCGCCAAGAAGGCGGCCTGCCCGACGCTGCCGAGTGACGTCGCATGTCACACCAACCTCACCGTGGTCGGCATACCGGTTGATCCCGGGTCGTTGGTGTTCTACGTCCTGACCATCTCCACGATCCTTTCCACGTTCATCCTGATCTTCATCGGCGCGCTCGCGGACCGCTCTCCCAAACCCGTCCGGCTGTTCGCCACGTTCGCATGGGCCGGAGCAGCGGCTGCCTGCGCGATGTTCCTGGTCAGCGGCGACAACTGGACGCTGGGCGTGCTGCTGCTGATCTTCGCCAACCTCTGCCTGGGATCGTCGCTGGTCATCTACGACGCGCTGTTGTGCCGGATCGCTGGGCCCGACGATCGGGACCGGGTGTCCAGTCGCGGCTGGGCCTGGGGCTACCTCGGCGGCGGCCTCCTGCTGGCGCTCAACCTGGCGTTGCTGACCCTCGACGAGAAGATCGGCATCTCGCAGGGAATGGCGGTGCGGATCAGCCTGCTCTCAGCCGGTCTGTGGTGGGGGGTGTTCACGATCATCCCCGTCGTGGGTCTGCGAGATCTGCGCGGCATCACCCAGACCGTCACCCGCGACCACGCGGGCGTGATCGGTGGCAGCCTCAAACAGCTCGCCAGCACCTTCCGCGAGCTGCGGACCTTTCCGCAGACGATGCTGTTCCTTCTTGCCTATCTCTTCTTCAATGACGGCATCCAGACCGTGATCAGTGCCTCGAGCGTCTACGGCGCCGAAGAGCTCAAGTTCACCAACAGCCAGCTGATCGAGATAATCCTGCTCGTCCAGTTCGTCGCCTTCGGTGGTGCCCTGTTGTTCGGGCGCCTGGCCAGCCGGTTCGGGGCCTGGCGCGTGGTGCTGAACAGCCTGGTGCTGTGGACCTTCGTCGTGACCATGGCCTTCTTCGTCCCCGCAGAGGAGTTCCTGATCTTTGCCGGGCTCGCCGTGCTGATCGGGCTCGTCCTTGGCGGCAGCCAGGCTCTCTCCAGGTCGATGTACAGCCAGCTGATCCCCCGCGGGCGTGAGGCCGAGTTCTTCAGCCTGTACCAGGCGATGGAGCGCGGCACGAGCTGGTTCGGGACGCTGGTCTTCGGGCTGGTGCACCAGTTCACCCACTCCTACCGCTGGGCCATCGTCGCCCTGATCGTGTTCTTCGTCGTCGGTGGCCTCCTGCTGTCCAGGGTCCGGATGCGTGAGGGCATCATTGCGGCCGGCAACGAGGTACCTGCGGTCGTATAACCGGCTCCCCCATCAGCGGTAGGCTGTGATCCGGCAGATATCTGCCGAATCCGGAACATTGAGCCTGACAAAGTCGTTATGCCCAGTGAATCCCCACGCACATCATGGCGTGGGCAGCACGTTGGGAGTTTCCCCGTCATGGCCGAACGATCACTTCGAGGCACCAATCTGAGCGCGCTCAGCATGGAGACCGACACCAACGTCGTGCTCAGCGAGCGCCAGCTCATCCGCTACGTATGCCCCGAGAAGCACATCAGCGAGCTCCCGTTCTCGGTCGAGGCTGATGTCCCGACAGTGTGGGAATGCCGTTGCGGGCTGGAAGCGCGACTGGTCGACGGTCCCGAGCCCGAGTACAAGAACGTCAAGGCAGTTCGCACCCACTGGGACATGCTGCTGGAGCGTCGATCGATTCCTGAGCTCGAGGCGCTGCTCAAGGAGCGCCTGGCCCTGCTGCGGGCATCACGCGGCGAGAAGCCACGCCGGAAGCGCACCGCCTGACCCATAAACGCATCGACCAACAAGCCCCGTGCCGCCCCCTCCATGGCCGCGGGGCTTGTTGCTGCCCGTATGCCGTACCGCGCGGCCCGCTCCCCCGTCACCTGAGCAACGCGACGCGAGCTGACCGCCGTGTTGCAGCTCAGGTCGGGTCGCCAACGGCGCTGAACGGGTCGTACGCCCGCCCGCCTTCGGTGATCTCCTTGTTGAGTGCGGTGAGCCGCCGCACGATCTCCGCGTCGTCCTGGGCGGCGGACCTGGGCCAGCCGTAACAGGCGGCGACCGACTCGTCGAGCGCCTGGTGCAGTGTTTTCAAATTGGCCCAGGCGCCCTCGTCCATGGCGTTGTACAGCTTGGTCAGACCGATCTGCTCGGCCTCACAGATCTCCGCCCGCCGGGCCAACAGCTGTCGGCAGGCCTCGGCAACTACCTCGCGCTGAAGGTCGTCGGCGAACGCCCCCGGCCAGGGAAAGGTCATGAATACCGAGGTGGGGGTGTAGCGCAGGTCGCGCTTGAGGGTCGAGGCCTGTGCCCAAGCCCACGCAATGTGCGCCCGCGACTGGAGAACGCCCATCGAGAAGTCATCGTGAAATGCGAAGACGTCGGTGGCGTCACTGGCCAGCGTTGCCGGCAACTCAAACGCCAAGACCAGCCGCTTTCCGTGTCGGGCCATCGCCGGAAAACGCTTGAGGCCAGAGAGTGCTGCGCGCATGGCGGTCCGCGGCTCGGCGAAGATCCACCACTTCTCGCGATACGACTTACGGTTGTTCGTCTCACGCTCTGGTTTCACCAGCCGGCGCACGATCTCCAGCGCGGCGGGGTACTTCTGCGCCCGCTCAAGGGGACGTAACGCGAAGTCGATCACCCATCGTGATGGCCCCTGTGATGGATCGTCCGTGATGTCCCCCGCTGTGAGGTACGGCCTGACCACGGCTGCATAGTCGGCGTCCGACCTGGCAAGAAGGCTGTGAGCGATCTCAGCAGTAACCAGCAGACTTTGGCCTTCGGGCTTGGACCCTCGAAGCACCTATCCTTGTTCTGGGCGATTGCTCGCGGCTTCCACGCATCCGACTCCCCCGCTGTTAACGACGAGGTGATCCCGACTACGGCCAAACCGTCAAGAAGGAAGGGGCCTGCGTAGTCGTGCTTTGCCCAGTTCACCAGGCTCACGTGGACCTTGGCCTCTCCGGGCCACTTCTGGCTGGAGACGGCATCGGTGATGGTCCCACCGTTCGCGACGATGTAGTCCAGAGACGCCGAACGACCGAGGTTCTGCGAGATCGAGTTGGTCCCGACCAGGCCGGCACGCTGGCCGAGCTTCAGGTGAGCGTGCGCCTTGCGGAACCAGTACGTACAGAAGTCCTTGACGCCCACACCAAACGCCGCCTTGAGCCAGTCCACGTATTCGTGACCGAATGCACCCCGCACATGCGAAGCCCCAAGAAATGGGGGGTTGCCGACTATGACGTCGGTCTCGGGCCACGCGGTGGTCAGCGCATCCGCGACACGAATGCTCGACAGGTCAACCAGCGGCAGGACCGGCTCGGCCTCACCGAAGCGGTCGATCATCTGCCGGTGCCCCATCCAGAGCGTGACCCGCGCGATGAGCACCGAGATGCCTTCGATGTCGATTCCCTGCAGGTTGGACAGCCGGTAGTGCGGCCATGGGCCAATCGGTTTGGCCAGCCCCTGGTCAGCCGCGAGCGTCGTGATGCGGGCCTTGAGCTGGTGCTCCAGTGAACGC
>Ga0208079_1000638_pt1 | contig 18976 bp, 10 predicted proteins | sample NGESurdeep092012_5_FD_184474 | JGI IMG/M metagenome (GOLD analysis project Ga0208079, IMG submission 184474) | Arctic peat soil microbial communities from Barrow, Alaska - NGEE Surface sample 210-2 deep-092012 (SPAdes) | ecosystem: Environmental > Terrestrial > Soil > Wetlands > Peat ... | reverse complement strand
GGTGGAAAAGGCGGCGCAGGCCAGCAGCATGAAAGGCAACCCAATCGTCCTGACCGAGGAGGAATTACGCGAAATCGTCTCCCGCGCGCTCTGATTCATCGCCGGCACTTCCTCTGCGCTCTCTGCTTCCTCCGCGCGCCACCCGGAAACGCGTGATTCGCCGATTCCCTTCCGCCTGTTCCCGGTTTTCTCTGCGCTTATCTCAGCGTCTCAGCGTCTCTGCGTTGAATGGCATCTCCGTCAAACGGCATTCCCCGTGAGAGAGTCCGGCGGCCCCGCCGCCCCAGCAGTAAACCGCCAGCCGATTTACGCAGAAACGAATTGACTTGCGCGCGGATGTGGGAACATTTAAGATAACGGAGTAGCTTTACTCCGATTCAAACGGGGGTTTTCGATGATCTATTCTCGTTCGGCCGAGTACGCAATTCGCGCCTTTGTTCACCTGGCGCGAGTGCAAGAAGGCAAGTATGCCATGGTGAAGAACATCGCGGAGCAGGAAGAGATCCCGGCTCACTTCCTGGCCAAAATTCTGCAGCAGCTTGCCCGCAAGGGCCTGCTGCGTTCCAGCAAGGGTCCGACTGGCGGCTTCGCGCTTCGGGTGGAAGCCAGCGAGATCCGCTTGTTGGACATCGTCGAAGCCCTCGACGGGCTGGCACCCTACCAGCAGTGTGCCAGCGGTCTGAGCGAGTGCTCCGACGACATGCCGTGCTCCATGCACGATAGCTGGATCGCCCTCCGTTCGCGTATCATGGATTATCTAGGGAAAAATACGATCGCCGACCTGGCCAAGGCGCTGGAGCAGAAAAAGAAGACTCTGGCGTTAGCGAAGAAGAGCAAGGCCAGGAAGCCGGTCGCTAAGCGGGCTTGACAATCCGGGCCGGGCTTGCCCGGTCCCTACATAATCCGGAGGCAAAATGGGACACTCTGTCCTTGTCCCCATGGTGGTCGAACAGACCTCCCGTGGGGAACGCGCGTACGACATCTATTCCCGGCTGTTGAAAGAGAACATCATCTTTTTAGGCACCCCGATTGACGACCAGGTCGCCAATCTGATCATCGCCCAATTGCTGTTCCTCGAAGCCGAAGATCCGGAAAAGGATATTTCAATCTACATCAATTCGCCCGGCGGCTCCATCACCGCCGGCCTGGCGATTCTCGACACCATGGCCTTCATCCGGCCCGATATCGTCACCATCTGCGTCGGGCAGGCGGCCTCCATGGCGGCCGTGCTGCTCGCCAAAGGCGCCAAGGGCAAGCGCTTCAGCCTGCCCAATTCGCGCATCATGATCCACCAGCCCTCCATGCAGGGCTTGGCCGGACAGGCGGCCGATATCGATATCTACGCCCGCGAAATCCTGCGCATGCGGGAAATCCTCAACTCGATGCTGGCCAACGCCACCGGCCAGTCGATCGAGCGCGTAGCCAAGGATGTGGACCGCGACTACATCATGGAGCCCGATCAGGCCGTCCTCTACGGCATGATCGATCGCGTCATCTTCAGCCGCGATCTCAGCCCCATTCCGATCAAAGGCTAAATCACTCCCTGACGGTCGTGGCTCCGATCAGAGCCGCGACCGGGGTACCCTCTGGGTCCGGAGCGGTCTTATTGTTCCCCGGCTTTCTTCTATGAAAAAACTGACTGTAGTGGCGCTCGCCATTCTCACCGCGGCGCCTGCCGCGGTCGCCCAGCAATCCCCCCTCACTCTCTGGTACGACAAGCCCGCCGTCTTGTGGACCGATGCCCTGCCGGTCGGCAACGGGCACATGGGCGCCATGATTTTCGGCGGCGCCTCTCGCGAGCGCATCCAGTTCAACGAGCACACCGTCTGGACCGGCGAGCCCCACGACTACGCCCACAAGGGCGCTTCCAAATCCCTGGCGCAGATTCGTGAACTGCTCTGGGCCGGCAAGCAGAAGGAGGCCGAAGACCTCGCCATGCAGGAGTTCATGAGCGAACCGCTGCATCAGAAGGCCTACCAGGCATTCGGCGACCTGTTGATCGAGATGCCCGAGGGCGAGACCACCGGTTACCGGCGCTCGCTCGACCTGGACACCGGCGTGGCCTCGGTGGAGTTCACCCAAAACGGCACCACCTTCCGCCGCGACATCTTCGCCAGCTACCCGGCCAACGCGATTGTGGTCCGGATCTCCGCCAGTAAGCCCGGCGGGCTGGCGTTCCAGGCCGCCCTGAAGAGCGCGCATGCCAATTCGCAGGTCACCGGACTGCCGTCGGGCGAGTTGTCCATGACCGGTCAGGTGGCCGAATCGGCGATCCGCTTCGAAGCCCGCCTGACGGCCACCGTGCAGGGCGGCAAGCAGGAAGTGCGCGACGGCAAAATCTCCTTTACCGGCGCGAACTCCGCCACCCTCATCCTCACCGGCGCCACCAACTTCAAGAACTATCGCGACGTCTCGGCCGATCCCAAGCCGCGCAACACCGCCACGCTCGCTGGGCTCCGCAACCAGAGTTACGACGCGCTGCGCGCCGCGCACATCAAGGATCACCAGGCGCTGTTCCGCCGCGTGTCGCTCGACCTGACCGCCACCCTCGCCGCCAAACTGCCCACCGACCAACGCATCGCCGCCTTCGCCAAAGGCGACGATCCGGCGCTGGTCGCGCTCCTCTTCCAGTACGGACGCTATCTGATGATCGGCTCCAGCCGCCCCGGCGGCCAGCCCGCCAACCTGCAGGGCATCTGGAACGATTCCAATCAGCCCGCCTGGGACAGCAAGTACACCGACAACATCAACACCGAAATGAACTACTGGCCGGTGGAGGAGACCAACCTCTCCGAATGCCACCTGCCGCTGTTCGACGCGCTCCGGGACCTGGCCCAATCCGGCGCCATCACCGCCCGGGAGCACTACCACGCGGGCGGTTGGGTGCTGCATCACAACTTCGATCTGTGGCGCGGCACGGCCCCCATCAACGCCAGCAATCACGGCATCTGGCAGACCGGCGGCGCGTGGCTCTCCACCCACCTCTGGGAACACTACCTGTTTACCGGCGACAAGGAGTTCCTGCGCGCCACGGCCTACCCGCTGATGGTGGGCGCGGCGCGGTTCTTCATCGACGCCCTGGTGAAAGATCCCAAAACCGGATTCCTCTACACCGGCCCGAGCAATTCTCCGGAACAGGGCGGGCTGGTGATGGGCCCCACCATGGATCGCGAGATCGTGCGCACGCTCTTCGGCGAAACCATCGCGGCCGCCAAGGTGCTGAACGTGGACGCCGATCTGCGCCAGCGGCTGGCCGCCCTGCGTCAGCAGATCGCGCCGCTCCACATCGGCCAACACGGCCAGTTGCAGGAGTGGATGGAAGACACCGACGACCCCAAGAACCAGCACCGCCATGTCTCCCACCTGTGGGCGGTCTACCCGGGCAGCGAAATCACGCCCTATGGCACGCCAGACCTGTTCCAGGCCGCGCGGCAATCGCTGATTTTCCGCGGCGACGCCGCCACCGGCTGGTCGATGGGATGGAAGCTCAACCTGTGGGCGCGCTTCCTGGATGGCGACCACGCCTACAAGATCATGCGGAACCTGATTGCGCCGGCGGCCGACAAAGCGCCTGGCGTGGACGCCCGCGCCGGAGTCTTCAAGAATCTCTTCGACGCGCATCCGCCGTTCCAGATCGATGGCAACTTCGGCGCCACCGCCGGCATCGCCGAGATGCTGCTCGAAAGCGACGACCCGTACGGCACGCCCACCAGCCTGACCGCGGTGCAAAGCGGCGAGGCCGGCTTCCTACACCTCCTCCCGGCCTTGCCCTCGGCGCTGGCCACCGGCAAAGTCAGCGGCCTGGTGGCCCGCGGCGGTTTCGAAGTGGCGCTCGACTGGCAGAACGGAAAACTGGTGAAGGCCACTATCGCGGCGCGCCAATCCAAACCGCTCAAAGTGCGCTACGCGGGCCACGAAATCGAAATCCAGGCCAAGGCCGGCCAGACCTACCGCCTGGGACCGGACTTAAAAGCGCGCTGAACGGTAAGAAGGCGCACTGCGCGGCGAGCCGCCTGATATAATCACCGCAATAAGGAGTTTCGTAGTGACAGATCCTAAAACCCGCAGGTTTTTCCTCGGCGCCGTCACGGCCGCCGCCGCCTCCCGCGTTTGGGGCGCAAACGACAAGATCAACGTTGGCATCGTCGGCATCGGCGGCCGGGGTACCAATCACCTCAACCAATACTCCCGCATGACCGGCGCTAAGGTCGTCGGACTGTGCGACGTGAATCAGGCCGCCCGCGAGGTCGCGCAGGCGACCCTGGTGAAGAACACCGGTGAGAAGGCCAAGGAATTCGAGGACATGCGGGCAATGTTTGCCGATTCCTCGGTGGAGGCGGTGTCCATCGCCACGCCCAACCACTGGCACGCTCTTGCCACCATCTGGGCAATGAAAGCCGGCAAGGACGTCTACTGCGAAAAGCCGGCCTGCTACAACATCTACGAAGGCCAGAAGATGCTGCAAGTGTCGCGCGAGACCAAAAAGCTGGTGCAGATCGGCTCGCAGCACCGCAGCACGCCGTTCAAGATGAAGGCCATTGCGGCCATGCAGCAAGGCTTGATCGGCAAAATCTACCAGTCCAAGGGTCTCTGCTTCAAACGGCGCAATACCATCGGACACAAGGAGAACGAGCCCGTGCCGGCTGGGGTCAACTGGGACCTGTTCCTGGGGCCGGCCCCCATGCGCCCGTTCAATGCACTGCGCTTCAAGTACAACTGGCACTGGTTCTGGGACACGGGCAACGGCGATATCGGCAACCAGGGCGTGCATGAAATCGGCATCGCGCGGTGGGGCCTGGGCGACCCGGAGTGGCCCAAGACGGCCTACGCATTCGGCGGCAAGTTCGCCTATCAGGACGATCAGGAAACGCCGAACACGCTGCTCGCGGGCTACAACTACGGAACCACCGAACTCATATTCGAGGTGCGCGGTCTATTGACCGGCGGCGAGGGCACGCCGCCGCCGCGCCGGGCCGCCGGTGGTGGACGCGGCGGACGCGGCGGACGCGGCGGCGCTCCAGGCTCGGCGCCAACGGACGGTCCCCCGCCGGCCGCGGCCCCGCCTCCCGCGGCAACGCCTACCGTCGTCGGCCCCGCCAGCAATCCGCTCAACGTAGCGGTCGGCAATCTGTTCTACGGCACCGAAGGCTGGGCGGCAATGAGCGATCAGGGCTTCCAGGCCTACAAGGGCGAGAGCAGTGAAATCGTCATGGAAGAGCGTCCCGAACGCGGCGCTCCCGGCGGCGACGCCACGGGCGCGCACATGGAGAACTTCCTCTCCGCCTGCCGCTCGCGCAACGAGAAGGAATTGCACGACCCCATCTCGAACGCCTATCTCAGCGCGTCGCTCTGCCACCTGGCCAACATCAGCTATCGCACCGGCCGTAAACTCACGCTGGAAGCCGGACCCAAGTTCACCGGCGACGCCGAAGCCACCAAGATGCTGACGCGCGACGTCTATCGCAAGCCTTACGTAGTCTGACGATCCCCTTAGCCCGCGGGGCGGCCTCCCGGCCGCCCCAGGCAAGCCCCGCCCCACGACGATATGCAGAACTGGTGAAGAGCCGCGAAAGGAATCTATGTTGCATTCGTTTCGTAAGAAGCTGTTCAAGGTTCTTACGTTTTGGGGCATCCTTCTTACCGTGCCGTCTTGTACGCCGAATTATGGTTTGGCTGCGAGTTCAGGGCGGCAGGTGTTCAATATTGCCGATCACGGTGCCAAGAAGGATGGCTCTGTGCCTGCGACAGACGCCTTCCGGCAAGCCATCCAGGCCGCGAAAGCCGCTGGAGGGGGCACCATTTATGTGCCTCCGGGTAAGTACACCTCCGGGCCGATCGAGTTGTTCAGCAACATGATCTTGGATATTGATGCCGGGGCCACGATAGAGTTTCCCGTAGCTCCGCTGCCGTTCACGAAGAGCAGGTATCTGGGCGTTGAGACGTTAGCTCCGATGCCGCTCATTGGTGGCCACGATGTGGAGAATGTCACGGTGACCGGGCGTGGCATTCTCACCACCGGCGATTACGAGGCGTGGCGAAAGGCATACAAAGGCGCCTATGAAGAGTACTTAAAGGCACGCAAAGGTGTCGTCTCCACACATGGCGACGAGTCTGCCAGTGCAAACGGTCCGCATTGGGATCACCTGCTGAAAGCGCTTGAAGCAAAGCAGCCGGTCTCCGAGGAAGAATACCGCGAAGCCGCGGCGGAACTGCGTCCCTCTTTTGTCTGCTTCATGAATGCGAAGAATGTGCTGGTGGAAGGCGTGCGTATCATCGGCGCGCCTATGTTTGTAGTGCACTTACTCTATGCGGAGAACGCGACCGTCCGCAACGTCATGATTGAGACTTATCCGGGCCCACACGCCAACGGCATCGTAGTGGATTCCAGCCGCTTTGTCCGCATTTCCGATAGCTATGTCGATACGGGCGACGACGGTATTGTCATCAAGGCCGGAAAAGACGCTGACGGACTGCGTGTGAATCGACCAACAGAGCATGTGACTATCACCAACTGCACGGTGCACCACGCCCACGGCGCGGTCGTGATCGGCAGCGAGACGGCTGGCAGCATCCGTAATGTTGTGGCCAGCAACATCACCGCGGTCGACACGGAGAACGGTATCCGAATCAAGAGCCGCCGCGGGCGTGGAGGTGTGGTCGAGAACGTCCGCTTCGACAATTGGACCATGGTAAATGTCGGTGTAGGTATCGTTGTCACCAGCTACTACATCATGGGAGGCGAAACGGCCACGAAAGAGGAGCCTGTTTCTGAGCGTACGCCAGTTTTTCGGAATATCGCTATCAGTAACGTCACCATAAACGGCGCAAAGAAAGTGATTGATATAGATGGACTGCCTGAGATGCCCATCATGGCACTCCGTTTGACGGATATTATCGGTTCCGGCAAAGTGGGGCTTACCGCACGGCACACCGACGCGTTGGAATTGCATCATGTACAACTGAATGCCGACCGCGGTCCGGTCTTCGCAATTGAAACCGCCTCCAACCTGGAACTCGATGGTTTGACGACCAGGAAACCAATTGCCGTGTCACCAGTGCTGCGGCTGACACAAACTCCAGGAGCGGTACTGCGTAACAGCCGCGCCTTTCCCGGGACGGAAACATTTCTTTCCGCCGGTCCAGGAGAATTGAAGTCTCTCCATCTTGAGGGGAATGTCTTAGACAACGCCAAGACTCCTACGGAAGAGCATTAGCGGCAAAGGGCCGGGTCTGTGGACGGACGCTTGCATGCTTTGACGAATATCGTTTATGGGTACCGCGGCGTTAGCTTTACGTGGTCGTGGAACGGCACCCACTGGTCATTGCGATCGTCGACGCCGCGCTGACGAAGAAGCTGGCAGTCGCAGAAACGAGGCCCACGACTGGGGGTTCACGCCAACTTTCCGTAACTTCAAGTACCGCGGGTTGGATTAGGCGTCCGCGCGCTGACGCGAATTCCGGTCGAGAGGATTGTTCGGCACACGGTTCGCCCGGTGAGGTCACCGGCGTCGCGACAGCGCATCGTCCAGATGCTTCCGCGCTTCCTTGAAGTCGGGTCTCAACAGCAAGGCCTGCTGGTAATACGAGATTGCCTCCGCGACTTCTCCGAGCCTCTCCAACGCCCCCCCAAGGTTGTTGCATGCTTCCGCGAAATCGGGTTTGAGACGCAACGCCTCGCGGTAGTGCTTCACCGCGCCGCGAAGGTCGCCGCTCGCCCCGAGGACGAACCCCATATTGTTCTCCACCTCCGGAGAACCCGGCGCCAGCCTCAGAAATTCGGCGTAGTGATCCACGGCCTCGCGGTATCTGGCCTGGCGACTTAGTATCATAGCCAGGCGAAGATGGGCTTCGGGGTAATCCGGTTTCATCCGCAACACAGTCTCGTACTCGGCCATGGCTTCGGCCGGCTGGCCGGTGTGCTCAAGGACAAAGCCCACCGTGAAGTGCGACGCCGCGATGTGAGGATCGAGGCGGAGGGCGAGTTCCGCCTCTGAGCGCGCTTCCGGCAAGCTCCCCCCTTCGGCTAATTCATGCGCCAACTCGGCGTGCCAGCGCGCCACGCCCGGCACTCGTCCGGCCAGCGCACGGTACTGCTCGACCGCCGCGGGGGAGTTGCCACTCTTGCTGAGGAGTTCGGCCAGAATCTCGCGTATCTCGAGATCGTCCGGATCGCGGCGCAAGGCGGCGGTGTACTTCGCGTAATCCTGCCGCACACTGGCGAACTTCCCCGCGGCCGCCCATTTCTCTTTCAGCGCGGCCAGCTTGCGCTCAAGCTGGGGTTTCCTCTCGCCGAAGTCCGCTTGCGCGGTGAAAGGAGGTTGGAGCATCATTCCCAGCATTTCCATGGCGGACCTGTCGCGATCCCAGTCCGTGAGGGCGAGGGATTCGGCAACCTGGTCTTCCGAAGGCGCCGGACGGTCTTCCTTTCGTCTTCGGATGGCTTCCGGCAGAGCGGCTTCCACGCGCGGAAGGATCATGTCCGCAAGCAGGTAGTTGCCGGTGAAATTGAGGTGTACGTGCTCGTAGAATAGTTCTTCTCCGGGCGCTCCCGCTACGACTCGGCCGGCTTCCGCGAAGGCCCGTGCCACGTCGGCCAGTTCGACCCCGGGTCCGGCGGCGGCGGCGGCCTGGCGAATCGAGAGGTTGATTCGCGTGTCGGCGCGGAAACGCAGCGCGTCGAGATCCAGCGCCCGGATGAAATGTTCATTCGCTTCTTTATCCTGGTGGAGGGCCAGCAGACATCGGGCGAGACGGTAATGTGAGTCCGCGAAGCCGTCATCGAAACGGGCTGCCTCACGAAACTGGTCCGCCGCCGCTCGGTACTGGCCCGTCGATGCCTTCTGCACGGCCTCGTCGTAGAGCCGCTGCCAGCGGGACTTGTTTTCCGCGCTGAGTCCGGCCTGGTGCACCGAGGCAAACGGGGCACTGTCCTTCAGATTTACCGGGACGGTACACAGTATCACCCTGGCGCCGGCGCGGCGGGCGATGCGGCAGACTTCGGCCAGATTGGCTTGAAAGTTCTCATATACCGTTTGGAGCCTCGGGTCGTCGTACGCCACAAGGTGGCCGAGGAACATCGCCATCCCTTCCCACTCGCTGGGCTTCTCCGGCGCGCGGAACCGCGAAATCTGGTTTTCCATTAACTGAGCGGTTCGGGTGGACTTGAACCAGATCCCCGCGCGAATTAGGGAACGCGCAGGCGAATAAGCGCCTAATACGGTACCGGGACCGTACGGCCCGACTACCTCATTGTTGCCCACGAGGATGATGAACAGGTCCGGCCGAGCTTGCGCGCTGTCGGCGGCAATGGGAACCAGTACGTGGGAGTTGATCGCCGTCATCGCCGTGTTGACGATTTCGAACCTGGCCGCCGGATAGCGATTCTCCAGCATGACTCGCAGCATCCGTCCAAAGCCGAACGCCGGGTCCGGAGTGCCCATTGCGGCGGAGTCGCCCAGGACAAAGATCCGGTAAGTCTCAGGGCCCTTGTAGTCGGGTACATAGCTGACCACTGGAATTCGAGCTATGGATGGGGGAAAGAAACGCCAGCCAAATTTCTCGTTGGAAGCGGACGCGTTCTTGCCTTCAATCCGGACAAAGAATTCGGTGGGGTAGCCGTAGTGGAAAACCCTCAGCCCCAATTCCAGCGCGATGAAAGGCAGGACGCCCGCGGCGGCGGCGGCCGCGGCGGTCCGAAGCCAACCCAGCCACCGTGGCCGGTTGACCCGCTTTTGGCCGGCCAGAGCGTCGCTTGTCAGTGCGTCCCGAGCCGCGGATTCGGGCAGCTCCGTCGATTTCGGCGGCGAACCAACCGCGCGGCGGCTCCGGCGCTTTCCCGTACTGGCATCGGACTTACGCAATTGTCCCTCCGGCAAAGCATCGTAGCATGCGAGTTTTCAAGGGGCGCTCCGATCAAGCAGCCCATCGGCAATGGCGTGGGCCAGCGCGCCCGCTCCGCGTGGAGTGAAATGAACAAACTCAACGAAGTTGCCGGCGCCGTGGAGGAATGTGGCGGCGTCCACCAACGTCAGCCCCCGATTGGCGGCCTCGCCGCGGATTACGTTATTGAGCCGGTTTTCCATGTCGAGAAAGCCGCTCTCCTCCAGTGCCGGATAAAGCGCGCGCCAGGCGATCAGCATGGCCTGGTCTCCCGGCGTCGCCCATGCGCCGAATCGGGTGGCATGCGTTACCATCACAGCGCGCACCTGTTCGCCGGCCAGCAAATCGAGGAGACGCGAGAGGTCCCGGCGGAATCGCAGGACGTTCGACTCCGGGATCCGTTGCAGGATGACCCGGTGCCGGGTCTGAGCCCCGATCGCGATCCGCCGAGCCGCGGTTTGAATCGCTTCCGGCGCCCGGTCGCTCAGAGCCGAAGACACCTTCTGAGCGATCCGGAGGCGGAACCCGGGCGTTTGGGTCGTGGCCGGCCGGACTAAATTCTCCGGCGGCGGGTCGATGTAGATCGCCAGACTTGGATACAGGACGGCGACCGTTGGCCGGACCCGGCGAACGACCGCCGCCGCGCGCCGGTTGAAGCTGCTGAGCGATTGTCCCGGCAAACCGGCATTGACTACCTGATATCGCTCCGAACGCGCCCGCCGATTGATCTCCCGTTCCAGTTGCTTCGGAAACTCCATACCTTCCGGCTCGTACATCCCAAACGTTTCCGAAGCGCCGATGCAGAGGATGCTCTCGCGATCGCTCCGCAAGTCCTCGCCGCGAAAGCCCAGTCCGTTCATTTTCCACTTGGAGAAGCGCGCATTCGGTCTTCCAGCGATGCCAAACTCATCCACGGTTGTCAAGCCGGACAGATCGTAAACGCCGAATAGCGGCGCCCCATCCGTCCAGGAGTCGTCCACCCGGGCACAAGCTTCCCAAACAACCAGGAAAACGCCCAGCGCGGCGAGGAGGCGAATTGTCAAGTGGTTCGGGGGCATGGGTCAAAACTGAAAGTATATGAACGACTTTGGCGAACCTCCGCGGAAGATCGCCAAGTATAGCAGAACGGCGTAGCAGGCCGCCCTCACTTCCAGGGTTACCCAACGGAAGCCGAGGAAGTCCGCCCGGCGGCCGAGGCGCTGGACGATCTGAATCAGGACGAGCGGCGCCGCCAGCCAGGCCACCCGGCTGGCTAACTCGAGGTCCATGTTCCGGAGCGGGTGGAACAAGGCTATGGTCATGTTGGTGAGCTGGGCGATTGATTTGGCGCGAAAGATCAGCCATCCGTAGCAGGTCAAATGGAAAAACAGTATGACGCAAAGCACGTCAAGAACCTTATTCAGAGACCGCGATCGCGAGATCCAAGCCCGGGAGACCGCCGGCTCGAGCGCGCGGTAGGCCACCAGCAGGAAGCCGTGGTAAAAGCCCCATAGAACAAAGGTCCAGGCGGCGCCGTGCCACAATCCGGCGAGGAGCATGGTAATCATCAGGTTCGCGTACATTCGCACCCGCCCCCGCCGGTTTCCGCCCAGCGGCACGTACAGGTAGTCGCGCATCCACGTGGACAAACTGATGTGCCAGCGGCTCCAGAACTCGCTAGGATTTCGGGAGAGATACGGCAGATGAAAATTGATCATGAATTCGAAGCCCATGAGCTTCGCCACGCCGCGAGCGATATCCGTGTAACCGGAGAAATCGCAATAAATCTGAAATGCGAACGCATAGCCGGCCAACAAAGCCTGAAAGCCGCCGGGATGGGGTTCCGAGAACACTCGATCCACCAGCGGCGCCAGATTGTCCGCGATGTACATCTTCTTGAAGTAGCCCCAGGCAATCAAATGGATGCCTGCGATAATCCCGTCGTATGCCGGATGGCGCGGTTGCGTAACCTGTGGGAGGAGGTTGTTCGCCCGCTGAATCGGGCCGGCGACCAGGTGCGGGAAATAGAGGACCGCCAGCAGAAAATCGAGATAGCTGTTGCTGGGGTGCAATTGCCCGCGATACACATCCACCGTGTAGCTCAGCGCCTGAAAGGTGTAGAAGGAGATCCCGACAGGCAGGATTACCTTCAGCCCCCAGGGACTCATATGACCGCCGAATAACTGAAACAGATCCCTCACCGAACCGGCGAAAAAGTCAAAATACTTAAAAAACCCGAGCAACCCCAGATTCGCGGCCACGCTCAGGACCAGGTACGGTTTCCGCGCCGGGGCCGGTCCGCCAGTGGCGATAATGCCCCCCATGCATCGGGCGCACCAATAATCGATTGAGGTGGTGATCAGCAGAGGAGCCAGAAAGCGCCAGTCCCAGCTCGCGTAGAAGAACAGGCTTGCCAACAGCAGAAACCGATTCTGAGATTTGTGGGGCAGCGAGTAGTAAATCGCCAGAACGACTGGAAGGAACACAAGGAACTGGAAGGAATTGAACAGCATCCGGAGGCCCCGAGGTTCGACTCAGAAAGACTTGTAACCCAAAGCCGACAGTGCGTTTCCGTCACTCAAAATCAGCAGGGCCACCAGCAGGAGCAGTATCAGGAACGCCGGAAGAAGCCAAACGGCCCGGCGAGAGCGGCCAGGTTTGCGAGACTCAGATGCCGGCATGGAATTCGCGCGACTCCTAAACCAGAATACCCACAAGGGTATCACGTCCGAAACGGGGCGGCGATTCCGCGTTCTCGCAGGCCGTAATTCCCAGCGACTGGCGGCGTCAGCCGGAATCGAGGCGGCAAGCGCTTCCAGGATCTTCCCGCGGAATCACTGGCATGGGCGGGCTTGACGCCCTTGCCATGCCGGTGGCTCCGGCCCATGGAAGATCGTGCCCTGAGGAAAAAATGCGGCGCCGGGCGTTCCAGGAGTTTTCTGAAACTCTTAATAGAATCATTGACTTGCCCCAATTCTTTTGGGAGCAATAGCGGTTGACACGGTCGGCGCGCAGGTTTACTATTACCTCAAGTACACGTTGCGGAGTTCAAATTCCGTTTATCGAGTGTAAGCGCTACCTAAAGTGGATCTTTCATCACCACTTCCGATTGCAGCATACCGGCGCGCTGAAGTTCGACACGGGGTTCCACGGTTTTCGTGGATGGCAGGCGCGGGATTTGTGGAAACACGCGCCGGCAGAGGTGTCCGGCGACGCTTACGCCGCAAACCGACGGCGGCTCCGGATCGACCATGTCTCAGGGTTCCGCGGCGGGGGCCGCGGTAAGCAGTCAAGCGGTAATATTTCGAGCGGTGAGGAGTTGATAGTATGCTACATCGAAGACGGCTGTATGGACTTTGTTTGGCTCTCATTTTCTCCGGAATTCTTCTGTCACAGGAATTCCGGGCCACAATTTCAGGTCGAGTTCAGGATCCTTCCGGCGCGGCGGTGCCAGCGGCCAGCATAACGGTCCTCAACACAGACACGAACATCAAGAATGAAGTGAAAAGTGACACCGAGGGGACGTACGTCGTGCCCTTTTTGCGTCCCGGAAACTACTCGCTGTCGGTGGAAGTCGCGGGATTTAAGAAGTACGTCAAAACCGGGATCATACTCGAGGTGGCTCAAAAGGCCGGCTTCGACGTCCTGATGGAGGTCGGCGCCCAGACCCAGTCGATCGAGGTCACGGCGGCAACGCAACTGCTGGAAACGGAAACCGCCAGCCGCGGCAGCGACATTAATCCGCAGACGGTTCAGGAATTGCCTTTGAATTACCGCAACCCGTACGGCCTGCTGGCCTCAATGCCGGGTGTTCAGTTCCGCGGAAACCTGACCTGGATCCGCCCCTTCGATGGCGGCGCCTCGGTTGCCTTTTCATTGAATGGCGGAATAGTCCAGTTCAACGAAATTCTCATCGATGGCGCTCCCAATACCGCGTTCGGAGATGGCGGCGGCTCGGTGTATGGCTACGTGCCGACGGTCGACACGGTAAGCGAGCTCAAGGTTCAAACCAGCACCTACGATGCGCAATACGGCAGAACCACCGGCGGCGTGGCGAATGTCATGATCAAGGCCGGCACCAACCTGCTGCACGGCTCCGTCTACGAGTTCTACCGCCGCACCTGGCTCGATGCGAACACGTTCAATAACAAATCGCGCGGCATCACCACCAGAACCTCACACCTGCTGGATCAGCCCGGATATCAACTCGATGGGCCCGTCTACATACCAAAGGTATATAACGGGAAGAACCGGACGTTCTTCAATACCAGCTTCGAAAAGATCCACGAAAAGTCGCCCGCGGCGATCACTCAGTCGGTGCCCGGACCCGAAATGCTGCAGGGCGATTTCAGCAAGTTCACCACCACGCAGGGCGCACTGATTCCGATCTTCGACCCATTGACGGGCCGCGCCGATGCCACCGCACCGAACGGGTGGGTGCGGGATCAGTTCCCCGGCAACAAAATCCCAGCCAGCAGACTTAGCCCGGTCGCGCAGAAGGTATTGAGCTACATGCCCGCGCCGAACTGCACTACGCCCAACAACGGCTACTCGTTTAACAACTGGTGCAACGCCGCGAATTCGGACGAGGACAAGTATTACAACTATCTCTTTAAGGTTGACCACAACATCAACGATCGCAACCACGTCTTTTTCCGGTACAGCGGCTACAACCGGTCGGAGTTCCGCCCCTTCAATGGCATCCAAGGGCCGGGCGCCAGCGGGCAACAGCCGTACCACCGGATTTCGAACTCGGCCGGCGGCGATTGGGTGGCCACGATCAGCCCCACCCTGGTGGCAAACGTCCGGGCGTCCTACACCCGGCTTATCGAGGCGGGTAATGCCGACGTGAACTCGAACTTCGACATGGCGGGTAAGTTCGGGTTGCCGGCCTCGCTGGTCGACAGCCTGCCCTCGGCCCGTAACTTCGGAGTGTTTGCGATCTCGGGTTACATGCAGTTGGGCCGCGGTGGCGTCAAGAACGTGGACAACGATTACGCGCTGACCGGCAGCATCACGAAGATCTGGAAGGGCCATACCTTTCACGCCGGTGTCGATCTCCGGCAGTACAATTACTTGATCCAGAACGACTCCAGCAACTCTTCGGGCACCGACGGTGTTCTCAACCTCAACGCCGACAGCGGCTTCACGCAGCATTATTGGAATAACAACGACACTTCGGGCAGTTCGATGGCTTCCTTCCTGCTCGGATATCCCACCGGCAGCGTCCAAATCCGCCCGTTCCCGTGGATGAAGCAGTGGTACGCCGCCGCCTATGTTCAGGACGACTGGAAAGTGACGCCGCGGCTGACCCTGAACCTCGGCCTGCGGTGGGACGGGAACATGCCCGTCACGGAGAAATACAACCGTCTGAACATCGGGTTTGATTCCACCACGGCCAGTCCTCTGGCGAGCCTCGTGAACCCGTCGCTGTTCCCGTACGGAAATGGCAGCCTGAAAGGCGGGATGATGTTCGCCGGCGCGAACGGCAACCCCACGGGGTCTTACAATGCCGACTTCGCCAACTTTGCACCGCGGTTTGGCGCGGCCTACCGGCTGAGCAACAAACTCGTCCTGCGCGGCGGATACGGCATGTACTACTTCAACTTCAACGTCTTTCAGTACCGGAACTTCAACGGCTACTCCCAAGGGACTAGCCTGGTGACCAGCAACGATGGCGGTAAGACCCCAATATCGCTGTTGGCTGGCGGATACATCGCCAATCCCTTCCCGAGCGGCTATACCTCGCCCACAGGGAATTCGCTCGGACTGAACACGTTCGTCGGCCAGGGCTTCAACCTTCCGCAGCGAAACATCAGCACGCCGCGCACGGACCAGATTTCGTTCGGTCTGCAATATAGCGTCTCTAACGCCTCGGTTCTCGAGCTGACCTACGGCGGATCACGCGGCCATAACCTGGCGATGACCAGTTACTTCAACCTGCCCAGCCTGGACCTGAGGAAGCAGTGCGATTACCTCTCGGGCGGCCTCCCGAGTTTCTGCGACGCGCAGATCGCCAATCCGTTCCAGGGTCTCCAGCCGTTCCAGGCTTCCGGCTCGAGCTGGTACACGGCAACCACTCTCTCGCGGTGGCAAATGATGCGTCCGTTCCCGCAGTTCAGCGGCGATCAGAACAAATACAACGACACCATTGGGAGGACTTGGTATAACTCGGCGCAGCTCAACTACAGGTATCGCACGCGGGCTGGCCTCACCCTGATCACCGCCTATACCTTTTCCAAGTGGATGGAACGCCTGGCTTATGACGACAATATCACTAACAAGTTGCAGACCAGACTCAGCGGCAACGATCAGAAGCACGTCTTCAAAGTGGTTGCGAACTATGAGCTGCCGTTCGGAAAAGGCAAGAAATTCCTGAGCGGCAGCAGTGGCATACTCAATCACGTGCTCGGCGGATGGGAAGCAAATACGACCTTGCAGAGCCAGAGCGGCGCTCCCGTGAATTTGCCAACCACCAGTATCCCCTTGAAGAATACCTGGGCGAAGAGCGTTGACTGGACGCAGCAGACGGTGCGGCTGTGGGACGCCTGTACGATCCAGGTGAACGCCAACGGGACCCAGACGCTACTGCGGACCAACGTGTGCGGGACCGACCCTTCCACCTACAGTTGGCTGCGTCTGCCATCGTACGCGGTGAATATGTCTTCTCCGAGCACGACGGTCTTCCGCATGCCCCGCCAGACCACCATGGACGCTTCGCTCAACAAATCGTTCCAAATCAAGGAGAGGTTGCGGGCACAGCTTCGATTTGAAGGGTTCAACGTGCTCAACCACGCCACCTTCGCAGGCAACATGAACACTAATTCGGCTGACACCAACGGGAACTTCGGCACCTGGTCGCCGGCCAGCAATGTCCAGGGCTTCCCGCGCCAGATCCAGCTCGCCCTCAAGCTGAACTGGTAGAGATACTCGAGCAAACGGCCACACGCTTTTTGGCCGAACCAGTCCGCGGCATGCGCTCTCGGGGCGGATGCCGCGGTTTTTTCTTGTGTGCCGAGAACGCCACGGCCAACTGCGCTTCCTGCCGACTCGGATATACTAAGGCAGAAAGGAACCACTATGCGCAACATCGCGCTATCTCTCACGCTGGCTACCGTTACGTTACTTCTGGCGCAGTCATCCTCGTCTTACCGCATCACCCACACCTACCCAGTGGGCGGGGATGGGAGCTGGGACTACATCGTGCCCGATCCGCCCAATCACCGTCTGTTTATCGCGCGGCAGAACCGTGTGATGGTCGTCGACGAAGACAACGGGACTCTGCTCGGCGAAGTCACCGGCATCCAGGGCGCGCACGGAACCGCGCTGGCGCCAGCCACTGGTCATGGATTTGCCACCTCGGGTACGGACCAGTCCGTGGTCATGTTCGATCTGAAGACCTTCAAGACGCTTGGCCGGATCCCGGCCGCCGAAGATGCCGACGCGATCATCTTCGACGGGGCGTCGAACCGCGTGTTCACATTGAATGGCGACGCGCACTCCTCGACGGTAATCGACCCGCGGGAGGGGACCCTGATCACGAACATTGCGCTCGGCGGCAAGCCGGAATACGGCGCTTCCGCGGGCGACGGCAAGGTGTATGCGAATCTCACCGACATTAGCGAGGTAGTTGAGATCGACGCGAAGGCAGGGAGCGTGGCGCGGCGCTGGTCCACCGCCCCGTGCAAGCAGCCGGTCTCCATGGCCATCGACACTGCCCACCATCGCTTGTTCAGTGGATGCCGCAGCGGCGTGATGGCAATCTCCGACTATCAGGCCGGCAAGGTGGTGGCCACGGTCCCGATCGGCACCGGCGTCGATGGCGCTGGTTTCGATGCGGCCTCGGGCAACGCGTTTGCCACCAATGCGGACGGCACGCTCACCGTAATTCATCAGGACTCGCCGGACCAATATCGCGTCATCGAGAACGTACAGACGCCACAGGGGTCGCGCAACATGGGGCTCGACCCCACCAAGCACCGCGTGTTCGTGGTCTCCGCGAAGTTCGGACCGGCGCCCGCGGGCGGCCGGGGCAGAGGACCGGTGCTGCCCGGATCGTTCGCGTTGATGGTGATCGAGCGCGATCCGCCAGTGCGCTGACCGGCCGGAGTTCATCGCTTGTTCATCTGCAATAGGTCATAATCTCTCGGGTAGCTCTGGTTCCAGTTTTCGGGCCACACAGTGAGGAGGAATCTCTTGCGACGATTTTGCTTAGCACTTGCAGCCGGTATCGCGATGGTATCGTTCATCGGCTTGGCACAACAAGCTTCAACCCCAGGGCCTTACAAGGTGCTCAAGACAGCCAAAACCGGTGGCTTGGGCGGCTTCGATTACATCTATGCGGACGATGCCGGACGCCGGCTGTACATTCCGCGCGGCGCCGTGCAGGGCGAGACTCCGCTACCAGGCCGGGTGACCGTCTTCAATCTCGATACACTGGCGCCGGTAGGTGAAATTCCCAATACCAGAGCGAATGGCGCGGCGGTCGATCTCAAATCGGGCCATGGTTTCGCCAGCAGCAAACCGGTCGCGATGTGGGATACCAAAACGCTGGCCCTCATCAAGACCATTGACGTCGACCCGAAGTGCGGCCCGGACGGCATTCTTGCCGACCCGTTTAACCAGCGCATCTACGTGTTCAGCCACCCGACGATGGACGCGACGGTAATCGACGCGAAGGACGGCACCGTGCTCGGCACGGTGGATTTGGGCGGCGCGCCCGAACAGGGTGTCAGCGACGGCAAGGGCCATGTCTATGTCGTCATCCAGGACAAGTCCAACGTCGCGGTGATCGACGCCAAGACGATGAAGGTCACCGCGCATTACGATTTCGTGGAGAAGGGCAGCCGGTGCAACGGGCTGGCGCTGGATGTCAAGAACCACGTGCTCTTCGCGGCCTGCGGACAATCGGGGGCACCGGCAGCGGGGACACCGGCAGCCACGCCGGCCCAGCCCACGATGGTGATTCTCAACGCGGACGACGGCAAGATCATCACCACGCTGCCGCTGGCGGGCGGCTCCGATGGAGCGGTATTCAATCCGGCGACGATGGAAGCCTTCAGCTCGCACGGCAACGGCACCATGACGATCGTCAAGGAAAACAATCCGACAACCTTCG
>Ga0208079_1000636_pt1 | contig 19000 bp, 13 predicted proteins | sample NGESurdeep092012_5_FD_184474 | JGI IMG/M metagenome (GOLD analysis project Ga0208079, IMG submission 184474) | Arctic peat soil microbial communities from Barrow, Alaska - NGEE Surface sample 210-2 deep-092012 (SPAdes) | ecosystem: Environmental > Terrestrial > Soil > Wetlands > Peat ... | reverse complement strand
GGAACGATTCGACCGCCTCATTGATGACGATCGCCGATCTCAGCCGCGTCTGGGTCACAGCCAGTATGCCGGAAAAAGACATTTCGCTGGTGTCGAAAGGGCAACCGGTCGACGTCACCTTCGTCGCCTATCCCGGCGAGGTGCTGCACGGCAGCGTCCTGTTCGTCAGCGATGTCCTCGACGCCGACACCCGCCGGACCAAGGTCCGCATCGCGTTCGACAATGCCGATCGGCGCCTGCGGCCCGGAATGTTTGCGACCGCCGACTTCCATGCGGCGAGCCATAAAATGCCGGTCGCACCGACGAACGCACTGGTACTCAAGGATGACGTCAGCCAGGTGTTTGTCGAGACCGCGCCGTGGAGGTTCCAGGCGCGGTCCGTGGACATCGCATTCCAGCAGGGCGATCAGGTGTTTCTCGCTGGCGGCGTCAAGGCGGGCGAGCGCATCGTCGTCAAGGGGGGAGTGCTGCTCGGTGATTGACTGGCTCGTCGTCTTCGCTCTTCGCAAGCGCCTGGTAGCGGCGATGATCTGCATCTTCGCCGCGATCTACGGCTATTATTGCTGGACGCAGCTTTCGATCGAGGCCTATCCCGACGTCGGCGACACTTCTTCGCAGGTCGTCACGCAAGCCCCCGGCCTTGCCGCTGAAGAAGTCGAGCAGCAGGTCACCATTCCGCTCGAGCGCGAGCTGAACGGCACACCGGGACTCGCCATGATGCGATCGCGCAGCACGTTCGGGCTGTCGCTGATCACGCTGATTTTTCGCGACGGCATCGAAGACTACTGGTCGCGGCAACGCATCATGGAGCGGATTCAGGGTGTCACGTTGCCGCCCGGGCTCTCGCCCGGCCTCGACCCGCTGTCCTCGCCGACCGGCCTGATTCTCTATTACACGCTTGAGTCCGGCACCAAGAACCTCCGCGAACTTTCTGAAATTCAACATTGGACAGTGATCCCGAGCCTGAAGCAGGTGCCCGGCGTCGCCGACGTCGCCAATTTCGGCGGTGTCACTACCCAGTTCCAGCTTGAGCTCGACCCGCAACAACTCATACGCTTCGCCATATCGCTCAAGAATGTCACCGACGCGATCAACGCCAACAGCGCAAATGCGGGCGGCAGCGTTCTCAACCGTGGTGAACTTGGCTACGTCATTCGCGGTATCGGACTGGTTCAGACGCTCGACGACCTCGGACATATCGTCGTCACCCAGCACAACGGCACGCCGGTTTTTGTACGCGATCTCGGCAAGCTGAAACTCGCCAACCAGGAGCGCCACGGCATCGTCGGCAAGGACGACATGAACGATGTGGTCGAGGGCACCGTGCTGCTGCTGCGCGGCGAGAATCCGTCCCGCGTTCTGGACGGCGTGCACGCCAAGATCGCCGAGCTCAATGCGCGGCTGAAGGCCGATAACGTTCAAATCGTTCCGTATCTCGATCGTTCCACCCTGGTCGACGCCACCGTCAACAAGGTCTCGCGCACGACCCTCGAAGGCATCGGCCTTGTTCTGCTCATTCTCATTGTCTTTCTCGGCAGCCCGCGCAGTGCGCTGATCATCGGCATCACCATCCCGTTCGCCGTGGTGGCGGCCTTCATTCTGATGCACCACACCAAAGTTTCGGCAAATCTCCTGTCGCTTGGCGCCATCGACTTTGGCATCATCGTCGACGGCGCGATAGTAATGCTGGAAGCGATTCTGCGCCGCCGCGAGGCGAACCCGGATCAACCGCTGACAGAGGCCGACGTCCGCGACGCCGCGCGCCAGGTGGCGCGACCGATCTTTTTTGCCACGGCCGTCATCATCACCACCTATCTGCCGCTGTTCGCGTTCAATCGGATCGAGGCGAAACTGTTCTTTCCGCTGGCCTATGCCGTCGGCTACTCCCAGTTCGCCGCGCTGGCGTTCGCCTTGCTTGTCGTTCCGGGCCTGGCCTACCTGGCCTATCGCAGGCCTCGCCGCATGTTTCATAATCCGGTCCTGCATCGGCTGGAGCAGCTGTATCGGCGCGCCCTGCAAAGCTCGCTTCGCCGCCCGTCGATCGTCTATTTGGTCAGTGCCGGCGCGGCGGTTGCAATCGTCATTCTCGGCGCAACAGTCTGGCGGGAGTTTTTGCCCGAGCTCGACGAGGGTTCGCTCTGGCTGCATGCCGAGCTGCCGCCGGGAATTTCACTGCAGAAAGCGACGGAGATGGTCGCCGATTTGCGCCGCGTCCTGAACGACATGCCCGAAGTTTCGTATGTCGTGAGCCACACCGGCCGCAACGACGATGGCACGGATCCCTGGACGCCGGCGCACATGGAAGCTGCCGTTGGTCTTACCCCCTACACGACATGGCCGGCTGGCGAGAGCAAGCAGGATTTGATCCGCCGGATGACGGTGCTGCTCAATCAGTTGGCCGGCTTCGAAATCGCCTTCAGCCAGCCGATCATCGACAGCGTCCGCGACAAGGTGTTCGACCCCCACAGCTCTCTTGCCATCAAGGTCTTCGGTGACGATTTCGGCGAACTCAAGCGCATCGGCAAGGACATCGTCGGTGTATTGAACAACACGCCTGGCGTGAGCGACGCCGCGACCGATCAATACGGCCAGCTGCCGCAAATCTCGATCAGGGTCGATCGCGCGGCAACGGCGCGATTCGGCATCAACGTCGCCGATGTCGCCAACCTGATCAGCACCGGGATCGGCGGCAGCGCCGTCAGCCAGGTGTTCATTGGCGAACGCCATTACGACGTCAGCGTCCGCTTTGCTCCGGAGGCCCGCGACAGTCCCGAGGCGATCAGGGACCTGCTGCTGACGTCGAGCGACGGGGCGCTGATTCCGCTCTCGCAGGTCGCCGAAATCAAGTTCCAGACTGGCGAAGGCATGATCAATCGCGAGATGGATCGGCGCTATCTGCTGGTGAAGCTGAATTACCGGGATCGCGATCCGGTTTCCCTTGTCAGGGACGCCACCAATTCCATCGCGCAAAAGGTCGCGTTCGATCGAAGCAAATATCACATCGAATGGGCCGGGCAGTTCGAAGGCGAGCTGCGGGCAGAGGCGCGTTTCGAATTGATCCTTGGATTGGTCCTGGGCGCGATGATGGTGCTGCTCTATGCCGAGTTTGGCGTGCTGCGCCAGGTCTTACTGGTGATCGGCGTCGTGCCGCTGGCGACGCTCGGCGGCCTGATCGCGCTTCATGTCACCGGGACTACGCTCAACGTTGCGTCGGGGGTCGGCTTCATCGCGCTATTCGGTGTCGCCGTGATGAACGGCGTCATCATGGTGGCGAACCTCAATCGGGTTCGCGAGCGAGGCATTTCGCTCTCCGAAGCCGTGCTGATCGGCGCGAGCGAGCGTTTGCGGCCCGTGCTCATCACGGCGTCGGTCGCGACCGTCGGCATGCTGCCGGCGGCCTGGGCGACGGGCGTGGGCAGCGATGTCCAGCGCAGTCTCGCAACGGTAGTGGCCGGTGGCCTCATTCCGGCGACTTTGCTGACGCTGTTCATCATTCCAACGCTCTACTTCGCACTTGAGAGCCGCGCGGCAAGGCGCGAGCCGAAAGCCGCCGCCGCAGTTGGCGAAACATGAAGATTGGCAAGGCGCGACGGATGGCCACAGGCAGTTCGAAGGGCAATTCGAAGAGAACAGCCGCAGCGCTGGCCGTGGTGTTGCTGCTGGCCGGCTGCGCGGTAGGCCCGGATTTTGCCGTGCCGTCAGCTCCGGATGCGACCGGTTACACACCGGAGCCGCTCGGCCGGGCGACCGTTTCCGCCGCCACGCCCGCCGGCGCCGCGCAGCGGTTTGACCGGGGTCGCGACCTGCCGGGGGAATGGTGGACTTTGTTCCACTCCAGGGAACTCAACGCCTTGGTCGAAAAGGCGCTCGCCGCCAACCCCGACCTGCAGGCGGCGCAGGCCGCGCTGCGTGTCGCAAAAGAAAACGTCTACGCGCAGCGAGGCGCGCTGCTTCCGGCCATCGACGGCAGTTTCGGCGGCATCCGGCAGAAGCCGGCGCTCGGCGCGCCGTCCGACGTCGGTTCCGACGCGCCGACCTTCAATCTCTTCACCGGGCAACTGAACATATCCTATTCGCCCGATGTGTTCGGCGGCACACGCCGCTCGATCGAGGCGCTGGCTGCGCAAGCGGAGTCGCAACGTTTCGCGCTCGAGGCGACCTATCTGACCTTGACCTCGAACCTCGCCGGTGCGGCCGTGCAAGAGGCTTCGCTGCGCGCCCAGATTGCGGCCACGCTCACTATCATCAAAATCGAGACCGACGTTTTGGGTTTGCTGCGGCGTCAGCGTCAACTTGGCGCCGTGGCGGAAGCCGATGTGGTGGCGCAGGAGGCCGCGCTGGCGCAGGCCGAACAGACGCTGCCGCCGCTCAGGAAACAATTGGCGCAACAGCGCGACTTATTGGCCGCGCTGACCGGAGGCTTTCCAAGTCAGGCAATGCCGCAGCAGTTCGTGCTGGCGTCGCTGCGGCTGCCGCGCGTTTTGCCGGTCAGTCTGCCGTCGCAGCTGGTCGAGCAGCGGCCGGACGTGCGTGCCGCGGAAGCCAACCTGCAGGCCGCCAGCGCGCAGATTGGCGTCGCCATCGCCAACCGTCTGCCCAACGTCACGCTTTCGGCAACAACCGGCAGCACAGCGCTCGCCGTCGACCAGCTGTTCACACCGGGAACGGGCTTTTGGAGCGCCGCCGGCGTCGTGGCGCAACCGATATTTCACGGCGGCACTTTGCTGCATCGCGAACTCGCAGCGAAGGCGGCGTACGACCAGGCGGCCGCGCAATATCGGGGCGCGGTGATTGTCGCGTTCCAGAACGTCGCCGACGCGTTGCGCGCAATTCAGTCTGACGCCGTCGCCTTGCAAAAGGTGGTGGCCTCCGAGCGCGCAGCGGCCAAAAGCCTGGAAATCGCGCGCCGGCGCATGGAGCTCGGCGACATCAACTATCTCGGCCTTCTTAACGCGCAGCAGACCTATCAGCAGGCCGTGCTCAGCCTCGCCCAAGCCAGGGCCGCTCGCTACGCTGATACTGTAGCGCTGTTCCAGGCCTTGGGCGGCGGCTGGTGGAACCGGTCGGATGTGGAGCCGGAACGGCCCTTGACGATTTCCGATGTCCTGCAATGACGAGCGATGCGCCACGCGATTGCATCGCCACCCGTCGCGGCAAGATCGCAGCCGACTATCGCGCCTGCATCCGGCCCGCGTGCATTCGTATTTGCCTACGTGCTTTCGAGTCCGCGTCCTGGAACGCGGGTCGCTGTTAACCGGAAACCGGCGGAATCAGGACGAGGGTTGGCTGGCATTACGCCTGCGCGCGCATATGATGCCTCGGAGGTCGATGGGCGCCGTGAGCCCAGTGTCCGTCCTCCGTCAGCAATTCCCGGCGCACGATCGATGGGGCAAACATGCAGGACCCGTTGGAGGCATTCTCGCAGGGGGTGAATTTCACGCGCTATCGCGGCCAGCCCCAAGGTCACTACGAGAGCTTTTTCGTACGCGCCAACCACCCGCATCGTGCCCAGGCGTTCTGGATCCGCTACACGATCTTCAGTCCCAAGGGCCGCCCTGGTGATGCGATCGGCGAGCTCTGGGCGATCTTTTTCGATGCCGAGCGCAACCGTCACGTGACCGCAAAGCAAGAATACCGGTTCACGGACTGCGACTTCGATGTCTCGTCGTTTCGCGTGCGCGTTGGCAAGGCAACGCTGCTGCCGAACCGTCTCGAGGGAGCCATCGAGGGCAAGCGACACAGCCTGGCCTGGGACCTGAAATTCGAGGGAGCTTCGCCGCCGGTTCTCCTGTTGCCTCTGGCGCTGTACCAGGGCCGCTTTCCCGCGGCCAAGAGCGTCGTCAGTGTTCCAATGGCTTGCTTCAATGGCGTGCTGACCGTTGACGGAAGGCAGGTCGAGATTGCTGACTGGGTCGGCAGTCAGAACCACAATTGGGGATCGCGCCACACCGACCTCTATGCGTGGGGTCAGGTCGCCGGATTTGACAATCAGCCCGACAGCTTTCTGGAGGTGGCAACCGCCAGGCTTCGTGTTGGGCCATTTTGGACGCCGCCGATAACGCCAATCGTGCTTCGCCATCGGCAAAGAGAGTACGCGTTCACGAGATTGGGTCAGGCGATCCGGGCGAGAGGGAAGTTTGGATATTTTTCCTGGGAATTTGCGTCGAGAAACGAGGATGCGGAGATTGCAGGGACGATATCGGCGCCGCGCGAAGCCTTCGTCGGATTAAGATATTACAATCCGCCGGGAGGCACAAAACACTGCCTCAACAGCAAGATTGCCAGCTGCACGCTGCGTCTCACGGACAGGCGTGCCGGCACGACCGAGGTGCTGGAGACGAAAACCCGCGCGGCATTCGAAATCCTGACCGACGACGAGAAACACGGCGTCGACATGTCGGCATGATTGCCGCGTCGTCGGCGAGATCGACAGCAACCGCCAGCGGGCGCATCCACAACGAGACGCGCCGCGGAGTTGCATCGCGGAACTAGTAAACGAGGCCGGTGCCGGGCGGTTTTTCGAGCGCCGCCGCCAGTGACCGATACTCCTCGCAGTCGGTTCCACAAATCGCAGCGATCCGGCTCAGATGATATTGCGCCTGATCGCGGTTGCCCTGTTCGATCTGCCAAAGACCGTAATACTGCCAGGTCAGCACATGGTTTGGATCGGCTTTCAGCGCGCGCTCGTACCAGACTTGCGAGAGCTTGTAGTCGCCGAGTTTGCGATAGGAATAGCCGATCAGATTGGCCACGTTGGGATGATCGTCGTGGCCGAGCGCCTTCAGCTGCTCGATGGCACCGGCGTAATCGTTGCGGTCGTAGATCGTCGCATAGGCTGCGCGGTAACCCTGGGCAAATGCGGGGTCATCGATGCTGGACTGCTTGCTGGGCTTTTTCTTGCTCCTAGAGATCGTGTGGGTGCTGCGGGCCTTGGTGTCCGGCGGCGGCGGGGGATAGGCGGAGGGAGGAGGTTCTCCACCGCCGCCGCCTCCGCCTCCGGCGGCAAGAGCCGGGGTGACCGGGGGTGCCAAGATCAGCGCCGCCAGAAACATGGCCAGTGTCACAAACCTGATCGCTGAGTTGATCATGCGTGCCTCCTGTTTTCCTATGTGGGCGATCCCACGATCCAGCCGCACTTGTAAACCCCACTTTGCCCCGGACATTCCCGGGAATTCGTTGCCGAAAATGATTGCGATGGGTCAATCGTCGTTTTCTTTATCGAGCTAAGAGTTCGCAAGGAGTTGCGCCGAATGTGGGTTCCAACGCCCGCCTGGGCCCAGCTGCGTGAAGCTTGTTTATAATCGCTCTAAGGTGCAGCTGCATTTTGATCGCCACGCTTGACCTGCCGGCCGCCGATTGGAAAGACAAACCATGACTGAACGGAACGACGCTCGCCCGCAATTGCCGCTGGGATTGGCCAAACTGGGCTATTCGGGCGTAATCCAGCACTTCGCCGCCGGCGATGCGGGCTCTGCGCTGTCGGCCATTGAACTGGAAAGCCGATTGATCGAACTCGGCTTCGTCGAAGGCGCCAGGGTCGAGGTGCTGCACGAGGGCATCGTCGGGCGCGACCCGATCGCGGTCCGCGTCGAGAACGTCACGATCGCGGTACGCCGGCGCGAGGCCATGGCCGTCATTGTCGCCTGACGCGAGCGGACCTTAAGCCATGGAAGCTCCGTTGATGCATCTCGCCCTGGTGGGCACGCCGAACAGCGGCAAGACCGCGCTTTTCAATGCACTCACCGGCAGCCGTCAAAAGGTCGCGAACTATCCGGGCGTTACAGTGGAACGCAAGGAAGGGTCGTTCGTCACGCCGCTCGGGCGTCAGGTGTCGCTGGTCGATTTGCCCGGCACCTACTCGCTGCGCGGCCGCAGCCCGGATGAAGAAATCACGCGCGACATGGTGCTCGGCCGCACTCCCGGCGAGGTTCTCCCGGACCTTGTGCTCTGCGTGGCCGATTCCACCAATCTGCGGCTGACAATCCGGCTCCTGCTCGAGCTCAAAAGCACCGGCCGGCCGCTGGTGCTGGTGCTGAACATGTTCGACATCGCCACGCGCCGCGGCGTGACCGTGGATGTGGCGCGGCTGTCCGAGGCGCTCGGCGTGCCGGTCGTTACATCCATCGCGGTGCGCAAGGGTGGCACCGCCGATTTGCTGCGCCTGACCGACGAGATCGCGGCGCAGGCGCCAACGCCGCTTGCGCAAAATCTTTGGCAGCCACTCACGGTCGCCCAATTGCGGGCCACCCAGCGTGAGGCTGATCGCATCATCGCGGCGACCGTGAGCCTGCCGGCGCGCCCCGACTCCTGGACCGCACGGATCGACGCCGTGGTGCTGCACCCGGTGGCGGGGCTTGCGATCCTGGCGCTGACCCTGTTCGTGATGTTCCAGGCGGTGTTCGCATGGGCGCAGCCCCTGATGGAGCTGTTGTCGTCCGCCTTCGCCGCGCTTGGGCAACTGGTTCATGACACGCTGCCCGCGGGCCTGCTGCAAAGCTTCCTTCAGAACGGCGTGATTTCCGGCGTCGGCAGCGTCATCGTGTTCCTGCCGCAGATCATCATCATCTTCCTGTTCATCCTGCTGCTGGAAGATTTCGGCTACATGGCGCGCGCGGCGTTCCTGATGGACCGCATCATGGGCGGCGCCGGCCTGCACGGCCGCGCCTTCATTCCGCTGCTGTCGAGTTTCGCCTGCGCCATCCCCGGCATTATGGCGACACGCGTGATCGACAATCGCCGCGACCGGCTGACCACCATCCTGATCGCGCCGCTGATGACCTGTTCGGCGCGAATCCCGGTCTACACGCTGATCATTTCCGCCTTCATCCCCGCGGAGCAGATTTGGGGCTGGGTCGATCTGCGAGGCCTGGTGATGTTCGGCCTCTACGCGGCGGGCATCGCCAGCGCGCTCGGCGTGTCATTCCTGATCAAGTTCTTCATGTGGCGTGACTACGCGCCGGCGCCGTTCATGCTGGAACTGCCTGATTACAAGATGCCGCGCGCCCGCAGCATCGCTATCGGTGTCTACACGCGGGCGAAGATGTTTTTGCAACGGGCCGGTACCACGATCTTCTCGATGATGGTACTGATATGGTTTCTGGCGTCGTTTCCGTTAGCCCCCGCCGGCGCCGAAGGCCCCGCCATCAACTACAGCCTGGCAGCCATGATCGGCAAGGCGCTGGCGCCGTTGCTGGCCCCGCTAGGCTTCAACTGGCAAATCGCCGTTGCGCTGATCCCGGGCATGGCGGCGCGGGAGGTCGCGGTTGCCGCGCTCGGTACTGTCTATGCCATCGAGGGCGGCAAGGAAGCAGCGGGTCAGATCGGACAGGTGCTTGCCACTAAATGGAGCCTTGCGACGGCACTGTCGCTGCTGGTCTGGTACATCTTCGCGCCGCAATGCGCCTCGACGCTGGCTGTGATCCGTCGCGAGACCGGAAGCTGGAAATGGATGGCGATCACCTTCGGCTACATGTTCGCGCTCGCCTATGCGGCAAGTCTTGCGACCTACAATATCGCCCGCGCCCTTGGCGCCGGCTAAACCCCGGCGCATTGCAAGACTCGCCTTCTTTCAATTCCAGCGGGTCCGACGAATTTCTCACGACCTACCGGACGATACAGTGACCAAGGCCGCGCCGCCCTGCCCTACGCGTAATCGAAAAGCGCCATGAATCCGAAGTCCATATGCAGCTGTTGATGACAGTGAAACAAGGTTCGACCGGGATTGTCGGCCACAAAGTCGACTTCCACTTCCTGGTATCCACCCAACATGACGACATCCTTCATGATCCCGGCCGTCGCTTTTCCAGCCACGCGGGTCAGTTCAAAGCTATGGCGATGCAGATGCACGGGATGAATGTCGTCGCTGGCATTGCGCATGCGCAGCCGATAACGCTTTCCCTCGCGCAAATGAAACATCGGCTGCATTTTTTCCATGGAGAATGCCACGTCGTTGATCCGCCATTCGTTGAAACCTTGATTGGCGGCATTGTTCTTGGTGAACGTCATGTCAATGGTTTCATCCGGCGCCGCGGCATGCCGATCAGGTCGTCCGAAACGGGTGTAGTCCCATTTGAACGGAGCCGGCTTGGTCCATTTTGGCTTTCCGGTTTTGCCGGCATATTCAATCACGATGCCCATGCCCCTCGTGCGGTCGTCATCGGCAAGGTCGCCCATCACCCATATTCCGGGATGATTCATTTCGACGACGGCAGAGATACGCTCCGCAGTCCCCAGCCACAGCACCGGCACGGCAACTTGTGTCGGAACAGGATTGCCATCCAATGCGATCACTTCGAAGTTGTGCCCGGGCAAGGCGAGGCTGCGGATCTCGGTGGCGCTGCCATTGACGATATGAAACAGGACCCGCTCGCCCGCCTTCACGCGGACGGGATCGCCGTGACCCAACATGCGGCCGTTGATTGAGAACAGACTGTAGCCGACCTCAAAGCCGTGCGGCATTCCCTTGGCCAGCGATCCGCGCATGGCAGACTCGCCGGCTTCTTCGAGCGCCTTCACCCGAGTCGCAGGCGCCAGAAAATCCATCGCCATGTCGCCTCCGCGGCTGAGCGCCGGCTGGAATTCCTTGAGCATGAGAAAGACTTCGCGGTCGTATCGACCGGGATCGTCTTTTGACTGCACATAGACGGTGCCAACCTGGCCGCCATACTGCCCGCCCGAGAGATCGGCTCCCGGTGTGAGATGTGTATGGTAAAAACGCAGCCCCGACGGACCCGGCTTGAACGAAATACGGCGGCTTCCCCGGGCTGCAATGAACGGCGTGCCTTCTTCGGCTGCGCCGTCTACGTCCGCGGCGATGGTCTGCCCGTGCCAGTGCAATTGTTCCGGCGTGTCAGTGTCGTTGACAATGTCGATGACAACCTGCTGACCTTGCTTGAAGCGCAGCAAGGGACCGGGAAACTGTCCGTTATAGGTCGTGGTGGAAATGATGCGGTCCGGCGCCAATTCGACCAGCCCGTTGCCGATTCGTATCGTGTGATCCGCGGCACCTTGTGATGACCCCTGCGAGCTGCCGGAAGGCTGAGCCTGCGCGAGCCCGGGAAGCGCCGCCGCGAGGGCAAGAATTCCTCCGCGCTGCAGAAGCTCGCGCCGCGCCATGGACATGCTGATTTCTCCGGGTCGGCGTTCACGCAATAGACATGGCTATTGAATTTCACTATCGAACTGCGATAGTCAAGCTCAGGTCAAATCACAACCAGGGCATCATGCCGGAATGGACCATCGCGAGCTCCTGAGCGGCTTCATCCGCCTGCACATTCTTCATCATGCCGTCGACGGAGAATTATATGGCCAGTGGATGATTGAAGAGCTGGCCCGCCACGGTTATCGATTGAGTCCGGGAACGCTGTATCCGGTGCTGCACGGACTGGAAAAGAAGGGCTACCTGGCCTCGCGCCTGGAGCGCGAGGGGCGCACTTCGAGAAAGTATTATCGAGCAACCCCGCTCGGCCGCAAGGCTATCAGGTTGGCTACAGCGAAAGCAAAAGAGCTGTTCGGTGAAATCGTCCCGGCGCAGCGGCGATCAAAAAGAGCGAGCAAAAAGTAAATCGATGGATGATTCTTCGGCTGCCGATGCCGCGGCAAACGGCGGCGATCCCGGCTCCAGCAACAGCGCGGCCCCCGGTTCGCCGGGCGAGGTGTTTTGGGCTTTTCTCAAGCTCGGTCTGACATCGTTCGGCGGCCCGATCGCGCATCTCGGTTATTTCCGCGATGAACTGGTGGTGCGCCGGCGATGGATCGATGAGGCTGGCTACGCCGATCTGGTCGCGATGTGCCAGTTTCTGCCCGGGCCGGCCTCCAGCCAGGTCGGATTTTCGTTAGGCATCCTGCGCGGAAACGGACTTCTGGGCGGGCTCGCTGCCTGGCTCGCCTTTACCACGCCGTCCGCCCTCATCCTGCTGGCCTTTGCGCTTGGTGCGGCCTCGTTCACCGGTCCCCTCGCATCGGGGCTTCTCCATGGCCTCAAGCTCGTCGCCGTCGCGGTCGTTGCCCAGGCCGTCTGGGGCATGGCACGAAGCCTCACGCCGGATCGGCCGCGCGCTGCAATTGCACTCGCCGCGGTTGTCATCGTTGTCTTCTTTAGTGGATCGGTCGGACAGATCGCCGCGATCGCGATCGGGGCAGTTGCCGGGCTGGCACTTTGCCGCAGCGAAACCGCGGCTCCCGCCGCCGGACATCTGAGCTTTCCAATCAGCCGACGAAGCGGCGTCGTTGCGCTTGCGATCTTTGCGACGCTGCTGGTTGCTTCGCCCGTCCTTGTCGGTACGACACACCATCAAGGTCTTGCGCTGTTCGACGCCTTCTTTCGTTCCGGCGCGTTCGTCTTCGGCGGCGGCCATGTCGTGCTGCCCTTGCTTCAGGCGGAGGTGGTTGCTCCGGCCTGGGTATCGAATGAAACGTTCCTGGCAGGGTACGGCCTGGCTCAGGCGGTGCCCGGACCGCTGTTCACATTCGCAGCCTATCTGGGTGCGGTCATGGGCCCGACGCCGAACGGACTTGCGGGTGCAGCGATCGCACTGGTCGCGATCTTCCTGCCGGGCTTGCTGCTGGTTTTCGGAATTTTGCCGTTTTGGGATTCGCTGCGTCCGCGGCCGATGGTTCAGGCCGGCATGAGGGGTGCCAACGCGGCGGTGGTCGGAATCCTCGGCGCCGCACTCTACAGCCCGGTGTGGACGAGCGCCGTCCTCAGCCAGCGCGATTTTGCCGTCGCACTCGCCGGCTTTTTGCTGCTGGCGGTGTGGAAGCTGCCGCCATGGTCGGTGGTGGCGATGTGCGCGATTGCCGGTGTCGCGGTGTTGTGACCCCTTCGCGAACAGCGTCGCAGGCCTTCGATCACCGATATGCGAATTCTTGTCGAGGCGGTCAGTCGCCCCGTCCGCCGTGCCTGCGCATGTCCTCGATCCAGCGTGCCCGTTTCTTTTCGTCGGCAAAGCTGAGCCCATAAAGGCTCTCGCGGACCGGTTTGATTCCGGCGAAGCTCAGCATGCTGCGCTCGAAGGCGCGCAGACCGTAGCCGCCGAAGTACCAGCGATAAAGCAGCACCGGCATCCCCATGGTCACGACGATACGGGCCGAACGGCCAACAAGCAGTCGTTTCGGGAAGCCTTCCTTCTTGTACTCCATGGCAAAGCCGGGCCTGAAAATGTGTTCGAGAAAGCCCTTGAACAGCGCCGGCATGGTTCCATGCCAGAGCGGAAACAGAAATACCCAGTGCTCCGCCCCGCGCATGTCTTCCCGCGCTTGCACCAGAGCCGGCGGCAACGCGCCGGTCTCGAACTCCTCCTGCGTGCGCAACAGCGGAAACTCGAGCTTTCCTACCTCGATGCGGCGAACCTCATGCCCCGCTGCGGTTGCACCTTCGGCATACGCGTCAGCCATCGCGTGCAGCAGATGATGACCCGCCGGGTCTGGATGGCCCTGGATGACTGCGATGCGCCTGGTCATTTGCCGCTCCGCGGAGAGGCTTTCATAGCGCGTTCGCTCAAACAGCTAATTGAGATAGCGCAAGGTCTGAAGGGCAACACGGATTGCTTTCGCGAATCTTGGCGGTGCTGCGACACCCGCAAGCACCGGCTCAGGCGCCGCCTCGCTGCGACCAGCTCGCACGGGGAGCAAGCCATCATTTGCTGCTGAATCAATCAGCCCGACCGAACGATGTCGGTCAGGCTGATTGTTAGCCTACGGTGCCGATTGCGGCAGGCGCGCTCGATAGCTCCCGAGCGCATGCCGGAACAGCTCAGTAGCGGTCGCCGCCGATACCAATGCTGACGCCAGGCGCACGGAAGCCAATACCAGGTCCGCGCTCTTCGTAGCCGCGACGTTCGATATAGCGCTCACGAGGAGCGTAGTCATACGAGTCACGCGAGTCACGAATGATAACGCCGCGTTCACCGCGTTGGCGCCAGCAACGGCCGTCTTCGTTGCAGACCATACGCACGTTCTGAATGTTACTGTCCTGGGCTACCGAACCAACCGAAAGCGGAGCAGCCGAAGCAGCGGTTGCAAAAAGCGCAGTGGCGCCGACTGCCAGAGAGATGGCGAGCTTGTTCATTTTCTTCTCCAAAGGTGATGTGTCGGAGAGCCAACAGACTGGCGACCGAATGGTTCCGGACACACCTTTGCGTATTCTGCCCCAAGTGATCGGGCTGGATCGAACCTTTGCCGGGCAACGCTGTTAGGCCGATGCAGCATTTTCGCTGTCAGGAGCAGCAAGATGCTTTTTTACCCCTGGTATCCAGCCATGATGCTGGCGGTCGAATCGAACCACGTCATCGATATACGCCTTAGAAGGATTGCGGCCGGAGGCGTCGACGCCGCGACGGAAGTCCATCTGATGGTCAGTGAGAAAATCGGTGCAGCACTCGAAGCGGGGTCGATGCTGATGCGCGGCGAGAGTTCGTCCCAAATTATCAACTTCTACAGGGAGCACGTCGCCGCTAATACGCAGCGCCTGGCTCCGCACACTTCGTAGTGTAGCTCGATCGGACCGCTGCTTCGAGATCATCATATTCGGCTGCAAGATGATGAATCCGCGGGCTAGGGTCGCGCTGGATTTGCAACCGGCGGCGTCAGGACGAGCGGCGGCCGCGGCTTCGGCTGTCGCACCACGCCGGGAACGGGACGGACCTCGATCGGTGGCGGCAGCGGCGCGACCTGCTGGCTGACAACCGGTGCATCGGGACTCGATGGCGGATTTGGCGGCGCAGCCGGTGGACGCGGAAGGCTGACCTTGGGCTTCGGCTGAGAGCGGTGCGGCTCGCGGCCGGGAATCACCGTCTCGGAAGGCGATTGATCCTGGGGCACCGCGGCCGGCGCTTCGACGGCGGGCTGCGCGGTCGCAGGCGGCGGAATCGACGCCGGCGATGCCGGCGGCGGCTCTCCGCGCTCGATCGAATCCAGCCGGCGGGTTTCGCGATCGATCGCCCTCACCGCCAGCCATGACGACAGCGCCGCCACGTCGACGGTGCGATCGAGCGCATCGGGCGAACCCACCGCGAACAGCTGAATTTCCGGACGGCTGGCCGCCTGCCCCACCGCCGTCGACGCGATGATGGCGCGAATGTCAGTCTGGTCGGCGGGAATATCGTATCCACCCGATATGATGGCGCGTGCGCCTTCGGCATCGAGCGTGGTCGCGCCGACGCGAATCCGGCCGTCCCTGATATTGAACGGAATTTGCGCCGACGCGACCGACAAGGCGCCGGCCGACAACGCCGGCTCGACGATCTGCCGCAGCCGGATGTCGTCAGTCGCCTGCCCGTTGTCGCTGGCGCGGATCGCGGCGTCGAAGGCGCGCGGATCGAGCCCGGCGATGCGCGCGGATTCCAGCGTCGCGGTTCCGCTTCCGGACAACGCGCCTGTCAGCGCCGACGCGCTGCGGCCCTGGCTCGCCAGCGTCATCTGCATCAACACGCGACCAGCGGGCATCGCCAGTCCGCGATAGCGCAGCGCCGCGCCATCGACACCGCCTAGCTGAACGCGCGCATTCAGCGCAATTCCATTCGCGGTTGGTTTCGCGTCGATCGTGGCCGTCACCTCGCCGCCGCCGATTCCGCCCTTGACAGCGTCGAACGTCAGCGACTGGCCGTCGCTCTTGAGCGTACCGCTGACCGGTCGCAATTCGCCGCCGCCCGGAAGCGCGCCGCGCAGCGCCTGAAACGCGATGCGGCCGCGCCAGCCTTTCAGCAGTCCGGAACCGAGCGGCTCGGCCGCATCGTGTCCCGCGGCGCCGATGCCGAGCGCAAATGCCGGCGCGAGATCAAGCGCATCCAGCCCGACCTCGCCCTCGACGTTCCTTTCGTCGTCAAGGGTCAGCGCCACGCGGCCGCGCAGCCGCGAGCCGGATATCGCGCTGTCCAGATCATCGAAGGTCAGCCTGCTGCCCACAAGCGACACCCGCGAGGAAAGGCTGATGTTCTGCGCCAGCGCATCGGACGGTTTGAGATCGAGCAGCGGCGCGAGATTGACGCCGCGAACCTTTAGGTTGACGCTGGCCTTGGGTTCGGAGGCCCAGGGTTCGGCGCTGCCCTGCGCCTCGGCATCGAGGCCCGCCCCCGACGTCCTGACTTTCAGCCGCAGCGGCGCACGCCACACGCCTGTCATTGATCCCTCAAATTGCGCCGGGCCTTCGCCCGCCGCCATCGCCCGATCGAGCCCCAGCAAGACCAGCAATGAACCGCCCTGCTCCGACGAGAGTTTCGTTTCAATGCCGAATTCGCTGCGCCGGAGCGCCTCGAGATCGATCCCGCGCAGGGCCGCGATCTCAGGCTTTGCGGTGATCGTGCCGACGCCCTTGAGCTGCGGCGCGTCGAGGTCGAACACAGCGCGCGCGTTGGCGCGATCGGCATGTTCGGAGCTCTTGTCGAGATCGAGCGTCAGCTTGAGGCGCGCAGGGCCCGGGCTCGCCCCCATCGCATTGAGCCGCGACGCCAGCGCAGGCGCGAGCGGCGCGATCAGCCCGGTGATCTGACCAAACGACGCGGCGCTTGAATTCAGCGCCAGCCTTCCGGTCGCGTCGATACGGTCGAAACTCCCCGCCCCTTCCATCATCACGCCGCTGGCCTCGCCGATCTTCAGTTGATCCAGCGAGATCGTCTTCGGACTGTAGCCCAGCTTCGCCGAGAACGGCCGCAACTCCCGACCGGCCAAGGTGGCGCGGCCGATCTCGAGCGTCAGCTGCGCCTGGTCCGGCCACTCGGCTTGCGGGCCCGCAAGCGAACGCGCGAATGCAGTTGCGGCATCGAGATCGAGACGTTCCGCCTTCAGCTCGGCATCGAAGCGGGAGCCGCCGCTTGCCGCCTGATTTGAAACCGCGACCCGCCCTTCAACGGCGCCGCCGTCGATCTCGGCCTTCATCGCTTCGATCACAACGCGATCGGAGGCCACACTGACATCGCCGCGCAGGCGCAGCGGTTTTTGGGTCCGATAGATGACCTCGCTGCGGCCCAGCAACCACGCCGCCAGCGCATCCGGATCGGACGAGTCGACGCTAAGCGTACCTTTGAAACTGCCGGACGGACCGGGCTGCAGGTTCGTGCCGCTCAAGGTCACACGGGTTGCGCCCGGCGCGCGAAAGTCCAGCCGGTCGATGGTCCAGGACTTCACATCAGACCTGGCGTCGGCATGCAGATCGGCGGCAAGATTCTGCACTGGACGCCCGCCCAGCATGATCTGCTCGGAGCTGAACTCGATCTGCGTCGGAATCGGAGCCAGCGGGATTGCTGCGATGAAAGCCCGCAGCCCCGGCAACAGTCGCATCGGCTCGGCGGAGCTGTTGTCCCTGGCGACAAACTTGTCGGCGTCGAGCTGCCGCGCGGACAGCACGGCATGCAGCAGCGGCGAAGCGCCGAAGCGAATGTCCGCAAGCCCCAGAAATTTCAGCGCGCCATCTTCGGCGCCGTAGCTGGCCTCGAGCTGTTCGAGTCGCGCGGCGGCCGGATCGGCCTTGACCTTGGCCGATATTCTCCAAGGCGTTATCGGGACATCGCCCTTGGCCTTGAGTCCGGCAGGAACTGCCAGAACCAACGCGCCTTCAAAGCGCGGGGCGCGCGCCTCGAAGCTGAGCACACCTTCCAGATCGGCGGACAGTGCACGCGCACCGGGATCGATGTTGAAATGAACGCGGGTGCCGTTGCCGTCCGCGCTCTGGCCGGATGAGACGCGAAACGGGTAGCGCGTTCCGGACAGCGTGAAGTTACCGTCGCCGCGCACCGCTCCGGCCAGCGAACGCACATCGCCGCTGAAAGCGATATCGTTCAGCTCAAGTGTCCCGCGGCTCGCAGCGTCATGCAGCGCGATGCGGCCGGTCAGGTTCAGGCGGTCGATCGCCAGCGATCCCAGATTGAACTTTCCGGTCGATGCCGGCCAGTCGGTCCGGCCTTGCGAATCGAGGCCGAGATCGAGCGCCATGCCGTTGATCGTCAATTCGGTGGCGCGCCATTCGCCGCGCATCAGCGAACCCAGGCTGAACTCCACATCGAGCTTGTCGGCGCGAACCTTGCCGAGATCGTTGGCGCCGCCGACCACCACCGAGCGCAGCCGCAGCGACGGCGTCGGCAGCAGACGCGCATCCAGTTGGCCGCCGACGCGCACCGGCGCGCCGACCACCCGCGTGGCCTCGGTCTCGAACTGCGGCCGGAACTGATTCCAGTCGATGAAGTACGGCCCGATCAGCGCCGCTATCAGCGCGATGATAAAGGCAATCGCCAATCCGAGCAGCGTGGTCTGCACGGTGTCTCCCCTTGAGCACGCTCCGGCGCGTTGGCGTTGCGCGGCATGCCGCGGTGCATCCGCCAGGCCGTGCGCGCCATCGCGACGGTGACCCGGAGCCACCCACCCGCCGCCGCGCTGAAATCAACGCCGAGCAGCGTCATACATATAGAGACAACTGTGGCGAAGTCACAGCACGTCGCGCGAAGGCGCCATCACCAGCTTGCGGGCAGCCTTTTGAGGCCGCGCAGGACAAAGGTCGGCCGCCATTCCGGATTCTCGGCGTCGTCCAGCCGCAGGTCCGGGAGCCGGCGCAGCAGGGTCGCGATCGCGACCTCGGCCTCGATGCGCGCCAGCTGGGCGCCGAGGCAAAGGTGAATGCCCCCGCCGAACGACAGCGGGCGGATTTTCGGGCGGGTGATGTCGAGACGATCCGGTCGGTCAGGATAGACCGCCGGGTCGCGATTGGCCGAACCTAGCAGGCAGAGCACACTTTCGCCTTTCGGGATTTTCTTGCCGCCGAGGTCATCGATGTCTTCCAGCGCCACCCGGCCGGTCATCTGTACCGAGGAGTCGTAACGCAGGAATTCCTCGATGGCGTTGGTGATGAGGGCGGGATTGGCCTTGAGCAGCGCGAGCTGGTCGGGATTCCGGTGCAGCGCCAGCAGCCCGTTTCCGATCAGGTTGACGGTGGTCTCGTGGCCGGCGCCGAACAGCAGAATGATATTGGCGGTCAGTTCCTCGTTGGAGAGCTTGCTGCCGTCTTCCTCGGCCT
>Ga0208079_1000630_pt1 | contig 19094 bp, 16 predicted proteins | sample NGESurdeep092012_5_FD_184474 | JGI IMG/M metagenome (GOLD analysis project Ga0208079, IMG submission 184474) | Arctic peat soil microbial communities from Barrow, Alaska - NGEE Surface sample 210-2 deep-092012 (SPAdes) | ecosystem: Environmental > Terrestrial > Soil > Wetlands > Peat ... | reverse complement strand
CGACGCTAAGAAGGCGGTCGCCGCCTTCGCCGAACTGGGCGTGGATACCGAGAAGATCGACGCGGCGCGGGCATAGGTGGTGGGGCAGGCGGACCCAGAGGGTACCCCGCCTGCCAACTCAATAAAATGCAAATCGGGCAACGCGTCGCCGTCACGGGGATGATCGTCAGCGGCGCGCTGGCCGCGATCAAGATCGCCGCCGGCATGTCCGGGCACTCCACCGCGGTGGTGGCGGACGGGGTGGAATCGGCGGCGGACGTGATCGCTTCGGGTTTTGTGCTGTTCGGATTGACGCTGGCCGCCAAGCCCGCCGATGACAATCATCCTTACGGTTACGGCCGCGTGGAGACGTTGACCGGGCTGTTGATCGGCCTCGTGCTGATGGTCGGCGGCGCGCTGATCTCCTGGAACTCGATCCGCCGTGTGGGCCAGGCGCACGAATTGCTGCACGCGTTCGTGGTCTGGCCGCTGTTGCTTTCGATCGCCGCCAAGACCGGTCTGGCGAGCTTGAAATTCCGTTACGGAAGGAAGCTACAGAGCGACGCGCTGACGGCCGACGCGTGGAACGACGCGACGGACACGGTCTCGGCGATTGCCGCGCTGATCGCCGTGGGGCTGACCCTGAAGGACAGCGTGCGCTTCGCCGAGGCGGACCGTTACGGCGGGTTCGTGGTGGGGCTGATCGTGATTTCAGCCGGTATCCGGGTGGCGCGCGAGACGGCGATGCAACTGATGGACACGATGCCCGATGCGCGGCTGATCGCGCAGATCCGGGAGGCGGCGTTCGCGGTGCCCGGGGTGCGCGGGGTGGAGAAGTGCTTCGCGCGCAAGACCGGTTTCAAATACCACGTCGATCTGCACCTGGAAGTAGACCCAGATATGACGGTGCGGCAGTCCCATCAACTGGCCCACCAGGTGCAATTGAACATACTGGCACGGCTGGAGTGGGTGGCGGACGTGCTGGTGCACGTGGAGCCCGCGCCGTAAATGTGGGCGGTTGGTTCCATTGCTCAAAACAATCTGATACAGTTCTGTTTGGAGCCTGCTGTGGCAATCGAGTACGACGAAATCGGCATTTGGTCCGAGGTTAAGCTGGCCATCATCAAGAAATACGCGTCCGCCTACGCCAAAATCATGGAAGCGCAGCGGCGGGAGAAGATTCAGAGCCTGCGGTGGATTTACATCGACGCCTATGCCGGGCCTGGGTATCACTTTTCGAAGACCAGCGGCGAACGGGTGGACGGCAGCCCGTTAATCGCCTTGAAAACGAACCCGCCGTTTTTCGAGTACCACTTCATCGACACGGACGAGCGGCGCGCGGAACAGTTGCGGGAACTGGCGGGCGACCGGCCGGACGTCTTCATCTACAGCGCGGACTGCAATACGGTTCTGTTGCAGGATGTGTTTCCACGGGCCAAGTATGCGGATTACCGGCGGGCGCTCTGCCTGCTGGACCCATACAATATCAACCTGACGTGGCAAGTGATTGAGGCGGCGGGGAAGGCGCGGTCGGTGGAGATATTCATGAACCTGATGATCATGGACATCAACCGCAACGCGATGCGCCGCAACCCGGACAAGTCGGTTCAGAGCAAAATGGACCAATTGACGAGGCTTTGGGGCGATGAGTCCTGGAAGGAAGCTGGGTACGACACAAGCGGGAACCTTTTTGGTGAGCCGGAGAAGGTCCCTAATGAGGAGTTTGCCGAGGCGTTCCGGCAACGGCTGGAAAAGAAGGCGGGGTTCAAGTTCGTGCCGAAGCCGATGCCGATGAAGACGAAGAGCAACTCGACGATCTACTATTTATTTTTCGCTTCCCAAAGTCCGGCGGCGGCGCATATAGTGAACGACATCTTCGACAAGTACCGAAAAAGACAAGGGCTGTGAGATGGCGACGAATTCGCACATTGAGTGGACGGACGCGACGTGGAACCCGGTGACGGGCTGCACGAAGATCAGCCCTGGGTGCAAACACTGCTATGCCGAGCGTCTGGCCAATCGCCTGAAACTCATGGGCCAGGAAAACTACCGGAACGGATTCGAGGTGACGCTCCAGCCTCAAATGCTGGAACTGCCATTGCGATGGAAAACTCCCAAGCGGATCTTCGTCAACTCCATGAGCGACCTGTTCCACGAAGATGTGCCGCTGGCCTACATCAAGGATGTCTTTCAGGTGATGCAACACGCGTATTGGCATCAATACCAAGTCTTGACCAAGCGCTCCGAGCGGCTGCTGGAACTGAGCGGCCAGTTGTCCTGGTGTCCGCAGATCTGGATGGGCGTGAGCGTGGAGAACGAGGACTACGTTGAGCGGATCGATCACCTCCGCCAGACGGTGGCGCAGGTGAAGTTTCTGTCGCTGGAACCGCTGCTGGGGCCGATGCGGAACCTGAGCCTGTGCGGGATCGATTGGGTGATTGTGGGCGGGGAGTCAGGACCCGGCGCACGGCCAATGGACCCGGCGTGGGTGACGCATATTCGGGATCAGTGCGTGCGTGCTGGCGTGGCGTTCTTCTTCAAACAGTGGGCTGGTGTGCAGAAGAAGCGAACCGGGCGTGAACTCGAAGGAAAGACGTGGGACGAGATGCCAGAGGCACTCGTTACGCTATAGTGGCCCGTTCAGGCGCATCGGGCGCCTACACGATCACCATTTTGCCGACGCCGTCGGCGTAGTGCTCGGTGAGGGTGAAGGCATCGGCGATCCCATGGAGGGGGCGGGTGTGGGTCACCAGGGGGGCGAACCAGGACATGCGCGCGGTGAGCAGTGCCAGCGCGTCGTGCGCTTCGGTGTTGGAGCGGCGCACATTGAAGATGGCGAGTTCCTTGCGGCGCATGGGGGAGACTTCGAAGGGCACCATGGCGGCGGAGTGAATGCCGGTGAGGACGACGCGGCCGGCGTTGCGCGCGGCGCGGATGGCGGCGTTGGTGGTGTCCTCCTTGGCGGCGCAATCGATGGCGCAATCCACACCGCGGTTGGCGGTATCGGCCAGGATCTGGCGCGCGGCATCGATCTGGCTGGGGTCGAGCGTCGCGTCGGCGCCCATGTGGCGGGCGAGTTCGCGGCGATGGGGGACGGGGTCGACGGCCCAGATGCGGCCGGCGCCGGCGACTTTGAGGCAGGCGATGGTGAGCAGTCCGATGGGTCCGGCGCCGAAGACGGCGACGGTTTCGCCGGGTTGGATCCGAGCGAATTGCATGGAGTGCATGGCCACGGCGAGCGGCTCGACAATGGTGGCCAATTCCAGGGAGAGCTCCGGCGGGATGGCGAGCAGGTTGCCGGCCGGCAGATTGACGAACTCACGGAAGAAGCCGGGGAGGCCGGGGTTGCTCAGAAAGCGGATGTTGGCGCACACGTTGTGATGGCCGCTGCGGCAGTACTCGCAGTGGTAGCAGTAGAGCGCCGGTTCGAGCGCGGCGCGGTCGCCGGGTTGCCAGCCGGTGACGCCGCTCCCGGTCTTGACCACGGTACCGGCCGGTTCGTGGCCCAGCACCATGGGGAACTCGCAGGGGGTGTCGCCGACGGCGCCTTCGGCGTAGGAATGGAGATCGCTGCCGCAGATACCGGTGGCATTGACCCGCACCTGGACTTCGCCGGGGCCTGGGTCTTCGATCGATTGTTCCGTCAAATGGAATTGGCGTTGCGCGATGAGTTGGGCTACCAGCACTATGGGGTTCCTACAGCCATTGTAAGATAGCTATGCATGCAGAATTTTCGCCAGTTCGAAGCTGGACCCGATCCGTTTGGCCGCAAGTTCCAGATCCTGTTCAAGTGGATGCAGACGGCGATCTCGCTGCGCCATGCCGATACCGTGGATGTGAAGTTCATCCTGGTGGATGAAAACGGCGGGCGTACGGAAAAGACCATCGCTTTGCCGCACGCCGATCTGTTGCGCGTGGCCGCGGAAGTTGGCCGCAAGGTGGACGACCCGTGGTGTTCCCGGCTGGGCGCGATGCATCTGCTCCGTCTGGTGGAGACCGGCGAGGATATGGAAAAGGATCTGGTCACCGTGTCCGCGGCGGATTTGAAGGGCTACGCGGAGAGGCTTGGAGATACCGAGAAATCGGCGGTGCGCGTGGGGTAATCGAGGGGTCCTAAGAGGCCCTACAATCCTGTTTCTTCATCTGGAATTTATCTGGTTGTAACCTGGCTCCGCTACCTTGAAGCGGCATGCTACCAAAACTTCCGCGTATTACGCTCATCGGGGCGATGTCTCTGCCCCTACTGTTTGCACAGACCGATGCAGCCCGCATGACGGGTACGGTAACGGACGCCTCGGGCGCCGTCATCCCGGCGGCTGCCGTCACGGTGAGAAACGAAAAGACCGGACAATCCCGTAAGGTCACCACGGATGAGCACGGTGTCTACCTGGCTCCCCAACTGCAGCCTTCGATCTATTCGCTGACGGCGGCAGCTCCGGGAATGTCGAACGCCGAGTTCGCGGGGCTCAGCCTGCAAGTGGGCCAGGAGCGGACGCTCAACGTCACGCTTTCGCCCTCGTCGATGACTACCGAAGTGAATGTCGCTGGCGGGGATCTCGTCACGGTGGACGTGAGTTCGGCGCGCATCGGCGCCAACGTCTCCACGCGGGAAGTGTCCGAATTGCCCATGAACGGGCGTCAGGTTTCACAGCTCTACCTGTTGGCGCCCGGCGCCGTGAACAACGGCAGCGGCAACTTCGATAACATCCGCTTCAGCGGACGCTCCAACCAGCAGAATGTGATCCGTTTCGACGGCGTGGAAGGCTCTTCCATCGTCGACAGTTCGCCGGGCAACCTGAACGGCGAAAGCACGTCGCTGTTCCGTTTGGAACAGAGCCTGGAAAACGTCCAGGAATTCCGCGTGGACAGCAGCAACTATCCCGCCGAATATGGTACCGGCACCGGCGGCCAGATCAGTTTCATCACCAAGAGCGGCGCCAACGATTTTCACGGTTCGGTTTTCGAATACATTCGCAACGACGCCCTGGATGCGCGCAACTTCTTCGACCGCGCCACCAAGAGCGAGCTTCGCCTGAACCAGTTCGGCGGCTCTCTTGGCGGGCCCATCTATAAGGAGAAAGCGTTCTTCTTCGCCAGCTTTGAAGGTCTGCGGCAGAAGACGGCGTCTCCCATCGTGGAGAGCACGTTGAGCGCGGCGGTTCGCGCGCGCCCCGATTGCGTGGGCGGCGCCATCGCCAACTGCATCTCGCCGGCCATCCGCCCCCTGCTCGGCGCCTTCCCGGTGGGACAGTTCGCTTCGGCGGACCCGCTGCTCGATATCGTCAACATCTCCGCTCCCTCCAACGTGGGCGAAAACGCGGGCGGCGCCCGCTTCGATTACAACTTCAGCTCGAAGTACCGATTCTACGCACGCTACTTCCGCGATCAGGGCGTGTCTTCCCAAACTCAGAACTCCACCCTCAGCCTGTACAACACCACCACCGTGCCGCAGAACGCGGTTGCCAGCCTGAGCCAGATGCTGAGCCCGTCCGTGATTAATGAGACCAAGTTCGGCTTCAACGGCGCCAAAACCCGCGTGGCCGGCGTCCCCGGCCCCAGCCCCAACGCCAATCTCAACGGCGTGACCATCAATCTCAGCGGCAGCGTGGCCCTGGGCGGGATCGCCGGACAGACCGGCAGCGCCGGGATCGCCATCCCGACCGGCCTGATCCGCCTCAGCAGTTCGTTCAACGGCCGCGGCGCTCCTTACACCAACTACTCCAACTCAATCATCGACAGCCTGAGCGTGACCCACGGCAAACATAACCTGAAATTCGGCGGCGAGTTGCGCATGATTACGCTCTACAACGACCAGCTCGGCGGCACCACTTACTCGTTTGGCAGCGTGGCTTCCTTTCTCGCCAATGCGCCTTCCTCGATCGCCTTCAACGGCGATCTGAGCGCCAAGAGCCCGTTCACCGGCCTTTCCGGCAAGGCGCACCTGCGGCAGAATCTCTACATTTTTTACGCACAGGATGAGTACAAGCTGCTCCCCACCCTCACCATGAGTTACGGGCTGCGCTACGAATACTACCAGCCGCTGCACGACGTCAATAACAAGAGCGTGGTATTCGACATGGCCAAGGGCGATATCGTTTCCGGCAGCTCCGCGGCGTGGTATAAGTCTTCTCCGAAGAACTTCGGTCCGCGACTGGCTTTCAGTTGGTCTCCGGAGAGGTTCAAAAACAACACGGTATTCCGCGTCGGCGGCGGCTACTATTACGGCCCCGGGCAGACGGAGGATCAGTTGCAGCCTTCGGCCAACGACCGCATCGGCCGCACCATCTCCTCTGGTCCGCAACTGGCCTATCCGTTCGACGTGAGCACGATTTTCCAGAACTACAACATCAACGATCCGAACCTGGGGTTCCAGCCGCGCGCGTACGGCGTCGGTTACACGATTCCGGAAAAGATTCTCTCCTACACCGCGTCGGTGCAGCAGACCATTCCGGGCAATGCCGTCCTGACTGTCGCCTACGTGGGCAGCCAGGGGCGCAACCTCTTTTTGCGCAGCATCACCAACAAGATCGTCGGCGTCACCGAGAACCTGACGACGGGCGTGGGGACGGCGGTGCGCGAGTTCGGCAACCGCTTTGCGGAAATCGATTACAAGACCAGCGGCGGAACGGATAATTACAATTCGATGCAGATTACGTTAAACCGCCGTTACGCTTCGGGCCTCTCGCTGGGCGCGCAGTACGGCTGGTCGCACGGCATCGGCGATTCGGGCGGGAGCAACGAAGCCAACACGGCCGGCAACCCGTACAACTTCGCGGCCGACCGCGGCAGCAACAACTTCGACATCCGCCAAAGCTTCAACATGACCGCGCTGTACGACCTGCCCGTCGGCAAGGGCAAGAAGTTGATGAAGGACGCTCCGGCAGCGCTGGACCTGCTGTTCGGCGGCTGGCAGTTGGGCGGCGTGGTGAATGCGCGCACCGGCGTGCCCATCGACGTGCTGATCGCGCGCCCCGATCTGGCGTATCGCGATACGCGGGACGGCAGCATTTACGCCAACCCGGTAGTGGTCAACGGCACGGTGATGACGGTGCCGGTGGTCAACACGTTGGGCGGCGGCAACAGCCGCAACGTGCGGCGTCCGGACGTGGTGGCGGGGGTGAACCCGTATCTCAAGAACGGGCTGAGCTGGCTGAATCCGGCGGCGTTTTCGATTCCGGCGGCGGGGTCGTTCGGCAACTCGTCGCGCAACAGCCTGAGTGGGCCGGGCTTGCAGCAGTTCGATCTCACGTTGAGCAAGAAGTTCCGCGTGGGAGAAGGGAAGAACGTGGAGTTCCGCTCCGAGCTCTACAATATTTTCAATCATACGAACTTCGCCAATCCGGGGAACCTGCGGCTGGCGGCGGGTCTGCCGGCGGGTCCGGGATCGTCGGGGCTCCAGCCTGGCGTGGCGTTCGCGCCCGGCACGGCGGGCGGGAACTTCGGCGTGCTGACGTCGACCGTGTCGAACCAGATCGGTATCGGGACCAACCGGCAGGTTCAGCTTTCGCTGCGGTTGAACTTCTAGCTCTAGCGGAAGAGGGAAAACACTTTAGCCGCCGATAAACGCCGATGAACGCGGATAAGCACTCTAAGGTCTTATCAGCGTTCATCGGCGGCCAAGTTTTTGCCTGCCGTGCGGTAAGCTGTTGCATAGTGTCCACGGGACTGTTTCTTTCTCAGGATCCTCGGATTGTGGTGGTGGTGCGGCGGATGCCGCCGTTAAAGGGCCTGCCGGTGCGCGTCGATGTGATGCGTGGATTGCGGGACCGGCGTGGGGCGGTGCATGCAGGGTCATTTCTGCGCGAACGGCGGATCGCTCTCGATTGCGCGCGCGCGGAGTTTCCGCGGATTTTCGTGCACGAGGTGGCGCACTTCATCTGGCTGCGGCTGGGAAACGCGGTGCGGTTCAGCTATGAGGACATCGTGCGCGCGGAACTCGCGGCACGGGCGAGCGGGGAACTCGGGTGGAGCGCCCAGTGGCGGAAGGACGCCCTGCGCGCGGAGGACATCGCCGGGCGGACGCGCCGCTGGCGGGAGTATGGCTGCGAGAGTTTTTGCGATACCGCGGCGTGGCTGTATGGCGGAATAGAGCGGCACGAGGAGTTCACGCTGGGCGCAGCCTGGCGCCGCCGACGGCGAACCTGGTTTGCGGAAGTTCTGGGGAATCGTACTTTGTCGATATAATCGAATCAGGTAATCAACTCGTGCCCGTACCACGCCTCTCGTCCGCTTTCGCTCTCGCGCTGCTCGCTGCGTGCTTTCTGACGGGCTGCGGTTCTGAGCCGCGCTCCGTGAAGGCGGCCAACCCTGTCAAAGCGGTTACGGACCGCAGACCGGCGCCGGAGTTCGCGCTGAAGGATGCCGACGGCAAGACCGTGCGTCTGGAAGACTACAAGGGAAAGGTGGTGCTGCTCGACTTTTTCGCCACCTGGTGCGGGCCGTGCAAAATCGAAATTCCCTGGTTCATGGAGCTGGAGCGCAAGAACAAGGACAAGGGGTTCTCGGTGCTCGGGGTTTCGATGGACGATGAGGGGTGGGAAGTGGTCAAGCCGTTTCTCGCCGATTTGGGAGTGAACTACCGCGTGGTGATCGGCAACGATGCCACCGCGCAGATTTACGGCGGCGTGGACGCGCTGCCGACGACGTTCCTGATCGACCGGAATGGAAAAATCGCGGCGGTCCACATTGGCCTCGCCAGCAAGAAGGTTTTCGAAGATGGCATCGAACAGTTGCTACAAGATCCCGGTGGGATTATCAAGGATAACGCTGACGCTTCTCGCGGCATGGCTTTGCCTGCCTTTTCTCCGCGCACAAACACAAAGTAGCGGGTACCTGAGCGTGGGCGAGCCCCAGAAGGTGGCGGGCAAGCGCCATGCGGTGCTACAGGTGAAGATCCCCGTGACAGTGAAGGAGGGGTATCACGTCAACAGCAACCAGCCGAGCGAGGAGTACCTGATCCCGTTGAAGCTGACGTGGACGGCGATGGGGGCGCTAGAGGGCGGCACGGTGACGTACCCCAAACCGGCGCTAGAGAAGTACGAGTTCTCGGAGCAGCCGCTTTCGGTGTACACCGGGGGGTTCCTCCTGGTGGCGAATTTCAAGGTAGCGGCGAACGCTCCGGCGGGTCCGGGAGCGGCCACCGGAAAGCTGCGCTATCAGGCTTGCAGCAATCGGGCCTGCTACCCGCCGAAGACGGTGGATATCACCGTGAGCTATCAGGTGCAGTGAGTCGGTAGAGCGGCCAGACCCAGAGGGCGGCCCAGAGGGCACCCCCGGCTGCAACGTCGGCGTCCTTGCCGACGTTCTTCGAAGAATGCCGGTACGAATACCGGCATGGCAGGCGGGACGCCTACGCTACACCGTTTCGCCGCGGACCAGGTCCTGGTACTGTTCACGTTGCCGGATGATGCGCCAGGTGGCGCCTTCCACCAGCACTTCGGGCGCGCGGGGGCGCGAGTTGTAATTCGAACTCAGCACGAAGCCGTAGGCTCCGGCGGTCGAGACCGCGAGGAAATCGCCGGGCATGGCATTGGCCATGGAGCGATCGCGGGCCAGGAAATCGCCGGTTTCGCAGACGGGTCCCACGACATCCATGGTGACGGGCGGCAGCGCGTTCTTGCGCAGGGGGAGGATCTCGTGGTGCGCGCGATAGAGCGACGGGCGGATGAGATCGTTCATCGCGGCGTCGACAATCAGGAATTCCTTCTCGCCATTGCGCTTGCGGTAGAGGACGCGCGTGAGCAGCACGCCGGCGGGGCCGGCGATGCTGCGGCCGGGTTCGATCATGGCGGTGAGACCGCTAGAGTGGAGGCGGCTGGACAGCATCTCCACGAAGGCGCGAATTTCCGGCGATTTCTCCCCCGCGTGGTACGCCACGCCGAGCCCGCCGCCCAGATCGAGATGGCGGATCGGGTGCCCCTGTGCGCGCAGAGCGTTGGCGAGCGCGAGCACCTTGTCCACGGCTTCGAGAATCGGGCTGGGGTCGAGGATCTGCGACCCGATGTGGCAACTTACGCCCTCGGCCACCAGGTTGCGGAACTGCCGCGAGCGTTGGTAGACCGCGGCCGCGCCGGCGATGGCGATGCCGAATTTGTGCTGGCTGAGGCCGGTGGAAATGTAGGGATGGGTGACGGCGTCAACATCGGGGTTGACGCGGATGGAGAAGCCGGCCGTTTTGCCGAGACGCGCCGCCTTGGCGTCGATCAGCGCCAGTTCCGCCTCCGATTCGCAGTTGAAGCTGTGGATGCCGCTCTCCAGCGCGTATTCCACTTCCGCGGCGGTTTTGCCGACGCCGGAGAAGACGATCTTCGAGGGGTCGCCGCCGGCCTGAAGGACGCGGTAGAGTTCGCCGCCGGAGACGATGTCGAAACCGGCGCCCTCTTTGGCCAGGAGCGCGAGTACGGCCAGCGAGGAATTGGCTTTCACCGCGTAGCAGACGGTGTGCGGCAGGGCTCCGAAAGCAGAAGCGTAAGCGGCATAGTTCTGGCGGATGGCCTGGCTGGAATAGACGTAGGCCGGAGTTCCGACGTGGTGCGCGAGGTCGGCCAGGGGGACCTGCTCACAGTAATAGTCGTTTTGCGAATAGGCGAACATTCCGGGTGCTTTTGGGGCTGAATTTCAAGTATGGCACAGGGATGCGATTCAACGCGGAGAAGCCGGCGGGCACGCGGTCGGACGTAGATATGCTCCGCACCACAGCCTTTCTGGCCTGTGATGCGGAACACGGGGTTGTTCCCGCTAATCGGCAGCGAGAGTTGAAAGTTGCGCGTCCAGATCCGCCAGGGCCTTGCTCAAAACGGTCCTGTAGCGGGGATTCTGTGCGTTTTGAAGATCCCGGACCACGCGGGTGCGGGACATGAGGATACTCTCTTTCTTGCGGAGCAGGTCAAGAGATTCTTCGGAGAGAACTTTGGCACGAACCATGGCACTGTGGTGCTCGGCCATCTCGATCTGAGTCTCGACCGACTTACTTTCCCAACCTCTGGCCATACTTTCATTCTACACCTGTAGTGCCCAAATGGGAAGGACCAGTACAGTTTTCGGTGCTTTATGCCAATCTGTTTGTATGATGCGCAGTGCTGCTTTCCTCTTGCTTGGCCTGTTTAGCGCCATGGCGCAGATGCGTCCGCCGGCCGTTCCGCTGGTGGCGCACGATCCCTATTTCAGTATTTGGTCGATGGCCGACCGGCTCAATGGCGAGGGCACGAAACACTGGACGGGCAAGCCGAATACGCTCACCGCCTACGCGCGCATCGATGGCAAGAGCTATCGCATCATGGGCCGCGACCGGCAGGCGGGCAACGAACTGGCGCAGACGCGCCTCGAAGTGCTGCCGACGCGCACCATCTATGAATTCGCCGGAGCGGGCATGACGGTGGGCCTGACGTTCTTCACTCCCGCCCTGCCCGACGATCTCGACGTGCTCTCGCGCCCGCTCACCTACCTCCAGTGGAGCGCGGCGTCCAATGATGGCCGGGAGCACGAGGTGGACATCTATTTCGATGCCGCGAGCGACCTGGTGGTCAACACGCCAGACCAGCCGATGCTCGCCGCGCGCTATCAGCTCGATGGCCTTCCCCTATTGCGCATGGGCTCACGCGAGCAACCCGTGCTGGCCAAACGCGGCGACGATCTGCGCATCGATTGGGGCTACCTCTACCTTGCCGCCGACAAGGCCGAGGGTGTCACCGCATTCGCCGGCGACCGTCCGCAGGCGCGCGCCGCCTTCGACGCCTCGGGCCGATTGCCCGATTCCGACGAGCTTGGCGAGGTGCGGCGCGGCGGCCCGGTGCTGGCCTACGCTATCGCGCTCGGCAAGGTGAATGCGAGCCCGGTCTCGCGCTACCTGATGCTGGCGTACGACGATCTCTATGCCATCGAATACTTCGAGCGCCGCGAACGGGCCTGGTGGCGGCGCAACGGCGCGACGGCCGCCGACCTGGTGCGCGCCGCGCGCCGCGAGCACGATGCGCTGCTGGTGCGCGCCAAACGCTTCGACACCGAACTGATGGCCGATCTACGCAAGGCCGGCGGCGAGAAGTACGCGCAACTGGCCGTGCTGGCCTATCGCCAGACGCTGGCCGCGCACAAACTGGTGGCCGATGCCGACGGCACCGCGCTCTACTTCCCCAAGGAAAATTTCAGCAACGGCTGCATCGCCACGGTGGACGTGATCTACCCCGGGGCGCCGTTCGCGCTGCTCTTCAGCCCGCGTTTGCTGAAGGCGCAGCTTCAGCCCGTGATGGATTACGCGCGCATGGATCGCTGGCGCTTCCCCTTCGCGCCGCACGATCTCGGCACCTACCCGCAGGCCAACGGCCAGGTCTACGGCGGCGGCGAGCGCACCGAGGAGAACCAGATGCCGGTGGAAGAGAGCGGCAATATGCTGATCCTGCTGGCGGCGCTCGGGCGCGTGGAAGGCAACGCCGATTACACAGCGCGTTACTGGCCGCAGGTGACGAAGTGGGCCGAGTACCTGAGCCAGAAGGGCCTCGACCCGGAGAACCAGCTCTCGACGGACGATTTCGCCGGACACCTGGCGCACAATGCGAATCTCTCGATCAAGGCCATCCTGGCGCTGGGCGCGTACGCGCAACTGGCCGGCATGACGGGTCACGCGCCGGATGCCGCGCGCTACCGCAAGATCGCGCAGGAGTTTGCCGGGAAGTGGTCCGGCCTGGCGGCGGAGGGCGACCACTACAAGCTCGCCTTCGACAAGGCCGGCACCTGGAGCCAGAAGTACAACCTGGTGTGGGATCAATTGCTGGGCCTGAATCTGTTCCCCGCCGAGATCGCGCGCCAGGAGGTTGCGTTCTATCTCACGAAGCAAAATCAGTACGGCTTGCCGCTGGACAACCGGCGCGACTACACCAAGCTCGATTGGGTGGTGTGGACCGCCACTCTGGCGGGGAACGCCGGCGATTTCGAGAAAATTGTGGCGCCGGCGTGGCAGTTCGCCAACGATTCCGCCAGCCGCGTGCCGCTGACCGATTGGTACGACACGAAGACGGCGAAGCAGCAGGGTTTTCAGGCGAGGTCGGTAGTGGGCGGGCTGTTTATTAAGATGCTGGCCGACCCGGCGATGTGGAAGAAATACAGCGGGCGGTGAGGGCGAGAAGAATGCCCCCTTGAAAGGAGCCATGGCAGCCTGAAAGGCTACGCTACAGTGCTGCGATGTTCTCCGTAGAGTAGCCTTTCAAGGCTGCCATGCCCCCATTCGTGGGGGTATCCTCATGCCACTTTGAGCTGCGCCACCAGCCGTGCCAGGCCTTCGCGGAAAATCTCCGGGGCGGTCAACAGGCTGACGACCAGATAGGCTTCCGACTCGAAATCGTAGAAGAATCCGGGCTGCACCAGGACGTCCGCGTGCTCCAGCAATGTGAGCGTCCACTCCTCTTCGCTGCGCATGCGCGGCACCTGGAGCGTGATGTACCAGCCGCCTTCCACCGCCAGGATGTTGGCAGGCGACCCGGCCAGGGCGCCGCGTGCGAATGCGAGGTTGGCCGACGCGCGTTCGCGGATTTGGCGCTGCACTGAGTCGCCCGCCGCCAGCAAGCGCGCGGCGGCGCACTGCACCGGCGTGCTCACCGAGAGGTAGGTGTCGGCGATCCACTCCAGCTTCTCCCACGCTCCCGCGCGCAGGGCGGCCGGACCGTTCACCACCATCCACCCCAGCTTCATCTGCGGCAGGCCGGCCACCTTGGAAAGGCCGCTCATAGAGAACGCCAGGCACTCTTCCACGCCGGCCAGCGGGGTGACCAGCGTCGGCACGCGATCGGGATCTTCGGTGAGCGCGTAGTCGGCGAAGACCTCGTCGGAGATCAGTGCCACACCGCGCCGCGCGCAGAGTGCGGTGAGGGCGCTCAGTTCGCCGCGCTTCACGTAGCTGCCGGTGGGGTTGTTCGGGTTGACCAGCACGATGGCGCGCGTGCGCCGCGTAAGCGCCCTCGCCAGGCCCTGCAGATCGATGCTCCATTCGCCGTGATACTCCAGCGGGTACTGGCGCACTCGCACCGATTCCATGTCCGCCAAAAACTGGAACAGCGGGTACGAGGGGCGCGGCACCAGCACTTCGTCGCCAGGGTTGGTGAGCAACTTGAACAGGTAGGCATAGGCTTCGCTGGTGCTCGCCGTCAGCAGGATGCGTTCCACCGGCACTGCGTGACCGCGCGCGGCGTAGTAGGCGCTGACGGCGTCGCGAGCGGCGGGCGTTCCCGCGGGGGCGGGTTCGTAGGCCAGCATGCGAGCGTCTGCAAACGCGCGCACGATTTCGCCGGGATAGTGCAGGCCGGCGTGCGTGGGGTTGGATTCCGTCAGGTCGAGGATGCGCGCCCCGGCCGCGCGTTTGGCGGTCAAGGCCTGGGTGAGGCGGTTGGGCCGCAGGTCCCAATGGAAGCGGGAAGAAAACATGGAGATACCCGATTGTAACGGCCCGCGGCGGGGCGCGTGATATGTTGGACTCAATGCCCAACGAGAACCCGTTCCAGGACCCGCTCCGTTTCGAACGCCAGGTCCCCGAGTGCGTCATCGTCATCTTCGGCGCCAATGGCGACCTGACCAAGCGCAAGCTGCTGCCCGCGCTCTACCGGCTCGCCTTCGACCGCCGGCTATCCGCGGGATTCGCCATCGTCGGCATCTCCCGCACGCCGATGAGCGACGATGACTTCCGCGAAAAAATGCGCGCCAGCGTGGAGCAGTTCAGTGAGGACACTAAGCTCGACAACGACGTGTGGGCGGCGTTCGCGCGCGGGCTCTTCTATGTGTCCGGCGATATCGGCGACGCGGGGCTCTATCAACGCCTGGGTGAAAAGTTGGGGCAGATCGAAAGCGATCGCCACACTGGCGGCAACGCGCTGTTCTATCTCTCGACGCAGCCCAGCCAGTACGCGCCCATCGCGCACGGTATCGGCGCGGCGGGACTGGGGAAGGGAAGCGGCTGGCGGCGCCTGGTGGTGGAGAAGCCCTTCGGGCACGACCTGGCCAGCGCGCGCGAACTGAGCGACCGCCTGCACGAAGTCTTCGACGAAACCGCCGTCTACCGGATCGACCATTACCTGGGTAAGGAAACCGTCCAGAACATACTGGCCTTCCGCTTCGGCAACGGTATCTTCGAGCCGCTGTGGAACCGGCGCTATGTGAATCACGTGCAGATCACCGGGGCGGAATCGATCGGCGTGGAAGGCCGCGGCGCGTATTATCAGGAGGCGGGCGCGCTGGACGACATGATCCAGAATCACCTGTTGCAGGTGATGGCCACCATCGCCATGGAACCGTGCGCCAGTTTCCAGGCCACTAGCGTGCGCGACGAGCGTTCCAAACTGCTGCGCTCGATTCGCCCACTGACCGCGGACGAGGTCCGCCAGAACGCGGTGGCCGGCCAGTACGGACCGGCGAGCATTGGCGGCAAGGATGTCCCGGGCTTCCGCCAGGAGGAGGGCGTGGACGCTAACTCGCAGACCGACACTTACGCCGCGGTGACTTTCTTCGTGGATAACTGGCGATGGGCGGGCGTACCGTTCTATGTGCGTACGGGTAAGCGGCTCGCCAAGCGAGTAAGTGAGATCGCGATCCAATTCAACACGGCGCCGCTGCACCTCTTCAACCAGGATTCCGGCGAGACGAGTGTCAACCTGCTGATCCTGCGCATACAGCCCGAGGAAGGCATCTCGCTCAAGTTTCTCTCCAAGCGTCCCGGCTCCGGCATGACGCTGCGTCCGGTCTCGATGGACTTCAACTACGGTTCCAGCTTCGGCGAGCGATCGCCCTCGGCATACGAGACGCTGCTGCTCGACGCCATCGTCGGCGACCCCACGCTGTACACCCGCCAGGACATGGTGGAGGCCAGTTGGAGCGTGGTGGAGCCGATTCAGAACGCCTGGCGCGAGGCCAAAGCCGATTTTCCCAACTACGCCGCCGGAAGCTGGGGGCCGGCCGCAGCCGACGAGATGCTGGCGCGCCGCGGCCACGTGTGGAGGAAACCGTAATGAGCGCCACGGTCGCGCCGGACAGCATCCTGAGGGAACTGGCCGCGCTCTGGACGCAGCAGGGCCAGCAAGGCGACGCGGGCGTGCTGCGCGCCTGCACCATGACGCTGCTGGTGATTGCCGAAGCCGCCGACGATGCCGCGGCGCTCGGCGAAACCGTGGCCGCGCTGATGCCGGAGCATCCCGCGCGCGCCATCCTGATTCGCTTGCGGGGCGAAGGCGAGCGCGCCCTCAGCCAGCGCGTCTACCAGCAGTGCTGGAAGCCCTTCGGACAGCGCCAGCAGATCTGCTGCGAGCAGATCGAGATCACCGCGAGCGACGCCGCGCTGGCCGACCTGCCCTCGGTCATCCTGCCGCTGGCGGTCCCCGACCTGCCGGTGATTCTGTGGTGCCGGAGCGCGCGCCTGGTGCGGCGGCCGGAATTCGGCGAGATCGCGGGCATGGCCACCAAGGTGGTGATCGATAGCGCCGCGGCCGGGGATAGCACGGACGCTATCGTGTGTATGGCGGATGGCGTGCGCTCTGGCGGCATCCTCGCCGACCTGGCCTGGACGCGCCTCACCCGCTGGCGCGAGACGCTGGCGCGCGTCTTCGAAAATCGCGATACCCTGGCGCGCCTTTCGGAAGTCGATAGCGTGCAGGTGCGGTTCGGACCGGGCTACGAAACCGCTGCGTGGTATCTGGCCGCGTGGGCCGCCAACGCCCTGGCGTCGGTGGGGCAGGTGGTGACGCCCTTAGTGACCCAGGTGATTTCGCGGCAGGACGAATCGTTGCGCCTGGAGCTCTCCGGCGGCACGTTCCGCGTGGAGCTTTCGCGGCAGGAGGACCGCCTGGTGACGGTGGTCAACGAGCAATCCAACTGCACCAATCTGCCGCGGCCGGCGGATTATCACCTGATGCGCGAGGAACTGGGCATCGTGCGCCGCGACGCGGTGTTCGAACGGACGCTGGCGTCCGCGGCCCGGCTTGCGGTATCTTCCTCATCAGGGCCATCATGAGCGTCCACTGGCATAAATTACCCGATGCGAATGCAGCCGCCGAAGCCGGGGCGCATCACATCGTCAATCTCCTGGAGGAATTCCTCTCCGGCCAGCAGTTCGTCACGTTTGCGGTGTCCGGCGGGTCCACGCCGAAGCTGATGTTTCAGAAGCTGGCAGCGACCCGCTTCCCGTGGGAGAAGGTCCACATCTTCTGGGTGGACGAGCGCTGCGTCCCGCCCACCGACGTGGCCAGCAACTTCAAGCTGGCCGACGATTTCCTGATTCATCCGGCGCACATACCGCACCGCAACGTGCACCGCGTGCTGGGCGAACTGACGCCGGCGACCGCCGCCAAACGGTACGCGGGCGAGGTCCGCGAGTTTTTCGGCCTGGAAGAAGGCGATATGCCGCGCTTCGACGTGGTGCATCGTGGGATGGGCCCGGACGCGCACAGTGCGAGCCTGTTTCCCGGCGACCCGTTGATCGACGATCGCGAAGGCGTCGCGGCGGCGGTGTATGTCGAGAAGTTTCACCAGTGGCGCGTGACGCTGCTGCCGGGGGCGCTCTTGGCGGCGAAGCATACGGTGTTCGTGGTGGTGGGCGACGATAAGGCGGAGGCAGTGCGCGCGGTATTCCAGGAGGAGTACGACCCGAAGAAGTACCCCGCGCAGATCGCGTCGCACCATGGCCGAGGGGTGACCTGGTTCCTGGATGAAGCGGCAGCAAGGTTGATGGATTGAAGGCGATTTGTCAGAGTCTGACAAATTTGAGGTGCGCGTGCCTTTGGAATCAGGTGCTTAGGGGAGCGGATTTGTCAGACTCTGACAAATTCAGTTGGCAGGCGAAAGCGCCTGCCCCACAAAAGTGGGACAGACGCTTTCGTCTGTCAACCCGGCGATCACAGCGATTTTCTTACAGCTTTTAAGGAACTCCTTCCCCGAGCCTTTCAATTCAGCCAGTTACGCAGCAGGTTTTTCTTCGATGGGCACCAGTTTGTAGCCTCGTTGCTGAGCCTGCCGTCTGAGCTTCGCTTCGAATCGTTTCTCGCGCTCGGCGTCGCGCTGTTCCCAAATCGTGGCGTCGTATTCGACTTGCTTCTTCACCATCGTGTAGAAGATGATCGCGATCTTGTGGGCGGTCGCTGTGGTGGCCTCCGGGGCGTCCATTTTGCTCTTCATCCGGCGGAAATAGTCCCCCAGTTGCGATTGGTCGTGATGCAGAGAATATGCCGCCAGTCGGAATAGATCCCCCGCCCGGTTGTGCACCGTGCGCATACCCTTCCACACCACCCGCCCTCCAGTGATGTCGTTATCCGGGCACAATGCCAGCCAGGACACGAAGTTCCCCGAGGTCGGCCATCTCGACATGTCCCGCCCCACTTCGCCGAATAATGTCAAAATCATCCCCATCAGCCCGGGAACCTGCGTCAGGTCCACACCGAATAGCTTGTAGGACTCCGTTCGAAGATCGAAACCCGTCTTCGGATTTACGTTTTTCTTCTTGCGCCCACGCTGTTTTTTCTTCCGGTCCGGCGGCAGCGGCTTCTCCTCGGGGTCCACCCAGGGCTGGAACGCTACCAACAACTTCTCGATCTCTTCATCGCAAGCGGCGAGCTGCTCCTGGTAATGCTGGTACATCTGCCGCGACTGCTTCAGCGTGAAAAGATGCTCCCCCCGCCAATTGCCCACCAGCGATTTGCGAATCGTCTCTTCGCTGGCTTTGATATGCGGGTCCCGCAGTTTCGCCAACTCCAGTGGGTCGCGTTGCCCGCCGACGATGGCATCCACGATGGCCAGACCGGTCAACCCGGTGATGTCGCTGATCACGTGATGGATCTGCACATTCATCTGCGTCAGCGCTTTCTGCATGTGCTGGATATGTTGGCTGCCCATCTGCACCAGATCGCCGCGGTGCCGCATCAATGACCGCACCGCGCATACCTCGCCGTCCGGTCGAAATGCCGCGCGCAGCAGTCCTACCGAATGCAGAAATTGGATCCACTGGCATTCGTGCCAGTCCGTGCGCCGCCCCGGTACGTTTTTCATGCCACGGGCGTCCACCAGGCACGCCTTGATCCCGTGTTGCTCCAGCACATCGTAGGGCGGAATCCAGTACACCCCCGTGCTCTCCATGGCTACCGTCGTGATGCCAC
>Ga0208079_1000629_pt1 | contig 19116 bp, 14 predicted proteins | sample NGESurdeep092012_5_FD_184474 | JGI IMG/M metagenome (GOLD analysis project Ga0208079, IMG submission 184474) | Arctic peat soil microbial communities from Barrow, Alaska - NGEE Surface sample 210-2 deep-092012 (SPAdes) | ecosystem: Environmental > Terrestrial > Soil > Wetlands > Peat ... | reverse complement strand
GACCTTCGGGTTCCTCGGCAGCAACGGGTGCGGCAAGACGACGACGCTGCGGGCGCTGCTGGGGATCTACCAGCCCACCGCAGGCACCCTGCACATCCGGGGGAAGGTCTTCGAGCCCCGCGACGGAGCCCGGCTCGGCTACCTGCCCGAAGAACGCGGTCTGTACAAGAAAGAGTCCGTCCTGGACGTCATGGTGTACTTCGGACGGCTCAAGGGCCTGAGCCGCCCGGACGCAACCGCCTGGTCGCGCACCTACCTGGACCGCGTCGCCCTGGCAGACAAGGCCGCCACCCGGGTGGACAAGCTCTCCGGCGGGCAGCAGCAGAAGATCCAGCTCGGCGTGACCATCATGAACGACCCGGAACTGCTGATCCTCGACGAACCCACCCAGGGCTTCGACCCGGTCAATCGGCGGCTGTTGATGGACATCATCGAGGAGCAGAAGCGCGCCGGCGCGACCGTCATCATGGTCACCCACCAGATGGACGAGGTCGAGCGCCTGTGCGACCGCGTGATCCTCCTCAAGGACGGCGTCGCCGAGGCGTACGGAACTGTCGAAGACGTCCAGAACAGCTTTGGCGGCCCCGTCATCCGCCTGCAGCACTCCGGCCCGCTCCCGGCGTCGGACCTGTACGACGTCACCGCGGCGCAGCACGACTACACCGAACTGACCCCGCGCGCCGGGACGGACGAGGCGGACATCCTGCGCGACCTGGTGGGGCACGGCGTGCTGGTCCGCAGCTTCACCACCGCCAGAACATCGCTCGAGGAGATCTTCCTGCGTGTCTACGGCGACCAGAGTGAACAGGTGGGGGCCTAGCATGTCGCAGCACAACCTGAAGACCGTCGTCGGGTTCGAGTTCCTCCGCACCGTGACGAAGAAGCGATTCTGGCTGGCAACGCTCGCCATCCCCGTCGCCGTCGTCATCGCCTTTGCCCTCATCGTCATCAGTAACGAGACGACCAGCACGACCGCCTCGAACCAGAAGAATGCGCAACTGACGTTCACCTTCTCGGACGACTCCGGCCTGGTCACCGACGCCGTGGCCACTGGGTTCGGTGGCACCAGGACCACCGACCCAGACCGCGCCATCGCCGACGTGAAGAGCGGGGCCGCGGACGCCTACTTTGCCTACCCCGCGAACCCTGCCACTCAACCGGTCCGCGTCTACGGCACCGACCGGGGAATCTTCGAGAACGGCACGTACGACGCGGTGGCCAGAAAGGTTCTCGCCGCGGGCGCCGAGAAGAAGATCGACTCACCCCAACTGACGGCCGTGGCCGCAGGCAACGTCACCGTCACGTCCCAGAGCTACAAGGACGGGAAGGTGTCCGGCGGGATCAACGGGGTCATCCCTCCGATGCTGTTCCTGCTGATCTTCTACGTCGCCATCATCATGCTGGGCAACCAGATGCTCAGCAGCACCCTGGAGGAGAAGGAGAACAGGGTCACCGAGATGATCCTGACCACCATGAACCCCACGACCTTGATCGTCGGCAAGGTCATCTCGCTGTTCCTGGTCGGACTGGTCCAGATGCTCACGTTCGCCCTGCCCGTCATCGTGGGGTACCTGTTCTTCCGCTCGAACCTGAACCTGCCCGACGTCGACCTGTCCCACCTCACCCTCGAGCCCGGGCCCATGATCGTCGGGACGCTCCTGCTCCTGGGGGGCTTCATCCTGTTCACCGGCACGCTCGTCGCCATCGGCGCCGTCGTGCCCACGGTCAAGGAAGCTGGCGTGTTCTTCGCGCCCCTGATGCTCGTGATCTTCATCCCCTTCTACATCGTCAGCCTGATCGTCAGCGATCCCCACGCGTTGATCGTCCAGGTATTCACGTACTTCCCGTACTCCGCCCCCGTCACGGCCATGCTTCGCAACAGCTTCGGTTCGCTGTCGCCCACGGAGTCGGCCGTCGTGATCGCCGAACTGTTCATCCTGGGGTTCGCCGCTCTGCGCCTGGCCGTCCGTCTGTTCCGCTATGGATCCATCTCGTACTCCAAGAAGCTCTCGTTGCGGGATGCCCTGACGCGGCGCAGCGCACCGCGCGCAGTGCGCGACGCACCCCACGACGGGTGAGGATTCCCGCGGATCCACATTCGCTCGGGCGTCCATCCCGCGCAGGAATCCGCTGTCAATCAGATCCGGTGATTCGCCGCCGCACTCCAGGACAGCCTGGCCGAGGTAGCGTGACCGACCGGATCAGCGGCCCCCTGTACTGACCGGCGGTCGGAACGCGTCGTCCTCTACGCTCGTCGCGGGGATCGTCTCCTCGGCAATCTCTTCGGGCATCGCTCGCACGGTGACGCGTTGCCACCACTGGCGGACCCCGTACACCAGCGATGCCGGCAGCAGCACATGACCCAGCCTGCGGTACCACGGGCGTGACGCGTCCAGTCCAGCGATGACCTCGTTGACCTGCCGTGTGAAGGCGTCGACGTCCTCGAGATGCTCGGCGTAGCGGGACTTTTCGACGGCCGTGACCACATCGGACAGAGATGTCTCCGCGACACCCTCCGGAAGCCGTTTCCCGACCACTCCCGCGATCTGGCGCGGTGTCCCTTGTGGCCATCCGTGTCCCAGGTCGAGCCAGGTGTCGCGCACCTCGAGCCACGCCCGCGCGATGGACTCGTACGGATCGGTGGCGGGTCCCAGCCGCGAGCGCCGCCTCAGGCGACGGACGACCATCGGAGTCAGCAACAAGAGCAGGAGAACTACCCCGATCACGCCGAGCAGGATCCACGTACGCACCCGGGACGCCGCGTCGGTCGTCACGCCCACGGAACTCGGCGACTGGTGATCTTGGGTGGCCTGGGCTGACGGCTGGACCGAGCTGCTGACGCTCGGTTCGGCCACGGTGCTTGGCGCGGCGGACGGTTGGTTGGGCGCAACGACTGACCATGCAGGCGGAACTGCGACCGATGGCGTCGGCTCGAACCGCACCCAGCCCTGGCCCTCGAAGTACAGCTCCGGCCACGCATGCATGTCATGGCTCGTGACCAGCCAGTGGTCGCCCGACTGCTTGCCCGGCAGGAATCCGACGGCGACGCGCGACGGGATGCCCGCGATCCTCGCCATGAGCGCCATGGCGCCGGCGAACTGTACGCAGTAGCCGGTGTGCGTCTGGAACAGGAACGTCTCGAGGGCGTCGTACGACGTCTTGCCGGACGCTCCCTGCACGGAGTAGCTGAACGGCGTCGAGCGCAGGTACGCCTGGATCGCTGCGGCCTTGAGGGCAGGTGCGTCGATCCCGCTGGTCAGCTGGTTCGTGAGCTGGATGATCTTGGCCGGGATGTCAGCGGGGATCTCAAGCGTCATCTGCTGACCATCGGGGACCCCTACGGACGCCGACGACAGAGCGGCGCCGTTCGGCTCGATGTCCCAGCTCTCGACCGTGTAGGTGAGCCCCACCGTGGCGCGAGTCCGGTTCGTGCCGGTCGCGATGATCATGAGCGAGGCCGGGTCGTGCGACCACTCGCCGGACGCGTTCTGCGCTCGCGGCGCGTACGGGACAGGCAGGTACATCGACGACAGGTCGTCGATGTGGATGTTCGTGATGCGGGATCCGCCCGCCGGTGCCCCCGTCACGCCGGGCACAGTGCCGAGCGCCCCCTGCTTGAGCGTCACCTGAGCCTGGGCCCACCCGTCGACATTGAGGATGGGCAACGTGGCGAGGCGGAGGTAGGTGCCGTCTGCCTTGTTCGTCGTGTACGACAGGACCTGGCGACTCGCGCCTTGCTCGAGGTTCTTGCGCAGGTCGAGCTGGGGGTCGACCATCTCGATCGGTCCTGAGCCGTTGGGCCGCAGCGACGAGAAGAACGTCGGCGAGAGCGTGGGCAGCATCAGGCCGAGGATGATCGCGCCGATCAGCGTGGGAGTCGCGACGACCGCGGCCAGCCGCCAGATGCCTCGCGACCCGCGGGTCTGGTTCGCACTGTCATGGCTGAGGTTGCGGGTCCAGCGACGGTCGCTGTTCAGGCCGTCGGCGAAGAGGATCGCGAGGTAACCGACGACGACGACGAGGAACGAGATCACGTTGACGTCAGTGCGCAGCGCGACGGCAGGGATGAGGTAGAGAGCGAGCAGAGGCGCCAGCGTCCAGGCGGGCTTCTCGAGCGTGTCCGCGATGATCCCCGCGATGAGGAACAGCAGGACCACGATGAGCATGAAGATGATCTGCGCTCCGGGGTCAGGCGACATCGGCGCCGACTCGGTCTGGATGTGGTTGTAGCCCGAACGCAGCAACGGGACCAGCCGTGCGTACCAGGCGACATCGGACGGGCCAGGGCCGATCGCGAGCGACACCGCCAGTGCCGCAGCCAGCAGGATCTGGATCCCGTTGACGATCGGCTTGGCCAGTCCGAGCCGGTCTCCGACGACCGCCGCGACGCACACCACGGCGATCAGCAGCCACGACGGGAACAGGTAGCTGTTGTCGGCGGTGAGAGGCAGCAACGTCATCGCTCCGAAGACCCCCGCGACGGCGGTGGCGATCCAGATCCTGTCGACGGCGCGCATCACACGTACTCCCCGACCCTGTCCAGGTTCGTCCATGCGTCCATGACCTCCATGCCTGCGGTCACCTCGATGACCCGCCAGCCGACGCTGCGCATCCGGTCGAGCGCGGCCCGGTGCTCGTCGTACTGCTCCGGCGTGCTCCGATCGCCCCGAGAGGTGAAGGTGTCGGTGTCGAGCACGAACGCGAAGCACCGGGCACGGTTGCGCTGAGCCCCGAGGAGGACCTCCACGTCGCCGGGAGTGAGCCGTCCGAGGATCGACACCATCAGCTGGCCGCGCTGACCGAGCGCCGCGTGCTCGACGGTACGGGTCAGGGTTGCGCGGGGCGATGTCGTGACGTCGGTCATCGAGTCGATGATCTGCTGGCGGGTCACCGTGGCATGCGTCATGCGGTCTCCGAGGACCATGGAGCCGCCGGCGTCGAAGAGGTCGACCCGGAAGCCGGCGTCGACGAAGTGGAGAGCGATCGACGCGGCCGCTGACACGGCCCATTCGAACGAGCTGCCGCGGCCGGTGCCTGCATGCGCGGACGTGCGCGAGTCGATGATGACGGTGGCGGTCGGGTCCCACGCCTGTTCCTCGCGACGTACGAAGAGCTCGCCGCGTCGTGCCGTCGTGCGCCAGTGGATGCGCCGCACGTCGTCGCCCGGGTGGTACTCACGGACCAGCACATCGTCGGAGCCGATGACGCCGGCCTTCTGGGGGAGTGCGTCGCCCGTGGAGCCGCTGCCACTCACCGTACGAATCATCGGCAGGGGCACGATCCGCGGGGTGATCTGGATCTCGCTGGTCGCGCTGAACCGCCGGTCGAGCTTGACGAGCTGGAACGGGTCGGTGGCTCGTACAGTCAGAGGTCCCGTACGGAACCGGCCGCGCCGGAGTCCTGCCATGGGGTACGTGATCTCGCGGCGCCACTCGCCGGCGAACCGGTGGACGGTGAAGCGCGGCGGTCGGCCGAGGCCGCGGGGCACATCGTCCTCGAAGTGGAGCAGGCCGGTCGGTAGCTGCCCCGACTTGGTGATGATGAGCTCGCCCACGAGCCGCTCGCCGACGATCGCCTCCTGCGGTACGACCCGGCGCTCGCAGGTGAGCCGCAAGCGGCTGCGGGCGACGACGAGGATCGCGACCAGCGGCAGCAGGAAGAGGAACAGGCCGAACCAGAGCACGTCCCGCTGGCCGAAGAGGACGCCACCGAGCAGCAGCACGGCGCCGACCACGACGAACGTCTTGCCGCGTAGCGTCAGCAACAGCCAGGGGTTGTACCGCACGTCACCTACCTCTTGTCCGGGACCGGAACCGACTGCACCGCCTTCGTGATGATTTCTGACACCGACCGCCGGGAGAGCTGGGCTTCGGTGGAGGGCAGCGTCCGGTGGGCGAGGACCGACACCGCGAGGTCGGCGATGTCGTCCGGAAGGACGTAGTCGCGGCCGGAGAGGGCCGCTTTGGCGCGTCCGGCACGCAGCATCTGCAGGCTCGCGCGAGGCGATGCGCCGAGGCGCAGGTCCCTGCTCTGCCGCGTCGCGGTGACGATGTCGATGATGTACTTCTTCACGGCGGGCGCCACGTACACGCCACGCACGGCAACGATCAGCGAGTGGATCGTCTCCGCGTCCGTCACGGGTTGAAGAGCCGCCAGGGGGTCGCTCGAGCCGTGGTTGTCGAGCATCTCGATCTCTGCGGCGACGGTGGGATAGCCCATTTCGATGCGGGCCATGAACCGGTCGCGCTGGGCCTCGGGCAGCGGGTAGGTGCCCTCCATCTCGATCGGGTTCTGCGTCGCGATGACCATGAACGGGGTCGCGAGCTGGTGGGTCACGCCGTCGACGGTGACCTGTCGTTCCTCCATCGACTCGAGCATGGCCGACTGGGTCTTCGGTGAGGCGCGGTTGATCTCGTCACCCACGACGATGTTGGCGAAGATGCCGCCGGGCTTGAACTCGAAAGTCCCGCTCGCCTGGTTGTAGACCGACACGCCCGTCACGTCGCTGGGCAGCAGGTCGGGGGTGAACTGGATCCGCCGGACGGTGGAGGCGATCGAGCGGCCCAGCGCCTTCGCCAGCATCGTCTTGCCGACGCCTGGGACGTCCTCGAGCAGCAGGTGTCCTTCCGCGAGCAGGACAACCATCGCCATGTCGATCGAGCCGCGCTTGCCCTGGATGACGCCCTCGATGGCGCTGCGCACCGTGCCCATGATGTCCAGCACGTCGCCCAGCGACCGTTTCTCGATCACAGTTCCGACCACGTTCCCCTCCTCGCGATCTCGTCCCCTTGTCGTCGAAACCCTACGCGAGACCACCCAACCGCCGCAGGGCCCACGTGTGCTCTCCCTGTGGCGGCAGTCGTTGCAGGTCCTGATGGTGGGGAGACATGGCCCATAAACGTGGCCAAAGTGGGGCGAAGTGGGTTACTGTGGGTCGCGGTGGAGCAAGCGGGTCCGTCAGTGGAGCGAAAGGAGGGACTCTTCTCATGGCACGACGGCTTGGGGGGACGTACTTCCCGAAACTCGACGACAAAGGCCGCCTCACTCTGCCGGCCAAGTACAGGGAGCACTTCGCCGATGGCGTCGTGGTGACCCGGGTGCAGGAGGGCTGTCTCGCCGTCTACGACGTGGAGACGTTCGACAGCCTCGATGCCAGGTTCGAGTCACGTGCCACCAGCGAGGCCGATGTCCGCGCTTACCAGCGGTGGCTGAACTCCGGATCTCATGACGATGTCCCAGACAGGCAGGGGCGGATCACCCTGCCTGCGCCGCTGCGAGCGTTCGCCGGTCTCGATCACGACGTTGTCGTCCTCGGTGCCGGCGATCGGGTCGAGGTCTGGGAGCCGGAGCGGTGGGCTCAGCAGTCCGCGCACTTGGACGAGGTGTTCTCCACGTAGCCGCAACCGCGGCGAGGACGAGAAGGAAGGCTCCGCGCCTTCCGGCTTCGATCCGATAGCCCGCACCCTGGCTCACCTTCCCCGGTGCCAGGAGGCGAAAAGGCCACGGATCGAAACCGGTCAGCACGGAGCCACACCACAGGATGGGGTCGAGATGGTGGGCGTGCGCGACACCCACGTGCCGGTCATGGCCGGGCGTGTGCTCGAGCTGCTGGCCCCGGCGCTCGACGAGCCGGGAGCGGTGTACGTGGACGGCACGCTCGGTCTCGCCGGCCATGCGCGCCTGATCCTCGAGCGCTGCCCCGAGGCGCGACTCATCGGCATCGACCGCGATCCTCACGCGCTCGTCATCGCCCGCGAACGACTCGCTGAGTTCGGCGACCGCGTCCTCCTCGTGGAGGCTGTGTACGACGAGCTGACCGAGGTGCTCGCGGATGCCGGAACGCCGCACGTCGACGCCATCCTCCTCGACCTCGGCCTGTCATCCCTCCAGATCGACCACGCCGAGCGTGGCTTCGCCTACGCGACCGACTCGCCCCTCGACATGCGGATGTCACCCGACGACCCGACCAGCGCTGCTGACCTCGTCAACACGGCGACCCGCAAGGAGCTCGCTCATATCCTCCGCGTGTACGGGGAGGAGCGGTTCGCCGACCGCATCGCCGGCCGGATCGTCGCCGAGCGCGACCTGGGCCCCTTCACGACCTCGGCGCGGCTCGTCAGGACGATCGCCGACGCCATCCCGGCCGCGGCGCGCGCCACGGGCGGACATCCCGCCAAGCGGACGTTCCAGGCGCTGCGGATCGCCGTCAACGGCGAGCTCGACGCGCTCGCCGGTGTGCTGCCTGACGCCATACAGGCGCTGGCGTTCGGCGGCAGGATCGCCGTCCTCGCGTACCACTCCCTCGAGGACCGCCTCGTCAAGGACGCGCTGCGTACAGCATCGACAGACAGCGCGCCTCGCAACCTGCCGATCGTGCCGCCCGAGTACGGACCAGACCTCCGCCTGCTGACCCGCGGCGCGGAACGACCCGACGAATCAGAGACCGCCGTGAACCCTCGCGCGGCATCGGCCCGGTTGCGGGCCGCCGAACGGATCAAGGAGGCGGCGTGAGCGCGCTCGTCGAACCGCGGCAAGCTCCGCAGACCACTTCTCCGCTGCGGCCCGTACCGACGCGGCAGTCCGGGCTCGGGCGCCTGCCGTTCATGCTCATCCTCGCGGGCGTGCTCGTCGTCGGTCTCGTCGGGCTGTTGATGCTCCAGACCCGCGTGCAGGAGCAGTCGTTCGAGGTGCGCCAGCTGCAGGCGCAGGCGACCGAGCTGTCGTACAGGCAGGCGCAGCTCGAGGCCCAGGTCCAGCAGAAGGCGACCCCCGCTGAGATCGCCCGGCAGGCGACCGCGCTCGGCATGGTGCCCAACCCGTACGCCGTGTACATCGACGTCCGTACCGGCAGCGTCGTCGGTGCGCAGACGCCCGTCAGGGGCAACGAGGTGCCGTACATCACGTACAAGTCGCCGGCGCAGAAGGCGGCAGAGGCGCAGGCGGCCGCACCGACACCGGTCCCGGCGCAACCTGGTGATTCGACCCCTCAGGAGACGAACCAGTGACCGAACGCCAGCCCCCGTCCACGTCCGCCCGGCGTTCCTCCGCGAGCGGGGCCCCCGCGACGGCACGCACGCCCGCGACGCGGTCGTCGACAACCGCCACGAGGTCGGTCAAGTCCCCGGCTGGTCCACCGCCGCGTCACAGGTCTCGTAGGCCGCCGGAGAGACGGCTGCCCGTCGGTGCGCCTAAGAGCAGGCTGAAGTTCGCACTGGTCGCGCTCGGTCTGATCGCCACGCTGCTCGCCGCCCGCGCCATCGTGGTGCAGGGGCTCGACAGCGCGGCCAACGCCGCGAAGGCCGCCGCCCTCATGAGCGTCTCGCGCACGATCGTCCCGAACCGGGGCACGGTCACCGACCGGTACGGCGAGGTGCTGGCCTCGAGCCAGCCGGCAGTCACGGTCATCGCCGACCCTACGCAGATCGCCACGAACGGAAAACTCGCTGCGGTGCTGACCGCCAAGGACAAGGAGAAGGCCGCGGGGGCGCCGAGCGCTATCGCCGACGTGCTCGTGGCTTACCTCGGCGGGGACCACGACGCGTTCGTCACCCTCCTCACCAAGGCGGACACCAAGTACGTGGTGATCGCCAAGAAGGTCCAGGCCTACACGTACCTGCAGATCGCCGACAGGCTCACGACCCTCGGGTACTTCGGGCTGTACAGGGAAACGGCAGCGGTGCGTACGTACCCGAACGGGACGCTCGCCTCCAACGTGCTCGGCTTCGTACGCGACAGCGATGACGGTGTCGGCCAGGTGGGCGCGGGGGGCCTCGAGTACGGCTACAACCTGCAGCTCGCCGGCGTCGAGGGGTCGGAGATGTACGAGACCTCGCCGAACGGCAAGATCCCGACCGGCCAGAACGTGCTCGTCCCGGCGCAGGACGGTGTCGCGTACGCGCTGACGCTCGACGCGGGCCTGCAGTACATGGTCGAGAGCAGGCTCCAGGAGACCGTCGACCAGGCCAAGGCCGTCTCGGGCACCGCCATCGTCATGAACGTGAAGACCGGCGAGCTGCTCGCGATGGCGAACTACCCGTCGTTCGACTCGAACTCGCCGGGGACGGCTTCCGCAGCGAACCTCGGCAACCGGGCGATCACCGACGCGTACGAGCCGGGCTCGGTGCAGAAGGTGCTCACGATGGCCGCGCTGACCGACTCCGGTGTGATCACCCCCGACACGAGGGTCGTCGTACCCAGCCAGGTGATATCCGGCGGCAAGCCGATCAAGGACGCGTTCACCCACAACACGATCAGGCTCACGGCGCGCGGTGTGGTCGCGAACTCCTCGAACATCGGGACAGTGCTGCTCACCCGGCAGATGGACAAGACCAAGCTGGTGGAGTACCTGCGCTCCTTCGGGCTCGGTTCGACCACCGGTCTCGGCCTGCCCGGTGAGGCGTCGGGTTCGGTGCCCTCCACGTCGCTGGCCGACAACACGCGGGACCAGATCGCGTTCGGACAAGGCCTGTCGGTGACGGCCATCCAGGAGGCGGCTGCGGTCGCCGGCATCGTCAACGGCGGCATCTACAACAGCCCGACGATCATCAAGTCCGCAGTGACAGGAGACGGCAAGGCCGTCCCGGTGCCCGTGTCGACGTCGAAGCGCGTCATCTCCGAGGCCTCGTCGGCCATGGTGCTCGACATGATGGAGTCTGTCGTGGCCAGCAAGGTCGGAGTGTCCCGGTTCCCCATCGAGGGGTACCGGACGGCGGACAAGTCCGGCACCGCGGAGCGGATCGACCCGACGTGCAAGTGCTACAGGGGCTACGTCGCGTCGTTCGTGGGCGTCGCTCCGGTGGAGGACCCGTCGATCCTCGTCTACATCGTCGTTGACCAGCCGCAGGGCGCGATCCAGGGCTCTCAGGTGGCGGCTCCGGCGTACAAGGACATCATGCGGATCGCGCTGCAGCGGTACGGCGTGCTGCCCAGCTCGACGCCCGCGCCGGTCAAGCCCATCGAATGGTGAGCCGCCTCCGATGAGGAACCGGCAGCTACGGGTAGCGTGGCGGCCGTGACCGCCTCTGAACAGGCTGCCCCGCCTGTACGACCTGTGCAGCCGCATGGCGCCGACCTGGCCGACCTCGTACCGGGTGCACCGTCGGTGCTAGTCACCGGCGTGTCGATGTCGTCCCGTGCGGTGTGCGCGGGGGACCTGTACGTGGGGTTGCCGGGTGCGATGACGCACGGTGCGCGGTACGCGGCTGCTGCGGTCGGCGCCGGCGCCGTGGCGGTCGTGACCGACGAGGCGGGTGCCGCGCAGACAGGCGACCTCGGCGTACCGGTGATCGTCGTTGCCGATCCGCGGCAGGCGATCGGCGCCTGGGCCGCGGAGGTGTACGGACACCCCGGGAGCCGGATGCAGACGTACGGGCTCACGGGCACCAACGGCAAGACGACGACCATGTACTTGCTGGCGTCCGCGCTCACCGCTGCCGGCCGTACGGTGGCCACGATCGGTACGATCGGGGCCCGCGTGGGAGCCGAGGCCATCCCGATGAGCCGGACCACCGTCACGACGCCCGAGTCGCCAGATCTCCAGGCGTTGCTTGCGGTGATGGTGGAGCGCGGGGCGGACACCGTCGTCATGGAGGTCTCCAGCCACGCGCTCGCGATGCACCGCGTCGATGCCGTGACGTTCGACGTGGCCGGGTTCACCAACCTCGGCTGGGACCACCGCGACTTCCACCGGACGCAGGAGGACTACTTCGAGGCGAAGGCCAGGCTCTTCCTGCCCGGCCAGTCGCGATCGGCGGTCGTCGCGACCGACGACGACTGGGGCCGAACGCTTGCCGCTCGGGTCCGCTCGGCTGCGATGCCCCTGCTGACAACCGGCGACGACGGGGACGTGAGGGCCACGGCGGTGGAGAGGCTCGCGGGCGGAAGCCAACAGGTCACGGTCGACCTTGCGGACCGCCACCTCGACGTGGTGCTGAGCCTTCCGGGCAGCCACAACGTCCGCAACCTCGTGACGGCCGTGGCGATGCTGCGCGCAGGTGACGTGGTTCTCGAGGACGCGATCCGTGGGTTCTCCGACGTCACCATTCCCGGACGGCTCGAGCGCGTCGACCTGGGCGCTGACGCTCCTGACGTGTACGTGGACTTCGCCCACACACCGGAGGCTGTCGCGGCCGCTCTGGCCGCGCTCAACGACCGCAGGACGGTGTGCGTGCTCGGCTGCGGCGGTGACCGCGACCACTTCAAGCGAGGTCCGATGGGCGCGGTGGCCGTCCAGGGCAGCGACCTGCTCGTCGTGACCGACGACAATCCCCGTACCGAGGATCCTGCGGCCATCCGCGACGCGATCCTCGAGGGTGCGCGACACGCCCGAGACGCCGCTGCGCCCGACACTCGTGCCGCCCGCTGCGAGGTCGTCGACGGTGGCGACCGGCGAAGTGCCATCCGGCGCGCCCTGGAAGGGGCCCGGCCAGGCGATGTCGTGGCCGTACTCGGCAAGGGTCACGAGCACGGCCAGGAGATGCGGGGTAGCGTGACGGCGTTCAACGACACCGACGTGGTCCGCGCGGAGTGGGCCCGGCTGCGACAAGGAGTGCGTACGTGGAGCTGACGCCTCTGGCAGCCATCGCTCGGTCCGTCTCGGGAATGCTCGATACGGATGACGCGCAGGCCCTCATCGGCCCTGATGTCGTCATCGACTCGCGGCTCGCGACCCCCGGCTCGCTGTTCGTCGCGCTGCCTGGTGAACGTACGGACGGGCATGACTTCGTCGCCGCTGCGGCTGCTGCCGGCGCTGCCGCGGCCCTCGTCGGCCACCCGACAGGTGCGCCACTCGCTGAGATCGTCGTCGACGACCCGCTCACCGCTCTCGCCGACCTGGCCCGCGTGCACGTCTCTGCGGCGCGCGAGCGTGGGCTTCGCGTGGCCGCGATCACCGGGTCGGCCGGAAAGACCAGCACCAAGGACCTTCTCGCGCAGGTGCTCGAGGCCGCTGGGGACACCGTGGCGCCGCGGGGGTCGTTCAACAACGAGATCGGTACGCCGTTGACGGCGCTCACGGTCGGCTCCGAGACCCGGTTCCTCGTCGCTGAGATGGGCGCGCGCGGGCCGGGACACATCACGAGCCTCACGGGGATCGTCCCGCCGGACGTCGGTGTCGTCTGCAACGTCGGTACGGCGCATCTGGGCGAGTTCGGGTCCGTCGAGGCCATTGCCGAGGCGAAGGGTGAGCTCGTCGAGGCCGTACCCTCGACCGGGTGGGCCGTCCTGAACGCTGATGACGAGCGGGTGCTAGCGATGGCTTCGCGGACAAAGGGGCAGGTGCTTCTCGTGTCCGCCGCCGGAGATCCAGGCGGGGAGCACGGGGTCTGGGCCGAGGACGTACGACCCGACGACGGGGAGCGGTACCGCTTCACGTTGCACGCGACAGGGCAGACGCCGGAGACGGTCCAGCTGCAGGTCACGGGCCTCCACATGGTGAGCAACGCCGTGTGCGCCGCAGGAGCTGCCGTCGCGCTGGGCCTGCCTCTGGACGTCATCGCCACGGCGTTGTCCTCCGCGACGCCGCGTTCGCCGTGGCGCATGGAGGTGCTCGACCGATCCGACGGCGTGACGATCGTCAACGACGCGTACAACGCCAACCCGGACTCGACCCGAGCCGCGCTCGACACGGCCGCGCGGATGGTGGCAGCCAGGCAGGCGACGACCCCGGGCGCCAAGCTGTTCGTCGTGCTCGGCGACATGCTCGAGCTCGGTGAGGACACCGCGAGCGAGCACACGAGCATCGGACGCTACGCCGCCGCGTCGGGAGCTGTGCTGGTGCTGGCCGTCGGCGCCCAGGGGCAGCACCTGGTTTCGGGAGCCGCGGGCGAGGGCGTGGATGCGCTGCGGCTCACCCATAAGTCCGAGGCTCTTGCCCAGCTGGTCGGGCTGCGCCCCGGCGACGTCGTGCTCGTCAAGGCCTCCCGCGGCGTCGGCCTGGAGACGGTCGCTGCCGATCTACTGGGAGCACCATGCTGAGCATCCTCACGGCCGGGGCCATCGCGATGACGATCACCCTGTTCGGCACGCGCTTCCTCATCGAGTTCCTGTCACGACGCGGGTACGGACAGTTCATCCGCGACGACGGTCCCACCGAGCACCACACCAAGCGCGGCACGCCGACGATGGGCGGCCTCATCATCCTCGTCGCGGTCGTCCTCGGCTACTTCGGTTCGCACCTCATCTTCTGGCGTCCGGTGTCGGCGTCGGGTCTGCTGGCCGTGTTCCTGTTCGTCGGTCTCGGGTTCGTCGGCTTCCTCGACGACTGGACCAAGATCCGCAGGGCGCGCTCGCTGGGCCTCAACGCCAAGGCGAAGCTCATCCTGCAGGGCATCATCGGGCTGGTCTTCGCGATCCTCAGCCTGATGTTCCCCGACCATCGCGGCGTCACCCCGGCCTCCAGCGCGGTGTCGTTCTTGCGAGACATCCCGGCGCTCACGCTGCCCACGTTCGTCGCGGTGCTGTGGATGATGTTCATCATCGCGTCGTTCTCCAACGGGTCGAACCTCACCGACGGTCTCGACGGTCTGCTCTCGGGCGTGGCGACGATGGTCTTCGCTGCGTACGTGATCCTCAACGTCTGGCAGTCCGGACAGTGGTGCGGCCGGGCGTCCACGATCGGCCCACGCTGCTACGAGGTGCGCAACCCCTCGGACCTTGCGCTGTTCGCGATCGCGATCGCCGGCGCCCTGTTCGGCTTCCTCTGGTGGAACGCGAACCCGGCCAGGATCTTCATGGGCGACACCGGATCCCTCGCGATCGGCGGCGCGGTGGCGGCACTCGCGATCATGTCCCGCACCGAGATGCTGAGCGCGGTGATCGGCGCCATGTTCGTCCTCGAGAGCCTGTCAGTGGTCACGCAGGTCGGCTACTTCAAGCTCACAGGAGGCAAACGGCTCTGGCGGATGGCGCCCATGCACCACCACTTCGAGGCGCTCGGCTGGGGCGAGATCACCGTCGTCGTACGCATGTGGATCCTCTGCGGCCTCGCCGTCGCCATGGGGATGGGGTTGTTCTACACCGAGTGGGTGGCGGCTCAGTGATCGCATGGCTGGACGAGGCTGACGGCCTGTCCCCGTGGCACGAGGCGACCGTGCTCGTGCTCGGTCTCGGACGTTCGGGCGTGGCCGCGGCCGATGCCATGCTGTCGCGCGGCGCATCGGTCGTGGGCGTCGAGTCGGCCACGTCGATGTCCCTCGCCGAGGCGGGCACGATGCTCGAGGTCCTTGGCGCGACCGTCCTCATGGGACCCGATGCCCCGACGGTCCTGCCCAACGGCATCGACCTGGTCATCACCTCCCCAGGAGCCCGTCCGTCGTCGCCGCTCCTCGCAGACGCCTCGCGGCGGGGGATACCGGTGTGGGGCGACGTCGAGCTCGCGTGGCGGCTCCAGCAGCCTGACCGGGTCGTACCGTGGCTGGCCGTCACCGGTACGAACGGCAAGACCACGACCACCCAGATGCTCGAGTCCATGCTGCTCGCGGCCGGCCATCGCGCCGCTGCGGTGGGCAACATCGGGCGGCCGATCCTCGAAGCCATGGCCGGCGACGTCACGTACGACGTGTACGCGGTGGAGCTGTCGAGCTTCCAGCTGCACTGGACCCACTCGCTCGCCCTGCATTCGGCGGCCGTCCTCAACCTCGAGCAGGACCACCTCGAGTGGTACGAGGACAGCGCCGACTGGTCGGAGCATCCGGATCCCATGGATGCGTACGGCGTGGACAAGGCCCTCATCTACCGCCACGTCACGCACTCGTGCGTCTACAACGCCGAGGCACCTGCCACGGAGCGGATGGTCGAGGAGGCGGACGTCACCGAGGGTGCGCGCGCCATCGGCTTCACCACCGGCGTGCCGGCGATCTCGATGCTCGGCGTCGTCGACGGCCTGCTCGTCGACCGGGCGTTCATCCCGCAGCGTCGGGACTCCGCGATCGAGATCGCGAAGGTCGCCGATGTCGTACCCAACGCTCCCCACAACATCGCCAACGCCCTCGCGGCGGCGGCCCTCGCGCGCTCGTTCGGCGTGCCGCCATCGGCCGTGGCCAAGGGCCTCCAGTCGCTGACGATCGGCGGTCACAGGATCCAGACCGTTGCCGAGGTGGACGGCATCCGCTGGGTGGACGACTCGAAGGCGACGAACCCTCACGCGGCCGACAGCTCGCTACGGGCGTTCTCGCCGGTCGTCTGGATCGCGGGTGGCCAGGCGAAGAACACCTCGTTCGATGAGCTGGTCGCGCGCCACAAGGATCGGCTGCGGGGGGCCGTCCTGCTCGGGGTCGATCGTGACCACATCCGCCAGGCCCTCGCCCGACACGCGCCCGAGGTCCCCGTGATCGTCGTGGACAGCACCGACACTGGGGCGATGGACGAGGTGGTACGCGCTGCGCGCTCCCTGGCACAGCCTGGTGACACCGTCCTGCTCGCACCTGGATGCGCCTCGAAGGACATGTACTCGGGATACGACGCGAGGGGCGACGCCTTCGTGGCCGCCGTCCGACGACTTCCCACCGGGACCGGGTGAGGCCGCCTCATGACAGTCCTCACTTCCCCTAGGACGGTCCGCACCGAATCTCGCAACAAGGGCCTCATTCGTCACGCGCTCGACACGCCGCTCGCCAGCCTGTACCTGGCGCTCACGACCACCGGCTTGCTGACCGGGCTGGGCGTGCTCATGGTGCTCTCGGCATCGAGCGTCTACGCCGAGGTGAACTACGGCGACCCGTACTACTTCGCCAAGCGCCAGGTGATGTTCCTGGTCATCGGGCTCGGCGCGGCCTGGCTGCTGACGCGTCTGTCGCCGCGAATTCTCCGCTCGATCGGGTGGCCGGCCCTCATCATCACGTTGATCCTGCTCATGCTGACGTTCACCCCGCTCGGGGTCACCGTGAGCGGCAACCGGAACTGGGTCCAGTTCGGCTCGTCCTGGACGCGGCTGCAGCCATCGGAGTTCGCGAAGCTCGCGCTCCTGCTGTGGGGGGCAGATCAGCTCACCCGTAAGGAGAAGCTGCTCGACAGGCCCAAGGAGCTGGTCCCGTACCTGATGTTCTCCGGCGCCGTGATCGGCCTTGTCCTGCTGCAGAAGGACGTCGGGACCGCGATGGTGCTGTCGCTGATGGTCAGCCTGGTGCTGTTCCTCGCCGGGACGCCGTTGCGGCTGCTGGTGGCCGGGGCGAGCGGCGCCGGACTGCTCATCGGCGCGATGACCCTATTCTCCCCGAACCGCATGAGCCGCATCATCGGCTTCCTCAACCCCACGAGCGACAGCGAGGGCGTCAACGCGCAACCGCTCCGGGCAATGTACGCGCTGGCGTCGGGGGGCTGGTGGGGCGTCGGACTGGGCAACTCGAAGCAGAAGTGGGGCATGCTCGTCGAGGCGCACAGCGACTACGTCTTCGCGGTCATCGGCGAGGAGTTCGGGCTGGTCGGCACGATCGTGGTGATCTTCCTGTTCGCCGTGCTCGTCGCGACTGCGTTCCGCATCGCCGCCCGTTCCGACAACCCGTTCTGCCGCCACCTGTCCGCGGGAATCGGCGCCTGGTTCCTCATCCAGGCGGCGCTCAACATGGCCGTCGTGCTCCGGCTGTTGCCTGTCGTCGGGGTGACGCTTCCGTTCGTCTCGTACGGTGGATCCAGCCTGTTGGCCACCATGGCTGCGGTGGGACTACTGGTCTCGTGCGCCCGGCAGGAGCCCGCAGCACGTAAGGTTCTGGCGCGGCGTCGTAGCGCCAGCAAGGCGCGCGTCACCGCGGTGGTGGACGGACGGGGTTAGGGGGTCGGCGTGGTCAGCATCATCCTCGCCGGCGGCGGCACGGCCGGGCACATCTCGCCCATGGTCGCGACTGCCGAGGCGTTGCGCGCCGCCGACCCCGACGTGACGCTGGCCTGCGTCGGAACGCCCAAGGGGATCGAGTCGACGGTCGTCCCGCAGGCGGGACTGGATCTCACGTTCATCCCCGCGGTGCCCTTCCCGCGTCAGCTCAACCTCGACCTCATCACGATGCCCGGCCGGCTCGCCGGCGCCGTCATCGCGGCGCGTCGGATCCTCACCAAGCACAAGGCCCAGGTCGTCGTGGGTTTCGGAGGGTACGCGTCGCTGCCGGTGTACCTCGCGGCGAAGGCGATGCGGATCCCCGTCGTCGTCCATGAGCAGAACCCGCTGCCAGGGCTGGCGAACCGGATCGCCGCGCGGTTCGCGGACCGGGTCTGCGTGTCGTTCCCCGAGACGACGTTGCCTAGGCAGGAGTACGTGGGCCTGCCGGTACGTGCCGCGATCTCAGGGCTGGACAGGGCTGCCCTCCGCGATGCCGCGCGGCGCGAGTTCGGGCTGCCCAGCACCGGAGGGGTACTGCTGGTCAGCGGCGGTTCCCAGGGCGCTGCGAGCATCAATCGCGCGGTCGAGGGGGCGATGTCCGACCTGCTCGCTGCGGGAGTGTCGATCCTGCACGTGCTCGGGCCGAAGAACATGACGGCGACGACGATCGCGCGTACGGACGTGGGCGCCGGGGCTGTGTACGAGCCGGTCGCCTACGTGACCGCCATGGAACGTGCGTACGCCGCGGCCGATCTCATGGTCGGCCGATCGGGCGCCGGGACGGTCGTCGAGACGGCGGTCGTCGGGCTACCCGGCATCTTCGTCCCCTTGCCGCACGGCAACGGCGAGCAGGCGCGCAACGCGGCGTCGCTGGTCGCGGCCGGGGGTTGCGTGCTGATCTCCGACCGCGAGCTCACAGCCGACAGGCTGCGGGACGAGGTCCTGCGGATCATCAAGGACCCCGACGCCCTGTCCCGGATGTCCGCGGCCGGCCGCGGGCTCGTCCCGGCCGACGCGGCGCAACGGGTCGCAGCGATCGTGCTCGAGGCGGCGCGACGATGACGCTGCTCGATCCGATCCCCGTCCTTCCGGCCGACGACGTCAGCCCGGTGCACTTCATCGCGATCGGCGGTGCGGGCATGAGCGGCATCGCCCAGCTGTACGCCGAGCGTGGCATCGAGGTCACGGGCTCCGACCAGGCCGACTCGCCGGCGTTACGGAGGCTCGCTGCGTCAGGGATCCGTACGTACGTGGGCCACCGCGCGGAGCAGATCGGCAACGCTCGTACGATCGTCGTCTCCAGCGCGGTG
>Ga0208079_1000627_pt1 | contig 19126 bp, 20 predicted proteins | sample NGESurdeep092012_5_FD_184474 | JGI IMG/M metagenome (GOLD analysis project Ga0208079, IMG submission 184474) | Arctic peat soil microbial communities from Barrow, Alaska - NGEE Surface sample 210-2 deep-092012 (SPAdes) | ecosystem: Environmental > Terrestrial > Soil > Wetlands > Peat ... | reverse complement strand
CCACAGCGACACCCCCCTGCATCTTGCCTTCTCCTGCTACCTGTTCGACCCGGCCGGGCGGGTCCTGGTGACCCGTCGGGCATGGGGCAAACGGACGTTTCCGGGAGTTCGCACCAATAGCTGCTGCGGTCACCCGGCACCCGGGGAAGGGATGCGCGTGGCCGTGCTGCGCCGGTTGAGCCACGAGCTCGGGATCGTTCCCGCAGTGCTGGAGCTGATCTTGCCCACCTTCCGCTACCGGGCGACCGCCGCCGACGGCACTGTCGAGAACGAGCTGTGCCCCGTCTACCGGGCGCTGACCACGTCCGGCGTCCAGGTGAGCGTGCACCCACCAGAGGTTTGTGACGCCTGGTGGGTTCCCTGGGCGCAGTTCGCGGCCCAGGCCGACGCAGCGGACCCGTTGTCCTGGTGGTGCGCCCAGCAGGTGCACCAGCTGAGCGCGCTGGGGCCTGACCCTTTCGCCTGGTCCGTGGGCGAGCCGGCCCTGCTTCCGTCAGCGGCCACACCGTGACGCGCTGCGGGCCGGCCGGCGCGTCTCCGGTGCCGCGAGCTGACCGCCGCTGCGATCCGATGGCAGCCGGGGCCCGCTGAGGGCAGGGCCGGCCGAGCGCAGGGCCGGCCTCACCCCCGCTGCGCGACTCATGTTTGAGGTGCATGGATACCAGTGCATGTCATGCATTTGACGCAGCGGCGCGGGCTTCGTACCGTCAACGACGTGGCGAGCGACACGATCCCGGTGAACCCAGGGCCCGTCCTCTCGTCCGACACGTGGGCTGGCCACTCACCTGGCAGCGCAGAGTACCGGCGACTGCTCGCCGGCCTGTTCTTTGCGGGCGTGGCCACCTTTGCGCAGCTCTACTCACCGCAGGCCGTGCTTCCGCTGATCGCCGCTGACCTCAGGATCGGGGCTGCTCAGGCTGCGCTGGTTATCTCCAGCGCGACCATCGGGTTGGCGATCGGCGTCATTCCGTGGTCGGTGGTGGCCGACCGAATCGGCCGCGTTCGGGCCATGTCCATCGCGGTCACCGCGGCGACCGTCTTCGGCCTGCTGGTGCCCTTCGCCACCAGCGTCCCCCTCCTGCTGGCGGGACGGCTGTTCGAAGGGGCCATGGTCGGCGGTGTGCCGGCGATCGCCATCGCCTACCTCAGCGAGGAGATCGAGCCGCGCGCTGGCGCCAGGGCAGCCGGGACCTATGTTGCGGGCACCTCCATCGGCGGCCTGCTCGGCCGGCTGGTGGCCGGTCCGTTGGCCGAGGTGGCCAGCTGGCGCATCGGCGTCTTCGCGGTGGCGGTGCTCTGTGCTGCCTCGGCCGGGCTGTTCATCGCCCTGGTGCCCAAGCCGCACGGGTTCGTGCCGGGCCGCTTGCGAGGGCCCAGCCCAGAAGGTGGGCTCCTGGCCCGGTTGGCGGTGAACCTGCGCTCGCTGCGGATGCTGGCCCTGTACGCCCAGGGGCTTCTCCTGATGGGCGGGTTCGTCGCCCTCTACAACTACCTGGGCTTCCGGCTCTCTGCGGCGCCCTTCAACCTGCCACAGACCGTGATCAGCCTCCTGTTCGTCGCCTACCTGGCGGGTACCTGGTCGGCGGCCCAGGCCGGAGTCCTCGCCGCCCGGTTCGGACGCCGGCCCGTGCTGCTGAGCGCGATCGCCGCAATGGTCGCCGGGGTGGCGCTGACCCTTTCGACCCAGCTGGTCGTCGTGCTGATCGGGCTGCTGGTGGCGACGGCAGGCTTCTTCGCGGGCCACGCCGTTGCCTCCGGCTGGACCGGGACCGAGGCGAGTATCGGCCGTGCCCAGGCGTCGTCGTTGTACAACCTGTTCTACTACGCCGGCTCGAGCCTGTTCGGCTGGCTCGGCGGCGTGTTCTTCGTGGCCTGGGGCTGGGCCGGGACTGCTGCCATGATCGCGTCCCTGGCCCTGGTCGCGGGCGCTGTGGCTGTGCTGCTCCTGAACGGTCCGGACGGCGCAGCCGGGAGCCTGGACACGACCAGCTCAGCGGGAGTCGGAGCTGCTCGGGTGCGCCGGCGAGCCCGCCGGGGGCAGGGGGGGCTGGGCGGCGCTATGAGCGGTTGCCGGCAGGCAAAGAGATGAGGAACTGTGTGCCGCCCGGGTCGCTGGTCAACGTCAGCGACCCGCCGTGCGCCTTCACCACGGCCGCGGCGATGGCCAGGCCGAGGCCGGTGCTGCCCTTGGTCCGCGAGCGCGAGTCGTCGGCGCGCACGAAGCGCTCGAAGACCGTGGCCTGCAGCTGCTCGGGGATACCCGGGCCGTCGTCACTGACCGACAACAGCACGTGGTGCTCACCCGGCTCGCCGCGGCTCAGCCTGACCACCACAGAGGTCCCGGCCGGGGTGTGGATGCGCGCGTTGGTGAGCAGGTTGCCCACCACCTGGTGGAGGCGGTGCTCGTCACCGCGCACGACCAGCGGCTCGTCGGGCAGGTCCAGCGACCAGCGGTGGTCGGGGCCGGCCACCCGGGCATCGTTGGTGACCTCCATGACCAGCCGGGACAGGTCGACGTCCTCCTGCTCCAGTGGGCGGCCCGCGTCAAGGCGGGCAAGGAGCAGGAGATCGTCCACGAGCAGACCCATCCGCACGGCTTCGGACTCGACCCGGCCCAGGGCATGGCTCACGTCGTCGGGGACGGCCTCGGTGCTGCGCCGGGCCAGCTCCGCGTAGCTGCGGATGCCGGCCAGGGGGGTGCGCAGCTCGTGGCTCGCATCGGCCACGAAGCGGCGCAGCCGGGCCTCGCTGCCTTCGCGTTGCTCAAGGGCGGTCTCCACGTGTCCGAGCATCTGGTTGAAGGCCGCGCTGAGCTGGCCCACCTCGGTGCGCGGATACGTCTCGGGCACGCGGTGGGGCAGTTCGACGGCGCCACTTCCCAGCGGCAACGAGGTGACCTGGCGGGCCGTTGTCGTGACCCGGCGCAGCGGACGCAGCGAGAACGTGACCCAGCCGGCCCCGGCCAGCCCGGTCAGCAGCAGTGCCAGGGCGAAGACCACGAGCTCGGTTGCCTGGAGCCGGTGCACCGTCGACTCGATGTCCTGCAACGGCAGGCCGGTGATGTGGGTGTCCTCGTCGTGGCCCCGGGTGGCCCGCAGCCGGTAGTCGCCGAGGGAGGACAGATGGGCGGTCGTCGGCGTGCCGTCCGGGACCAGGTGCAGGAGCACCGAGCGGTCCGCCGGGGACAGGGTCACGTTGGGCAGGCTCACCTCGCCGGAGGTGTCGTGCACGACGACGGCCTGGGTGATCGACCCGTTGGTGGTGCGGGCGGCCAGCGTTCCGACCGCCTGCCCCTGGACGCCGGGGTCGCCACCGGGGGGGACGGGGCCGGGCCCACCGGTGCCAGCGGGGCCACCGGGGCTCTCCAGGGCGACGTCCAGGCGGCTGCCGGCCTCGACCAGCTGCTGGTCCAGGCGGGTGACCAGGAAGCCCTGCAAGGTGATGCTTGTGGCGATCCCGATTCCGGCACAGGACACGACAAGCAGCACCAAGATGCCGGCGGTGAGCCGGGTCCGCAGGGTTCGCCCGGCCAGCCAGCCGCGCATGCTCACGTCGCGGTCTTGAGGACGTACCCCACGCCACGCACGGTATGGATGAGCGGCTCCCGTCCCGCGTCGACCTTCTTGCGCAGGTAGCTGATGTACAGCTCGACGACGTGGGCCTGGCCGCCGAAGTCGTAGTTCCAGACCCGGTCGAGGATCTGAGCCTTGCTCAGCACCCGGCGCGGGTTGCGCAACAGGAAACGCAGCAGCTCGAACTCGGTGGCGGTCAGATCGACGAGCTCACCGGCGCGGCGCACCTCGCGGGCTTCCTCATCCATCGTCAGGTCGTCGAAAGCCAGCTGGCTGTCGGTCTTGTTCTGGCTCATGCCGGCGCGGCGCAGCATGCCACGCAGCCGCGCCAGCACCTCCTCGAGGCTGAACGGTTTGGTCACGTAGTCGTCGCCGCCGGCGGTGATCCCGGCGATCCGGTCCTCGACAGAGTCTCGGGCGGTCAGGAAGAGCACGCCCACCTTGGGGTTGTCCTCGCGCAGCCGGCGCATCACCTCAAGGCCGTCGAAGTCCGGCAGCATCATGTCGAGCACGACGGCGTCGGGCCGGAACTCGCGGCCGGTGCGGACCGCGCCGATCCCCGTGCCTGCACTTTGCACGTCCCATCCCTCGTGGCGCAGCACACTGGACAGGACCTCGGCGAGGTTCGGCTCGTCGTCCACCACCAGGACGCGCACCGGCGAGCCGTCCGGGCGGGTCAGGTCGGCGGACGCGGTGGCGTGATGCAGGTCGGTCATCAACGGTCTCCGACCAGCATGAGGGCAAGGGCAGGGCAGTCGTTCACCGCGCGCCTGGCCAGCGGGCCCAGTGCCGCCGGGACCGGCTCGGGCGACAGCAGGGGGTAGCCCCACTCGTCCAGGTTGATCTGCTCGGGAAGCAGCTCGGCACACAGGCCATGGCCGGTGCACAGGACCGGGTTGACACGCAGTCGTTCGTCCATCGGTCAGCTCCAGTCGTCTTTGTGGTCCGGCGACCCGGCCGGGATGGGCAGGAACGGTTCGTAGGTGCCGGCGCTGCACCGTCCGGCCTCGTGCAGCGCGACCTCGTCGGCGAAGACGGTCAGCGCGCTGCGCAGGAAACGCACGGTGCCATCAGGGTGGTGGCAGGCGCCGCGGCGCTCGACCAGCGTGGACCACCGCGCCAGGTCGCCGCGGGCAGACGGGGTGGACTGCAGGTTGGCGAGCTGCGCGAGGCTCGCCGCGATCAGTGGCAAGCCGTTCAGACACGGCCCGCACTGCCCGGCCGACTCCAGGGCCAGGTATCGCACGACCCGGGCCGACTCGACGACTCCGCAACGGTCGGCCGGAAGGGCGGCCAGCACCCCGGCGCCGACGGCCGCACCGAGCGGGCGAAGGTCGGCGTTGCGAAGGCTCAGGTGCCTGGCCTGTTCCAAGGAGAGCCAGGCACCGTGGTAGCCGCCCACCAGGACCGCCTGGGCAGGGTGTGCGGCGAGTCTGAGCAGCCCGGCGATCGGGGTGCCGATGGCGGTCTCGGCGACCCCGCCGCCACCGTCGGCCGTACGCAGCGTGGTGAGCATGCTGCCGGGCTCGGCCTGCGTGCCGACGGAGCGGAACCAGGCCGGGCCGTATCGTGAGATCAGCGCCAGCTGGGCGAGGGTCTCGACGTTCTGGACCAGGGTTGGTGCCCCGCCCACGCCGCGCTCGAAGATCCGCGGCGGGGTGAAGCGGGGCAGGGCTGCGCCGCCCTCGACGCGGTTGGCCAGCGCCGACTCCTCCCCGGCCAGGAAGCGGTGCGGGGCGGTGACCAGGGCGACCCCGATGCGGTCCAGGCGGGCGCTCGCCCGCTCGGTGATCGCCGACTCCAGGCGTTGCATCAGCCGGGGTTCGCGGTGGACGTACAGGTAGGCCCGTTTGGCGCCGACTGCCTCTGCGGCCAGCTGGAGCCCGTCCAGGACCAGATGCGGGCAGGACCACAGCAGGGTCTTGTCCTTGTCGCTGGCCGGTTCGCCCTCGGCGCCGTTGCCGACCACGACGGGGGCGCCCTTCTGGTTGGCCACGGCGGTGAGCTTGCGGTGGACCGGGAACGCGGCCCCGCCGCGTCCGGTCAGACCAGCGGACTCGATGGTGTGGATGAGCATCCCGGGCCCGCCCCGGTAGGGCGTCCGCCCGTGCACCTGCAGGTGTGCCTCAAGGCCCATCGGCGCACCGTTGGCGGGCAGCAGCCGGGGCAGCCCGATCGGGGCCCGCGCCCCGCTCACGGAGCTGTTCGTGTCGGCGTCTCGTACGGCTGCGGTCATCGGATGCTCCCCGTTTTGTGTGCTCGAATCTTGGCTGCCTGAATCTCGTCTGCCCAGACGAGCTGCTCGGGTACCCGAGCCGGGCGCGGAACGGCTGCGAGTGCGTCCAGGACCCGGTAGACGATGGCCGCGACCACCGCGAACACCGTAGCCATGGTGAGGGTGAGCAGCCAGCCGGAGCGCAGGTCCTTGCTGGCACCCATGGCGTGCACCACGACCACCGGGTAGCAGACATACGCCAGCCAGTGCACCGCCCGCCATAGCGAAGCCTTGATCCGGTCCCGCAGCAGGCTGGTGATGATCAGCGCAGCGAAGAGGTCGATTGCGACCGTGCCCAGCCCGATCCAGAAGCGTTCGTAGCCGGAGCTGAACGGCACGATGGCCGAGAGCCACGGGATGTGTGCGTACCCGTCAACGATCGCCGTGACGATGTGCATTCCGAGGAAGGCCACCGTGAGCAGAGACAGGTTGCGGTGCAACCCGGTCACCGCAAACCGCGGCAGACCCGGCAGGCGGCCCTGCCGGTTGACCAGGATGCCGAGGATCGCCACGAGCGAGAACAGGACAAGGCTGACCACGCCGGTGGCGCGGCTGGCGTACCAGAATGCGGTTCCGGTGGTCATGGGGAGACCTCCGGCCAGCCCGCGAGGGTGGTCACCGACCCGTCGACCGCGACCAGGCGCGCGGGCAGCCCCAGCTTGGCCAGCCACCCGACGGCGCTCCTACCGCGGATGATCGAGGCCGTGCTGGCGATGTTCGCGTCCAGAGCTGAGCCGGCCGCGACCGAGACGGTGCGCCAGTCGCTGTCGGCCGGCCGGCCGGTCCGCGGGTCCAGAATGTGATGCATCAGGTCTCCGCCGCGCTGCCACCTGCGTGCGCTGGTGCTGGACGTGGCCAGCCCGCCCGCGCGGATGGCGATGACCCCGCTGGGCCCCTGCGCGGGCGAGGACGGGTCACCGGTGATGTCCTGGACCCGGATCGACCATCCGCCCGTGGGCACCTGGCCGGCTACGGCGATGTCACCGCCGAGGCTGACCAGCACGCCGCAGCCCAGCTCCCGACCGATCCGCTGCGCTGATCGGTCGGCAGCCCAGGCCTTGGCTGTGGCCCCGAGGTCGAGCCGTACCCCGGCCGGCACCGTGAGCAGGTGGGCCGACTCGTCGAGCCTGATCTGGCGCCACTGCGGAACGTGGCTGACCGTGATCCGCAGCGCAGCGCCGTGTGCTGGTACCGAGTCGAAGTCGCGGTCGTAGCCGATCGTCTCCATCGCCCGGCCAACCGTTGGGTCGACCAGGCCGCCGGTGAGCATCGCCCCGCGCAGGGCGGCGCTGACCGCCTCGGCGAGCAGCGGGCTGACCGTGGTCGGCTGGCCGGCGCTGGCATCCAGTGCCATCAGCTCGGAGTCCGCGCGGAACCGGCTGCAGGCCGCGTCAAGGGCGGCCAGGTCGTCGGTCAGGATCGCCCGCGCCCGGTCAAGCTGGCTGGCCTCGGTGACCACGAGCCGGATCCTGGTGCCGATGGCGTCCCAGTCAGCCCAGGCAAGGTGCTCTGACATCGTCGGTCCCAACGTTGAGGTGGCGGTCATCATGACGCTCCGGTGGTGGCAACGGGCGCGATGTTCGTGGTGGTCGGAGCCGCAGAGCCCTGCAGGCTCGAGCCGGAGGCGCCTTGGCTGGTGGCCGTTGAGCTGCTCGCGCTGACGGTCGTAGAGCTGGCCGCGGTGAGGTTGGGCAGGCTGACGGCGACGGCGGCCGCGCCGACAACACCGGCGGCACCGGCACCCAGGGTGATCGCTGAGACCCAGGCCAGCCCCTTGTTGCGGGCAAGCTGTCGGGCCGAAGCCGAGGTGGGTGAGCTGGTCATGGCGCTCCAATCCAGGTTGGGGGGGCGCAAGCTGTCGCGCTGTTCTTGGTCCATGCGTCCACACTCCATCACTGGCCTGTGCTGTCTTTGGGTGCTTCCTCTGAATTGTCTATGAGAGGCAGCCCCCAGTTTCTCATCGCAGAGCCAGTGGCCACGCAATCCAGAGGGCAACCCCAGTTTCGGGCGGCATCGTCTCAGCTATGGACCTGCCACCTCGGCAGGCGATGACCAGGAGGGCACCATGTTTGACAACGACATCACTGACCCCGACAGGTTCGACCAGTCCAGGTTGGGCGCCGGCCCGGCCAGGGCGGGTCGGCGCAGACGGAAGGTGGCGGGCGCCGCCGCTCTGCTGCTGGCCGGCGGGATCGCCGGCGGAGCACTGGCTGCCACGAGCTCCGCGTCGGCGGCCGGGACCTCGACCCCCTCGACCCCCTCGGCAGCCGCGCCAGGGCCCAGGGGCCGGGCCGATACCGCCACCCCGGTCCGCGCTGGTGAGAAGGCGCAGACCGGCGCGGTTCTGGCGACCCTGAAGGCTGCCGCCCTCAAGGCGGTCCCCGGTGGCACCGTCTACCGGGTCGAGACCGACGCTGACGGCGCAGCCTACGAGGCGCACATGACCAAGGCCGACGGCACCTATGTGACGGTGAAGTTCAACAAGAGCCTCGCGGTCACAGCGGTCCAGGCCGGTATGGGCTCCGGCGGGCCAGGCGGGCCAGGCGGGCCAGGCGGGCCGGGCGGGCCGATGGGCCCGGGCAGCACGACCCCGCCCGCCTCGAGCGGGGCCGGTCTCTGAGCGGCCACCGGCCGGGCTGACCCGGCATCTTCGTCTTCTCGGACCTACCAGCGGCCACGCGCAGCCTCACCGGCTGCGCGTGGCCGCTGCCGTGGTGGGGGGAACATCTCGCAGGACCGGGCCGACGTGGTTTGCTGGAATCTCACACAACGGGCGGGCTTGGACATGAGCAGAATCACGGTGCGCCGCAAGGTCATCGCCTTGAGCGTGGGCCAGTCCTGCGTCGCGGCCGAGGACTGGCTGGCGGCTGAGGAGCCGCTCGAGATCCGCGTGGGCGGTCGCTCGCTCGTGGTGACGATGCGCACCCCAGGTCACGACGTCGACCTCGCCGCCGGGTTCCTCGTGTCCGAGGGCGTCATCACGGCCGGCGAGGACCTCAGTGCGGCCCGGTACTGCGCCGGCGTCAACGACCAGGGCCAGAACACGTACAACATTCTGGATGTCACCCTGGCGCCCGGGGTGGCGCCACCTGACCCCCGTCTGGAGCGGTCCTTCTACACGACCAGCTCGTGCGGCCTGTGTGGCAAGGCGAGCATCGACGCGGTGCGCACCCACTCGGCCTTCGACGTCCGCGACGACGCGCTGCGAGTCGACGCAGAGCTCCTGGTCACCTTCCCCGCGAAGCTGCGTTCGGGGCAGGCGGTGTTCGAGAAGACCGGCGGGTTGCACGCGGCAGCACTCTTCGACGGCGTGAGCGGACAGATGCTCGTGCTCCGGGAGGACGTCGGGCGTCACAACGCGGTGGACAAGGTCGTGGGCTGGGCGCTCAAGGCGGACCGTCTACCGCTGGCCGGGACCGTCCTGATGGTGTCGGGGCGGGCGAGCTTCGAGCTCGCCCAGAAGGCCATGATGGCCGGCATCCCGGTGCTGGCAGCCATTTCGGCGCCCTCCTCCCTGGCCGCGGCGCTGGCCACAGAGCTGGGGATGACCCTGGTGGGCTTCATGCGGGGCAGCTCGATGGTGATCTATGCCGGCGGCGAGCGGGTCGTCGTGGCCGCCAGCTCCGCGGCGGCTTCGGCCGCCAGCGGGGTGCGGCCGGGCCCGCCGGCCCGCAGGTAGGCCGACCGGTCGGCTCGCATGGCCGGTGCCCAGCACGCCCGCAGGTGGGCGGCGATCTCGGAAACCGCCCGGTCGCGGGGGTGGTGCGCCTCGTTGGCAGCGATCTGGTTGATCATCGCCACCAGAGCTGGGCCGTCGCCTGCCCGCGCCCCGCTTATCGCTGTACCGCTCACCGCTGCACCTGTTCCGGCCCCGACGAGTCGCCGGCGGACGCCGAGACCGCTGAGCCGAAACCGCGACCCGCGATGGTCAGCGCGAACGTGCCCTGTACCTCGTCGCAGGCTCGCACACAGCGCGAGCAGGCGATGCACTCGGCCGGGTCGAAGGTGAAGGAGGGGTTGCTCTCGTCCTTGGTCGCGTCCAGGTGGCTGCGGCCCGACGCGCCGTAGCGCACGTCGGCCAACCCCACCGTCGCGGCCACGGCCGCCAGGTCGCACTCCCCGTGGGTGTGCCCGGTCAGGCAGTCGCTGGGGTGATCGGAGGCGTAGAGCTCGACCACCCCACGGCGCAGCCGCTGCAGCCGAGGCGAGCCGGTCGTGACAACCATGTCCGGGCTGCACGGGGTCGTGCACGAGGCCGGGTGCCCTTGCGGCCTTCGATCTCGACCAGGCACAGCCGGCAGGAGCCGAACGGCTCGAGCGAGTCGGTCGCGCACAGCTTCGGGATCTCGACGCCGGATAACGCCGCGGCTCGCATCACCGACGTCCCGGCGGGCACGCTCACCGCGGTGCCGTCGATCTGGACCCGGACCCCCATCCGGCCGGGGCGGGCGGGCGTGCCGTAGTCCGGCTCTGCCAGCAGCGTCATGGTCGGGCCCCCACTGATCGGTCCAGGTCTTCGGCAAAGTCTGCCAGCACACTGCGCACCGGCATCGGGGTGAGCGCTCCCAGGGCGCACACGGAGCCGTCGGCCATCAGCTCGCACAGATCCTGCAGCAGGACCACGTGTGCCGCGACCTCCTGGCCGGCGATGATCGCGTCGATCACCTCGACACCGCGGACGGCGCCGATCCGCCAGGGGGTGCACTTGCCGCACGACTGCGCCGCGCAGAACTCCATGGCGAAGCGGGCCTGGACCGCCATGTCGACGGTGTCGTCGAAGACCACGATCCCGCCGTGGCCGACCATGGCCGCAGCCTGCTCGAAGGCCTCGTAGTCCAGCGGCAGGTCGAAGGCCGACGGCGGCAGGTAGGCCCCGAGCGGGCCGCCGACCTGCACGGCCCGGACCGGTCGGCCGCTGGCCGTGCCGGCGCCGAACTGGTCGGGCATCTGTGCCAGGGTGATCCCGAAGGCTGTCTCGACGATCCCGCCGCGGGCGACGTTGCCGGCCAGCTGGAACACCTGGGTGCCGCGTGAGCGGCCGACGCCGAAGTCGCGGTAGAAGTGCGCCCCACGAGCCAGCACCACCAGGACACTTGCCAGGGACAGCGCATTGTTGACCACCGTGGGCCGCCCGAACAGCCCCTGGGTCGCGGGCAGCGGAGGCTTGGCCCGGACCACGCCACGCTTGCCCTCCATGCTCTCGAGCATCGCGGTCTCCTCACCGCAGATGTAGGCGCCGGCGCCGACCCGGACCTCCAGGTCGAACCCGTGGTCGGTGCCCAGGACCCGTCGGCCGAGCCAGCCGCCCTGGTAGGCGCTCGCGATGGCGGCCCGCACCATGGCGACCGCGTCGGGGTACTCCGAGCGGATGTAGACCAAGCCCTCGTGGGCACCTACCGCGATCGAGGCGATGAGCATCGCCTCGACCAGCATGAAGGGGTCGCCCTCCATGAGCATGCGGTCCGCGAAGGTCCCGCTGTCGCCCTCGTCGGCGTTGCAGGTGACGAACTTGGGGGAGCCCGGCGCGTCAAGGACCGTGCGCCACTTCGCCCCGACCGGGAAACCGGCACCGCCGCGTCCGCGCAGGCCGGACGCGGTGACCTCGTCGCAGATCTGCTGCGGGGTCATCGACAGCGCCCGGCGCAGCGCGACGAGCCCTCCGTGGGCCTGGTAGCCCTGAGCCGAGCGCGGGTCGATGACCCCGACCCGGCTGAAGGTCAGGCGGTCCTGGGCGGCGAGCCAGGCGATCTGCTCGGTGCGGCCGTGGCCCAGCTCGTGGCTGCCCCCGGCCAGGAAGCCTGCGTCGAACAGGCCGGCGACGTCCCCTGGGGCCACCGGGCCGTAGCCGACCCGGCCGTCGGGGCACGCCACCTCGACCAGTGGCTCCAGCCACGTCATCTCGCGCGAGCCGTTGCGAACAATGTCGACCACGCAGCCCCGGCGCGCCGCCTGCAGCTCGATCGCTGCCGCGACCTGGTCCGCGCCGACCGAACGCGCTGCGGAGTCTGCGGGGACGTAGACGGTGCTCACGCGCGGTCACCGCGAGTACTGTCGCGCACCATGGCGTCCAGCTGGGCGGCCTGCACCCGGCCGTGCAGCTGGCCGTTGACGGTCACCGCCGGCCCCAGCGCGCAGTTGCCCAGACAGAAGACCTCGTCCAGGGTCAGCGACCCGTCCGGTGCGCTCTGGCCAAAGTCGAGGCGAAGGTGGCTGGTGGCGTGATCAGCCAGGGCGCGGCCACCAACGGACTGGCATGCCTCGCCCCGGCAGACCTGCACCCGCACCGCCCCCGGAGGTGTCGAGCGGAGGTCCGGGCAGAAGGTCAGCACCCCGTAAACGTCGGCGCGTCAGAGGTTGAGGGCCTTGGCTACCAGGGGAACCGCACGCCCGTCGACATACCCGAACCTCGCCTGCAGGGCGAGCAGCGTCGGCAGCAGCGGTCCGCGCTGCCCGGCCGCGGCCTCGATCGTGCGAAGAGCTACCTCGTGGGACCAGGGGGCGTGCTGCTCGTCGTTGAGCATGGTGGGTACCTCTTCGGCTGGGTGGATCTCACCGCGAACTGACCCCAGGGTGCGGCCCGGGCTGCCATCGGATCGCTGCCGGCCCCGCTGGCTGCCGGCCCTGCTGGCTGCCGGCCCCGCTGGCTGCCGGGATGAGGCGGCTGGCGGATTCGGCAAGCTCACCCCCTGCGGGTGACGACCCACCCGCTGGTGGGCCGAGAGCATCGGATCTGTCCGATCCGTTCACCGATCCGACCAAGGAGAGGCTCACCATGCCACTGCACGACCGGGATGCTGTTCGTTCACAGCTGGAGGACTCGGTGTTCGCCGGGCACAGCCTGACCAGTCCTGTTCCCAAGTACCTGTTCCCCCTGGCAGGGTCGCTGCCCAGGGATGCCCATCAGCTGGTCGCCGACGAGCTGATGCTGGACGGTAACGCCCGGCAGAACCTGGCCACCTTCTGCCAGACGTGGGCCGAGCCCGAGGTCTACTCGCTCATGGCCCTGGCGATGAACAAGAACCTGATCGACGCCGACGAGTATCCGCAGACCGCCGAGCTGGAACGGCGCTGCGTGCACATGCTGGCCGACCTGTGGCATGCGCCGCAGGCCGCCAACACCGCGGGCTGCTCGGCCATCGGGTCCTCGGAGGCCTGCATGCTGGCGGGGATGGCGGCCAAGTGGCGCTGGCGGGCCAGGCGGAAGGCGGAAGGCAAACCGGCGGACAAGCCGAACATGGTGTGTGGACCGGTGCAGGTGGTGTGGCACAAGTTCGCCCGGTACTGGGACATCGAGATGCGCGAGGTCCCGATGTCCCACGGCTTCTATGCCATGGATCCCGCCTCGATGCTCGAGCGGGTGGACGAGAACACGATCATGGTCGTTCCCACCTTCGGGGTCACCTACACCGGTGCCTACGAGCCGGTGGAGGCGCTGGCCAAGGCCTTGGACCAGCTGCAGGCCGAGACCGGCCTGGACATCGACATCCACGTAGACGGGGCCAGCGGCGCCTTCCTTGCCCCGTTCTGCGCGCCGGACGTGCTTTTCGACTTCCGTCTCCCACGGGTCAAATCGATCAGCACCTCAGGTCACAAGTTCGGGCTGGCGCCACTGGGCGTCGGCTGGGTCATCTGGCGGGACCGGGCGGAGCTCCCGGAGGACCTGATCTTTCACGTGAACTACCTCGGCGGCGACATGCCGGTCTTCCAGATCAACTTCTCGCGTCCGGCCGGGCAGGTGGTCGCCCAGTACTACAACTTCCTGCGGCTCGGTTTTGAGGGGTACAAGTCGATCCACGACGCCTCCTACGCGGTTGGGCGCTACCTCGCGTCCGAGATCGTCAAGCTGGGCCCCTTCGAGCTCCTGTGCGACGCCAACCCGTCCACCGGGATCCCGACCGTCACGTGGCGAATACGCCAGGGTGAGGATCCCGGCTACACCCTGTTCGACATGGCCGACCGGCTCCGGGTCAGGGGGTGGCAGGTGCCTGCCTACACCCTCACCGGGACGGCTTCGGACATACCCGTGCAGCGCATTCTGGTCCGTCTGGGGGTGAGCCGGGATCTGGCTTCCCTGCTCCTGGACGACTTCCGCAGTGCGGTGGCCCACTTCACCAAGCACCCGGTCTCGGTGCCCATGTCGAAGCAGGAGTCCACCGGGTTCAACCACCTCTAGGCGCCTGACCTGGAGGCGAGTCCGGACGATGGCCAGCCCAGGAGGTGGGATGGGTACATGCCCCTGAAGGAGTCCGCGGGCTCGCAGGGCCACGTCGGCCCCTTCGTGACCTTCGTCGAGCACCGGCGCCCCGATGGCCACCTGGCTCGCTGGGAGTCAGGTCGTCACCGAAAGCACCTGCAGACCGCTGCTGTGCCTGGCTCGACCTGGTGGGCGCCCCAGGCCCGGGGCTGGTGGATTGCCGTCCTGTTCGCCGTGGGGTCTGCGCTCTTCGCCCTGGGCGCCATCGCGGGGTACGTGGACCTGGTCGGGGCCCGCTGGGACTGCGCGACCTTCTTCGTCGGGTCGCTGTTCTTCACCTGCGCCGCGTCTCTGACCTACCGGGAGGCCGTGGACGCCGCACCCGTGGTGCCGGGTCTGACCCGGCGAAGGTTCTTCGTCGTCCAGCCGGCCCGGATCGACTGGTGGGCCACGGGGGTGCAGCTCGTCGGGACCCTCTTCTTCAACATCAGCTGCGGCACCGCCCTGGTTGTCAACCTCACGGCGCAGGCCGCCCACCAGCACGTGTGGCGACCAGACGCCTTGGGCTCGATCTGCCTTCTGGTCGCCAGCACCCTGGCCTGGTGCGAGGTCGCTCACGGATGGGTCGCCTGGCGCCCCCGGTCGTGGGCATGGTGGATCACCCTGGTCAACCTGGCCGGTTCGGCTGCCTTCGGGGTATCGGCGGTCGCCGGTTACATCAACCCCTCGACCGGCCAGCTCACCAACGCTGACCGGGCCAGTATGGGCACCTTCGTCGGGGCGGTGTGCTTCTTGGTCGGGGCGCTGCTCCTGCTGCCCGAACGCACAGAGCCCGTGGCCGCGCAGGCCGAACCCGCACCGCAGGGCTGAGTCCTAGGCGTCGATGATGACCGGGATGATCAACGGGCTGCGCCGGTAGGTGCGGTAGGACCACGTTGCCACCGCCTGGCTGATCAGCTCCTCGGTCTGCTCGACGTCGATCCCCTCCTTTGACGCCTTCGTCAGGACCTTCTGGATTACCGGCACCGCATTGTCGAAGGTCGAGTCCTCCTGCTCGAAGCCGTGCGCGAGGAAGTCGGGCTTCTCGACCATCTTGCCCGTGTCGGGGTTCACGATGGCGACGATCGTGACCACCCCCTCCTCGGCCATGTTCCTGCGGACCTTCAGGGAGTGCTCGGTGGCACCGCCGACGGTCATCCCGTCGACGAAGACCAGGCGTGCGGGGACCTTCCCGATGACGGAGGCCCGCCCCTTGACCAGGTCGATGACCGACCCGTCCTCGGCGATGATCACCTTGTCCGGATGGACTCCGGTACGGATGGCCAGGTCGGCGTTGGCGCGCAGGTGCCGCCATTCCCCGTGCACGGGCAGGACGTTGGTGGGTCGAACGATGTTGTAGCAGTAGGCGAGCTCTCCGGAGCTCGCGTGACCGGAGACATGGACCTTGGCGTTGCCCTTGTGGATCACGTTCGCCCCCCATCGGGTCAGCTCGTTGATCACCGAGTAGATGGCGTTCTCGTTGCCGGGGATCAGCGAGCTGGCGAGCAGGACGGTGTCGCCGTGGGTGATCCGAATGGGGTGGTCGCGGTTGGCCATCCGTGACAGTGCTGCCATCGGCTCACCTTGGGAACCGGTGCAGATGAGGGTGATCTTGTTGGCGGGCAGGTTGTCCAGGGCCTTGAGGTCGATCACCAGGCCCTTGGGAATCTTCAGGTAGCCCAGGTCACGGGCGATGCCCATGTTGCGGACCATGGAACGGCCCACGAAGGCGACCTTGCGGCCATGCTGATGGGCCGCGTCCAGAACCTGCTGGATGCGGTGCACGTGACTGGCGAAGCTGGACACGATGACGCGTCCGGGACAGGTGCGGAACACCGTCTCGATGGCGGGGGACAGCTCCCGCTCGGAGGTGATGAACCCGGGGACCTCGGCATTGGTGGAGTCGACCATGAACAGGTCGACACCCTCTTGGGCGAGCCGCGCGAAGGCACCCAGGTCGGTGAGGCGACCATCGAGGGGGAACTGGTCCATCTTGAAGTCCCCGGTGTGCAACACGAGACCGGCGGGGGTGCGGATCGCCACGGCAAGCCCGTCGGGGATCGAGTGGTTGACCGCGATGAACTCACAGTCGAACGGTCCGAACTTCTGTCGCTGCCCCTCGCGGACCTCGACGGTCTTGGGGGTGATGTGGTGTTCCTTGAGCTTGGCCTTGATGAAGGCCAGGGTGAGCTTCGAGCCGACCAACGGGATGTCCGGCCGCTCGTTGAGCAGGTACGGAACGCCGCCGATGTGATCCTCGTGCCCGTGGGTGAGCACGATGGCGTCGATCTTGTCCAGACGGTCCCGGATATAGCTGAAGTCGGGAAGGATCACGTCCACACCGGGCTGGTGCTCTTCGGGGAACAGGACCCCGCAGTCGACGACCAGCAGCCGGCCGACATGTTCGAAGACGGTCATGTTGCGACCGATCTCACCCAGCCCGCCCAGCGGCACCACGCGCAGTCCGCCAGAGGGCAGGGCGGGCAGCGTGTCCTTGTGCTTGGCTCCGCGCCGACTCATCGCGTCACGGTGTATGGCGTCGTCGGGGCTGTGCTGGCGTCGAAGGGGGCGGTGAGCGTTCTTTGGTTCACGGTCAGCTTTCGTCGGTGTCGGGTTGGGGTGGAGGGCGTCGGTCCAACGGATGCCAGCCTCTATAGTCGCGCACTTTCTGGTGGGGTGGGTGCAAACAGCCCGCCGGTTGGCTCGGCGCTGCCGTCCGCGCACCGGAGAAGGTGGCGCACCCGGCGCCGACCCTGGCCGCATGCCTGTGAGGACCGGCGATCACCTCGAACCCGTCCAGGCAGCTGCCGCCGCCCCGTACGAGGTCGTTGGTGTAGAACTCGGCCGCCCCTTTCACGGAGGTGTCCACCGTGCCGACAACGAGTTCCTCATCGCGGCGTTTGCGGACGTTGTGACGGCCGGTCCTAGCTCTCGACCCCGATCTTTGCCTCGAGCATTGAGAGTCGTTCGGAGACGGATGCCACCCAGCTGTCGATCGGCGCATGGCCCTCGCTCGGGTTGAGTGCACCAAGGATCATCGACCGGGCGAGGGTCGATGGGCCTACACCGGCCAGCTCGGCTTGGGCAGTGAGCTGCTCGTACTCCTTGGCGTTCAGTCGCACGGACAAGACCTTGGCGCGGTCACGACCCGGCCGCCCGATCTTCGCGTCGCCGCTCGGTGTCGCATCCTTGTTCTGTTCCGCGTGCTCCGCCTCTTCGCGAAGCAGCTTCTCTAGTTCACTCATCTCGGTCCTCCTCCCGGTAGAGCCTCTGGTCACTGCTGTTCGCCACCCATCCGTTCACGCCATGAGGCCGGCCGTTGTCGACGAGCGTGATCACGGCGATGATCCGGTTTGCCGTGTCACGGCGATGATCCGGTTTGCCGTGTAGGACCAACCGATCGTCCGTACTGCCCGGCCCGACTTGCTCGCCGGGTCTGGCGTGACGGCCACGCGGTCCGGATCGTCGAGCGCCTCGTTGGCCCAGGCTGGGTGGATGCTATGTCTGGACAGCATGTATTCGCCGCGTTCACCCCAGTCCGCTGTAACCGCCACCTGATCAGTGTATGACAAATGTCATACGAAAGTCCACAGCTGGGACGCTCCGTATACGACGAGTACGCGCATCCTCAGTTCAGCGCACCCTCGGCGGCAGATCCGGTAGGGGCCGGCTGCACGATTGGACAGACAACAAGCTCAGCCCAGGACAGTCACATCTGCGACTCCTGACGCGTGCGCTGGTCTTTTTGCGTGCAGAACTCAGCGAGCCAGTCTCGTAGGGGCGAGCCAACCATATTGACGATGCCTGGTCGGTACAGCTAGTGCTGGACTCCAGTGAGGCTGCCTTCTTATAGCTGAGGTGGAGTTGGCTGGGCCACGGAAGGTTCCGTGGCCCAGCGTTCCACAACCTGCCAAGGCCTCAATCTCTAGAGATCTTGGCCCCAAGACTGCCTTACGGCATCATGCCCGTGCCCGTGCTGGTGGCCTGTGGTGTTCCGACGCTGGTGCCGCTCATCATGGCCGTGCCCGCATTCGACATGGTGCCCATACGGATGCAGCTCATCATGGGGGCGCTCGAGCCGAGCATGATGCCCATACTGGTGCCGCTCATCATGGTCGTGTTCGTACCGTGACCCCATACCGCCGAAGGCGCGGAAGACGCGCTACCGAGTGGGCTGGCAGCCATAGCGGTCGAGGCGCCGAGGGCGATTACGCCTGCCGCTAAAGCGCCGACTAGCAACGGACGTCTCAAGGTGATCACCTTCCGTCCCCATGCGCTGATGGTTCCCATTTCGCCGCTGTACCAAGCCGTCATCTTGAACTCCTTCTTGATCTGCCCGTTGCTCCGGGGTACCTGCAGAGTTTCGTAACGGTGTATAGGTCGTGGTCAGGAACCATGAAGAAGCGACGAAGAAACCTGGCGAACCCACAGGCTGTAGCGATGTCCGAAGGGCGACCGGGACCGGGAACGCACCCAATTCGGCTTCGATCGAGCGCGCTACCAGCGGCAGAAGCGGACGTGCGAACACGGTGAGCCGCTGCCTTCTTTTCGGGCGGTGATGGCATTGGCTCGTGGCTGGGAGGCCTGTGAAGGCTGACGTCTGTCAGTTGAGCATGAAACCGGTGCCCAGACCGAAAACCAAACCCAGCACGAGCGAGAGGCTCCAACCTTCATGACCCAAGAAATGGGTAGTCAAGAAGATGCCCGAACCGGGGATAACAGCCCCTTTGACACTGTTGGCCTTCCATCGCTGCAGCACCCCGTGACCGTACCCCGGTGGAGGCATGACGTATGACACGGTTCAACATCGAACGCGACCGCTCATAGGCTACGAGCGAATCGCGGCAAAGTAGGACGTGCGGCGTGGTCCTAGCCAGCGGCCGTGAGTCTGCGGATCACCAGCGCGTTGATGCTCACCTGTTCCTCTGCAGCTTCGATGGCGAGTCGGCGGTGCAGGCTTTCGCCCACGCGTAGATTGAATCTCCCCGAGTACCTGCGCTCGGACAAGGGTTGGGGAACGGCCTCTGCCTGTTCCTGCATGTCTGC
>Ga0208079_1000626_pt1 | contig 19130 bp, 11 predicted proteins | sample NGESurdeep092012_5_FD_184474 | JGI IMG/M metagenome (GOLD analysis project Ga0208079, IMG submission 184474) | Arctic peat soil microbial communities from Barrow, Alaska - NGEE Surface sample 210-2 deep-092012 (SPAdes) | ecosystem: Environmental > Terrestrial > Soil > Wetlands > Peat ... | reverse complement strand
GCCGCGTCCCGACTCCTCGGGACGCGCTTTGGAGCACGCCCGGCAGGCGTCCCGATGAGTCGGGACGCGGCCGGCACGAGTGCCGGCGCCACATAGCCCACGCAGGCAACCGCGAAGTTATTCTTGCGTTGGCGCTTACTTCAGTGGCTCCTGGACCTTGAGGATGCGATCGGCGGCAACGTTCCTGAGCTCCTGTACGATTCCGGAAGGCCAGCGGATTTCCACCAGGTCCGCGGCTTGGCTCGCGCCCAAACCGAAGTGGGTGGGACCCGCGCTCGAAGAGGCGTATCCGGCAGCGAAAGAAACGTGACTGTACTGCGCGATTCCGCCTGCTACCACCTTGAGTCTTGCCCCGATCCCATCGCGGTTGCTTTTGGAGCCTTCCAGTGCGAATTCGATCCAGTGATGGCCACCCGGGCTGTCGTTGAGCCACACTTCAGCAGGTGCGCCGAGAGCCGTGACAACTACGTCCAGGCGCCCGTCGCCATTCAGGTCTCCCACTGCCGAGCCCCGATGGCGACTGGGGGACTGTGCCGTCAAGCCGGCCTCGGCGGTGAGCGCCTGAAACCTTGCGGCGCCCAGGTTGCGGAACACGGTGTTGGGCTGCTCCACGGGCACGCTCGATGCATATCCAAGGGATTGAACGTGGCCGCGCGCGACGAAGATGTCCTTCCAGCCATCGTTATCGAAATCGGCAATCGTGGGTGAGTAGCCGGCCATCGATACGGAGAGACGAGCCATGCCGCTTTTCTCCGTGAAATCGGCGAAGGCGCCTCTTCCGAGGTTCCTGAACAACGGAAAGGTCTCATTCTCAAGCGCCACAAAAACGATATCGGGCAGGCCATCGTTGTCGAGGTCCCTAGCGTCCACCCCCATACCCGAGATAAACCGGCCGTCCTCCGTCAGCGCCACGCCGGCATCGAACGAAGTCTCCTCGAACTTACCGCGGCCTTTGTTGTGAAAGTATGAATTGTAGACTTTATCGTTGGCGACGAAGATATCCATCCAACCATCCAGGTCAAAGTCCGCGACCGCTACTCCCATGCCCTTACCCGGATGGGCGCGGATTCCAGACTCCGCCGAGATGTCTTTGAAGGTTCCGTTGCCCTGATTGAGGAATAACTGATTCGGAGTCCCCTTATAGAATTTCGGATGACAGTAGTCGCGCTTCCCGGGAGCGGCTTCGCAAGAGGGTTCGTTCTTGAAGTCCCAAGCGAGATAGTTGACCACAAAGAGGTCCAATAGGCCATCGTTATTCACGTCCAGCCACGCCCCGCCGACCGACCATAGGGGTCCGTACTGCTTGTCCGGCTGATTGAGTCCGGCTTTCGCCGTGACATCGGTGAAAGTGCCGTTGCCGTTGTTGTGGTACAGCCGGTTCTCATGAACTCCGCCAACAAAGATGTCCTTGTAACCGTCGTTGTCATAGTCTCCGATGGCGATGCCATTGTCGAAACCCGCGCCCGCCAGTCCGGCCCTCCCGGTAACATCTTTGAAGTTACCGTGGCCATCGTTCTCGAAGAGCCGATTGGAGTACTTAGGCGCGCTCTTTTTCAGAGTCGCGATGTCGGCTCCGTTCGTGAAATAGATATCGAGGTAGCCATCGTTGTTGTAGTCGAACAAGGCTACTCCGCCGGCCATGGTTTCGGGCGCATGACGCTGCGGCGTCTCCGAACTGTCCAGTTTGAAGTCGATCGGCTTGTAAGTGAAGTGAATGGGTGACTGTGGATTCTGGCCGGATAGAACGGCCCAGAAAGCCAATGGCAGTGCCGGGAACAGCCAGAGGGCTCGCCTCATTTCTCTGGCCGTCCCGGTGTCTTGATGAGTGGCGCCGGCTGTTCCTCTTGCGCCGGCTCTTTCACCTTAGCGAACTCGGCGTCCGCCTCCGATACCAGCAGAACCAGGACGAACTTCATGTTCGCTCCTATTGTAACCCCCGGCGCGGGATTCCAAAAAGCCGGCCGGTGGCGGAGCGGTGGTTCTCACAGCTTCCTCCCAACCCTGAAGCAAACTGCCCAGAGGCGGCTGATTCAGGTAGAATTATGACGACATGAAGTCCGCTGCGTGCCTGTGCCTCTGCGCCTTCTTTCTCTGTGCCGCGGAGCCGGCGAAGGTTGTCTTCGACGGGGCCGTCCGCGCCCTGGCGGCGGGGGACTACGAGACCGCGGAGCGGGGATTCCAATCCGTTCTCCGCGAGCAGCCACGCAACATCGCCGCGCTCAGCAATCTGGGCGTGATCTACTCCCGCACGAACCGCGCCGATCAGGCGATCGCCGTCTACCAGCGGGCGCTAAAGTTGAGCCCGGATGACAAGGCAATTCTCCTGAACCTCGGGCTTGTCTACCTCAAGCAGGAGGCCCACTCGCGGGCGCTCCCGTACTTTGCACGGGTCGTTGCAATCGATCCTCAGCACCTACAGGCCCGGCAGTTGCTCGCAGTTTGCCGCGCCTACGCCGGCCAAATGGCACCGGCGATCCACGATCTCGAGGCCCTGCACGCCGCCGCTCCGCGCGACGAAGGGATTCTTTTTCTGCTGGGATTTGCCTATCTGAAGAACCACGACGCCGAAAAGGCGAAGGCGATTTTCCAACTGATGTTCGAGGCGGCCGGTGCGGAGCGGGCGCAGTTCCTGCTGGGTAAAGCCTACTATGAGGCCACTCTGTTCCCCCAGGCCGAGGAGAGCTTCTTCGAAGTGCTCCGGCTCGATCCCAGGTTTCCGGGAGTGCACCTCGAATTGGGAAAGGTCTACATCAGCCTGCGCCGGACCGACGAGGCGATCCGGGAACTGGAACTGGCGCTGAAAGAAAACCCCGGCGACGCGGATGCGAGCTATTTCCTTGGCGGTCTGCTGGCCCAAGGAGAGCGCTACACGGAAGCGATCCCCTACCTCGAGCGGGCGAGAAAGGCGAAGCCCGACTTCTGGGCGCCCTACTTCTATTTGGGGAAGGCCAAACTCCGGCTGGAGCAACCGGCGGAGGCCGTCGTACTGCTCCAGAGAGCCGTGAAGCTGAACCCCGATGACGCGTCTGCCTACTACCAGCTTGGGCGGGCGCTCCAGGCTTGCGGACGAGCAGTGGAAGCCCGGCGCGCGCTACGCCGCGTCGCCGATTTGAGAGCTGCCGCGCTCGAGGCCACCCCGCTCGACGATGGAAAGGTAGCGGGCGCCCGCTGAGGAGCGGTAGTACCAAGGACAGGAGCTGTTCGTCTCCGCCGCCGAAACAGGTGAGTTCCGGGGCTGAGAGTGTGTTAAATCTCACCAGGAAGTGTTTGCAATCGTCATAGCTCGCAGTAGGGCTTGTTTTTCTAATTGATTTGCATTACCGTTGACACCAAGTAAACCATTTGCTTTTGGGGACGGCGCGGTCGCCGCCCGGCGTCAAGACCAAGGAGAGCGGCCTCTCATCGCGACAGCCAGAGCGGGCACTCTCATACAAGTGTAAAGAGGAGGTTAATATGAATCCAAGAAGAAGGTGGGATAGCGTGAAGATTGCAATTCTTTCAGCAATTCTGCTGGCGCTGGTTACTCAACCGATGATGGCGCAATCGCAGAACATCAGCGGTACCGTTGTAGACGCGTCCGGCGGCGTCATTCCGGGGGCCGCGGTCAAGATCGTGGACGCGGCCAAGGGAGGCACCGCACGAGAAACCAGCACTGATAACTTGGGCCGATTTCAGGCCATGAACATTCAGCCGGGCAACTATCTCGTCAATGTCGAGAAGACCGGGTTCAAGAAGGCTGAACTCCCGGTCACTTTGGATGTCAACTCCAAAATGGACGTTGGACAGATCAGCCTTGAGGTCGGCAACGTGACTGAGGCGGTCTCCGTGGACGCGGGCACCACCCCTCTGATCACGACCAACACCATGGAAAAGGCCTTCCTGGTAGACAAGACGCAGATGGCGGAGTTGCCCATGAACGGGCGCAACTTCACCTCTCTGATGAACACCGTCCCAGGGATGTCCAGCTCCTCGCAGAACGATTTCAATGTGAACTTCAACGACGTGTCGCAGTTCCATTCCCTCGGTGGGCGCGGATCGGAGAACAACTTCTACCTGGACGGGTCGCCGAATATCGACGCTGGCGACAACCAGTCGCAGTACACCCAAGCCAGTATCGACACGATTGCGGAGTTCCGGGTGCTACAGAGCAGCTTCAACGCCGAGTACGGCCGCAACGCCGGCATCGTGATCGCGGTGCAAACCAAGTCCGGCTCCTCCAGGTTCCACGGAACGTTGTACGAGTACTTCCGCAACAACGCGCTGGACGCCAAATGCGTGCAGTCGTGCGCCACGCTGCAGCCGCAACTGCGCTACAACCAGTTCGGCGGCAACTTCAGCGGCTGGGTGCCGATACCCAAAGTCTCCACCAACCAGAACAAGAAGTTGTTCTTCTTCTACAACCGGGAGATGACGCGCCGCAATCTTCCTGGCAGCGCTTACGCGGATGTACCCAACGCGACAATCCTTAGCGGGGATTTCAGCCCCTGGCTGCTTGCCACCAACATGACCTATGCGCCGGCGTTCAAGAACGGCACCGTCTTCCAGCCCGGAACCCTCACTCACGACGGCTCCGGCAACATCACTGGTGGGACGCCCTATCCGAACAACGTGGTGCCGCAGAATGTGTGGCAGCCGTTGAGTGCCAACCTGCTGAAAATCTACACGGGCATCCCCGGTTTTGCGAGCCTCGCAGCCGCGCCGAACCCGGGCTATTCCCGGTATTTCTACAACAATCCCGACAATCTGGTGAAGAACCAGGACCTGCTCCGCGTGGACTTCGCGATCAACAGCAAGATGAGTACGTTTTTCCGCTGGGTGAACGATTACCAGAAAGAGCAAATCCAGACCGGCATCTGGACCGGCGAGCCTTTCCCGATCCAGCCGCAATTGCGCCCCAAGCCGGGCAGTTCATGGTCGTGGAATCTGGTGACTACATTCACCCCCTCACTGGCGTCGGAGACCATCCTGGCTTACAACCACCAGTCGCAGTCGCTGTCGATCGCTGGCACCAATCCGCTGGATCGAACCGCGCTCGGCGCCAACTGGACCCAGCTCTACCCGCAGACCAACATTACGAACTCGGTTCAAGATGTGACCACAAATTCCGGGTTTGGCTTTTCTCTGGGCAACCCGGGATGGCACAACACCGGCAAAGACTATGCTCTTACCGAAAACTTTTCGTGGGTGAAAGGACAGCACAGCGTCAAGTTCGGAATGTACTACAATCGCGACTTCAAGACGCAGACCGGCAACTGGGGGTTGGAGGGCAGCATCAATTTCGGTTCCAGCTCCTCAATGCCCAACGACACCGGCAATGGGATAGCCAACATGATGCTGGGCAACTACAACAACTTTACGCAAGCCAGCGGGCACATTTATCCCTGGTTCCGCTTCTGGGAATTGGACGTTTATGCCCAGGATAGCTGGAAAGTAAGCAAGCGGTTGACCGTTGAATACGGCATTCGATTCGCACACATGACCCCGACCTATACGCAGGTACGGGGCGGCACACCGGGCGGTGAAGGCACGTGGACGCTCTACAGCGTGGATCTCAGCAAGTATAACGCCTCCAAGGCGCCGGCCATCAATTTGAGCAACGGTTTCCTCGTCGGCGATCCCAGGGCGGTGTTGGCCCCGCTGGGACTGGTCTGCGACCCCTGCGCCGGCACTCCCGCCGGATTCTCTCCGGCCAAGACTATGCCGCAGCCCCGCGTCGGCTTTGCGTACGACGTTTTTGGCGATGGGAAGATGGCTGTGCGCGCCGGCATGGGCCTCTTTAGCGAACGCCTCCGCCAGAACAACTTCAACTTCGGCGCGGGCGCGCAGTGGCCCAATCTCATTTCGGGAAGCGTGATCAACGGCAACGTCAATTCGATCAATACCACCGGCGTCGGAGACCCCGCGGCACCGATCCAGCCGCCCGGGATGACGGTTTGGCCCGCGAACAACACCATGCCGACCATCTACTCCTGGTACATGGGTATTCAGCGCGAGTTGCCCGCCAGGTTCTCCCTGGACCTCTCGTACTCCGGCAACCACGCGGTGCACCTGATGGACCAGCGGCAGCTAAACGCGCTACCAGCGGGTACGTTCATCTCCAACCCGAATCTGTCGAAGTCGGTCAATTTCTTCAACAACGCCCTACTGCCATACCTTGGCTGGGGCAATTTGAACGCGGTCGAAACGCTCGCTTACTCGCGCTATAACGCCATGATGCTTCGGGTCAGCCGGCGGTTCGCCAACAATCTTTCCGTCAACTTCAACTACACGTATTCCAGGGTTATGGACATCGTGGACAACGATTCCGACGTGGTCAACAACCCCTTCAACATCCGCCAGAACTATGCGCTGGCCGGTTACGACCAGCCCAACGTGGCCACCCTCGACTTCGTCTACATGTTGCCGAAGGTGAAGGGATCGTTGGATCAGCCCGGCCTGAAGCAGGTTTTCAATGGCTGGGAAGTCAGCGGCATGATCCGGTCCCAATCGGGGATGCCTATCACCATCACCTCAAACGGGAACCTCCAGGGGGTAAATGCGGGCACCCAGTACGCCGATCTCAACGGCAGCGCCTATTCGGGACAGAACAGCTTCCAATGGCTTAACCCGGGCGCTTTCACCCGTCCGGCGGATGGCTCGTTCGGCACTACGGGCCGGAACGCGTTTCGCCTGCCCGGCGTCCGTAACGTCGACGTAAACCTGGTCAAGAACTTCAATTTCACGGAAACCGTAAAATTGCAGTTCCGTTGCGAGGTTTTCAACCTGTTCAATCATCCCCAAGTCTGGGGAATCAACACCGGATTCAGCGGTGATAACCCGGGCAGCGGGATCTCCGCCACCGCCAGTAATTTCGGGCAAGCGAATAACTATCGCGATGCCCGGACTCTGCAACTGGCTCTCCGCTTCAGCTTCTAATTCCGCACTCGAGTAGTATTGCAGGGAGGCCCCGCTATCGTAGGATAGCGGGGCCTTTTTTGGGTTAAGAGTCCAGCCGCATCGGGCGGGCAGACGCGCACCCACCTCAAAAAGCCTGTGCCACCCCTTCACACCTGTAGCCTGCTACACTCGTTGTCGATTGCCTCGAACATCCGCTAAAATAATGGCTTACCATCTTTGGAACCTCAACTGTACTTGTGAAACCGTTGCCTGTGTCTCAACGTCATCGTAACTGCGCAGAGTGGAAAGGTATGCTTGCATGAAGTTTTTCAGGCGTCTCCGCCTGGTCGTGATCCCGGCCTGTTTCTGCGTAATCTCCATCTGCCCGGCGCTGTTCGCCCAGGCGCCCGCCCAGCAGCCGCCCGCGCAGCCGCGGCCGCCGGCGCAGCCGCAGTCGGAGCCACAGACGCCGCCCCCCGCGACCCCGCCGAAGCCCAGTCCCTTCGAGACCATTCCCTCCGCGCCGCAGCCCACGCCGCCCGCGACTCCGCCGGCCGCTCCGGCGGCGGCGCCCGCCGCCCAGCCAGACCAGCGCCCGCAATTGGAAACGCCCAAGGAAGCGGCCGCGCCCGCCGCGAACCCGGCCGGCCAGGTGATTGAAAGCTTTGAATTCCGCGGCGCCAAGCGGGTGCCGCAAGACACCCTGAAGGCGCTGATCGTTTCCAAGCCGGGCGACATCTACAACGAAGAGACGCTGCGCCGCGATTTCATGATCTTGTGGAACCAGGGGCGCTTCGACGATATCCGGCTGGAAACCGAACCCGGCCGCACTGGACTGATCGTGCGCTTCGTGGTCACCGAGCGGCGCGTCATCCGCTCCATCGAGTACCCGGGCGCCAAGAGCGTGACGGTTTCCGAAATCCTGGATCGCTTCAAGGAACGCAAGGTCGGGCTCAGCGTGGAATCGCAGTACGACCCCAACAAGATTCAGCGTGCCGCCGTGGTCCTCAAGGAATTTCTGGCGGAACGCGGCCGGCAATACGCCACGGTGGATCCCGAGATCGAACAGATTCCGCCCTCGTCCCTGAAGGTTTCGTTCGTGGTCAATGAAGGCCCCAAGGTGAAGGTGGGCAACATCGACATCACGGGCAACACCGAAAAAGACGACCGGTGGGTGATCCGCAACATGAAGAACTCCAAGGGCATCGGTGTCCCGCACTCGATTTATTTCGAGCGCATCTTCCCCGCCACCTTCGACCGCAACAAGCTCGAAGAGGACAAGGAGCGCGTCCGTCAGGCTTATCAGGATGCCGGGTATTTCACGGCCAAGACACTGGAAGAGTCGATCGATATCCAGCACCGCGGCGGGAAGGGCTGGCGGCTGCCGCTCCTCAAGATGAACCTGCCCGGGATCACGGCCGATATCACGCTTCCGGTGGAAGAAGGCAAGCTGTACCATCTGCGCAACATGAACTTCACCGGGGTGAAGCTGTTCCGCACGCCCGAAGTGCTGATGAAGCCGCTCTTCGGCATGACCACCGGCGACATCTTCTCCACCGACAAGCTGCGCAAGGGTATCGAGAACATGCGCAAGCTGTACGGCAAGTTCGGCTATGTCGATTTCGTCCCGGAGCCGGATTTCCATCCAGCCGAGGACGGCAGCGACCAGATCGATCTCACGCTGACCGCCGACGAAGGCAAGCAGTTCTTTATCCGGCGTATCGATTTCTCGGGCAACACCACGACGCGCGATAAAGTGATCCGCCGCGAAATCCTGCTCGACGAAGGCGAGATATTCAATACCGAGCTGTGGGACTACAGCGTGCTGCGCCTCAACCAGCTCGGCTATTTCGAAATGCTGAAGAAGGAAGAAGCCGCCGACATCAAGCGCAATCCGCAGTCCAACACGGTGGACATCACCCTCAAGGTGAAGGAGCGCGGCAAGAACTCGGTGGGTCTCAACGGCGGCGTGAGCGGCATTGCGGGCAGCTTCGTCGGGTTCAACTATTCCACCAACAACTTCCTGGGCCTGGGCGAGACCCTGTCGCTCGAAAGCCAACTCGGCACGCGTATGCGCGATGTCAGCCTGGGATTCACGGAACCCTACTTCCTGGACCGCCCGCTGCAACTCGGCTTCGTGGTCTACCTGCGCCGTTTCAACTTCGATCAGGGCCGCGAGGCTTCGATTCTGTCGGGCACCAACCTGATCCCGCTTTACAACCAATTGGGTTCGCAGAACCTGCTGAACTACACGCAGAACAGCCACGGATTTTCGGTTTCGGCGACCTATCCCATCAAACGCAGTTTCGCCCGGGTGGGCGTCACCTACGGGTTCGACATTTCCAATGTCGTCACCACCACCGATGCGGCGAAGGCCTACTTCACGTACATCAATTTCAGCGGCGTCGCCGGGCCGAATTCGCTCAGCGGAATTCGCACCAGCCACATCGTTCCGTCCTATACGTACAACACGGTCAATCATCCGATCTCGCCGACCGCCGGGCGGAGCCTGTTCATCTCCGCCGACTTCGCGGGCAGCATTCTGGGCGGCAACATCAATACGGTCCGGCCGTCGGTGGACGTGAAGTACTTTAAGCAGGCGCCCTGGCATCGCAGTCATATCCTGGCTTTCCACGCACTGGGCTCGCTGATCACCGGCTACGGCGGCAAGTTCATCGCGCCGTTCTCGCGCACCTACATCGGCGGCGAGCAGGATGTCCGCGGCTTCGAGATTTGGGGCATCACGCCCATCGCCTATGTCGCCTCCAGCGCCAGCGTCAACGTGTTGAACGACGACGGCAGCCCGCGCACGCAGAAGGTGATTCAAAACGGCGTGGTGACCAGCACGCCGGTCACCATGACGGTTCCGCGTTATCAGCTCATCACGCCTGGCGGTGACACCCAGGTGGTGACCAACTTCGAATACCGCATTCCGATTGTCGGGCCGGTCACCATGGCGATCTTCGGGGATGCCGGTATGAACAGGATCCTGCGCCCGAGCCAACTTACGATGGATCCGAGCCGCGTTTCCGATCTCAACAATCAGTTCCCGCAGGCCGGTTTCGACGGCAAAGTGCTCATCGCTCCGGGTACGCAGAGGATTCGCGTTTCCACCGGGTTGGAACTTCAGGTGATGCTGCCCGTGGTGAACGCACCCTTCCGCCTCTACTGGGCTTACAACCCTTCGGTGGTCCGCGAGACCCTGCAACCGCCCATCGTGGCCGACCGCTCTTCGTTCCCCAACCAGAACACATTCATCAATTCCGTGGTGAACTTCGGGCAGCCGTTCCCCTACCTCGAAAAACGGTCGATGTTCAAATTTACGATTGGCCGGACGTTCTAGCCTGATGCGGCTGGCGGCAATATGGTAGTATTTTCACACTTAGGAGTTTTCAGCTTGAAGAAGAATTTTGTTGTTTTTCCCGCCTTGGTTCTCGGCATGGCCGCGATGGTTCATGCCCAGACGCCGGCCAAGGTGGCCATCATCCACGTGCAGAACGCCATTCTGCAGACCAAGGACGGGCAGAAGGCCGCTGGCGACCTGCAGGGCCGGTTTAAGCCCAAGAAGGACGCTCTCGATAAGAAGCAGGCCGACATTGCGGCCCTGCAGGACACGTTGCGCAAAGGCAGCGCCACCATGAGCGAAGAGGCCAAGGCCAAGCTCATGCGCGACATCGATGCCAACAACAAGAGCTTGCAGCGCGATACCGAAGATGCCCAGGCCGATCTGGACGCGGAACAGGGCAAGATCATGCAGGAGTTGGGCAACAAGGTGATGGCCGTGTTGGAAAAGTTCGCCACCGCCAACGGCTACGCCCTGGTGCTGGACGTCAGCAATCCGCAGACTCCGGTGCTGTGGGCGTCTCAGACCATTGATATCACCAGCGACATCGTGAAGCTCTACGACCAGGCCAACCCGGGCACCGCTGCTCCGGGCGCGGCAAAGGCGCCCGCCGCTGCCGCTCCCGTGGCTCCGAGGCCAACCCCGCCCGCGCCTACTCCGGCTCCGAAGAAAAAGTAACCCTGTCCCCCGGTTTGCCTGCCGAAGCGGTACAATTCCGTCAGGGGGTTTGCCATGAAAGCGCTCGCCGTTGTCCTTTCGCTGGCCTTGGTCACCAGTGTGTTCGGCCAGGCGGTGCACCGCAGCTTTGGCAGCGTCGTGTTCCCCGGCGGAACTTCCAGTACGTCCCCAGGCATTACGCGCAATTTCGGTAGCGTGGTTTTCCCCGGCGGAACCCAGACGCAACCTGTGTACGGCGGCGCCCCGGTGATCGGCGTGCGCCCCGGAGTTGGCGCCGCAACCCTGACCCCGGCGGGGAACTCGAACTTCCGGCGGACTCCCACGAATGGCCGCGGCACGCGTGTCACACCTTCCTACGTCTACGCCTACCCGGTGTATATTGGCGGCTACGACAATTCCTATGCCACGCAGGAACCGGCGCCACAGCAGCCCAACGTGACGGTGGTCTATCCCCCGCGGCAGCAGGCGACTCCCGTGATGATCCAGGTGGGACCGGACGGCGAGTACACCACCATGGTGCAGCGGCAGCCCGCCACGATCTACGAAGCGCCGCAGCGGCGCGAGACGGCGGAAGAATCCGAGCCGGCCACGGACTCGACCCGCTACCTGCTGGCTTTCAAGGACCACACCATTTACTCGGCAGTGGCCTACTGGGCGGACGGCGACACGCTGCACTACTTCACCACCGGCAACACCCACAATCAGGCGTCCATCTCATTGATCGATCGCGAGCTCACCGAACGCCTGAACCGGGAGTTGGGAATCGATTTCAAGCTGCCCGCGGCAAAATAGCTACTCGTGGAGCAGCCTTCCAGGCTGGGGCGCCCTCTGGGCCGCCCCCATGCGTGGGAGCATACTTCCTCCGCGCCTCCTCGTCAAAGTCACTCTCTCGGGATTCCCATCCCATTCCGCCACGAAGTTCTTCCTTCGGTTTTCTCTGCGCTTATCTCTGCGTTCTCTGCGTTGAAGTCGTCTTCCCGGTTAGCCCAACTTCCACAACCTGAGGCACGCGAGCTCGCAGAATCAATCACTTGCATGTGCGTTCCGTGACTATCGGACGGCTCTGCACAGGATCCAGCAGGTGGTCAGAAATCCGCAGAACCTGGTAGATCCGTTGGTGCTCTGCTTCCGGGGTTGTCCCCTTGCGGATGCAGATTTGCCGGCCGTCGCTGGTGGGCAAAACCACCGTGACGATCTGGTGGGTGGCGAGTTGTTCCCGCAGCGAGGCCCAGGAGGTGTGGATGCCCTGATCCAGGAAAGTCTTCTCCACCGTTGCCAGCAGATGATAGGCCAGCACACACAGGAAGATGTGGGTCTCCACCCGGCGCGCCAGATGGTGAAAGATGGGCCGCTCCATCAGCGGACTCTTCATCGCCCGAAAGGCTGACTCGACCCGCGTCAGCAACATGTACTGGCGCCAGATCGCTTCTTTCGTCAGGTCGCGGCGATCGCTCTTCAGCACATAGCTGCCGTCGAGTCGTTCGGCCCGGCGCTGCAACTCGCCGTCGGCCTCCCAGATCAGGGCGCGCCGCTCGGCCTCGTAGTGGATCTGATAGTAGCGGCCCACCCGGGAATAGCGTTCGCGCAGCCGCCCGATGGCCTGGTTCACTTCGGCGTCGGTCAGCGGTTTCTTCTTTCTCTTGGCAATCCCTCGCGACAGGCTCTCCAGGGCCGTCAGCAGCCGCTTCTCTTGCTGTTCCCGGATCGCCCGGTCCTTCTCCTTTCGTGGTTCACTCAGACACAGAACGTGCACTTCCTCGCCGACCAGACACTGTTTGAGGGAAACCTGCGTCTTGTGCTGACATGGATTGGTTGGCGAAGGCTGACGCACGATCTCTTCCCAGCCGGTCTCCTCGACAAACTCCTGCTCATGCTGCCAGCGCTCCTGCGGCTGGGTGGCCACCAGGTAGTGATAACCCCGGCCACGGATCTGCTCGATGTTTTTGTCGTAAGCCATCCCCCGGTCCACCGTCACCGTGACGCCGGCCTTCTTGCCGACACGCTTCTCTAAGGCAGCCAGCATGTCATCGACCGTGGTGCTGTCATGGCGATTCCCATCGAAGACCTCGTGGGCTTTGGGGAAGCCGTCGCCGTCCAGCACCAGCCCGACCACCACCTGTTTGCAGTCCGGTCGGGCCCAGAGGGCACCCCCACGGGAATAGCCCCGCTTGGCCTTCTCGTTGCGGAGCGCCTTGCCCTCGAAATACGTCGAGGTCAAATCGTAGAGATAGATGCTCTCGGGCAGCGCAAACAGCTCTTTCTCGCGTGCTGCCAACTCTCCTTCAATGAGCGCGCGTTGCGGGTGGAGGCGGTCGAGGTTGCGATAGAGGGCCTCGTCGTTCAAGCGGCGGAAGTCGGCATGCAGCAGGTCGGCCAGCGCCGTGCGGCGTACCCAGTCCGGCATGGCGTGCTCGGAGGAAGGAGTCACCAGCCGGTTGATCGTCATCACCTCGGTGAGCAGCCGCGTGCGCTCATTCAATCCCGCCTTGCGCAGAATCGTATCCAGTTGCAAACGGCGCCACATCTGGTGACCGACATAGACAGAGCCAGCCTCTCGTGCCTCCTGGATTTCGACTTGATCGAGGAAGACGCTCACTGATTTGGGGCGGGGGCCGGAGGGCGGTTGGGCCTCGATCCGCTGACGCAGCGATTCGACCTCGGCGTCAGGTAATAGGGATTGCTGCCCGCTCAAGGCGGCGTCCAGTTTGTGAGCCAGGGCGAGCCAATGCTCGCGGGGTGCCGGCTCCAGGGAGCCGAGCGAACAAATGGTGCGATGGCGGGGGCCGTTGGGTGTGCTGATGGATTCGACGAGAAGGTGAGTGGTGTAGGTTTTGCCGCGGACTGTCTTGCGCGTTGGTTTGAGGAACACTTCGTCCCTATATACCGCGAAATTGGAACCAATGCCAGGGAAATCTGCTGGCGGTCGCAGCAGCGCGGGGAGCTGGTTGACGCTTGCTGCGGGCTATGGTTTCAGCGTGATATTGGGTTGCGATTGTTCGTGACTATTTTCGGCTTTTCCGGACGTTCGGATTGATTTTACAGAGAGATAGGGACCCTAAAATGTCGTAATCCATCAATTCCTGCACATGTAGTGTGGAAGTTGGGCTAGCTTAGCTTAGGGTTGGCGCAAAAACAACGTATTTGTTTACCGGCCTGAGATGCCTGTAGATTCAGTCTGCTAAGAGAATTCGCTGAACAAACGCCACCGTTTCGGCCATTGTAAGGTGGATGAAAGCATCCGGCCAGGCGACGCGGAGCGACCATTCTGAAAGCATCGAGTTTGTTCCGAAGCGAGAGTTGGACCGGGCGCGCGCTTCCACGGTGAAGTAACATTTGCACGAGCACAAACGGCGGTTCACGCGGCTGGCCGCAGCCGACAACGTTACCGTCGTCCAGCGCCGAAGCCGACGGCAGAGGGAGGTATCGCAGGCTGGAGGAAAGGGCCAGCACCTTCAGCCTGCGCGACTGTCCGCTACCGGTGGAGGCTACCGACGAGTCAACCGGCCTTGACCACGGGAACGGCTACTGCCCTTCTTGTGGTCCCTCTTCGGGTGCTCCCTCAAGGCGGCAGAAGACGTATTCATACTTCCCTATCTTGTTTCGAATTCGGTTAGGCACCTACTACATCAGCGGTCCGCCACCCGCCAATTCCTCACCGCCGACGACCCTGCCAAGCCAGCACCCCCGAAGTTTATCGCCGCCACCGCCCGGCATAGCCTCTTCGATGGGCCGTGGCGCAGGATCAGAAACTGTAGCGCGACCGCTCCTCCTATAACCCCCGCCTTGAGTAGCGCACCCCTGGCTCCGAATGTTCCTCCACCCCCCGCAAGAGCGGGATTCAGTTCGCCTTTCCCCCACGACGACTGCACATCCATAATATTTGCGGCTGCCAGCGCAGCCACGCTCGCTCGCCAGAGGCTCATGCCCGAATTGATGGGCATGGACGCAGACTCCCACGAGGCGGACGGAGGGCGAAGCGGAGCTTCGTTATCCGCAGTTGGTGTGGGTCCGCCACTCCCAGCCGAGGGAGCACCCCACCCGTCGAGAGTGACAGTGCGAGACGTCGTGATGGAAGGGTCTGCTAGAATCGTGGCGCCAGGAAGCTTCACTGTAACCACGCTCGTACGCGCGACGCTCTCCAACCGGGGCCAAACGAGGTTTGAACCACTAAAAAACACACCGGTCGTGCAGAGTGGAGCGGAGGACGAGGGGGAGGAGCAGATACGGGTCTGGAAACCGCCGGTGCCTAGCTGCTGAGTTTTCACCCACCCATGGTTACTGTGCGAGATTCCGAGGTCGAGGGATGCTGTTGGCGCGGCTGTGAGTTGCACAGTCTTGGCTCCGCCGAGTGCAACCGACTTTGTGAGGGTCGCGGTTACGCGTCCGGTCACCCTCCAAAAAGACAAATCCCCCTCGGAGCCACCGGTAAGAGCGCCGGCCGGCGCCGGACGAGCTGGCCAAGCCGCCAACGCGATGAATGCAAAGCAGCGTGTCAGTAACCAAAGTGTCCGATGGATCCCGTGTCTCCGGACCGCGAAGTCGATTCTACTGCTCGAAGCTGGACAGCGTCCCATGGCAACTCCTCTCTTCTCATCACAGAGAACATGAACCACCGTTTTGAGGGGCTCAAAGGCCCTTTCCGGACAACCCGAGCGTTGCCCGAGTGCTCATAGCGGTATGGCGGCGGGAAACTGGCTTCCCGCCATTGGTGCGTGACCTTTTGGTTAAATCGCCGCCGGTCTCGCAACCGTGGCAAGCTCTTCTACGTGTCGAGGGGGCGGCGGGTCAGACCACGACCACCTCGGGCGAATATTGGACCAGGTGAATCCTTAGTAGAACGATGCAATCAGGACTTCACCTTACCCAGGTTTGGCATTTTGAACTCCCGGGTTTGATAACAATAGTTATCATTAGAAATGCTTACAATAGATGCTGCATTATTTGAGTGTCGAATTCAATTGGGATAATTTAAGATCTGCGAAATACCGTGTAAAGGCCTTAGAAGTACCACCCCGTCGGAAATCTCCACAGCGCCTGCTCCGTGACGGCTGCTCTTGGTTCAGCCTGCCCCAAAGCACCCGCCTCGGCCCCGGCGAGTCTGTGTTTGTTGCACACTCCGCCTCTTCAGCCACCTGGCGTTGCTTGCCGCGCAGCAATCGGGCCTCGCGATGATGGGGTGGGGCTAAGAAAGTGAATCGCGAAAGGGTTGGGCAGGTTCCGAGGTTTGGGCAGCCCAGCCTTCGGCGTAGGGGCCGCCGGCGGCGACCAGGGTGGAGTGGGGACCGGACTCGACGATGCGGCCGGCGGCCATGACGCAGACAGTATCGGCGAGGCGGGCGGTGGTGAAACGGTGGGTGATGACGAGGGCGGTGCGGCCGGCGGCCAGGCGGCGAAAACGGTTGAGCCAGTCGGCTTCGGCCCAGGGGTCCATCGAGCTGGTGGGCTCGTCGAGGACGATGATGGGGGCCGGGCGGAGGAAAGCGCGGGCCAAGGCGATGCGCTGCCATTCCCCGGCGCTGAGCTCGGTTCCGTTTTCGAACCAGCGGCCCAGCAACTGATCGTAGCCATGGGGCAAGCGTTCGACGATTTCCACGGCGCCGGCGAGTTCCACAGCGGCTTTCACGGCCCGCGGATCCGGCGGGGCGACGACGTCGCCCCAAGCGACGTTCTGCGCGACGGTGGCGTTGTAGTGCACGGGCTGCTGGAAGAGGACGGTGACGGAGTTGCGCAAGGCGGCGAGGTCGAAGCAGCGGAGATCGACGCCATCGATCTCGACAGAGCCCTCATCGGGATCGTAGAACCGGCAGAGCAGCTTGAGGAGGGTGCTCTTCCCCGCCCCGTTGGAGCCTACGATGGCGGTGATGCGGCCGGCGGGGATTTCCAGATCGAGGCCGCTGAGCGCGGTGCGTTCGAGGCCGGGGTAACGGAAGGAGACGTTGCGGAAACGGATGGAGCGAGCGGGCGCGGGGAGCGCGACGGGGCGTACAGGGGCGAGGACATTGGGCTGGAGGGAGAGAAACTCGAAGAGATTGCCGAGGAAGAGGGTGTTGGCGTAGAGCTGGCCGACGTTGTCGAGGAGGGAGCGGCTGAGACGCATACCCTGCTGGAAGGCCTGATAGAACATGGCGAGGTCGCCGAGGGTGACCTCATGGCGGAGGGCGCGCCAGCCCATCCAGGCCAAGGCGGCACCCGCCGCGCAGAGGGTGAAGAGTCCGGCGAGCATCTCGGAGGCGCCGAGTTTGGCGGAGAGGCGGGCTCGCTCGGCGCGCAGTTTGGAGCGGAGGGTCTGGAAGGCGGAATGAAAGTGGTCACCGAGGCCGAAGAGGCGGATTTCGGCGGCGGTTTCGCCAGCGGTGAGCAGCCAGTCGTAATACCAGGCGTGGCGTTCATCGGAGGTGGCGCGGAGGCGCCAGTAGTGCTGGTCGAGGGCGTGGCGGAGGACGATGTAGAGGGCGGGGAGACTGCTGGCCAAGAGGGCGAGAGGCAGGCCGACGCCGAAGGGGACCAGGATGGCGAGCATGGAGACGAGGGTGATGCCGTTCTGCAAGATGCCGCCGAGGTTCTCGAGGAGAGCGACGGGGCGGTAGCCGGCCTCGGAGCGGGCGCGGTGGAGGCGGTCGTAGAAGTCGGCGTTGTCGTAGAAGGCGAGGTCCACGGCGAGGGATTGGCGGTGGATGAGGGAGCTGATGTGATCCTGGACGAGGTCGGCCTGGGCGGCGCGGACCCAGGAGGCGGCGGCGCGGGCGCCCTCGGCGAGGAGGAGGAGGGCGACCATGAGGGCGGCGAGCAGCAGAGCGGGGCGTGCGGCGGCTACCGGGTCGGTGGAGCGGACGGCGGCGACGAGGGCATTGACGATGGACCGTGTGAGGTAGACGGTACCGATGGGCAGGAGGCCCTGGAGGACGAGGAGGGCAACCCAGAGGCCGGCATGGCGGGGGGCGGCGGTCCAGACCAATCGCAAGGCTTGCGGGAGGTAGGGGAACTGGGCCGCAAGCTTGCGAAATTTAGCGCCGAGGATGGAGAGGGCGGTCATGGTGTGAAGGCCCACGGTAGCATGCGGCGAGAGGGCCAGAAGCTGAGAAAAAATGAAGAATGCCCCCACGAATGGGGGCCGGCCCAGAGGGCACCCCGGCCTAAAAGGCTACGCTACGGTGGGTGTTCGGAAATGGGACTAGGTTCGTTTGGTACGGTGGCGGCACGCAGGAGGAGCATGTTATAGAGGGCGCGCTGATAGTTGAGATGAAGGCGGGTCTGGTAACGGTGCAAGAGGCCGAGGGCGGGTTTGGCGGCGAGGTCGTCGAAGGCGTGGGTGACGCGATCGAGAGGATCGGCGGAAGTCTGGTTGGCGGCTTCATTTTCGAGCAGGCGGGTTTCGATGGCCAAGGCGCGGCGGAGACGCCAGTGAGCAGCGACCATCTCCTCGACCAAGCCGTACTCCATGCCATCGGCGGGCTGAAGGCGATCAAGGTGGTCACTCATGACGGCCTCGAAACCTTCGGGCGATTCATCGCGCATGACGATTTGGCGGGCGAGCAGGCCATGGCTGGTGGCATTTTTAGAAGAACGCCGCTTGCCCTGGGCGGTGACCGGCCCGGTGGAGCGCGCGCCATTGGCCCGCGAAGCTAGAATGCGACTGAGTGAAGACACTAAGAACCCCCTCCTATCCTCAGGATAGAACGCGTGTCAAGGCTGGTGAGTATTAAGTGCTTTGTTTGTCGTGAAAAATCGTTGAAATGGAAAATTGGGGGAGGAGATTCACCGCAGAGACGCGGAGACGCAGAGATCAGCGCAGAGAAGAGTTTGGAGGGATGAAAACAGGGGGAGAAAAAAGGTTTCGCGCAAAGAGCGCAAAGAGCGCAAAGAAATGCGGTGAAAAGTCAAAGAGTCAGAGAGCGCGGAGAAGACATGCCCCCACGAAAGGGGGCATGGCAGCCTCAAAGGCTACGCTACAAAGGCTACGGGACGGGACGGGACGGGAGGGAGGGAGAAGGGCAACGGGGGACAGTCAAGGTTTAGTTCACTGCACGGTTTCATCACATTCGCGGCATCCAAGCTCCTCTTCCTCCCTCCAGCTTTTTCGGCCGCGAATCTGATGAAACCTTTATCAGTATCTGATGAAACCTTTATCAGTATGCCGCAGCGCGTCGGTGAGAAATACCTTGCAGTCGAATCGGTTAAAAGTCGGATTGATCTGGAAAAACAGCATCCGCGAGTAGCACAAGACACCCGATGC
>Ga0208079_1000621_pt1 | contig 19220 bp, 18 predicted proteins | sample NGESurdeep092012_5_FD_184474 | JGI IMG/M metagenome (GOLD analysis project Ga0208079, IMG submission 184474) | Arctic peat soil microbial communities from Barrow, Alaska - NGEE Surface sample 210-2 deep-092012 (SPAdes) | ecosystem: Environmental > Terrestrial > Soil > Wetlands > Peat ... | reverse complement strand
GGCGGAGACCGCTCCCTAACGGTCGCGGCTCGGATCGGAGCCGCGCGCGTTAGCAAGCGGTTTCCCGATACGTTGGTGTATTTATGAAACGGTGTATTTAGCTACAGGCAGCCGGCACCAGACTGCGTACCTTCGCCGACAGCGTTGTCCGTTTCAACCGCAGCATGTCCGCCGCGGCTTTCTTGTTCCCGCCGGTCTTACGCAGCGCCTGTTCCAGGATGCTGCGCTCGATTACGGCCAGCGTCTGTGCGTAATCCAGCCCGCTATCGGGCACCGTCACCACGGGCGCGCGCGCGGTCGCCGGCCGCTCCGCCGATGGCGCCGGAAGAGGGAAATCCGCGGGCGCCAGCATGCGGCGCTCGCCGCTCAGCGCGACGGCCATCTCCACCATATTCTCCAGTTGCCGGACATTTCCGGGCCACGAATAGTCGCACAACCGCTCCAATGTTTCGCGCATCAGCACCTTCAGTGGAATCCCCTCCGCCTGGCAGACTATATCCACGAAGTGGGTAGCCAACAGCGGCACATCTTCGAGCCGCCTCCGCAAAGGCGGCATCTCGATGGGCACCACATTCAGACGGTAGTAGAGATCCTCGCGAAACCTGCCTTCCTCCACCCGCCGCGCCAGATCGCAATTGGTGGCCGCCACCACCCGTATGTCCACCTTGATGATTTCCGGGCTGCCCAACGGCTGCACCTCCCGTTCCTGCAGGACGCGCAGCAGTTTGGTCTGAAGGGCCATGGGCAGTTCGCCGATTTCGTCCAGAAAGACAGTGCCCCCCTGCGCCTGCTCAAAGCGGCCCATGCGGTTCTGGAACGCGCCCGTGAACGCGCCGCGCACGTGCCCGAACAGTTCGCTTTCCAACAGACTCTCCGGCCACGCGCTGCAGTTCACCGCCACCATCGGTCCGGACCGCCGGTTGCTCGCCATGTGCAGGGAGCGGGCGCCTATTTGCTTGCCGGTCCCGGTTTCGCCGGTGATCAATACCGTGGCGCGGCGGCCCGCCACCAGCCGGATGATGTGCTGCAATTGCCGCATCTCGCGGCTCCCTCCCACCAGCATCCGCTCCCAGTCCTCGCGGTTGGCCTGCGCCGCCATTCGCGCAAGATCGCTCTGCTGCCGTTCTTGGATGGCCTGGTCGATCAGCCCGAAGGCATTTTCCCCCTCCGGCAGGAATTGGCGGATCCCCAAATGCGCCAACTGGACGGCCTCGCCTACCGAAGCCTTGGGATGTCGAGCCAGCAAAGGAACACTTGGCGCAGCCCGCTGGACGGCTTCCAGTAAGGTGGGAGCCGTCCAGCCGGGATGAGGAAGGTCCAGCACAATCGCCGCGTAGTCGGCACCCGCCAGCGCCTCGATCGCCTCGTCGGCCGGCTGGATTTCAATGTTCCGGACAGCCGGGTGGTGGGGCCAATCGGCCGGCAGTGCCGGCTCCGCGCTGATCCATAATACCTGTTTTGATCCCATTTCGATCTCACCACTTCTAATCGGCGGAGCACCGGAAGATCTTTAGGGCCAGCGGCTCGCAACTCCCGGCAGGTAGCAGTACAGAAGCCATCAGCGCCGGATTGCAGTAAGATGCGCACCGCGGCGGTGGTCGAACTACTGATGCCGGCGCGGCTGCAATTGGACTTCGCCTGCAACTTGCTCGCTAACTATAACGTCCAGATCAAGACCGAATTGAGCCAGAAGGAGGACGCCGATGCGACCGCCGCCGCGCTCGCCATCACCCAAGGCAACACGCAGCTTCAGGCCGCCCTCCAGATGCAAGCCAAGATGCCGCGCACCACGCTCTTCGATTTCATGGGCTGACGCGGGGACAGACCGGGGACAGACCCGAGGTGTCCACGCGGCCCAAAGGCAGGGCCTTGGGACACTCAGGTCTGTCCCCAGGCTAGTCGAACAGATGCGGCACAAACAGACTGGTATTGGTGGTGATCGGCGTGTCCGATTCGCGAAGGCCCATCCCCCCCGCCGCGTTGCCTTCCTCATGTCCGATCAGCCAGCTCCCAATCACCGGATACATCCCGTCGAAGCTCTTGAGCGTCGCCATCTGCTGGAAGATGAACCCGTCTTCGCCATAGTCTCCGCCGGTCTCGACATCCTTCCCCGGCTGGTGGAGCAGAATATTGGCGCCCTCGCGGCCCAGAATCGGTTTCTTGGCCCACGCCATCATCAGCCCCGGACCGTCGAAGCTCGCCTCCAACAAATAAGGATGCCGCGGGAACAACTGCCACAGAATCGGCAGAATGCCCTTGTTGGAAAGCAGCATCTTCCACGGCGGCTCCATCCACGTCGTCTCGGCCGCCCCAATGTGCTTGCCGAACTCCTCGCGCACCATCCATTCCCACGGGTAGAGTTTGAACACCGTCCCCAATGGCCGATCGTCCGGCCCCAGGAATGTGTTCCCGTCCCAGCCGATCTCGTCGATCGGGAAAATCGACGCCTGCAACCCCGCCTGCTGCGCCGTGTCCTGCAGGTAGGTGACGGTCATCCCGTCCTCCGCGTCGTCCATCGAGCAGAAGTCGATCCGCCGCCCGGGCAGGTACTGCGCCAGTTCCTTCCACAGCGCCACCAGCCGTTCGTGCAGCGAATTGAACTGGTCGCGCTTTGGAAAGCAGTCCTGTAGCCAGTACCACTGCACCACCGCCGCCTCCAGCAGCCCAGTCGGCGTATCCGCGTTGTACTCCAGCAGTTTGGGCGGATTGACCCCGTCAAAGGCGAGATCGAAGCGCCCGTAGAGCGACGGTGGCTCCGCCTCCCAAGAGCTCTCGATCAGCGGCACCGCCATCTCCGGAATCGCCAATCGGGCGTACAGCTTGTTGTCGATCACGTGCTGCGCCGCCTGGAGCGTCATCTTCTCCAGTTCGTTGGTGGCTGTCTCCAGCACGTCCACTTCCTTGGCGGTGAATTCATAGAAGGCCGCTTCATTCCAGTACGGCTGCTCGCCGGTATGCCATGTGAGCCCCTTCTCCTCGACCTTCTTCTGCCAGTCCGGTCTGGGTGTTGCCGCGATCCTGCGCATCTATTCCCCCGCTCCGTGTCCCGCACCAATAGACCCGAACCCGCCATGCGTCACGCCCGGCGACGACGCCGCGCCGCCTGGCCGCGCATAACTCCCCGCCGGCGCCGACACCACCCGCCCGCCGTTAGAGACATGCGTCCGGTAGTGATCGTAGTAGTAAGGATACGGATAACGATACATCATCGGATACCACGATCCGCCATAGTAGTAGCCGCCGCTGCGCGTCGCATCCTGGCAGGCCATCTCATTGAACGACCCCTGCTCGCAGGGATCCCGCCGGGACCGCCCGCACGACGCGAGGCCCACCGCCGCCACCACCGTCAAAGTAACCTTTGTCGATTTCTTCATGACTACTTCACAATCAACGTAGACTCCGCCCCAAACCTCTTATAGCCGCTATACGCAATCCGCAGCCGGATTCTCTGCGGCCCGGTGCGAAATTGCAGTGTATCATCGGCGTAAGTATATACCGGAAACCAATGCTTGCCATCCAGCGGCTTGCGAATTGTGGTGAACCGCGGGAACAGATTCTCCGTCTTGGTGGTCCGAATCTGCGGCACCGCCTGGCCTTCCATGCGCACGATATTGTATTCCTTCTTGTCCACCCAGATCATGCCGTCGAAGAAGCGCTGCCCTTGCAGAATCTGCCGCGGACGCACCTGCAGCACCCAGCAATCCACCTCATCGACGGTCTCATCGCCGCGGAACTTCGTCTCGTAATTCCATACCCGGTCCTCCGTCAGTACCAGCGGCTGGATGTTGCGGATATCCTCGAAATCCTGTTCGGTGAGGATCAGATTTTTCAGCGCGTTGCTGGGGTTCCCCACCACCCGCTCCGTCCGGTCGTGCAGGGGCGAAAAGATTACGTCGCGCGTCTCGCGATACTGGCCGCGCGCCCCGCCGCGATCGTCCAGTTCGTCGATCGTGACCCCCTGGCGATACGTGTACTCATTGCGCTCGGTCTCGGTTTCCGTCTCGCGATGCGCCACCAGTTTCGCCAGGTTCGGCGGCGGTTCCTGAGCGCGCGCCTGGGGTACCAGAAATGCCGCCAGAAGTGCCGCCAGAAGAGCCGCCAGAAGCACGGATGTTAGAATGAGCGCGATGGCGAAGACGTCCGGCGGCTTCCGGGCAACCCTGCTGATCGGCTGGCCGCTGCTGTGCGCGATCGGACTCGTGTTCGCTCGCTGGAAGGGCATTCCAAGCTGGGCGGCGCTACCGTCGCTCGCCGCCTTCCTCGTCGTCTACCCATTCTATCTGGTACCGGCCTTCCCCCGCGTGCGCCAACAACTGGCGGGCGCGCCCCTGCCCGGTTTCCTCATCGCCTCCGCCGTCCTCCCCTACCTCGCCTGCTGCTCGGGCGCCATCCAGTTTCAGTTGGTCAGCTTCGTCAAACTGATCGCGCTGGCCCTCGCCCTCGCACTCTGGTACCGCATCCTGCCCGCGGTCCCCATGGTGGACGTGGGTTTCCTGGTGCTCATCGTGGCCGTCAAACTCGGCAGGTATGGCGCGCCCATCTATCCCGTGCCCTTCAAAGGAGTCGAAATCGGCATCCTCGGCGACCTCGCTCTGTTCAACATGGCGGTCCTGGTCCTGATGCTGGAGCGCCGCATCCGCGAAACCGGCTTCGGCTTCCTGCCCACCGCCAACGACTGGCGCATCGGTCTCCGCAACTACCTCTACTTCCTGCCCGCCGGCGCCGTACTCGCCTACCTGCTGCACGCCGGGCGCCTGGCCGTCCCGTCGGATCCGCTGAAACTGACGGGCTATTTCATCGGCTTCCTGTTCGGTTTGACACTGGCGGAGGAGTTCCTCTTCCGCGGCGTGCTCCAGCAGTGGATCGAAGACTGGACTTGGAGCCGCCGCAGCGCGCTGATCCTCACCTCGATCCTCTTCGGCGGAGTGCACCTCTGGTTCCGCCACTTCCCCAACTGGCAATGGGTGATCATCGCCGGCACCCTGGGCTGGTTCTGCGGCCGCGCCCGCAATCAAGCCGGCAGCATCCGCGCCGCCATGGTGACCCACACCCTGGTGATCACCACGTGGCGGGCCTTCCTCGTGTGAGTGCGAGAATTCCCGGGAGGTGCGCATGTGCTTCACCCAGGAAAATGGTGGGGCGGCCCGCTGGACCGCGCGAACTCGGCCGCCCGCCGGTAGGCCGGCTAGGTGCGTGACCGCGACATATCAGGACTGATCTGCCTAGGGGTCGTTTTCCGGCCAACTTCCGTACAGCCGACGATCCGCCCAGGATCGCTCCCCGGTAAAGTTGGCTTGTGGCGTGGCCCTTGAGACTTCCGCGGAAGGGATCTTATGGGCACGAGATTGGAGCCGACACCGCTATCCACGCAAGGAAATAAAGTAGTTCATCCTTTCTAGGCATCGGTCTGATTGGTGCACCTGTTCACGGATGTTGCCCGATTCACAGAAGGATCTTCTTCTCCCAGGCGTCATCGCCAATAGTCCCGCAATTTCTGTGGCGATTTTCCAGAACCGAGCGATAACAATTCCCCTCACAGTTCGGATAGGTCTCGTGAAACGCCGGTCACGTCACCCGACTTCCCGAACTGCCGCTGGCGGAAGCCATTGGCCCGCCAGGTCGCCTGCTAGTCGCCCCAGCCTTGCTGGCGCTAAAGTTGCAGAACCGTGCGCAGACCTTCATCGACGGAGTTCTGCAGGCGCGGTGGCAGAGTACCAGCATGCTCGGTCAGAAAACTGCGGTCGAGGGTCAGGAGTTGGGAGACATTTACGACCGAATCGCGGGGCATGCCGGTCGCGTGCGACGGCACGAGGACATTGCCTGGGACATCGGCAAGTTCCAGGTTGCTGGTGATGACGGCCACGATTGCGGTTTGAATGCGGCTGCGATTGAAGGAGTCTGCTTGAACCACAAGCACGGGCCGCCTGTATCCAGGCTCGGAGCGACGCGGCTCCGGGAGATCGGCCCACCAGATCTCGCCTCGCTGAATCTCGTCCATCTCTACCAGGAGTCCCCTTCCAGGGATTTCAGTTGGGCGCGGTGCAATGCGGCATCCACCTTCGCGGGCTGGCGCGAATACACTTCATTCAGACGTTCCGTGACCGCATTGCTCTGCTGCCGGTTCAGGAACTCCGAAATCGCCGTAGCGTACAACTGACTCCTCGAAACCCGGAGGCGGCGGGCCGCGGCTTCTGCCAGACGGAAAAGGTCGTCGGGTACGGAGACGGCGGTTTTCATTTTCAGAGTATAACCCGAGTGATACTTGGTCCGCTTCACCGGGGGTGTGCGCCGTGCGCGCCATTATCCCGCATTGAAGTCGGCGGGGAAGATCGATTCCCCCGCCCGCCGATTCCGATTTGTCCCACGCCCGGCGAATCTCGTACAATCCAATTTCATGCCCAAACTTGGATTCCTCGGACTGGGACTCATGGGGTACCCCATGGCCCGCAACCTGCTCCGCGCCGGACACGAAGTCGCCGTCTGGTCCAACACCTCCGCCAAAGCCCAAAAACTCGCCGGCACCGAAAACGGCAAGTTCTGCGCCACCCCAAAAGAAGTCGCTGAAAACGCCGAAGTCCTCTTCCTATGCGTGGGCGATACCGAGATGGCGAAGGAAGTCATCCTCGGCGCCAACGGCATCATCGAAGGCGTCCGCCCCGGATCTGTGGTTGTTGACTGCAGCACCATCGCCGTCAGCCAGAGCCGCCATATCGGCCAAGCCCTCAAGGCCAAGGGTGTCGATTTCCTCGACGCCCCTGTCACCGGGTCCACCCCCGGCGCGGAGAGCGGCAAACTGACCTTTATGATCGGTGGCGACGAGGCCGTCTTTAACCGGATCCGCCCCCTCCTCGACCCGTTAGGCAAGAAGGTATACTTCTGCGGCGCCGCCGCCATGGGGCTCCAGGCGAAACTCACCCAGAACCTCATCCTTTCCAATATCTTAATGGCCTTTAATGAAGGCATGGTCCTCGCCACCAAGGGCGGCATGGACCCCGAGCTCATGCTGGAGATTCTAAACAACAGCGCCGCCAAGAGCGGGCTCATCAATTACAAAGCCCCATTCGTCTTCAACCGGAACTTTACCACCAACTTCAGTGTCAAGTGGATGTTTAAGGACATCGGCCTGATGCTGGAGAGGGGCCAGGAATTGGGAGTTCCCCTGGTTTTGACCGGTCTGACCCGCCAACTTTTCCGGACCGCCATCGCCGCCGGCCATGGCGATGAGGATATCTGCTCTACAATCAAGGTTTTGGAGAAACTGGCAGGAGTGGAAGTGGTTTCCAAAAAATAAATATAAAAAAGTGTTGCTTCCAGAAATGGAATCTATTATTATTGGAATAAGCCGGGGAGGCAACTCCCACCAAAGCGAGACTAACCTCTAAATAAAAGACCCCTGAAGCAATCCTCCCCGGCGCCCGAAAGGGTTTAGAGGACCTTTCAAGAGACAAAACCCCAAAACAAGTTCATTTTCACCTGTAGTGTGGCATTTTGCCTCATCCCCGTCTTTTCCCCCTATGAAAATCAGTACATTTGTTTACGGCGGGCTTTTAGGTACCCCGTGGTAAAATGACGGGTGCTCCGATGAAAATAATTGCCGTTCTGGGATCTACGGGCTCGATCGGAACCAACACTCTCGACGTGGTTCGGCGCAACCGCCACCTATACCAGGTGTACTCCCTGGTAGCGGGCCACAACATCGAGACCTTGACCGCCCAAATCCTGGAATTCCGCCCCAAGCTCGCCGTTGTCGCGGCCGCCGGCGGGTTGACCCGCCTGACAGAGTGCCTGGCTGCGTCCGGCCTGCCGCGGACCGACTGGCCGGAACTCCGGTGGGGCGACGCGGCGCGTGTGGAAGCCGTGCGGGCGGCCGAGGTCGATACCGTGATCTCCGCCATCGTGGGGGTGGCTGGCCTGGAAGCTACCTATGAAGCGGTCTGCCTCGGCAAGCGCGTGGGACTGGCCAACAAGGAAGTGCTGGTCTCCGGCGGCAGCCTGGTCATGCAAGCCGTCCGTAAGTATGGAGCGGAACTCCTGCCCGTGGACAGCGAACACAACGGGGCCCACCAGTGCCTGCGGGCGGGCAACCGGGCGCAGGTCTCCAAGCTGATCCTCACCGCCTCGGGCGGCCCGTTCCGCAATACCGCCGGGCGCGACCTCGCTTTCGTAACGCCGGCGCAGGCCCTCAATCATCCAACCTGGAAGATGGGCAACCGCATCACGATCGATTGCGCGACTTTGATGAACAAAGGGTTCGAGGTCATCGAGGCCTGCTGGTTGTTCGATTTCGCGCCTTCTCAGGTAGATGTAGTGATTCACCCCCAATCGACCGTCCACGCCATGATCGAGTACACGGATGGCAGCGTGCTTGCTCAGATTTCGGCGACCGACATGCGCATGCCGATCCAGTACGCGCTCACCTATCCCGACCGCGCGGAAGCGCCGGTACCCAAGATCGATTGGGCGGAGGCCAGGAAGTGGGAGTTCCTGCCGCCCGATTTTGCCAGGTTTCCCCTGCTAAAATTGGCCTACCGGTGCCAGGAAGCCGGCGGCAGCGCTACTTGTACGCTAAACGCGGCCGATGAGGTAGCAGTAGAAGCATTTCTGGAGGGCAGGATCGGCTATCTGTCCATTTACGAAATTGTTCAAGAGACGCTGTCGCGGATGCCCTCCCGCACGGCGCGCACGGTTGGCGATATCCTGGAGATTGACAGGGAATCGCGGGCCATGGCGCGCGAACTGGCAACGGCCCGCGCGGCCGGCACTGTGACAGCTTGAGGCTATATGCTCGTCTTTGGTGAAAACGTTCTGTGGCTGCTGGTTCTGATCGGGGTCATGATCATGATCCACGAATTGGGCCACTTCTGGGCCGCCCGCTATTTCGATGTGAAGGTGGAAGCCTTCAGCTTCGGGTTTGGACCGCGGCTGTTTGGATTCCGGCGCGGCGATACCGATTACCGCTTCTCGCTGATTCTGCTGGGCGGCTACGTCAAGATGGCCGGCGAACAGCCCTCGGACGACAACGCCAGCGACCCGCGTGGCTTCCTTTCCAAGCCCCGCTGGCAACGATTGATCATCGCCTTCGCCGGGCCCTTGATGAATATGGTGCTGGCCGTGGCTCTGCTAACCGGCCTCTACATGTTCAAGTTCCAGAAAGTGGCCGACGAAGACATGCAGGCCGTGATCGGCCACGTGATGGTCGATTCGCCCGCCGCCAAGGCCGGCATTCAGGACAACGACCGCATCGTCCGGCTGGACAACAAGAAGAACCCGACCTGGGAAGACGTTATCCTCAAGGAAATCGCCAGCGCCTATCGCCCCATGTACCTCACCATCGAGCGCAACGGCAAGTACTTCGATACTGCCGTGACGCCGACCATGGGGGAGCGTTCCGGCATGGGCTTCGCCGGATGGGACGAGCGCGGCCAGATCCAGTTGGGCGCCGTTGAAGCCGGCATGCCGGCCGAGAAGGCAGGGCTCAAGAAGGGCGATCTGCTGGTGACGGTCAACGGCCAGCCGATTCACTCACAGATCAAGTTCCAGGAGATTACGAAGAACAGCGGCGGAAGGCCCATCGAGCTCGAATACCAGCGCGACGGCCAGTCGCATGTGCTCACCGTACAGCCGGTGTTCTCCAACGTGGACGGCCCCGCGCGCTGGATGATCGGCGTGATTCCGCAGCAGAAGCTACGCCTCATCACCACCAAGCTCTCGCTCCCGGCCGCGTTTAGCGAATCCCTACAGGCCAACAGCAAGGGCGCGCTTCAGATCGTGCAGTTCCTCAAGGGGATGCTGGAGCGCCGCATGTCGCCGAAGAATCTGTCGGGACCGATCGGCATCGGCACCATGGCGGGCGCCGCCGCCCGGGAAGGTCCGACCGAGTTCTTCCAGTTGATGTGCATGGTAAGCCTCAACCTGGCCATCTTCAACCTGCTGCCCATCCCGATTCTGGATGGCGGCGTGATCGTGATGCTGCTGGTGGAAATGACGATGCAGCGCGATCTCAGCCTGACCGTCAAGGAAGCGGTGTTTAAGGTCGGCTTCGTCTGCATCATGGTGATTGTGGCTTTCGCCATTTATAACGACATCTCGAAGATTCTCCCCGCCGGCTGAGCTGCGCTGGGGTGTCATTGAGATGCGCCGAAACTTTCGCCGCCGAGCGTTCATCTGTTAAGCTGATCCACGCATGCACTGTACCTGCGTCCGCCAGAGCGATCTGCCCAATACTACGCGCTTGTTCGCGGACGTACTGTATCATCCCGACAGAACCGCCCGCTTTTACCAGCACCCCCTGCGCGGCGCGGAGTCTTTTCAGGCCGCCGCCCGGCAGATCGAGTTTTCCGCGGAGCGCCGCGCCGCGTTGATCGACGCGTTACGAGTGCAGAATCCCGAGAGTCCCGCGCTCCAACGCCTGGCGCAACCCGGCACGGTCGCGGTGGTGACCGGCCAACAGGTGGGATTGTTTTCCGGCCCCTGCTACACCATTTACAAAGTGCTGCACGCGGTGAAGCTGGCCGCAGAGCTTTCCGCCAACGGATTGCCCGCGGTTCCGGTCTTCTGGCTGGCCACGGAGGATCACGATTTCGCCGAGGTTAACCACGCCTGGGTCTTCGGCGCGGACCATCAGCCAAGGAAAATGGAGATGCGCCGCGCCTCGGTCGAGCAACCCGCCGGCGAGGTAGCTCTATCGGCGCCGCCGGTGCGCGAACTGCGCGCCGCGCTGCATGGGCTGCCATTCGGCGAAGAAGTCGCCGACATGGTAGAAGAAACCTACCGCGCCGGCAACACCATGGGCAAGGCGTTCAGCGAACTGCTGCGCCGCCTGCTGGCGCAATTCGACATCCTGTACGTGGACCCGATGCTGCCGGCCTTCCGCGCTCTCGCCGCTCCCGCGCTGCGCTCCGCCGTGGCAGCCGCGGAGGAGCTCACCACCGGCGTCCTGGCGCGCAACCGCGAACTGGCCGAGGCCGGATATCATGCCCAAGTCCATGTGGAAGAGCACACCTCGTTCGTCTTCCTGCTGGAAAATGGCAAGCGCCTCGCCCTGCGCCGCAGCGGCAACGAATACGTCCACAATAGCCGCCGCTTCACCAGCCAGGAGTTGATGGACCGCGCCGCCTCGCTTTCGCCCAACGCCATCCTCCGCCCGGTGATTCAGGATTCGATGCTGCCCACGGTGAGCTACATCGGCGGTCCAGCCGAGACCGCGTATCTGGCGCAATCCGAGGCCCTCTATCGCGTCCTGCTGGGGCGTATGCCGGTCGCCATGCCACGCGCGAGCTTTACTATCCTGGATAGCCGAAGCGCCAAGTTGATGGAGCGCAACCATCTTTCGCTCGGCGATTTCTTCCACGGCGAAATCTCGCTCAAGGAACGCATCGCCTCACGTCTCGTGCCGCCCGCACTGGCCGGCAGCATGCGCGAATCCGCGGCGACCGTAGGGAGCGCCGTGGCGCGCATGCGCGCCGAGTTAACGGCATTCGACCCGACACTCGCCCAAGCGCTCGACCGCAGCGCCAGAAAGATCGACTACCAGCTCGCCAAAATGGAACGCAAGACCGGCCGCGAAGCCATGCGCCGCGATGAATACGCCGAGCGCGATGCCGCCTCGCTCTACGGACTGATCTACCCGGAGCGGCACCTACAGGAGCGCCTCTACTCCATGCTCCCCTTCCTGGCCCAACACGGCCTGGATCTGATCGGCTCCATCTACGAAGCCATCGAATTGGAGTGTTCCGACCATCGCGTGATGGTGATGTGAAACCCGGGGATCCGCTCGGGATATAATCGCTTCCGGGGGGGAAATCCCAGGATGCCTAAAATCGAAAGCTACGCGCCCGGATCATTCTGCTGGGCGGACCTTGCGACCACCGATGCGGCGGCCGCGAAACACTTTTACGGGGAAATGTTCGGCTGGACCGCGGTCGATATCCCGATGCCGGAAGGCGCTTACACGATCTTTCAATCCGGCGGCAACGATGCGGCAGCCATGTACCCCGCTGGCCCGGGCATGCCGGCCCACTGGGGCGTCTATTTCTCGGTGGCCGCCGCCGACGAATCGGCGGCGCAGGTCGAGCCGTGCGGCGGAAAGCTCATAGCCGGACCGTTTGACGCCATGGACGCGGGCCGTATGGCGGTGGCCCAGGATCCGCAAGGCGCGGTGTTTTCGTTGTGGCAGGCCAAGCGGCACATCGGCGCCACGCACGGCGGACCGCTGGGGCAAGTGGTGTGGCCGGAACTGGCGACCGGCGATCCGGCGGGCGCGGCCGGGTTCTATACCCGTCTGTTCGGCTGGAAGACGAAACCCGAAACCGTTGGCGCGGACGCGCCCTATGCCGAGTGGTTGAACCAGGGAGCGAGTATCGGCGGCCTGATGCCCATGCAGGGCGATCAGTGGCAGGGTATCCCGCCGCACTGGATGATCTATATCACGGTGGCCGATTGCACGGACCGCGCCGCTCGCGCCGGTCAACTCGGCGGCAAAATCTGCGTGCCTCCCAGGGACATCCCGAATGTGGGACGCTTCTCGGTGATCTTCGATCCCCAGGGCGCCGCGTTCTCCATCATTCAGATGACCGCCGTGCATCATCCGGCTACAGCCTGATGGCGCGGCCCGCCGGCTCAGAACGTCAGAAGAAAACAATTAGCCGCCGATGAACGCCGATAAACGCGGATAAACAAGAATTTTTGCTTATCCGCGTTTATCTGGGTTCATCGGCGAGCTCCTCGACGGTTGCGCCCTGCTTCAACACGAGGTTGCGGGCCTTTTCTTCCTTCGCCGCGACAGTGGTCTGCGGAACCACTTCGGTAGTACCCGCGGCCATGGGGTTGGGTTGCGAGACGTGCAGCACGGTCTGGATCTCGACGGTGAGATTGCCATGCAGGACGGCTAGCGTGAGCGTGCTCGGCACTCACCTTTCCGAGCCGATTCGCCGCTACGCCCACGAACTGTTTTCGCGGCAGGATGCCAAGCGCCTGCTGGACCGGGTGGCGGTGGAGCACCCCAAGGTCGTCGAGGATGTGGTTCCCAAGCTGCTGCCCCTCTACACCGTGCAGCGCGTGCTGCAGAACCTGTTGCGCGAGCGCGCGTCGATTGGCGACGCGGTCTCGATTCTGGAGGCGCTCGGCGAGGCTGGCGGTTCCACCCGCAATCCCGTGCTGCCGACCGAGTATGTGCGGCAGTCCATCCGTCGCGCCGTGGTCAAGCCGTATCTGATCCGGGCGGGCGACCTGCCTGCCTGGTTCATCGATCCGCCGATCGAGCAGGCGGTGGAATCGGCCGTCGAACACGGCGAACAGAACAGTCGCATTTCACTTCCGCCGCTACAAATTCGCGATCTCCTCAATCGCATTTCGGCACGCATCCAACAGCCAGAGACACCGGTTGTGGCGAAAACCTCCAGCGGCGCGCGCTATTTCCCGCGTCAACTCGGTGAGCCGACCCTGCCCAACCTCTTTTTCCTGGCGCACCACGAAATCCCGCCCGGTCTGCGCGTGCAATCGCTGGGCAATCTTCAATAGCCGCCTACAGAAAATCCGCATTTCCGCCGATAGATTCCACGTGTAGCGGCCTGCTAAGCGGCCGGAGAACGAGATGAAGATCAAATCCTACTATTCCCGCACCGTGGAGGACGCGATGGCCGCCGCGCGTCATGAGATGGGGCCGGACGCGATGCTGGTGAACAGCCGCAAAGCGCCGCCGGAGGCTCGCCATCTCGGCGAGTACGAAGTTGTCTTTGCCGACGTCGCTGCCGCCGGAGGCCTCCCTGAAACTTCCGGGCGAGCGCAGCGAGTCGATGGCAGGTCCTCCGGCGCCCGTGACCGACCGGCTCTCGATCGAGGCCGCGGAACTCAAGAAGGAGTTGGCAGGGATGCGGCACGCGATCACCCGCACGGCCTACGCGCCGGCACAGTGGATCGGCGTCTCGCAGGACCTATCCGATGCCTCTGCCGCGCTCACCGCCGCGGAGGTATCGGCGGAGTTGGCCCGCGAGATTGTGCAGGCCGCGGGGGACCGCTTGAACGGCCACCGCCTTCCGCCTGGGCCGGCCACGAAGAGGACGGACGGTTCTGCCTTCCAGCGGCCACTCATCGAGGAAACCTCCAGCCGCTTCACCGCCGATGCGACGCTGGGCCGCAGCCCCGCACAACCGCGCATCGTCGCTCTGGTGGGGCCTCCCGGTTCAGGCAAGACGACTACCCTGGTCAAACTTGCAGTCAACTACGGTCTGGCCGCCCGCCGGCCCGTTCTGCCGCTCTCCATCGATACGCACCGCGTCGCCGCCGCCGATCGGCTACGCTCCTACGCCGCGATCCTCGGCATCGGTTTTCAGTTGCTGGAGACGGTATCGTCACTGGCTCAGGCGATCGAGGAAAACCGCGGGAAGGAACTGATCTTCATCGATACCCCGGGGTTGGCCTACGGCGACCTCGAAGATTCGGAAAGTCTGGCGCACTTTCTTGCCACGCGCGGCGATATCGACACGCACCTCGTGCTCCCGGCACCCATGAAGGCGGCCGGCCTTTCACGCATGGTGGATGCTTTCGAAATCTTACGGCCGCGGCATCTTCGGTTCACGAAACTTGATGAGACCGGGTCCTACGGGCCGATCTTCAGTGAAGCGGCGCGGACCGGCAAGCCGTTGTACTTCTTCGCCGCGGGCCGGCGCATTCCCGAGGATCTCGAAGCCGCCAGCCCCGAGCGCGTGCTGGATCTAGTGTTGCCAAGCGCCGGCGGCAGGACGCGATCGGCCGCATAGAAAGGTAGCAGGTGATGGGTGGAAGCGTATGTATGGCTACACGGTGTCTGGTCAAATGACTGACGAGGAGCGCGAGCGTCTCATTCTGGAACACCTGCCCCAGGTACGGCTGATCGCCCGGCGGATTCAGGAGCGTCTGCCGGATAGCATCAGCCTCGACGACCTGGTTTCTACCGGTGTACTCGGGCTGATCTCGGCGATCGACCATTTCGACCCCGGCCACAACGTCAAGTTGAAAACCTACGCCGAGTACAAGATCCGTGGTGCCATTCTGGACGGCCTGCGCGGCTTGGACTGGGCGCCGCGCCAGAAGCGCCGTAAGTCGAAACAAATCGAAGCGGCCATCGCCATCGCGGAGCAGCGCTTGCAGGGCCCGCCCTCGGAGGAGGATATCGCCGCTGAACTCGCCATCACGCTGGACAAGTATCACGAGTGGCTGGTGGAGATCCGCGGCCTGAATCTGGCCAGCCTTGAGTATGCCGGCAGCGATCAGGGCAAGGACCTGCTGCACTATCTGCCCGACACCGGCGAAAATCTTCCTTCCACGCTGCTGGAACGGGCGGAACTGGAGAAATTGCTGGCGTCGAGCATCGAGCTGATTCCAGAAATCGAGAAAACTGTGCTCAGTCTCTACTACCACGAGGAATTGACGCTACGCGAGATTGCCCAGGTGGTAAACCTGCACGAGTCGCGCATCTCGCAGTTGAAGTCGCAGGCCATCGTGCGGCTGCGCGGCCAGTTGGCCGAACAATGGCCGTCCACGCGGGGGATGGCCGGGGCATGACCGCCAGCGGAGCCCACGACCAGGTGACGGAGCAGATCGGCGGCCTGCTCGATCACTGGACGGTGGGCCTGGCCGAAGTGGTGGCGTCCATGGCCGGCCAGAAGCGCGAGGTGAGCTGGGAGGCCACTGCCATGCCGCCGGCCGGGCCGGACCTGTTGTGGTGGGAGCAGCCTTTCCAGACCGTCCCGGGCGCGGTGGTCTGGGTAGCGACGCCGCGCAGCACCTGGGAGCATGCCGGCACGCTGAGGCTGAAAGCCGCCGGCCTCGAAACCGTCGAAACCAACGAGGCTCGCAGCACCTGGTTGGAGATTCTAGGCCAATCGCTCTTTGCTCTGGCCCGTTCGATTGGCGGCGTGCCGGGTCGCGAAGTAGCGTGCGACACCGGGGCGGAGCGCGCACCCGAGGCGAACCCGGAAGCCGCGGCGTCGGTTTTGCTAACCTTTGGCGAAACGCCTCAAGCTCCGCTTTGGATCGGCTTCAGTCCCAAGTTGGTGGCCCTCCTCTCGCATCCGGCAGGCGGCGAGAGCATCGAAGCGCAGACCGGCCATGCGGATGCCGAGGACGGCGCGGTCCACGCCGGCCGCGGCGATATCCCGCCAACCATGGACCTGCTGCTGGATGTCGAATTGCCAGTGAGTGTTTCATTCGGTAAGACGGAGATCCCAATGAAAGATGTCTTGAAGCTGACCACAGGTAGCATTGTGGAACTGAACCGGGGTGTCAACGAACCGGTGGAGGTGTGGGTGAATCACTGCCTCATCGCGCGTGGCGAAGCGGTCGTGGTGGAGGGTAACTACGGCGTACGTATTCAGCAGATCGTCAGCCGGACGGATCGGCTGCGGAGCGTACGATGAACCTGCTGCTTCTGCCCCATAGCATCCTGTGTGGACTGGTACTCTGCGATACCGCGGCCAGCCTGGTCGCGGTCTATCGCGCCCAGTGCCTGCTGCGCGAGATGGACGGACGGGCCGGCGATCGGCAATCGCAGCGGGATGGCGAACTTCAGGCGCGCCGCGACACTCTGGAAGCGCTGGCCGCTCAGCTCCACGATCCGCGGAATCACACGCCGGTTGCGCCGCCGCCCGGACTCCCCAAGCCCGGACTGAACCTCGGCAAACGCTCCCACGCGCTGCGCATGCACCGGCGCGGCGAGGGCGCCGAACAGATTGCCTCCGCCTTGGAACTGCCGCGCCAGGAGGTGGATCTTCTCTTGAAGGTACATCGCAGCGTACTCAGCAGCGTGTAGCCGCCGTCGCTGGGGACTGACAAGACTGACATGAATTTCCGGCGCACTTTGCCGGAAATTCGCTGTCTGTTGGGATGGGCCTTCGGCCCGCGAAACTTCATGAAAAACTGAGCGGGCACGCTGACGGGCAGATGTGGCACACGCACTCTTGCGTGCCGCGTCGGCACTTTTGCCGACGCCCGCTGCCCAGGGCGCAGAGCGTCGAGTGAGACTCGACGCGGCACGCAGGAGTGCGTGCGCCACGAAGATGGTTTTTCGTCCCCGGTTTGCCAACCTCCGTGGTTTGCGGGGTTTCACTACTTGCCGTTGAACCCACTGGCGGAAAGCCGGATCAGGGGGTCGGATCGAGACCACGGGGTGCGGCCCACGAGGATCGCGTCCCCCTCGGTCCGAATCTCCAGCGGGCCGCTGGCGGGGGACTCCGAAAGATCCAGCACCGCTGCGATGTGCGCCGGCAGCGGACCTCGTACTGTGATGCAAAGCGCCGTGGCGGGTTCCCTGCTGCACAAGGCCCGCGACCGCCAGGCGTCCACCACCTCGACTGGGGCACTGAAGCTGAAGCGCGCGGCATCTTCCGCCGAGTCCAGATGCCAGAACTGTTCCAGCGTGTGATCGCCGGATGGGCCGTCAACGGTATCCAACACGATGACCGTGGCGGGCTTGACAAAGAGAATACGGCGGCGATGGGTGAAGCCGGCGTAAGCGCAGGTTGCGTCCAGGTAATCCCGTTCCGGCCGCGTGGTCCACTGGCGGACGGTGACAGAGGGCTTGTGGTTCCAACGGAAGGGACCGCCGGGAACGGCCTGGTCCCGGCCATCGATGCGCACGGTGTTGTGCGCGGCCGATCCCCGGAACCGGTTGCGTTCGGCGGGGTCGGCCATATAGGTAAACGTACCGGGGTCGATCAGAATCTCGCGACTGCCGGCGCGCGCGGTCAGGCTGAGCACGTCGGAGTGGCTATGGCCGCCGGAGCCAACGCCAAAGGGCCCGGCTTTGACGACCAGGTGAACATCGTCCGCGGCCATGACCGCGACGCCGCTATCGGAGAAGAACCGCGAGACGCGCGGCGCGGGTGGCGCGGTGGGGGCGGACAACACCTCCGTTCCCAACCACCATGCAGCCTGCTCGTAGAGATCGCCTGACCCGCGGAGCCATTCGGGGCGGTTAAGCACCACGGAGCAAGTGGCCATCGTCGCGCGGCCAAACCCGGCACGCTCGCCATAGGGGTGGAACAGGCGGCCTCCATCATCGTCCCCGATGAGGGGTAGGTAGCCAGAGACGCCGAGCAGAGCATCGAGGTACTCGGCCATCGAAACCAGGCGGGCGTCGTACGTAGCGTCGTATGTACCGGCCGGTTTCGCCAGCAGCCGGTACAGCAGAAAAAAATCGAGGGCGTAGACGTGATAGTAGGCGGACTGCTCGAAGTGGCTGCCATCGCCGCGGACTTGCCGCTCCATCTGCCGCTCCACGATGCGGCCGCCGATCTCCGCCCAGCGCGCCGCATGCGGAAATGCGGGGAACAACACGCCGAGCGCGTGTAGCGCCACCGCCTCGCCCAGAAGGTGCGTGTTGGGTGAGAAGTACACCGAGAGGTTCAACTCCAGAAAACGGCCATGACGACCGAGCGCGGTCAGAAAGCGCTGGCGCAGCTCCTCGGGCATTTCGCTGCCGGCCATGTGCCAGAGCCAGGTCCAGGAGAGAGCGCGGAAGGCCACCTCCAGGGCGCTCCCCCAGTTGATTCCGCGTAGGAATGGGTTGGCATCCAGCCAGCTCTCGACCTGGCGGAAGGCTTCGTCCAGGTACTCGCGGCGGCCGGTCAGGAGAAACGCCTGTGCCAGGAGAATGAGGTGCTGGTGGCGGTTCAGCTCCCAGATCACTTTGTGATCGCCGGCTCGCGAGAAGTCCAGATAGGGCGAGCGCCGAAAGTACGGCGTGCCGGTGGACACCTGATGCAGGTAGTCGCGCCGCCAGTCGATCGCGGGTCCGGTCGCGACCGTCACCCCAAGGATGGGGAAACGGTGGCGCAGGATCTGGCCGGCGATGCGCTCGACTTCGGCGGTGTATTCGGCGGCGTATGCCGTTTCGCGGAGGGCGGCGGCGACAACCCTGGCGTCCGGCAGCAACCCAAGCTGTAAACCAGACCGCGCCTGGCGTGCCCCCGCTGCTCCAGGCGGAAACAGGAACATCGCCAGGTTGCCCAGTTCCTGGCGCAGGCGAAAGTAGATTTCTCCCGGACTACGCACGGCGGTGCACGAGACCCGGACCAGAGGCTTCAGACATTGCTTCCTCAATCGTACACCGCACCGCCAGAGCCCCGAGGTGTTTGACCGTTTTGGGGACACGACGAACGGCGAGCTTATCCCGCGGGGCAAACCCTGGGACAGACAGCGAATTTCCGGCAAACTGCGCCGGAAATTCATGTCAGTCCCGGGTT
>Ga0208079_1000620_pt1 | contig 19241 bp, 17 predicted proteins | sample NGESurdeep092012_5_FD_184474 | JGI IMG/M metagenome (GOLD analysis project Ga0208079, IMG submission 184474) | Arctic peat soil microbial communities from Barrow, Alaska - NGEE Surface sample 210-2 deep-092012 (SPAdes) | ecosystem: Environmental > Terrestrial > Soil > Wetlands > Peat ... | reverse complement strand
CTGCCCCAGGCAGTGGGCGTCGGCCTTGGGCGACTCGTGGGAGCCCCACCACTCACCTGCTTCTACCTGGCGAGGTTGGGGAACCTCTTCGCGGCCCTGGCGCTGCTCTTCTTCGCCATCCGCCTGGCGCCGTTCGGCAAGCAGCTCCTTGTGTTGTTGGCGCTGCTGCCGATGACGATGTTCGAGTTGGCCAGCGTTTCCTGTGACGCACTCAGCATCTCAGGCGCCATGTTCTTCACGTCACTCCTCTTGTGGGCGAGCGCGCGCGTGACGCTGCGAAGAACTGATGTCGCACTGGTGTTGTCAGCTGCTGCCGTTCTCCTCAATGTGAAGCCTGGGTACTGGGCGCTTGTCCTGCTGGTGCTGCTCATCAGGCCGGCGCAGTTGGGCGGCCGCACGCGGTACATGGCATTCATTGCTGCCAACGCACTCGTGGTAGTCGGCGTCTTCCTGGTCGTCTCCTTGCTCACATCCACCGATGCTCGAGTGCAGGCCGTCGGTGGCCCTCTCGCGCAGCTCTTGTTCATCTGGCACCAGCCACTGGGCTTCCTGGGGATCGTGTGGTCCAATCTGCAGAGCAATCTGTTCCTGTGGACGCGCCAAAGCATCGGCGTCCTGGGGTGGCTCACGATCGCCCTGCCGCTGCGCTTCTATCTCTTTGTCCTGGGGGCAGGGCTCGTGTTCTTCATTCGTGTGAGAGACGAGGAGGTGGGTCTGCAGCTCTGGCGGCGTGCGCTGCTCGCCGGGGTGGGAGTTGCGGTGTTCCTCACATTGGCCGTCGCTCTGTATGCCTTTCTGGAGCCGACCGGCAGTGGGCGGGTGTTCTTTCAAGGCCGCTACCTGGCTCCGGTGTGGCTGCTGCTGCTGTTGTCCGCATACGGCATCCCGTTCGTACAGAGACACCGAGGGGTACCTCTTCTTGCCGGCGTATTGCTGGTGATGATGGTGCAGAACCTGCACACGCTCATTTCGTACTACCACCCCTGAAAAGGCTGCGCTTGGCGGATACACTGCAGCCGTCGTCCAGGGCTCGTCATCTCGGGAAGCGGGCGCGTCGTGAAAGTCGTCATCCTTGCCGGTGGTCTCGGCACACGTCTGTCGGAAGAGACCGCCTCCAAGCCCAAGCCCATGGTGGAGATCGGCGAGCGGCCGATCCTGTGGCACATCATGAAGACCTACAGCCACTACGGTTTCAGCGACTTCGTGGTCTGCCTCGGGTACAAGGGCTATGTCATCAAGGAGTACTTCTCGAACTACTTCCTGCACATGTCCGACGTGACCTTCGACATGAGCGACAATTCCATGGAGGTCCACCAGAACGCGGCCGAGCCGTGGCGCGTAACGCTCGTGGACACGGGCGCCGAGACGCAGACCGGCGGCCGGATCAGGCGCGTCGGCGAGTACGTGCGCGACGACACGTTCATGCTGACCTACGGCGACGGCGTCGCCGATGTGGACATCGCGAAGCTGCTCGAGTTCCATCGGGCTCACGGCAAGCTGGCGACGATCACGGCCGTGCAACCGCTGGGGCGCTTCGGCGCGCTGCAGATCGACGAGGATCAGGTCGATGGACAGGTTTCCGCGCCTGCCGTGCGGGCCTTTCAGGAGAAGCCCGTGGGCGACGGGGCCTGGGTGAACGGCGGGTTCTTCGTGCTGGAGCCGGCGGTGCTGGACCGTCTCGAGGGCGACGACATGCCCTTCGAGCGCGCGCCGCTCGAGAGCCTGGCCGCTGACGGCGAGCTGCGGGCCTTTCGCCATCGCGGCTTCTGGCAGCCCATGGACGCCCTGCGCGACGTTCGCGCTCTCCAGGCCCTGTGGGACTCCGGCGAAGCGCCGTGGGCCGTTTGGACACACCGTAGCCACTCATAGATAGGGAGGCGCAGTGCCAGATTCTGCACCGAGTTCCAGGCCGTGTCCGGTTTGCGGCTCGTCGTCTTGCGAGCTGCTGTACCGCCAGCGTTTCGAGAGCTTCGTTCGTGGCAGCATCGGGAACGGCTACGACGTTGTCGCCTGCAACGGGTGCGGCATGTGCTTTGCCACGGGGCTACCTGACCAAGAGCGCTTCGCCCAGTACTACGCGGATACGTCGAAATATGACCTCAGCGCAGAAGGAGCGCAGCTCTCGGCTCGGGATCTTCAGCGGTACGCGGACCAGGCCGAGTTCGTCGCCGCTCATGTGGTTGACCGCACCGTGCCGGTATTGGATGTTGGCACCGCCACCGGGGCCTTTCTGCATGCGTTGCGGGAACAAGGCTTCGAGCGACCGTATGGAGTCGACCCTTCGCCGGACGCAGTCCGTGTAGCTCGAGACGAGTTCGGTCTTGAAGTGGCCGTCGGCGGACTGGATGCCGCGGAATCGTGGGGCCACAAGTTCGGGCTCGTGAGTTACGTCGCGGTCCTCGAGCATGTCGTGGAGCCACGGGAGCAAGTACGGGCGGTCAGCCGTCTCTTGCGACGCGACGGTTTCGTCTTTGTCAGCGTCCCTGACGCAGGCTCGTTCAAGGACCACGTTGATGCGCCCTATCAACAGTTCAGCGTGGAGCACATCAACTACTTCACCAGGCGTGGCCTGGCGAACGCAATGGGGGCGGAGGGCTTCTCGCTCGCCGCCGAACGCGTGGTAGTACTGCCCGAAGGCACGGACGGTGCCACGGCGGCGCTCGAAGCGGTCTACCGCTGGGATGGCGTTATGCGCCCGCCGCAGCCTGACCCTGCGGGAGCGGACGATGTCCGCGACTACATTCGCCGATCCGGACGCAAGGAGGCCACGCTGCTCGAACGCATCGCGCGTCTGGCTTCCTCCGGTGAGCGGATCTACGTGTGGGGAACAGGTACGCACACGCTGCATCTGCTGCAGACGTCGCGCCTGGGCGACTGCCGAATCGAGGCCTTTCTCGACTCGAACCCGCACTATGCCGGCGCCACCCTGGCTGGACGCCCCGTGATCGCGCCATCCGAGCTGCAGGCAGCCGGTGCACCCATCCTGGTGTCCTCGGCTGGCAGCCAGTCGGGCATTGCAGCAGCGGCACGCGAGCGTTTTGGGCAAGACGTGCAGCTCATCTTGCTGTATTGAGGCGGCAGATGGGTCTGGTCGAGAGCTACGCCGACCGTGGCGTCTTCGTCACCGGCCACACTGGGTTCAAAGGGGCGTGGCTCGCAGAGTGGCTCGGGTCCCTGGGAGCCGAGGTCACCGGCTACGCACTCGACCCACCTACCCAGCCGAGCCTGTTCGATGCGCTCGACCTTGGCGAACGCCTGCGGCACGTGGTCGCCGATGTCCGCGACCGCGACCGTTTGGTGGCCGAGGTGCAGGCCGCGAGGCCTTCCGTGATCTTCCACCTGGCCGCGCAGCCGCTCGTTCGCCGGGCGTACGCCGAGCCGCACGAGACCTTCGAGACCAACGTCATGGGCACCGTCAACGTGCTCGAGGCGGCTCGCGCTTGCGCTTCGGTGCGGGCGGTCGTCATCGTCACCAGCGACAAGTGCTACCAGAACCTCGAGGCCGCCCGCGCCTTCCGCGAGACAGACGCCATGGGTGGCCGCGACCCGTACAGCGCCAGCAAGGGCTGCGCCGAGCTCGTCACGGCGGCCTACCGCGAGAGCTTCTTCGCCGACGGCGCGGCGGTGGCCTCAGTGCGCGCCGGCAACGTCATCGGCGGCGGCGACTGGGCCCCCGACCGCATCATCCCGGACTGCGTGCGCGCCCTGGCCGCCGGCGAGGAGATCGTGGTGCGCAATCCGGATGCCGTCCGACCCTGGCAACATGTCCTCGAGCCTCTGTCGGGGTACCTCTGGCTTGGGGCCCTCATGCTGCGCGATGGCCGCCGTTACGAAGGGGCGTGGAACTTCGGCCCCACCGACCAGGACGGCGCCCGGCCGGTGAGCTGGGTGGTCGAGCGCTTTCTGGAGGAGTGGGGCTCGGGCTCGTGGACCACGCCGGCCGATGCCGGGCGGCAGCCCCATGAAGCCCACTGGCTGAGCCTCGACAGCGCCAAGGCGCGGGAGCAGCTCGGGTGGGCGCCGGTCTGGGATGCGCGGACGGCGGTGCGCCAGACGGCCTCCTGGTATCGCGAGTCCTACCGGGCGGCTGCGACGGCCCGCGACCTGGTCGGCCGGCAACTGCAGACGTACGAAGGCGATGCCCGCGCCGCAGGGCTTCCCTGGGCCAGCGCGGAAGAGAGAAGGTCGATCAGGTGACGGGCACGGGCCACGAGGCCGCAGACACCCGCGACGAGATTCTCGAGCTGGTGAGCAGGTACTACCGGGAGCGCCATGCGCTGCCGCCGTTCGACCCCGACCGCGACCCGGTGCGCTACGCCGGCCGCGTGTTCGGCGAAGAGGAGCTGCGCTCCCTGGTCGACTCGAGCCTCGACTTCTATCTCACCGCCAGCCGCTTCACCGAGGAGTTCGAGGCGGGCGTCGCCGACTATCTCGGTCTCTCGGACGCCCTGTTCGTCAATTCCGGTTCGTCGGCGAACCTGGTGGCCCTGACGGCGCTCACATCGCCCAGGCTCGGTGAGCGCCGTCTCAAGCCCGGCGACGAGGTCATCACCGTGGCCGCGGGCTTCCCCAGCACCGTCGCGCCGATCGTACAGAACCGCCTGGTACCGGTGTTCGTCGACGTCCGCCTGGGCGACTACAACGTCGATCCGGACCAGCTGCGGGCCGCCGTCTCGCCGCGCACGCGCGCCATCATGCTTGCGCACACGCTCGGCGTGCCTTTCGACCTCGACACGGTCATGGAGCTGGTCGAGGAGCACCACCTGTGGCTTGTCGAGGACAACTGCGACGCCCTGGGCTCGCGCTACCGCGACCGTCTCACCGGGACCTTCGGCCACCTGGCCACGTTGTCGTTCTATCCGGCGCACCACATCACCACCGGCGAGGGTGGCATGGTGGTCACCGACGACGACGAGCTCGCCCGCATCGCCCGCTCGGTGCGCGACTGGGGCCGCGACTGCTACTGCGCAGGCGGCGAGAACAACACCTGCGGCAAGCGCTTCGGTCAGCAGTTCGGCAGCCTGCCGTACGGCTACGACCACAAGTACGTGTACAGCCATCTCGGCTACAACCTGAAGGCCACAGACATGCAGGCGGCGATCGGCTGCGCCCAGCTGGCGCGCCTCGACGACTTCATCGCTGCGCGCAAGCGCAACCATGCCCGGCTGCTCGAGGCGCTGCGCCCCTACGAGGACCGCCTCATCCTGCCGGTGGCGTCGCCGCACACGGATCCGTCCTGGTTCTGCTTCGTGATCACCGTGCGCGAGGACGCCGGCTTCACGCGGAATGAGCTGACCGGCTTCCTCGAGGCCAACCGCATCGAGACGCGCAACCTGTTCAGCGGCAACCTCCTGCGGCATCCGGCCTTCGAGACTATCGAGCGCCGCGTCGTCGGCGACCTCGTGAACACCGACGCCGTCATGAACCGCACCTTCTTCGTGGGCGTGTACCCGGGGATCGACGACGCTCGCATGGACTATATGATCGACGCGTTCGGGCGCTTCATGGCCGGCGAGCGAGTGGCGATCGAGATCGTGGACAAGGGTGCGCCGGCGCCGGCGGAGCGCTGAGGGACGCGTGGCCGTCGTTCGCAAGATCCCCTGCGTGGTACGCGCCGTGACCGATCACGGCGAGCGCGTCTACACCGTCGAGCTCGAGCCTTCCACAGCCGTTCCTCGCTTCAAGCCCGGACAGTTCCTGCACCTGGCCCTCGACGCCTCCGAGCCGGGCGGCTTCTGGCCGGAGTCGCGGGTGTTCTCGATTGCCAGCTCTCCCCGCGATCGGGACCGGCTGGCGATCACCTACGCGGTCAAGGGCGCCTTCACGGCGCGCATGGAACGCGAGCTGGCCGAGGGAGTCGCAGTCTGGGCGAAGCTGCCCTACGGCGACTTCGTGGTCGATTCGGCCAGCGACGCGGTGCTGTTCGCGGGCGGCACCGGCGTCACCGCGTTCACGGCGTTCCTGCAATCGCTCGAGGTCGAGCGGGCACCGCGCGTGCTGCTCTTCTACGGCGCCCGCAAGCCGAACCTCTTCGTCTACGGTCCGCTGGCAGAGGCCTGTGCGCGCGAGGTGCCCTCGCTGAGCTGCAGCCTCGTTTGCGAGGAGGCCGATGGCCGTCTGCAGGTGGACGCCGCATGGCCAGCCATCGCGACGCTGCACGGCCCGGTCTTCTACCTCAGCGGGCCGCCGCGGATGCTCGCCGCGCTCACGGCGCAGCTGCGTGGGCGCGGCGTCCCGCCGGCGGCCATCCGCACCGATGCCTGGGAGTGATCCGATGACGGCGAGCGTACGTGCCGAGGGCGAAGGCATCGTCAACCCACTGGCCCCCGATCTGGATCACATCCTTGCTCACACACGAGACTTGTGGGATGAGTTGCGCGGTTGCCGGCTGTTCATCACGGGTGGCACTGGCTTCGTCGGGCGCTGGTTGCTCGAGAGTCTCCTGTGGGCCAACGACCGGCTACAGCTCGGTGTACGGGCCGTCGTCCTGACTCGCGATCCGAAGCGTTTCGAGGCCTCAGCGCCGGTCCTGATTGCGCATCCAGCCATCGAGTTATTGGCCGGCGACATGTGCTCATTCACGTTGCCGGATGGCCGCGTCGACTACGTGGTCCATGCTGCAACCGAGACTGTGGGAATGCCGGGAACATACGATCCGGTGCACAAGTTCAATGCCGACATCCAAGGCACGCGCCGCGTCGTTGCCCTTGCGCAAGAGCGAGGCGCCCGCCGTCTCATCTTCACGAGTTCCGGCGCCGTCTACGGCCCCCAGCCGGCCGAGATGACACATGTTCATGAGGAGTATCCGGGCGCCCCCGACTCGACCGACCCATGGACTGCCTACGGTCAAGCCAAGCGGGTTTCCGAGTTTCTCTGCACCGCTGCGGCTGCGGCGGGCGGTTTCGAGGTCGTCATCGCACGTTGCTTCGCCTTCGCGGGCCCGCACCTGCCTCTAGACTCGAACTATGCGATCGGCAACTTCCTCCGGGACGCGCTTGCCGGCGGGCCCGTCGTCGTGGCCGGCGACGGCACCCCTTTGCGCTCGTATCTGTACTCGGCGGACTTGGCCATATGGTTGTGGGCCCTTCTACTGAGAGGGCAGCCCTCTCGCATCTACAATGTGGGATCGGACGTGGGTGTTTCCATCGAAGAGCTGGCCCGCACGGTCGCCAGGATTGTGTCCCCGGGTGCCGAGGTCAAGGTGCTGGGCCGGGCCCCAGTGGGGGAGCCGGCGCGACGGTACGTCCCGTCTATCGACAGGGCGCGTACAGAGCTGGGGTTGAAACCGCTGGTGTCTCTCACCGAAGCGATCGAGCGGACTGCCGCATGGCACCGGGCGCGCCCCACCAACGAGAGCATGTAGCGTGATCAAGCTGTCTGACTATGTCGCTGGCTTCCTGGTCGACAGGGGCGTGCGAGATGTGTTCCTGGTCGCTGGCGGCGGAGTGATGCATCTCCTCGACTCGATCGGGCGCGAGGAACGTATCCGCTATGTCTGCACCCGCCACGAGCAGGCATGCGCAGTCGCGGCGGAGGGCTACGCGCGTGCCACCAACCGACCCGGGGTTTGCCTTGTCACCACCGGGCCGGGAGGCGTGAACGCAGTGTCCGGGATCGTCGGCGCATGGGTGGACTCCATCCCCCTGGTTGTCCTCTCGGGCCAGGTGCGCCGCGACCTCATCGCTGACTATCGGAAGCTGCGGCAGATGGGTCCCCAGGAGGGCAACGTCCTGGGCATGGCGGCCCCTGTCACGAAGTATGCGGTGAGCGTGACCGACCCACGCATGATCCGCTGCGAGTTGGAGCGCGCCTTCCACGTCGCGGCAAGCGGCAGGCCCGGGCCCACGTGGGTCGAGATACCGATCGACGTTCAGGGGACGATGATCGACGAGGACGACCTGCCAGCGTTCAAGCCCGCGCCGGAAGACGGCCCTGCGCGGAGCGAAGCAGTGCGGCGCGGTGTCCAGGCGACCATCGAGGCGCTGGTGAGGTCGGAGCGGCCGCTGTTCGTGTGTGGCAACGGGATCCATCTCGCCGGGGCCGAGGCAGCGCTTGCCCGGCTTCTCGCCATCGCGCAGGTGCCCGTCGTGCTTCCGGACTCCGCCAAGGATCTGGTGGCCGAGGACGAGCCCCTCTACATGGGGATCTTCGGAACCGCTGGGCAGCGGCGGGCGAACTTCGCCGTGCAGAACAGCGATTGCCTGATCGCGCTCTCCGCGGGGCTGTGCGTCAAGAAGACCGGCTTCAACTACAGGGGCTTCGCCCCCGGCGCGATCAAGGTCATCGTCGACATCGACGAGCATCAACTGGCCGACCAAGTCATCGCCCCAGATGTCGCCGTGCAGGCCGACATCGCCGAGTTCCTTCCCGCCCTCGTGCAGGAGCTGGAACGGGCACCGTTGGCCCCGCGCACACGCTGGCTCGAAGCGTGCGCGTCATGGCGCCGGCGCTATCCGCTCATGGTCCCGGAGTACTACCAGGACCCGGAGTACGTCAGCGGCTACGCCTTCATGGATGTCCTCTCCGACCAGCTGGGGAGCAGCGACATCCTCGTGGCCGGGAATGGGCTCGACACCGTCAGCTACATCCAGGTCTTCCGGGTCAAGAAGGCTCAGCGCACGATGACGAGCGCCAACTGGGGGGCGATGGGCTGGGACCTGCCCCTGGCGATTGGCGCCTGCGTGGGCAGCGGGCGCAGGACGATCTGCGTTACCGGCGATGGCAGCATCCAGTTGAACGTGCAGGAACTGGCGACGATCCGCTACTACGACCTACCGATCAAGGTCTTCATCTACAACAACCAAGGCTTCGCAAGCATCCGGGCGACGCAGCGCAGCCTGCTCGACGGCCGTCTCGTCGCGTCGGATCCCGCGTCCGGCGTGGACAACCCCGATTTCCGCCGACTGGCCGAAGCTTTCGGCCTCCCCTACGAGCGCATCGCCGACAGCAGCGACGTGGAGGCCGGGATCGCGCGCGTGCTCACACTGGACGGCCCGGCGCTCTGCGAGGTCGTCGTGTCTCCGGACCAGGAGATCCAGCCCAAGGCGTCCGCGTTCAGGCGTGAGGACGGCACGCTCGAGTCACGTCCGCTCGAGGATATGGCGCCCTTCCTGCCGCGCGATGAGTTGTGGCAGAACATGCACCTCTTCGACACAGATGCCACGGAGGTGACGTGAGGGTCCTCGTCGTCGGGCTGGGGAGCATCGGACGCCGCCACCTCTCGAACCTGCGGCGTCTCATGCCCGAGGCCCATATCACGGTCTGGCGTCATGCACGTAGCGCCGGTGCCGAGCAGGCTTCGGCAGAGGCCGACCGGATCGTCTATGGCCTGGACGAGGCACTGTCCCCGCGTCCGGACATGGCGATCCTCGCGTCGCCGGCTTCATGTCACGTGCGGACCGCCGCGGCGCTGGCATCCGCAGGCGTGCACATGCTCATCGAGAAACCCCTGTCCGACTCGCTGGATGGCGTCGATGCTCTGCTCGACGACTGCAGGCGGCAGAGGATCGTTCTCATGGTCGGCTACCATCTGCGCTTCAGCCCTTCCCTCACCTGCCTTCATCACGCGATCGCGGACGGAGTCGTCGGGAGGGTCCTCAGCGTGCGTTCCGAGGTTGGCCAGTACCTTCCGGATTGGCGCCCGGGCACGGACTATCGTCAGGGCGTGAGCGCCCGGCGGGACCTGGGCGGCGGGGTCGTCCTCGAACTCAGCCACGAACTCGACTACGTACGGTGGTTGGGCGGCGAGATCCGATCCGTGAGCGCCGAGACCGGGCAGCTCGGCGGGTTGGACATCGATGTCGAGGACGTGGCGGAGATCCTTCTTCGCTTCACCCACGGAGCGATCGGGAGCGTGCACGTGGACATGCTTCAACGGAGCGCAACGCGCACGTGCAAGGTCATCGGCGCCGAGGGGACTCTCGAATGGGACGGTCTCGACGGCCGCGTGCGGCTCTTCTCGGCCCACGACGGCCGCTGGACGGAGCTCTGCGGGCCATCGGACGCTGGCGTCAACGAATCGGACGCTGGCGTCAACGACATGTACGTGGCGGAGCTGGCGCACTTCATTCGATGCGCCGTCGAAGGCGGAGACGTGCCGGTTGACGGCGTGGCCGGCAGGCGTGTCCTCGAGATCGCCCTGGCGGCCAAACGGTCGGCCGAGTGCGGGCAGGTGATCTGGGTGGGAGGCGAGGAGGGCAAGTGAGCACACGCCGCCTGTCGGAACTGACGGATCTGGAGGGGCGGGTCGCCCTCGTGACCGGCGCGGCTGGCCATGTCGGCCGCGTCCTCGTCGAGGCGCTCGCGGAGCTCGGCGCCTCTGTCGCTGCCCTCGACCTGGATCCACGGGCATGCGAAGCGCTCTCCGAGGCCGTGGCGCGCGACTACGGAGTGGAGGTCCTTCCGCTCGCTGTGGACCTGGCGGACGAGGCACGGGTGCGCGCCGCGCCCGCCAAGGTGATCGAACGTTTCGGGCGGCTGGACATCCTTGTCAATTGCGCCGCCATGGTCAACACGGCCGATCTGACCGGTTGGATCGCCCCGTTCGCCAAGCAGGGGGTCGAGGCCTGGCGCCTCGCTGTCGAAACGAACCTCACCGCCCCCTTCCTGCTCAGTCAGGCCTGTGTGGGGGCGTTGCGGGAGTCGGGCCACGGATCGATCGTCAACGTGGGTTCCCTCTACGGCCTCGTTGGACCTGACATGCGCCTGTACGAGGGTACCGAGATGGGCAACGCCGCCGCGTACGCGGCAAGCAAAGGCGGACTGCTTCAGTTCACCCGATGGCTGGCGACAGTGCTCGCTCCGGAAATCCGCGTCAACGCGATCTCGCCGGGTGGCATCTGGCGGGATCAGCCGGCGGTCTTCTGCCGGCGCTACGCGTTGCGTACACCGCTGCGACGGATGGGCACTGAGGAGGACATGAAAGGCGCGCTGGCGTACCTGACTAGCGACTTGTCCGCCTACGTGACCGGCCAGAACATTGTGGTGGACGGGGGATTCACGGCGTGGTGAGGTGCGACTTCATCTTGAGTGGCCGGCAGGCGGACCGGTCATGAACGTAGGGTCGGACGGCCGATGAACCAGCACACGATCAGAGCACTGCACGTCTCCAGGCAGACGCCGATTCGCGAAGTCATCAACGTGATCGATCGCAGCGGCCGGGTCAGCGTCGCCCTTCTGGTGGACGACCAGGATCATCTGGTGGCGACCATAACTGACGGAGACGTCCGGCGTGCCATTCTGACTGGGCTCGAGATCGATGCTGCCGTCGAGACGATGCTGCCGCTGAAGACGACCCTGCCCAACCCGGAGCCGGTCACCGCACCCGTTGGCATCGACCTAGCCTCAGCGCTCGCCCTCATGCAGGCACGCCGGGTGAGACAGCTACCGCTGGTCGACCCCGATTTTCGCGTCGTCGACGTGATCCTCCTTGCCGACCTCCTTGCGCAACCTCCTGAGTCCCTGCGTGCCGTCATCATGGCTGGCGGTTTCGGGACGCGGCTGCGGCCCCTGACCGAGAACCTGCCGAAGCCGATGCTGCCCGTCGGCGGCCGTCCGCTCATTGAACGCATCGTTGGGCAGCTCAAGGAGTTGGGCATCGATCACATCGTGGTCACGACACACTTCAAGCCGGAGAAGATCGTCGAACACTTCGGCGACGGCAGTAACTTCGATGTCACGATGACCTACGTCCAGGAGGATGAGCCGCTCGGCACGGGCGGAGCTCTCGGGCTCATCCCGAACGTGGGCGAGCCGCTGCTGGTCATCAACGGGGACATCCTCACGGACGTCGACTTTCGCGCCCTCCGGGACTATCACCGCGAGTACGGCGCGGACCTCACCGTCGGCGTGCGCAGGTACACCATCAACGTGCCGTACGGCGTTGTAGAGAACAAGGGCGCACGCGTGATGCGCATTGACGAGAAGCCCGAGATGACCTTCTTCGTCAATGCGGGCATCTATCTTCTGGAACCAGGCGTCTTCGACTACGTGGGCCGGGGCGTGCGCCTCAATATGACAGACCTCATACAGACGGTCATCGAAGCCGGCCTCGTGGTCGTGAGCTTTCCGGTGCACGAGTACTGGATGGACGTCGGTCGCGCGGATGACTATTTGCAGGCACAGGCGGACGGAGACAACGGCAAGTGGGGATAGGCTCACTCAAAGGCAGCAGACCGGGAGGGAGCGTGGCGACCATGAGGATCGGCTCGAGGTTGGTAGGCGCGAAGGAGCCGCCGCTCGTCATCGCGGAAGTTGGCATCAACCATGAGGGCGACATTCGCAAGGCTCTTCGCATGGTCGAGGATGCCGCGGCCGCCGGCTGCGAGTGCGTCAAATTCCAGTCACACGTCGTCGACGACGAGATGATCCCCAACGACGTCGTCCCGGCCAACGCCGACGAGAGCATCTGGGACATCATGGTCCGCTGCTCGCTGAACGAAGAGGAGGAGAGGGAGCTCAAGGCCGCCGTCGAGTCCAGGGGCATGATCTACCTCTGCACGCCCTTCTCGCGGGCTGCGGCGCTGCGACTCGAGCGCCTGGGCGTGGAGGCGTACAAGATCGGGTCCGGCGAGTGCAACAACTACCCGCTCGTCAGCCTGGTCGCATCATTCGGCAAGCCCGTGATCCTGAGCACTGGCATGAATGACCTGGCTTCCATCGAACCGGCCGTCGGGATCCTCCGCGAAGCGGGCGTGCCGTTCGCGCTGCTGCAGTGCACGTCTATGTATCCGACGCCGTACGAGAAGGTCCGTCTGGGCGCGATACCGGCGCTCCGCGAACGGTTCCCGGATGCCGTGGTGGGTCTCAGCGATCATTCCGTGGGCAACTACTCGTGCTTCGGCGCGACAGCCCTGGGTGCGTGCATCCTCGAGAAGCACTTCACGTCGGACAAATCCTGGCCCGGGCCGGACATCCCCATCTCCATCGGCCCCGTGGAGCTGCGAGACTTGATCGAGGGCTCGCGCGCCATCTATGCAGCCATGGGCGGCTCGAAAGACATACTTCCCGAAGAGCAGCCGACCATCGATTTCGCCTATGCGAGTGTCGTGAGCATCCGACATATCTCTGCCGGCGAGACCTTGAGTGGCGAGAACATCTGGGTCAAGCGACCAGGAACCGGCGAGATCCCGGCGGCGGAGTACGAGTCGCTCATCGGAAAGGCCGCCCGCCGCGAGATCGCGCGGGACACGCAGATCCATCGGGCGGACATTGGCTGACGGGGCGCCACGCGGCAGGCAGGACCTCTCGCACGTCACGGCGGTGGTGACGGGCGCCGCGGGATTCCTTGGCGCGGCGCTGGCCGAGCGATTGGCGGCATCCGGTGCGCGCGTGATCGGCATCGACGTCGCCGGACGCGTCGGATCGGGCGCAGGGGAGAGCATCCGCCTCGACGTACTCGATGCCGATGCTCTGTGCGCGGCATTCGTGGATCTTGTGGGTGATGATGCCCCGTCCGCCGTGGTCGTCCACTTGATGGGTCGCGGGCACGTTGGCGTGTGCCGCGACGACCCACTTGGGGCGGTCGCACTCAACGTGATCGGTACAACCAATGTGCTCGAGGCGTGCCGGAAGGCCGGCGTGCGCCGCGTGGTCTTCCCGTCGTCGGCGCTCGTCTACAGGCTGCCCGCGAGGTCGCCGATCGGCGAGGATGCGCCGGTGGCGCCGCGCTCCATCTACGCCGCCACGAAACTGGCCTGCGAAGCGCTGCTCCAGGCCTACGCCGTCGAGTACGGCCTCTCCTGCACCGTGGCGCGGTTGGGCAACGTGTATGGTCGGGGCGCCGCGGCCGACTCGATCGCGTCCATCGTCATGCGTCAGGCCATCGCCGGCGGTCCTGTCGTTGTCGAGACTCTCGCGCCCGTTCGTGACTTCATCTACCGTGACGATGTCGTCTCCGGGCTCATGGCGCTCGCGACGTCGACCGAAACCTCGGGCTTCCGGCTCGTGAACCTCTCGAGCGGCGTCCCCACGAGCATCCGCGAGCTGGCGGAGACCGCCTGTGCGGTCGCAGGTGTGCGGGCGAAGCCGATCGAGCGCTCGTCCAGCCCGGGCGCCGCCCGGGACAGCGTGGTGTTGTCCATCGAGCGAATGACCACGTGCACGGGGTGGACGCCGACGTTCTCGCTTAGGGCCGGATTGCGGGCGACCCTGGCTGACGGCGGAGGATAGGCCGTGACCGCTCGTCGGCGAATCGCGGTCTTCACCGGCAACCGTGCCGAGTATGGCCTGCAATACCCAATACTCAAAGCGATTGACGCCGACCGGAGGCTCGACTACTACCTGCTCGCGGGTGGCGCGCACCTCGAGAGCGATTTCGGCAAGACCTTGGCCGAGATTGAGTCGGACGGATTCACCGTGTACCGCGAAGTGGAAATGCTCATACAGCGCGATTCACTCTTCGCGACGACGCAAGCCATCGGTACGGGGATATTGAGCCTGTCGAAGATCCTCGATGATCTGCGACCGGACTTCCTTGTCGTCTACGCTGATCGCTACGAAGCATTCGCCGCCATGATCACCGGCACGCAGATGAGCATTCCGACAGCGCACGTCGAGGGCGGCGACTATACGGAGGGCGGAGCGCTCGACGACTCAGTGCGTCACGCTATGACGAAGCTCGCCCACCTGCACTTTGCGACCAACGAGCAGGCGGCCGACCGTATCAGACGTATGGGCGAGGAGCCGTGGCGCGTGTTCACCGTGGGACAGCCGGCCTTGGACATGATCGCCTCCGGGCTGTTCGCGCCGCCGGACGAAGTCAGTGCGAGCCTGGGAGTGAATGCGAGCCGGCCCATCGTCTTGTTCTGCCAGCACTCTGTGACCACCGAGTCCGAGGCGGCGCGCGAGCAGATCCGGCCGTCACTTGAGGCGCTTCGAAGCCTCGCTGGCGACGGCTACCAGATCGTGGTCACGTACCCCAACAACGATGCAGGCGGCCGGCGCATCATCGCGGAGCTTGACTCGCTCCGCGGCGTGGAGGGAGTTCAGATCCACCAGAGTCTTGGCCGATATCGTTTTCACGGCTTGCTCAATGTGATCGGCAGGCACGCGCGTGGTGCATTCGTCGGCAACTCCTCGGCAGGCATCAAGGAAACCCCTGTCTTCGGTTGCCCGGTGGTGAACATCGGCTCGCGTCAGCAGGGTCGCCTCCGGGGTTCGAACGTCATCGATGTGCCGTACAACGCCCAAGCCATTAGTCAAGCGATCGTTCGCTGCGCGGAGGACGAGGCGTTTCGCGAACACTGCCGCACGGCAGAGAATCCCTACGGCGCGGGAGATGCCGGTCCGCGTATCGCCGAGGTGCTGGCGACGATCCCGATCGACTCGCGTCTTCTGCAGAAGAAGATGACCTACTGAGGATGTGCTGACCATGGAGTGGAACGGTAGACGCGTGCTGGTCACCGGCGCCGGGGGGTTCGTCGGCAGTCACCTCACGGAGCGGCTGGTCCGGGCGGGGGGGCGCGTTCGCGCCATGGTCCACTACAACGCCCTGGGCACGTGGGGGTGGCTCGATCAGTCCCCGGTTCGCGGCGACATCGACGTCATGGCGTCGGATCTCGCCGATCGCGACTCGGTGGTGCGGGCGATGACGGGTTCAGAGATCGTGTTCCACCTGGGCGCGCTCATCGCCATCCCCTACTCGTACGAAGCCCCGGCATCCTATGTGCACACGAACGTCATCGGCACGTTGAACGTCCTCCAGGCCGCGCGCGAACTCGGCGTGGAACGCGTCGTTCACACGTCGACGAGTGAGGTCTACGGGACGGCCCAGTACGTGCCGATCGACGAGAAGCACCCCCTGCAGGGCCAGTCTCCCTACTCTGCGAGCAAGATCGGCGCAGACAAGATGGCCCAGGCGTTCCATCGCTCCTTCGGTGTGCCGGTGGTCACCCTGCGCCCGTTCAACACGTTCGGCCCGCGCCAATCGGCGCGCGCCGTCATTCCCACGATCATCACGCAATGCCTTGCCGGTGACACCGTCCACCTCGGCAGCCTTGAACCGACACGCGACTTTAGCTACGTGACCGACTCGGTCGAGGGCTATCTTCTCGCCGCAGGCACGGACAAAGTTGTGGGCATGACCATCAACCTCGGCTCGGGCCGCGAGATCAGCATCGGGGACCTGGCGCGGACGATCATGGAAATGACGGGCAGCGCGGCTACCATCGAATCGGACGAGCGACGGCTACGTCCTGAGGCCAGCGAGGTCGACCGGCTCCTCGCCGACAATTCCCTCGCTCGGTCGCTACTGGGGTGGCGGCCACAAGTCACGCTCGAAGACGGACTGGCGCGCACGATCGATTGGATCTGCCAGAACCCCGAGCGCTTCCGACCCGGCACCTACGTGGTCTGAGCTGCAGGGGGAATCACGATGACTGATGCGCAGATCAATCCACACGTCGATGACAGCAGTCCTACGATCGAGCTGAGCCGGGTTCTCGCCTCCGACCGACAAGAGCTTGTCGACACGGAAAGTCATTCCTTCGACCGGCTGGCCGGCCGCGCCACGGGACCGATCGTGCTCTTCGGAGCCGGAGGCCTGGGTCGCAAGACGCTCGCTGAGCTTGGTGGCACCGGGCTTGAGCCTGTGTGCTTTGCCGACAACAACTCGGCGCTCCATGGCGCTGTCGTGGACGGACTGCTGGTGCTGTCAGCGAAGGACGCGGTGACGAGGCATGGAGACACAGCCGTCTTCGTAGTCACCGTCTTCCTCGGCTACGAGAATGTCGTCGAGCAGCTCGAGAAGCTGGGTGCCGGCATCGTAATCCCCTTCTTCGTCCTCTTCTGGAAGCATCCCGCGCGCTACTTGCCGCACTACGCCTACGACCTCCCCCACAAGGTGATCGATGCAGCGACGGAGGTGCGTGAGGCCGGACAGCTCCTCGGCGATGCGGAGTCGCGTGGCGAGTACGTCGCACAGGTGCGCTGGCGACTTGATCCTCTGGGGGCTGCGGTGCCACCGCACACCGACCATGACATGTATTTTCCGCGCGACCTTGTGGCCCTTCGCGACGACGAAGTGTTCGTCGACTGCGGGGGGTATGACGGCGACACCCTGCTTTCGTTCATAAACAGGGTAGACGGCCGCTTCCGGCATGCGTACGTCTTCGAGCCCGACCCGCGCAACCTCATCAAGCTAGGAAAGACCCTTGCCTCTCTGCCCAGCGCGGTCCGTGCCCGGGTCCACGTGGAGGAACTGGCTCTGGGGAGCCGCAGCGGCTCCGTGGGACTGCGCCTGAGCGATGCCGCGTCGACCGTCGTGGGATCAGGGGACGTCGTCGTGCGCTGCGAGCCCCTCGATCTGGTGCTCGGGGGCCCGGCTCCGACCTACCTGAAGATGGACATCGAGGGGGCGGAGGTCGAGGCGCTCACGGGTGCGCGCGCACTGATCTCGGCGCACCGGCCCGTCCTCGCGATCTCGGCATACCATCTGCAGGATCACCTTTGGACGATCCCGCTGTTGGTGGATTCGTTGGTCGAGCGCTACCGATACTACTATCGACGCTACACACATTGGCCGAACGACGACTTGGTGCTTTACGCCATCCCTGAGGAGAGGTCGACGGGGGCACACCCCTAAATCGGCAGCCGCGGGTTCAGCGCCGTGCCCGGTGCGCCGGAGTTGATCCTCAGCCACCGAAGCCGGCGTTTCAATCAACCGGCTCCACCCTGTCGCCTACTGTCGCGCGGTTCTCTGCCAGTTCTCGGTCGAAGTTGATGCGCTCCTTCTCAACCACCAGCGGTCGCTTGTGGACCTGGGTGTGGATCGAGCCGATGTACTCCCCGAGTATCCCGATGAAGAAGAGTTGCACAGCTCCGAAGAAGTAGATGCCGATCAGGAGTGGCGCTGTGCCCAGCTGCAGTTCATTCCAGAACATGAGCTTGGCGATGAGATACCCGAGAGCCACCAGCAGACTGAGCATGGAAATGGTGAATCCCGCCATGGTGGCGATGCGCAGCGGTACCTTCGAGTGGTTGGTGATGCCCAGCATGGCTATGTCGTACAGCGAGTAGAAGTTGTTCTTGGTGACTCCACGCTTGCGCGCTGGCTGCGTGTACTCAATTTCAGCGCGCTCGTAGCCGAAATCACAGATAAGCCCCCGGAAGTAGGGGTACTGCTCGTCCGTCTCCCGGAGACGTTCGAGAACATCACGGTCGTAAAGTCCGAAGCCAGTGAAGTTGGGGATCAGCTCGAACTCCGAGAGCCGGCCGATCAGCCCGTAGTACATGCGGCGGATAAAGAACATGTGCCGCGACTCCTCGCTGGCGATCTTTATCCCGACAACGATCTTGTAGCCCTGTTCCCACTTACGGACGAACTGAGGAATGAGTTCGGGCGGGTCCTGCAAGTCAGCAACGCATGTCTGGACAGCGTCGCCGTGGGCTGTCAGCAAGGCGTGCACAGGAGAGCGCACGTGACCGAAATTGCGCGTGTTCACGATGACCTTGACGCGTTTGTCCGCTGCCGCCAGTTCGCGCAGTATCTCGACGGTCTTGTCCTTTGAGGCGTTGTCGATGAACAGGTGCTCGTAGTCGTAGGCGGGCAAGGTCTGCATCGCCGCCTTGACCTGCTGGTAGACCTCGCGGACGTTGCCTTCCTCGTTGAAGCATGGCGTGAGGATGGTCAGCAGAGGCACTGCGGCTCCTTTCGGCGCTCGAGCACGGGTCAATCGTCCGATTCGGCAGCGGGGTCGCGGAAGGACAGGTCACCGGTGCGTCCGCCATGTCCGCCGCGGAAGCTGAAGTACTTGTGGCTCAGGTAACTGCAGACGACCACCACACCCGTCAAGAGCGCCTGGACCACGTAGATGTTGAACGGCGTCACCCTGAGGGCGACGGGCAGTAGCGCGAGGTTCACAACGAGCGTCACAACGTATACGAGTGAGAAGCGCGGAAGCTCCTTGAGCACCGGACCCCGGCTGCGGAACACGATGTAGCGGTATCCAAGATAGGCGTTCAGCACGGCGATCGGCCATGCCAACAGCAGCACGACGAGGTAGGGGAGGTAGTCGCCAAGCAGATACTGCATGAGCGCCCAGACGCCGTACCCGAAGACCGTATTCCAGCCACCAACCACGAGGTAGAGCACCTGCTCCCGGCGGCGAAAGTAGAACCTGACCGGTGGTCCAAGGGCGGGATGATCTCGCAGCCCATCGAGGTGCTTCTCGAATCTGGTCGATGTCCTGGACGTCGTCGGCTGCATGTGCGCAATGCTACCCCTCAGCGTTGTCGCCGATCAC
>Ga0208079_1000619_pt1 | contig 19249 bp, 15 predicted proteins | sample NGESurdeep092012_5_FD_184474 | JGI IMG/M metagenome (GOLD analysis project Ga0208079, IMG submission 184474) | Arctic peat soil microbial communities from Barrow, Alaska - NGEE Surface sample 210-2 deep-092012 (SPAdes) | ecosystem: Environmental > Terrestrial > Soil > Wetlands > Peat ... | reverse complement strand
TCGAAGGCAATGCAGGAAAAGGTTTTCAAAATGGGGAATATTGAAATATTGTGGGAACATCAGACCATAGATCTTTTTGGTGAAAATGGAGTGGAAGGAGCGACCCTTGTAAAGAAAATGGGTACTGCTGAAGAAGGAATAGTGAAAATTAAGATAGATGGATTTTTCCTGGCAATTGGTCATACTCCGAATTCCGATATTTTTAAAAAATATGTAAAAACCGACCAGATAGGATATATAGAAACTGTTCCGGGTACATCAAGGACAAATGTTCCCGGGGTGTTTGCAGCAGGTGACGTTCAGGATCCACGGTACAGGCAGGCCGTCACAGCTGCCGGTTCGGGTTGTATGGCGGCTATCGATGCAGAACGATATTTGTCTGAATTAAAATAAATCCATAATGAAGACTTTTAAGAAAACTTTTAAAATAAATGCTGAGCCTTCAGATGTTTATTCAGCCCTTACTAATCCATATACCATTGAATTATGGTCAGGTTATCCTGCGCAGATGAGCACCGAACCGGGAAGTGAATTTTCCCTCTGGGAAGGGGATATTACCGGGAAAAATCTCGAATTCGTTGAGAATAAAAAAGTAGTTCAGGAGTGGTTTTTCGGTAATCAGTCAGAAAAATCAATAGTCGCTATTACTATTTCCCCCGACAGGGAAAACTCACTTGTAACAGTGGAACATTCAAATATTCCGGATGAAGATTTTAAAGATATTTCAGAAGGATGGAGGGAATACTATTTTGATGCGATCTCAAATTTTTTCAACCCTAATTTTTGAGAAAATCAGTAGTAACTGAATGCGCGGAATTCTGATCAAATATCTTAAAAATATCTTCAGAACACGCAAGAATCAGGTTACCGATACCCTTAAATGATAATGTATTTGCATGAGTCTGGATCTTTCTGTTCCACTCAGGGACCCACGACAAAATGTGGTAATTAATAAATCGCCTGATTTCCAGTCTCATTTCACCTCTGCAAGCTTCATCATCCATACTCAGATATTTGTCAATCAATAAAGTAAGGAATAATAGTTCAATACCCAGATGATCATCATCGATTTTCCCTTTGAATTTCGATTCCCACCCATATGATTTATAAAACTCGGTTACATTTGAAGAGTTGAACCCTGAGATGTAAGATATCTCTTTAATATATTTAGACTCGTAAGCCGGTGCAAGAACCGGAAGAGGTCTGGCAAAAAGCCTCAGGTAATCGTCATGTAAAAATTTCCCAAATTGAGTTTTTTCAGCAAAGGAATCTCTGAGCTGGGATGCTGCTTTTACAAAAGTAGGATTTGAACTTGAAACAGGAAGATTTTTCAGAATACCTCTTTCCCAGAAATCTTCGATACATTCCTCCGAAGGCTCATGCATAATCATACTTCCTGCAAAATAGAAAAGCATGTTGTATCCCTTTAACATATTATGATTATGGCTTTTATTATCCATTGTTTTTTATTACTAAAAAATCATCTGCTTGAAAAACTGTTATATGACTGCTGATTTGAATAATATAACCTTTAACATGTAATTTTGTTCGAAAAAAAAAGAAATATCTGCCTCACCCACTCACACTTGGGGGAGAGCCTGCCCCGCAAAGCGGGAGGGAGAGGTAAAAAAGAAAAAAGCTGATTCCAAAGGAACCAGCTTTATGCAAATAACAATAATTTTTATTTATAAATTGAAATCAGCAAGAGTATCGGGGTATTCATTATTATCGACCTTTGCTTTAATATCCTTGAAAGCTTTGATTGTATATTCAACATCTTCAAGAGTATGGGCAGCGGTAGGTATAAGCCGCAGCATGACCACATCCCTCGGAACCACGGGGTAAACTACCACAGAGCAGAATATTCCATAGTTTTCTCTCAGGTCATATATCATATGGGTAGCCTGTGGAACACCACTTTTCATAAATACCGGCGTTACCGGCGATTCTGTTTTCCCGAGATTCAGTCCGGCTTCCCTTAAACCTTTCTGTAATGCCCTGACAATCGTCCAGAGTTTCTCTCTTAATTCAGGATGAGCCTGAATAAATTCCAGCCTTTTTATTGCTCCCAATGTCATTGCCATTGGAAGTGATTTTGCATATATCTGTGAGCGCAGATTGTAACGGAGATAGTTAACAACATCCTTTGTACTTGCAACGAATCCTCCGATTCCTGCCATCGATTTTGCGAATGTTGCAAAGTAGATGTCAACCTGGTCCTGTACACCAAAATGCTCGCCTGTACCACTGCCGGTGGCACCCATAGTTCCAAAACCATGAGCATCATCAACAAGAAACCGGAACTGATATTTCTTCTTCAGTGCGGCAATTTTGTCGAGTTTTCCAAGATCGCCTGCCATACCAAATACTCCTTCTGTAATTACAAGGATTCCACCACCTGTTTCCTCTGTGATCTTCTGAGCTCTTTGAAGCTGTTTTTCGCAACTCTCCATATCGTTATGCGGAAAAACAAATCTCTTTCCCATATGGAGCCGGAGGCCATCCATTATACATGCGTGTGATTCGGAATCATAAACAATAACGTCATGCCTGTCAACGAGTGCATCTATAATTGATATCATTCCCTGATATCCAAAATTAAGAAGATAGGCATCCTCCTTGTGAACAAACCGGGCAGCCATTTCTTCAAATTTTTCATGAGTTGAACTGTGTCCCGACATCATCCTTGCGCCCATTGGAGCTGCCAGTCCAAATTTTGCAGCTGATTCAGCATCAACCTTTCGAATTTCGGGTTGATTTGCGAGTCCCAGATAATTATTTAGACTCCATGTCAAAACCTCTTTACCTCTGAATTTCATACGGGGAACAATTTCTCCCTCCAGTTTTGGAAATGCAAAATACCCATGCCCGAAATCCTGGTATTGCCCTATTGCACCCCTGTTTTTCTTAATCTTTTCAAATATATCCATGATAATAGCCTTTCTAAAAATTTTCACAAAATTACAGATAAAGAGTTTTATCATTATACCTATTTATACCTAATTTCCTGGCAGTACACTATAAAGTATAATAAAAGCATAATTATTACGTTTTTATGCCTGAAATGAAATTTTTTCCGTAATTTTGCGCAACAATTTTTTTTATGAGATTCAGATTACATACTGTCCTGATTATTCTTGTTTTGCTAAGCTCCTGTGGTGAGTATGAAAAACTATTGAAAAGTACTGATTTTGATCTAAAAAAGACTAAAGCTAAAGAGTATTATGATAAAGGGGAGTATGTTAAGACTACTGAAATCCTGACTCAGATTTTACCTCGGTTCAGAGCTACAGATGAGGCTGAAGAACTGAACTGGATGAATGCCCAGAGCTATTATGGAATGAAAGATTACTTTATGGCAGGGAGCACATTCAAAACATTTATAGAACAATTCCCGTTTGGCAAACATGCAGAAGAGGCAAATTATATGGCGGCAGTTTGCGATTATAATATCTCTGCTCGTCCGGAACTTGATCAGGAAAATACAAGAAATGCAATTGAAGGGTTTAATATTTTTCTTAACAGATTCCCAACCAGTTCAAAAGTTGAAGATTGTAAAAAACGGATAACTGACCTTCAGGATAAACTGGTAGAAAAATCGTATCTGAGTGCAAAACTCTATTACGATATGGACCAATATAAAGCTGCAGTTGTAGCTCTGACCAATAGTCTTAAAGAAATCGCAAATACAAAGTACAGGGAAAAGATGATGTATCTTAAATTAAATTCTCTTTTCCAATATGCAGAACTCAGTTATAAGATTAAGCAAAAGGAGCGATACCAGGCAACACTTGATGACTATTATTCTTTCATGGAAGAATTTCCAAAAAGCACATATTCAAAAGACGTGAACAATATATTCCAGAAAACAAATAAATTTTTAAAAGCAGGAATTCCTGATAGTGGAGTAAAATAATCAATATATACATATGGATTACAGAAAATCAATAGCACCGGTAACAACCGTTACACGCAATCTGGACCTGATGACACAGGGGACCGGAAATATTTACGAAACAGTAATCGTTGTTTCAAGAAGATCAAACCAGATATCTGTTGAGATGAAACAGGAACTGAACAAGAAATTAGAAGAGTTTGCATCTTATAGTGACAACCTTGAGGAGGTATTTGAAAACCGTGAGCAGATAGAAATTTCGAAATTTTACGAACGGCTTCCAAAACCAACACTTATTGCATTGCAGGAGCTTGAAGAAGGTAAAATTTTCTACAGAAACCCTGAAAATCCTGCCAAACCAAAGTAATATTTAGCGTTACAATGCTGAAAGGCAAAAACATACTTATCGGCGTAACCGGAGGTATTGCAGCTTATAAAACTGCAACTATCATCCGGTTGCTTGTTAAAGATGGCGCCAATATCAAAGTGATTATGACCGATCACGCAAAAGAATTTATTACTCCTCTTACCCTGGCAACTCTGTCAAAAAATCCTGTGCTCACAGAGTTCTTTAACCCAGGCAACGGAGACTGGAACAGTCATGTGGATCTGGGTTTGTGGGCCGATGTTTTTCTTATTGCTCCGGCCACTGCAAACACAATTGCCAAAATGGCAACAGGAGTGGCCGATAACCTGCTGCTGACTACATATCTGTCAGTGCGTTGTCCGGTATTCGTAGCCCCTTCCATGGATGTTGATATGTTAAACCATCCGGCTACCACGATTAACATTGAAACACTGAAAGCCTTTGGCAATTCCATTCTGGAACCTGTCAGCGGAGAGCTGGCAAGTGGTCTCTCAGGCAAAGGCAGAATGGCTGAACCGGAAGATATCGTGAAAGAGATCAGGAGCTTTTTTGCAAAAAAAAAAACTATCAGCCTCTGAAAGGCAAACATCTTCTGATTAATGCCGGACCAACGCGTGAGCCCCTTGATCCGGTCCGTTTTTTAAGCAACTATTCTTCAGGTAAAATGGGAATCGCCCTGGCAGATACTGCTGCAGAGTACGGAGCGAGTGTTGACCTTGTACTGGGCCCTGTAAATATCATTCCGCGAAATAATTTGGTAAAGGTAATAAACGTAACAACAGCCGAATCGATGGCTTCAGAATGCATATCCCGATTCGATTCCTGTGATATTGCTATTCTTGCTGCAGCTGTTGCAGATTTCACTCCGGTAATGGTCTCCGGGAAGAAGATAAAGAAAAAAGAAGCGGAATTGCTTTTAAGACTTAAACCTACTACTGACATTGCTGGTACTCTCGGAATGAAGAAAAAGGCATCCCAGATCCTGGCTGGATTTGCACTTGAGACTGATAATGAGCTGGAAAATGCAAAAGATAAATTATTGAGGAAGAATCTTGATATTATTGTGCTAAATTCACTAAATGAAGATGGAGCAGGATTTGGACATGATACAAACAAGATCACTCTTATAGACCGGAACAATAATATTGATAAATTTGAGTTGAAATCAAAAGAGGAAGCTGCAAAGGATATTCTTGATAAAATTGTTTCAATGATTAAATAAATAGCGGTTTTATAATGGTCAGGTTCAAATATTATCTTATTGCTTTTCTGATTCTTTTTCCCGGCATAATTAAGGCCCAGGAACTGAATTGTAATATTCAGATATCCGCTCAAAGAATTCAGGGGTCAAACCGCCAGGTATTTGAAAGTATGCAACGTGATCTTTATCAGTTCATGAATAACACTGTCTGGACAAACCATGTCTTCAACTATGCTGAAAGAATTGATTGCAATATCCTTATTAATCTGAGTGATCAGCTATCTGCAGATGAATTTAAAGGAACTATTCAGATTCAGCTTAGCAGACCTGTTTTCAATACCACATATAAAACTACAATACTAAATTTCATCGACAACAGCTTTCAGTTCAGGTATGTTGAATTTCAGCCCCTGGAGTTTGATCCGAGTACCTACAGATCGAGTCTTGTTTCAGTTCTGGCTTACTATACCTATATGATCCTCGGTTTTGACTATGATACATTTGCTCCTCTCGGTGGCACTGAGTTTTTTCAGATGGCTGAGAAAATTGTTACTACTGCCCAGAATGCTCCTGAACCAGGCTGGAAACCCTATGATGGCTCAAGAAACCGCAACCGATACTGGCTGGTGAAGAATGTCCTCGATAAGGAATATGAAGGAGTACGGCAGTTCCTCTATGATTATAACATGAATGGTCTGGATAAAATGGAATCTAAAATAGCAGAAGCAAGGACAAGTATGGTTGAAAGTCTCAAGTTTATTCAGGATGTCTACAGAAAGAAACCCGATCCGTTCATGTACCTTGTACAGGTTATTATGGACGCGAAGTCAGATGAACTCATTAATATTTTTTCAGGTGCATTTCCGGAGGAAAAAAGCCGTGTAGTGCAGATCCTCACAGAAATAGACCCTGCAAATAAGGCCAAGTATGAAACTATTAATTCAGCAAATGTTCCATAATTCCCTGTTATGCTCATAAAACTGTATGTTCAGAATTATGCTCTTATAAAAGAACTGGACATTGAACTTGAAAACGGACTGACAATCATTACCGGTGAAACCGGCGCCGGTAAATCAATTCTCCTGGGTGCTCTTTCCCTTATCCTGGGTACCAGAGCGGATTCATCGGTCCTTCTTGATAAAAATGAGAAATGTATTGTGGAAGGCACATTCCATATTGAAGAATACGACCTTAATGAGTTTTTCATTTCCAATGAGCTCGACTATGAGACTGTTATAACTCTGAGAAGAGAGATAAATCCTGCCGGGAAATCAAGGGCTTTTATTAACGATACTCCTGTTACAGTAAATTTACTTAAAGAGCTAGGGGACAGACTTATAGATATTCATTCTCAGCATCAGACGCTTATGCTTAATGATAACTCTTTCCAGCTAAGTCTGATTGATTCATTTTCAGATATCAAACAAAAATCCGTCTACAGCGAAACCTTCCTGAACTGGAGGAAAATAAAAAAAGAGTACAGTGCAATAAAAGAAAAGGCTGATAAGAACAGGGCAGATCTTGAATATTACCAATTCCAATATAAGCAGCTTGAAGAAGCCAGTCTGAAACAAGGAGAACAGGTAGAGCTCGAAACTGAACAGGAGATGCTCGGGCACGCAGAAGAGATAAAACTAGCACTTAGCACATCTTCAAATCTCTTTTATGCTGAAGGGATTTCTATCCTCTCGATGTTAAGGGAGATCAAATCAAATCTTGCAAGGATTAGAACATTCCTGCCTGAAAGTGAGAGTATTCTGTCACGGCTTGAATCAGGACTGATTGAATTTGATGATCTTGCAGCTGAGATAGAGAAACTTGCTGTTTCTATTGAAGCTGATCCCCATCGTCTTGCCACGGTCAACAACCGGCTGGATGATATATATTCCCTTATTCAGAAACACCATGTTAATGACCTGAATGAGCTTATAATAAAAAAAGAGGAGATAAAGGATCTCATAAATTCAATCGTTACAAGTGATGAACGTCTAAGTGAATTGGAAAACTTACTTGAAAAAGAGGTCATCTCTCTGAAACTAATTTCTGAGGAGATATCGGAAAAGAGAAAGAGCGTATTGCCGGAAATTGAGTCAAAAGTTACAGGGTTGCTGAAGCAACTCGGAATTCCCAATGCAAAATTCAAAATATCCCTCACACATATCAAAGAATTTACTCCTACAGGTATTGACCAGGCCGACTTCCTCTTCTCGGCAAATAAACAGATAGAACCTGAAAACCTGGCTAAAATAGCCTCCGGGGGGGAATTGTCGAGAGTCATGTTAAGCCTCAAATCTTTACTGACAAAAAACAATAATCTGCCTACTATAATATTTGATGAGATTGATTCCGGAGTTTCCGGTGAGGTGGCTGACAAGGTGGGTCAGATTCTATCTGGAATGGGACAATATATGCAGGTAATAAATATTACACATCTTCCACAGGTTGCTTCACGCGGTACGAGGCATTATCATGTATATAAAGATGATACGGATAATTCAACCTTTACCCGTGTTAAATTGTTATCACCTGAAGAAAGAATTCTTGAGGTTGCCAGATTACTGAGCGGCAGTGAGGTAACTGAAACTGCAATGAAAAATGCCAGGGAACTTCTAAAGGCCGGAATAAATTAAAACAACACTTTCATTTATCTGGTTTCCATATATTTATTACGAATACAGGTCGGGTTTCCCTTTGTGTCACTTTGTGCATTACTTTGTGTTCCTTTGTGGTTCAATGATTTTTTTACCACTAAGGTCACAAAGGGTAACACAAAGTATCACAAAGGATTTATAATGGTATAGTCAGGCTGAATAGTCCTTCAAAATATGATTTCCAATATTTTAGTAATTTTGCAGCATTCAATTTTCAGTAACATAAATTTACAATACCATGAGAGAAGGTCTTTTAAAAGGGAAAAAGGGTATCATTTTTGGTGCATTGAATGAAAAATCTATTGCCTGGCAGGTTGCACTGAAAGCCTGGGAACAGGGAGCTGAGCTGATGCTTACCAATTCTCCGGTAGCATTAAGACTTGGAAATATTAAAGATCTGGCTGAAATGACAGGCAGTCAGGTAATTCCGGCTGATGCAACAAAAATGGATGAAATTGAAAACCTGCTTACTGAAAGCATGAAGGTTTTTGGAGGAAAATTTGATTTTATCCTTCACTCAATTGGTATGTCGCCCAATGTGCGAAAAGATATACCCTATGAACAGACAAGTTATGAAAACATGCTGAAAACCTTCGATATCTCGGCGCTGAGTTTTCACCGGGTACTTCAGACTGCATATAAACTGGATGCTATTAAAGAATGGGGATCGGTTGTCGCTTTATCTTATGTTGCTGCTCAGAGAACACTTTCGGGTTATAACGATATGGGTGATGCCAAAGCTCTGCTAGAATCCATTGCCCGTAGTTTTGGGTATATTTATGGCCGCGACAGAAAAGTAAGGGTAAATACCGTTTCCCAATCACCTACTGCCACAACTGCAGGTAACGGGATCCATGGATTTGATTCACTTATCGATTTTTCGGAAAGAATGTCGCCTCTTGGAAACGCTACAGCTGAAGAATGCGCTGAATACTGTGTTGCATTATTCTCTGACCTGACACGCAAAGTTACGATGCAAAACCTTTTCCACGACGGCGGATTCTCAAGCATGGGTATGAGTCTGAAAGCAATTGAACAGTATCAGAAAAGCTTCGAAGATTGTAATTAAACCTATTGCCAGATAAGTATAAACACCTATTTTTCAGGCGACTTGCATTTCAGTGAGTCGCTTTTTTTATATTTGGATCTACCTAAAACAAGATCTGATGATAAAGATTGTATTATTGGTGATCTTCTATTTTGGCTTCCCTGTATTCATTATTTATTTATGCAAGCAATGGTCGTTCCTTCAAAAGATGGGATCAATTGTTCTTGCATACGGATTTGGTCTTCTGATAGGAAGTACGGGGATTTTGCCTCAGGGAAGCGAGGGCTATAAATTCGCTCTTCAGGGAAAATCATCTCTTCCGAAAGCTGAAGTCGAAACTCTCATTAGCCAGGGCAAAGCAACTGAAAATGATATTTTTGTAAACCAGATAGGCACTGTTCAGGATATTATTCCGTCAGTTGTAGTCCCGCTTGCTTTCCCTTTATTACTGTTTTCTCTCAATCTGAAGCGATGGCTCCGTTATGCAAGAAAAGGATTTATATCGGTCGTACTTGCACTGGTAGCCGGTCTTGTGATGGTTACTGTGGGCTTCTTTATCTGGAAAAATTCTATTCCAGAAAGCTGGAAGCTAGCGGGTATGTTCGAAGGAATATATGCAGGCGGAACTCCGAATTTTGTTGCGATAAAAATGGCATTGAATGTTGATGCTAACCTCTTTGTCATTGTCAGCACTTACGATATGATAGTTGGCGCATTTCTGGTTCTTTTCTTTATAACAGTTGCTCCAAGGATATTCAGGTTCATCTTGCCACCATTCGAAGAATCAAAAGGAATCTCTGGAGATGCTGCAGAGATTGCGAGCCAGACAGAAAACCTCGAGGATTATTCCGGAATGTTTAAAAAGGGGGTTTTCATGCCTTTGCTGGGAGCGCTTGGTATTTCTTTGCTGATTTTTGCATTTTCAGGCGGACTGGCATTGCTTCTACCTAAACTACCTATAATGGTTGTGGTTATCCTGTCAATAACAACAATCGGATTGCTATTGTCCTTATCAAAATACATAAACAGAATTGAAAAGACATTCCAGCTGGGAATGTACCTTATCCTGGTTTTTTCACTGACAGTAGCTTCAATGGCAAACATCAGGACAATGTTCGGAACTGGAATGGTTAGTCTGATACTGTTTATCAGCTGGTGCTATTTCGGATCATTGATCCTCCATATCATTCTTGCTAAAATTTTCAGAATAGATGCAGATAATTTCCTGATTACTTCTGCTGCATTTATTTTTTCTCCACCCTTTGTTCCCCTTGTAGCCAACGCACTTAAAAACAAGGACGTAATAGTTACAGGAATTACCGGAGGTATAATTGGTTATATTGTAGGTAATTATATGGGGGTTGCGCTGGCGTATTTTCTCAAAGGATTTTAGTCATGGAAGTCTGATTAAAGTTTACTATTTACTATTTACTATCCATTCTAAGTTTCACTGCTCTTATATTTAAAGAGGGACGTCTTTGCAGGAAGTGTTTTGCCGTTTTTAATGAAAATTAAATCATAAAAAACTCTGCGCAATTCGATTTTTTATAGTTTTGTTGAGAATTTAAAAAGGCATCACAGTATGATCCTGACGAAGATGAAAAAAAAGTTGAAAAAACTGAAATTTCCAGGAAAGAATAGCATCAGTTACTCTGGATTTAAAATAAAACCTGCAGAGTAATGTACAAAGCAATAGTAGTATTCATAGTTCTGTTAATTTTATGGGGTTACCTTTTTATCTCGAAACCTGATACGATAGCAGTAAATGAAAAAGGTAATGCGGAAGGTCTTATCAATAAGGCCAGGGCTATTATTCAGGGTGATAGATTCTGGAAATATCAGCTGAAGATGGCAACAGATTTATATAATAAAAATTATACACCTCAGTTGCCATCTTCTGCTGAAATGCAGTCGCTGTACCGAAAGGTAAGAGAGGATCAAAGATTGTTGGATGAGAAAATGAGGGTCCTCTATTCTCATGAAGAACAGGTCGCAAAAGATCTGAGAATGAAGGCTGACAGTATTGAGATGGCTGGTAAATGGCATTCGATTGATGATGCGGCCGAGGCAGCCAGGGTGGATAAAATGGAAAGAGCCAGATTTATTATTCCGATCCTTGAAAATAAATTGCATATTGTCAAACCGCAACCTATACCGCTTACTAATTAATTTGATTACTTTAATCTGTTTCTTTTAAAACAGGAAGCTTTTCACAAAGATTAGTTTTACCCCCACCCCCCGAGGGGAGCTTTGAATACAATGAATAAAGAATGAAAAACAAAGGAACAGCGAATTCAGAATTGAAGAATAGTTCTGATTTCTTATTTCGATTGTTAGTTATTCTGATTTTCTTATGTACTCCTGGGTGATTTAGGTGTCAAACATAAAAAAAGCTGAATTCTCCTGAATTCAGCTTTTTTTATTTTATAAAATATTTATTAGAATAGGTAATTCAAACCGATTGAGAATCCTATATTTCCATCCTGTTCATTTAATGCCTTACCGATATCAATTGCTAAAATAAAGTTCTGATTCATTGCAACCATAATACTTACTCCTGCACTCTGATGGAGCTTATCAGGCCCGGGTTTAAAGTAATCGGCGTAAATTTCACTTGGATAATTTGTACTGAAAGTATTCGGAAGATCAGCAGGAAGCTTTATATCTTTTGTAACTCTTCCAAAATCATAGAAGGCATTAAGACCAAGGTAACAGTCCTGTTTAAAAAGTTTAAAATATACCGCTTTCCATCGAAGCTCAACATTGCCCATGATAAAAGCATCACCGACAACCCTGTCCCTTAGAACCCCTCTTAAAGTCTTTGCACCACCGAGTCCTTCAGATGTTGCACCAGTGAGTCTTGAAGTAATTACCTGTGACTGGTAGAAAAATGGTGCATGTCCCGAAATTGTAGCCTGATATCCGAGACGGTAAACAAGTGACAGATTCTTTTCAATCAGAGTGAAATATTGACGATGAATTATATAAAATTTTGAAAATCCCCAGTTATTTCCCATAAACTTTGGGGCAGCCTCAATGCCTATCTCAGTCCATATACCTTTCATAGGGTTCGGTCTGTTATCGCGGCTGTCCCACATCAGTCCTGCTTTGACTGTATTTATCCATCCGCCATTTGCTTCATCAGATGGAATTAACCCCAGAGTCTGATACCGTTCAAAAAGACCCGGTTCAGCGTCAACAGTTGGCAATTTATCTTTTTTGCCCTTATTGAGTTTATCAATATTCACAGAACTAACCTTAAAATCCTGAAATGCAAAACCTGCGCTCCATTTAAGGTGGTCACCAGATAGGTTTCCCTTTAAGTCATTTTTAAATCTGAACTGGTTCTTCTGTAAACGATAAAACATACGCGTTCTGTAAATGTCAGCACCTGATTTATCATCCATCCAGTCCTTATTATAAACAGATTCAGAGCCATTATAACCATAGAACGGACTTGCCTGATCGGGAAGATAGCTAAGATCGGTTATTGATTCAACTCCTTTTATAAGATGATTGGATTCGTACATAAATCTGTATATGCCGCTTCCTTTTGTATATCGGGATATCTCAGTATAAGTGTGATCAAACCAGCCAGGGTATTTACTGCCATCACCATAATTGAAAAATTCTGCGAGAGCTCCGTATTGAAATCCAAGGTCAGAGTCATAGGTTATAGCAGGCAAAGCACCACCGAACTTCCAGCCGGTCTTTACTTTTTTCTCCTGTGCTGATACGGCAAGCACAAGAATTGAAAAAAGTAAAACTAAAAGGGTCTTTTTCATAAGTAATAGGTTTGGTTAGTACCGTTAAAGATAAAGAAAAATGGAAATTACAGCCATTTTTTTTAATATTTGCTACCTTAGAACCATAATTATACGACTAAATGCTTACCAGATTACTTATAAAAAATATAAAGTCCCTGGTTCAGGTAGAAGAGGTGCCCAGAATTAAAGTATGCGGTCGTGATATGTCTGAGATTCAATCAATAGATGACGCTTATCTATTTATCGTTGATGGATTGATAAGCGATTTTGGGAAAATGGATGAGCTTAATATGAGTCAGATTCTTGTTGAGAGCCCCAATATTGAAACTATTGATGCCAGCGACAGATTTGTATTTCCTTCATTCTGTGATTCCCATACTCATCTTGTGTATTCAGGAGACCGTGAGATAGAATACATAGACAAAATACGAGGATTATCATATGAAGAAATAGCTAAAAGGGGTGGAGGGATACTGAATTCGGCAAAAAAACTTCATGAAACAACCGAAGATGAGTTGTTCCGACAGTCTGTTCAGAGAATAAATGAAATAATTTCTTTGGGAACGGGAGCAGTTGAAATAAAAAGCGGGTATGGTCTGAATTTAGACGATGAATTGAAGATGCTGCGGGTCATTAAAAGAATTAAAGAGACAAGTCCGATTGAAGTTAAAGCTACTTTTCTGGGAGCACATGCAATTCCTGAAGAGTATAAAAACAGAAGGGAAAGTTATGTTGAACTTGTTATTAACGAAATGATTCCTGTTGTAGTTTCAGAGGATCTGGCGGATTTTGTAGATGTTTTCTGCGATAAAGGTTTCTTTACTGTAGAGGATACCGAACGCATATTAATGGCAGGGATTAAGCATGGTCTTATTGCCAAAATTCACGCCAATGAGCTGGATTATTCTGGAGGTATACAAACAGGTGTTAAATATAACGCTCTTTCTGTAGATCATCTGGAATTTACAGGAGATAAGGAAATTAAAGTACTTCTCGGATCGGAAACAATGCCAACCCTTCTTCCGGGAGCTTCTTTTTTCCTTGGAATGCCGGATCCTCCGGTGCGAAAAATGATAGATGCCGGTCTTCCTGTTGCTCTTGCATCCGATTTTAACCCGGGTTCATCACCATCGGGCAATATGAAACTAATTATGTCGCTGGGATGTATCAGATTAAGAATGCTGCCCGAAGAGGTGATAAATGCAGTTACAATCAATTCAGCTTATGCTATGGGTATTTCAGATACACACGGTTCAATTGCAAGAGGAAAAGTGGCTAATGTTTTTATTACAAAAGAGATACCATCTTACGAGTTTATGCCGTATGCTTTTGGCAGTAACCTGATTGAAACAGTAATATTAAAAGGAATAATTATAGCTGAAAGAATTTAAACACAAAGGAACACAAAGCGGAGTGTATTTTACCTTAGTGTACCTTAGTGATGTACTTTGTGAACCTTTGTGGTAAAAAAAAATTCTAATTTATTATGGAGAAGAAGATAATAGAATGTGTACCGAATTTCAGTGAAGGAAGGGATATGGAAATAATCAGGCAGATTACAGATGCCATTGAATCGGTCGAAGGCGTTAAATTGCTTGATGTTGATCCCGGAAAAGACACAAACAGAACAGTAGTAACTTTTGTTGGAAGTCCCGAAGAAGTCTCTGAAGCAGCATTTCGCTCTGTCAAAAAAGCCTCGGAGGTGATTGATATGTCGAAACATCACGGGGCACATCCTAGAATGGGGGCTACCGATGTCTGCCCTTTCGTACCTGTTTCAGGCATCACAATGGAAGAAACGGTTTCGATTGCCCAAGATGTTGCCGAAAGGATTGGAAATGAGTTAGGTATACCTGTATACTGTTACGAGAATGCAGCCATTAAACCAGAGAGAAGAAACCTGGCAAACTGCAGATCCGGTGAGTATGAGGGACTGAGAAAAAAACTTGGTGATCCTGACTGGAGACCAGATTTCGGACCTTCAGTGTTTAATGAAAGATCGGGAGCAACTGCAGTAGGTGCCAGGGACTTTCTTGTTGCTTTTAATGTTAATCTTAATACAACTTCCACCAGACGTGCCAATGCAATTGCATACGATATAAGGGAAAAAGGAAGACCAAAAAGAGAAGGTGATCCGGTAACAGGAAAGATTTTAAAGGATGAAAACGGTGAAAAAATCATGATACCGGGTTCATTGAAATCTGTGAAGGCAATCGGTTGGTTTATAGAAGAATACGGAATCGCACAAATATCTATGAACCTGACAAATATTTCTGTGACACCTGTTCATTTTGCGTTTGATGAAGTGTGCAGGAAAGCAGATATCAGGGGAGTAAGGGTAACCGGATCTGAACTTGTAGGCCTTATTCCTCTAAAGTCGCTGCTTGATGCGGGACGATATTTCCTGGTAAAACAGCAGCTTTCAAGTGGTGTATCAGATGATGAACTGATAAAGATCGCAGTAAAATCAATGGGTCTGAATGACATACATCCTTTTAATCCCGAAGAAAAAATAATTGAATTCGTTATGGCTGATAAAAATAAACATAAACTGATTGACATGAATCTGAAGGCATTTATGGATGAGACAGCTTCCGATTCACCTGCTCCTGGTGGAGGATCGGTTTCGGCTTATATGGGAGCCCTGGGGATGGCTCTTGGTACAATGGTCGCCAATCTTTCGAGTCACAAAAGAGGGTGGGATGCAAGGTGGAAAGAGTTTTCAGACTGGGCTGAAAAAGGTAAGTCAATTCAGAATAGTCTTTTACAGATGGTCGATGAGGACACCATGGCATTCAACTTGATACTCGAAGCCTTTTCTCTTCCTAAAAAATCAGAAGAAGAAAAAACCATAAGGGAAAATGCTATCCAGGGAGCAACAAAAAATGCAACACTTGTACCATTCAAAGTGATGGAAATTGCCTTTTCCGGTTTCGAACTGATAAGTGAAATGGTCGAAAAAGGAAATCCTAATTCTGTCAGTGATGCGGGAGTAGGGGCATTGGCTCTGCGGTCGTGTGTCAGAGGAGCTTTTATGAATGTAAAGATAAATGCTTCGGGACTTAAAGATAAATTTTTTGCGAACGATATAATATCAAAAGGGGAGGAGATAGAAGCCAAAACCATAGCTTTTGAGGAGCTAATACTTCAAAACATCAATTCAATCATAGCAAATAAGTAAATATTCATAAACTCAAGTTAAAAATTCTTAATAGTGATAATAGTCATTAGAAATAATTAAATATATTAGCGACGCGAATATTACCTATTAACCTAAACTTGATTTTATGAAAAAAATCCTAATTCTTTTTTCACTGTTTCTCATGACAGGTGCTCTTGTTATGGCACAAACAGTGCAAATTATGGGGACTGTGACCAGTTCCGAAGATGGTTTACCCTTACCGGGGGTAACAATTTCTGTCAAAGGAACTACACTTGGTGCCCTTTCCGGCGCTGACGGGAAGTATCTTATCTCAGTCCCTTCAAGTGCTACTACTCTTGTCTTTAGTTATATTGGTTTTAAATCACAGGAGATTGCAATTGAGGGAAAGACAAAGATCGATGCACTCCTGGCACAGGATGTCTTCAAAGTAGATGAGGTTATTGTCGTTGGATACGGCGTTCAGAAGAAAAGAGAAGTTACCGGAGCAATATCAACTGTACCTGGTGCTTCGCTTTCGAACCTTGCTGCTCCAAGCTTTGATGCCTCTCTGGCCGGCCGTTCGGCAGGCGTACAGGTTACAACTCAATCAGGAGTTCTTGGTGTTGCACCTCGTTTCAGGATTAGGGGAGTTGGATCAATCAATCAGGGAACTTACCCTCTGGTTGTTGTAGATGGTGTTCCAATTCAAACCGGAGACCTGGGCGGTGATGCCAACACTAACTCACTTGGTGATATAAACCCATCTGACATTGAGTCAATGGAGATTCTCAAAGATGGATCAGCAACAGCCATTTACGGATCACGCGCTTCAAACGGAGTACTTCTTATAACAACAAAACGTGGTGCAACGGGTAAAATGAAAGTTAATTACAATAATTATTTTGGTATAGCTCAACCGGTCAGATTATTTGATCTGCTTACTGCAAATGATTTTGTTACAATATCTAATGAGAAAAGATTAAATGCTGGATTAACTGCAATTGCTGCAAATGATGGAGCTGCACATCCCGGGAAAGTTTTTGACACCGACTGGCAGCGTGCAGTTCTCCGGATGAACGCATTTTAGCAGGACCACGCCCTCTCTCTTTCCGGAGCCAGTGAAATGTCGAATTATTATTTTTCTGTCGGGTATACTTCTCAGGATGGAGTTACACGCCCTAATTCAATGAATCGTTATAGTATAAGGGCAAATCTTGATCAGAAAGTCAGAAAATGGTTGTCAGTAGGCGCAAATATTGGCGTGACAAGAACAGATTACTCCGGTTTAAATACTGGAGCAAACTCACTTTCCGGTAATATCTGGAACGCAATACGTCAGCTTCCTAATACTCCGGTTTATAATCCTGAACATCCTACCGGATATAACATTGATGATATAGCATATCCTGCACCAATAAGTGCGACTGGAGATCCTGCCGTAGTTGGAAGATGGAATAATCTTGAAAAACAATCTGATAATGCCACAAATATCAGATATGTTCTTGATAATAACGTACAGACATCCGTAAATTACCGGGTCCTTGCCAGCACCTATGCACAGATCAACTTCAATAAGTCACTGAATTTTAAAACACAGGTAGGTCTTGATAACTCGCTTGCTGAAGGTTTCTATTATTGGAACCCAACTCATGGTGATGGAAGAAGCACAAACGGTAGAGTCAATAATGATTATACTAAAGGTGTGATCTGGAATGTTCAGAATATCCTGAATTTTAACAGGACCTTTTTTGATTATCATAATCTCGCCATTGTTCTTGTAAATGAGTTCCAGTTTACAAGAAATAATAGTTTTTACGGGCAAGGAACTGATTTGTCAAACAGCTTCTTCAATAAGAATATTATTTCCGGTTCATATGGTACTCAAACTTCAGGAGGTTCTCTTTCAGAACAAGGATTTATTTCCTATGCAGGGAAGCTGAATTATAACTTCAAAGGCAAGTATTTCCTCCAAGCTTCATTTCGATATGACGGTATATCCGCATTACCTAAAGCAAATAAATGGGGACTCTTCCCTGGCGTATCGGCCGGATGGACAGTTACTAAAGAAGAATTTATGTCGGGAATTACCAATGTTATTTCTGATTTCAAAATCAGAGGATCATATGCTAAAGTTGGTAACGTAAACATAGGTCGGTATCCTTATCTTGGACTTTATGGTTCGGCTAAATATGCGGACTATAACGGAATAGCCTTTTCTCAGATTGGTAACCAGGAATTGAAATGGGAAACAAGTACCAAATACGATGCAGGTTTTGATGCACTATTATTGGATGGCAAATATAAGCTCACTTTTGACTACTTTATGAACAATCAGGATGGACTTATTCTTGATGCTCCACTTGCTCCTTCGCTCGGTATTCCTGCTAACATAATTAAAAAGAATATTGGCAGTATGAAAAACTGGGGATATGAATTTTCTGCTGAAGCATTTATAATTCGGAGCAATGATTTCACCTGGTCTCTCGATGGAAACCTCTCTCTGGTCGGCAATAAAGTCACTTCGTTATATCAGAATAAAGATATAACCGGTAACTATTCAATTATCAGAGTCGGTGAGTCACTAAATGCAATATATGCCTGGGAGTATGTTGGTGTTAATGGTGCTAATGGTAACCCTTTATACAGGAAAGGGGATGGACAGATTATTCAGGGTAACATACCGAACAGCGCATGGGTAAATTATGATCCGGCTAATCAGACAAATGTAAGTATTCCTGCTGCTTCTCTTACCACATCGGATAAGAAGATAATTGGCTCCTCACTTCCTACATTCTATGGTGGATTTGGCACTAAATTTAACTATAAAGGCTTAGATCTTGGTATAATGTGCAGATTCAGTGGTGGTAATTACATTTATAACAGAACGCGTACCGATCTTTTCAGCATGAACTTTTCCAATAACGGGAAAGAAATCCTTGGAAGATGGAAAGATGTTAATAATACCGGTGACGGCTGGACCCCTAAACTTTGGTATGGCAGTACTTTCATAAATCAGGCAGATCAGGGTATGACAAGGTGGATTGAGAAAGGTGACTTCTTTAAATTATCTAACATTACTATAGGATATACCTTTCCGAAAAATTGGATCCGTTTCATGAGGATTGAAAATCTTAGGGTTTTTGCTCAGGCTCAGGATTTGTTTATGATCACCAAGTAT
>Ga0208079_1000615_pt1 | contig 19328 bp, 12 predicted proteins | sample NGESurdeep092012_5_FD_184474 | JGI IMG/M metagenome (GOLD analysis project Ga0208079, IMG submission 184474) | Arctic peat soil microbial communities from Barrow, Alaska - NGEE Surface sample 210-2 deep-092012 (SPAdes) | ecosystem: Environmental > Terrestrial > Soil > Wetlands > Peat ... | reverse complement strand
CCGATATGATCGCGCGCAATGAAATAGCAGTCTTTTACCCTGTCGTATAATGCAAATGCGAAAATTCCATTTAACTCTTCAATAAAAGCAGGACCTTTGTCGCGATAAAGTGGAAGGATCACCTCACAATCTGAATGAGTTTGGAATTCGTACGAATTTTCATAGCGCTTTCTTATTTCCTGGTGATTATAAATTTCCCCGTTTACTGCAAGTATGAGGTTGCAGTCTTTGCTATACAAAGGCTGTTTTCCTGATTGAGGATCCACTATAGATAATCTTTCATGTGCCAGTATTGCTTTTTCACAATAAAATATCCCCGACCAGTCGGGTCCGCGATGTCTTACTTTTTTTGACATTTTTAGGACTGTTGCCCTCAGCTCCATATAGTTGACTTTCAGATCAAATACTCCGACAATTCCACACATACTATTTCTTTTAATATTTTATTACTGTTTGAAATTTTTCAATATCTCAGGTTGCAAAGCTAATAATATTTTGTAATTCATTATTCAAATTGATATATAATATGATAATATATGCAATTTATTTAAGTAAAATATAACATTATATAAATAAATGATATATAATTATGATATTTATTAAATATTATTAATATGACAAAAATCATATTATTTAGTACGGTTTATTGGTTAATATAGGTAATTTGATTCCAATATGTCAGACCAGGGTACTGTTAAAAATTCTTAATTTAAAGGCTGAATTGATTTAAATAATCAATTCTTTAAACTATTTAAATCTCGTTTTCATATCTTGCAATCTCATTCAAAAAAGAGCGTTATAAGAATGTTTGGGAGAAATTTATGATATCACGAACCAGGTGGAGAACATTTATAGTCGCTGTTATTTTATCAGTCCTCTCTTTCATTTTGCTCTGGTGGTTACTGAAAAGTCAACCTCTGGCTCTGAGTGAAAGAGTTCCTGGAATGGATGAACGTCCAAAAATTACAGAAAGGTCCGATTCGGTTGTTATCGGCCAGTTTTTTGATACCATTTCGGAAATGGATGCCATTGTTGCCGGCGACTGGCCAAGATTCAGGGGATCCGATTTTGATAACATCAATAAGGATTTAACGCCGCTTGCTGAATCGTGGGATACTTCTGGTCCCGCTATCATTTGGAGAACTACCCTGGGCGAGGGATATGCCGGTCCGGCTGTACACAATGGGCGTGTTTACCTTCTTGATTATATTGAGAGGAAAAAAGCCGACGCTTTGAGATGTTTTTCACTCTCTTCGGGTAAAGAATTATGGCGAAGATGGTATTATGTTGATCTGAAACGAAATCATGGATATTCCAGAACGATTCCGGCTGTAACTGACAAGTATGTTGTCACTCTCGGTCCCCGGTCGCATGTTATGTGTGTTGATCCGGTGAACGGCAAAATGTTATGGTCGCATGATCTTGAAAAAGAGTTTGGTATTAAAGGAACAGAGAAAGGGCGAATAACCCCCGACTTCTATTCGGGTCAGTGTCCGCTGATTGATGATGGTGTGGCTGTCCTGGCTCCTGGTGGAAGAGCTCTTATGATTGGCGTAGATTGCGCCTCTGGCAAAATATTATGGCAAACACCAAACCCCGACTCTCTCAGGATGTCACATGGTTCTATCATACCGATGGTGATTCATGATAAACGAATGTATGTTTATAATGCGGTTGGAGGTGTCTGTGGTGCCTCTGCCGAAAAAGCAGATATAGGCAAGTTATTGTGGATTACCACTGAATGGAGCCCTGCAACAACTGCAGCCTCTCCTCTCTTTCTTGGAAACAATGAAATAGCTGTATTTGGGAGTTATGGAGCCGGCGGAGCCAGAATATCAATAAATTACGACGGATCAAAATATTCAGCATCCGTTAAGGAACAACATAAGGCAACCAATGGTCTTGCCAGTGACCAGCAGACACCTGTAATAATTGGAAATTATATATGGAGCGTTCTGCCTGAAAATGCAGGTGCATTAAAAAAGCAGTTGGTCTGTTATAAAAAATCTGACCTTCAGACTGCTGTCTGGTCAAGCGGTAAAGAAAACAGATTTGGTCGCGGTCTGGGACCCTACATTGTAAGTGGAGATAAATTATATCTTCTGGATGATGACGGAAATCTTTACTTTTATAAATTAGTGGAGAATAAAGTCACATTAATTGCCAGCCATAAAATAATAAAAGGCATAGAAGCCTGGGGCCCAATGGCAATAGCTGGGAAGTACCTCATTATGAGGGATGCAAGAAATTTACTATGTCTGAATATTGGTAAATGAACTTAGGATGAATAAAAAAACTGTTGCAATCTTATCGGTCTTGATCATTCTCGCTTTTATCGGGTATATGATCATCGATTTTGTTAAGCCATCGGGATCAGTTGTTGATGAAGCAATAATTCCGCAAAATCAGAATATAGACGATGCCTGGAAGATTTCCAGTGAATTTAAAGTGAATGAAGGTGCCTTGAAAACAGTTTCTGTGACTCCTGCAGGAAAAGTCTATCTCGGAGGTGATTCTTTTGTATCGTGCTATGACAATTCCATGAAGCTCATCTGGAAGGTCAAAGCTCCCTCGCCCGTAACATCTCTTTCTAACTGGGGTGATACAATTTTTGCATCTACTTCGGAACAGATTCTGGTAATGAACACCAACGGCAAAATTTTGAACGAATGGGGACCGTTCGAAGATAGCTGCATGATCACTTCAGTAAGCGCAAACGCGAAATACGTAGCATTTGCAGATGCCGGAAATAAAATAGTTTATATTCTTGACAAAGGAGGTGAGGTTAAAACGATGATTGGTCAGAATGATAAGCATTTTGTTATTCCAAGTCCATATTTTGAAGTTGCTCTTGATAATAACAATAATCTTTATGCAGCAAATACAGGCTTGCATCGTATCGAAACCTATACGATTGATGGTGTTTTAAAAAGTCAGTTTGGTGAAGCAGGCACTGCACCCGGTGCTTTTTGTGGTTGCTGTGCCCCACCTCATTTTGCCCTTATTCCTCAAGGCTTTGTGACAGCTGAAAAAGGCATTAACAGGCTTAAAATACTTAACAAAAATGGTGAATTTGTAGAGTTTGTAAATTCAAAGAATAACTTTATTAAATCTGTGCCTCTTGATCTTGCTTCTGCGGATGGAATTACAATTTATGGGGCCTATCCGGGTGATTCGAAGCTTTATGTATTTAACCGAAAAACCCCCTAAATCCCCCCAAGGGGGGACTTTGGCATTTTCTCAGCTTTATGCTATGTGTCTTGCATTAAATAACTTACACAGAGTAGAACAGAGGGCCACAGAGAGAAGAAGTGAGATGTGAGAATGTGAGTGAAGAAGGGAAATGGACAGAAACTTGTCAATTAAACTGTATTAAGCCCCCCTTGGGGGGTTTGGGGGTGAAAACAAGGGAGTCTGAAGGAATTGACTCTTAAATTTTGAATCTTGAATATTATGACCAGGAATGAATTAATAAAGAAGCTTGGGAGATATATTCTCCTGATGCTGATCGCTATAATTGCAATTTCTCTCGGGAAAAAGGTTTCCGGTGAAAATGCTTGCTCAACCTGCCCCGGAAAAGGGATTTGTAATGGGAAGACCGACTGTAATAAGTATTGATTTCATTTAGAATAATGGAAGGGAAAAATAAATATCAGTCACGGCGCGACTTTGTAAAATCAGCAGGAAAGCTGATTGTGGTTTTGCCATTGGTTGTTGTGCCTGCATTTCTTATAAAAAAGACATCTGTCAAAGGATATGTCTGGCAGATAGATCCTTTCAAATGCACACAATGCGGACAGTGCAAGACAAACTGTGTGCTTACTCCTTCAGCATCCAAATGCGTTCATGCATTTCGTATGTGCGGTTATTGTGATCTCTGCGGAGGCTATCTCAGGCAGGGCGTAAAAACAATAAGCACAGGTGCAGAAAACCAGTTATGTCCCACCAATGCAATAACAAGAAAGTTTGTTGAAGAACCATATTTTGAGTATACCATTAATGAAAAACTATGCGATGGTTGTGCTAAGTGTGTGAAGGGATGCGGGGATTTCGGTAACGGATCGCTTTATATGCAGATCAGACACGACAGATGTGTCAATTGCAATGAATGCTCAATTGCCCGCACTTGTCCCTCGAATGCTATTTCCAGGATACCAGCTAGTACTGCATATTTACCAAAAGACAGAAAATAAACATAATAAGATTAAAGATTGCTTCGCTTTGCTCGCAATTACAGTGCAAGTAATCAAGTCAGGATTTGAACGATAAACGATAAACGACTAAATGAAGAAAGCACTTCCATATATAATATTCATTTTGCTTTTATTCTGGCATGTAGCTATTATGGCCCAGGATCGGTTTCCAAGGCCAGAATTTGAATCAGGTCATGTTTATCCGACAAACCAGATGCCGGTTCCAAGAGCTCCGTTTTGGGAATATTTTGACGTGGTCGTTCTTATAGCTGCACTGGCAGTAACAACCTGGCTGGCATTGAAAAGGCGTTCACGTCAGGGTTTAGTGTGGATGTCACTTTTTTCCCTGGCATATTTCGGATTCTATAGAGAAGGTTGTATATGTGCCGTCGGATCAGTTCAGAATGTATCCCTTGCTTTATTTAACACTGGATATTCGATACCTATAACCGCACTTTTGTTTTTTATTATACCACTTTTATTTGCGCTTGCTTACGGACGTGTTTTCTGTGCCGGAGTTTGTCCTCTGGGTGCTATACAGGAACTCACGGGCATCAGACCGGTCAAACTACCTAAATTTGTTGAAATATTACTGGCTTCTGTGCCTTTCATTTATCTTGCAATTGCAATTCTATTTTCTTCAACAAACAGTCAGTTTATTATATGCAGATACGATCCATTCGTAGGAATATTCAGGCTTGATGCCCCATATACAATGATAATTTTCGGAGCCTTGTTGCTCTTAGCAGGTGTATTCGTAAACAGACCTTATTGCAGGTTCCTTTGCCCCTATGGTGTTCTTCTGAATATTTTTTCAAGATTTGCAGGGAAACATCTGACGATAACCCCTGCCGAATGCACAAATTGCAGGCTTTGTGAGGAAGCTTGTCCTTATAATGCCATCATCCCTTCCAATCTGGAACAAAAAACGGAAGAGCCGGAGAAGTCCAGAAAACGTTTCATTCTGTATTTTGTTTTTGTTCCTGTATTTGCCATCGCAGGTGCTTTGTTACTCTACAACCTTGCTCCTGTTTTATCAGGAGCTAATAGCAATGTAAGATTGGCCAGGGAGATCCGCACAGAAAAGAAGAGTGGAATTGAATCACCATTGAAAGATGTAATTGCGTATAAAGAATCGGGGAAAACAGAAACAGAATTATATAATGAAGAAGAATTAATCATCGGGCGTTTCAGAAATGATTCTCCCTGGGCCGGAGCATTCCTTGGAATATCATTCGGAATAGGTATGATATCTCTTACTGTAAAGAGCAGGCGAAGCGAATATAAGCCCCATCAGGGAAAGTGTTACAGCTGTGGCAGATGTTTTAAATATTGTCCAATTAAAGTAAAGAGCTGAGATGAAGTTTAATTTTAATGAAAAGGATATAAGTATTCTCAAAGTTGTTAGTCAGGTCTCAGGAGGATTTGCTCTTATTGTCGCATTGACTATGATCTTCAGTCTTGTACAGCTGAAAACTGTCAATCCTCTCGATAATCCGGTATTGTTATCAATTAAGGAACAATATGATAAAGATCCTTCCAATGCAGCCAAGGCGGAACAGGTCAGGGCAATTGATCTGATGGCAAGGAAAGCCTACTTCAGTTCAAGATGGCAGGTAGAGACAGGTTCCTATCTTCTTGTTGCAGGCGTGGTGATTTTCATATTTTGTCAGAGGATGATTGCAGAAAGTGAAAAGCTTAAGCCTGTTGTTGCAGATACTAAACCTGATTCAACACTGAACAGGGGAAAGAACAGGAAATACCTACTTTCAGCAGCTGCTTTTATTTTGACATCGGCAATTGTTTCATCGTTTTTCCTGCGCGCCGATCTGCCTGATATCTCAGGAAAAGCGCCTACTGCCTCGAAGAAGGAGGCTAAGGGTGATGAAAAAGCCTCTGCTCCTGATAAAACCAACTGGCCTTCTTTTCGGGGACAGGATAGTCGCGGAGCTGCAGGAGGAAAAGGATATCCGACAGAATGGGATGCAGCGTCAGGAAAGAATATCTCCTGGAAACTTGAGATACCAAAAAAAGGAAAGAGCTCTCCTGTAATCTGGGGAGACAAGCTTTTTATAACCGGGGCACAGGATAAGTTCTGTGAAGTTTATTGCATTGATAAAAAATCGGGGAAAATATTATGGACAGGATCTGCCTCTGATATCCCCGGTGAACCTGCTGTTTTACCTAAAACTGATCCGGATGCTGGACTTGCAGTATCTACAGCAGCTACAAATGGTAAAGTGGTTTGCGCAATTTTTTCGAACGGAAACCTTGTTTGCTTCGATCTTGACGGCAAAAAGAAATGGATGAAAAACATTGGTGTTCCTGAAAGCAGCTACGGTTATACATCTTCACTATTAATTTATAAAGATCTGCTGCTTGTGCAGTTCGATAGCAACACAAAAATCTCACTCCTGGGCATTGATCTCGAGTCGGGTGATCAGAAGTGGGAAACCCTCCGCCATGGACGAGCTGTTTGGTCCTCTCCTGTTCTTGGTAACTTCAAAGGAAAACCGGAAATTGTTATAAATGGAAATCCTTATGTAAGCGGTTACGATCCATTGACTGGCAATCTGCTATGGGAAGTTGAATGCATGAGCGGAGATGTGGCACCTTCTGTAGCTGTAAACAGTACAATGGCTTACGCAGTAACGGATTATGCCAAACTTGTTGCAATCAAGCCTGACAATGGTGTATCAGTCGTATGGGAGGACAATACTTATACTCCTGACGTCTCAAGTCCTGTCGCAACAGATCAGTACCTTTTCGTCTCAACCGGGAACGGTGACATAGCATGTTATAATGCTTTGAAGGGAGATACTTTGTGGACACACTATTTCCAGGATCCATTCTATGCTTCACCGTTAATAGCTGATGACATGGTTTATTTTCTTGACAGGAGCGGTAAGACACATATTGTAAAAGTTGGAGCGACATTCAAACTTGTTGCTGAATCGGCTTTGGGAGAAGCAGCAGACTGTTCACCGGCATTTTCAGACGGTAAAATATATATCCGGGGCCGAAAGAATCTTTATTGCATTTCTAAAAATTGAAAACTGAAAAGACTAACATATTGACCAATAACTGCAACTGTGATGAAACATCTAAGGTAAATATTCCTTCGGTGGTTGACGAGGTTGTGAAATTTACCGGAAGAGAATCCGACAAAGTTATTCTTATACTTCAGGAAGTACAGAAAAAGCTTAATTGGCTCCCATCTGAAGCGCTTAAATATATTTGCGAGATAACTGATATAACACCGGGTCAGATTTCAGGTGTTTCAACATTTTATTCGCAGTTCAGACATCTTCCGGTTGGAACACATACTATAAAAATTTGTGCTGGAACAGCATGCCATGTGAAAGGTAGTCCGCTTATATCCGATGCATTTAAAAGGGTTCTTAAGATTGATGATACGAGGAATGCCTCACCCGATAATCTGTTTTCAATTGAAGAAGTTGCTTGTCTGGGTTGTTGCACACTCGCTCCTGTTGTACAAATTGACGGCAAAACATATGGGCATGTCAAACCAACTCAGGTAGATGAGATAATTAATAACTTTCTCAGTTCTGGTTCTGGAAACACTGAAACACCCAAATCAGAACGAAATGATGATATCGATGCCGAAATAAGAATAGGCATTGGATCTTGTTGTGTTGCCGGAGGAAGCAGGGAGATTCTCTCTGAGATAATTGAGATCAGGGAAAAGTATAATCTTAACATCAGACTTAAGCCAGTAGGCTGTGTAGGTGTTTGTAACCAGACTCCATTAATGGAAATTGTTACAAAAGATAATATTCATTCGAGGTATACAAAAGTAAGTAAACCCCAGGTTGAGGAGATCCTTCTCAAACACATCAAACCAAGAACATTACGAAATAAAATCAAGTACAATATAAACGATCTGGTCGATTCCTTCCTTTCAGATGATAAGCTCTCCGGGCAGATCAACATTTCTGATGGATTAAGAGAAAAATATCTTAATAATTTTCTTAATCACCAGGTTCATATCGCCACCCTGAACAGCGGTAATCTTTCTCCGGAATCATTTGAAGAATATGCTCTATCGGGAGGATTTGAAGCACTTCGTAAGTGCATTTCAGAATCTGACCAGGAATCCATTATCAGGACAATTACCACAAGTGGTTTAAGGGGAAGAGGTGGAGCCGGATTTCCTACAGGGAAAAAGTGGAAAATCTCTATGCAATCTTCTGGCTCTCCAAAGTACGTTGTATGCAATGGAGATGAAGGTGACCCCGGTGCTTTTATGGACAGGATGCTTCTTGAATCTTTCCCTTTCCGGATAATTGAAGGAATGTTAATTGCAGGATATGCAACAGGTTCTTCAGAAGGAATTTTCTATATACGTGCGGAATACCCTTTGGCAGTCTCAAGGATAAGACTGGCTTTAAAGTTATGTTATGATAATAAAGTTCTGGGTAATAATATTTTTGGAAGTGCTTTTTCTTTCAATATTTCAGTTTTTGAAGGCGCAGGTGCTTTTGTATGCGGAGAGGAAACAGCATTGATCGCATCACTCGAAGGCAGGCGCGGGATGCCACATCTGAGACCTCCCTACCCTGCAGTCAGAGGATTCAGACAAAAGCCTACTCTCGTAAATAATGTTGAAACTCTTTCATTGGTTCCATGGATAATTACGAATGGAGCTGAAAAATTCGGATCAGTCGGAACAGAAAAAAGTAAGGGGACCAAAGTTTTTGCTCTGGCCGGGAAGATATCCAAAGGAGGCCTTATTGAGGTCCCGATGGGTATAACGATACACAGAATAGTTGAAGAGATCGGTGACGGTGTCGGCGAAAACAATACTTTCAAGGCAGTTCAGATCGGAGGTCCTTCAGGTGGCTGTATTCCTGCATATAAAGCTGATACCACCGTTGATTACGAGGAGCTTACACGATTGGGAGCAATGATGGGTTCCGGAGGCATGGTTGTCCTTGATGACTCAGATTGCATGGTTGACATGGCGAAATATTTTCTGACATTTACTCACAAACAATCATGCGGAAAATGTACATTTTGCAGAATTGGTACAAAGCAGATGCTTAACATTATTACCAGGTTAACTGAAGGAAAAGCAAATTCGGAAGATATAAATGAACTTGAAAACCTTTCACGGTTGGTTAAGGCTGGCAGCTTATGCGGCCTGGGAAAGACAGCCCCGAATCCAGTTCTCACAGGTCTTCAATATTTCAGGGAGGAGTATGAAGAACATACAAAGGGAATCTGCCGGGCTAAGAAATGCCGGGATCTTATAAAGTATGTTGTAACTGACAAATGTACAGGATGCACTATCTGTTCACAGGGTTGCCCCGTTAAGGCGATTCCATTCAACCCTTATGAAAAACATGAGATAAACCAGTTAATATGCACTAAATGTGATAACTGCAGATTAGTTTGTCCGGAAAAAGCAATTGAAATCATTAATATAAATGGTTAAACTGAGGATAAACAATGAGATTTTTGAGGTCGCTGAAGAATTGACCATACTAAATGTTGCCGGTATTGCTGGAATACATATCCCTACACTATGTCATAATAAAGAGCTCCCTCATTATTCATCATGCATGGTCTGCATGGTAAAAGATAAGCTGACCGGTAATTTTTTACCTTCATGCTCGGCATTAGTTCAGGATGGGATGGACATAGAATGCTCATCAGAAGATGTTATTAATCTCAGGAGGAAAGCTGTAGAACTCCTTCTTTCGGAACATAGGGCTGAATGTGAAGCTCCGTGCAAGGTTGTATGCCCGGCAGGATATAACATTCCTCTAATGAATAGACTTCTTGCCGTAAAAGATTACTCAGGCGCTGTCAGTCTTTCAATTGCCCAGATTGGTTCTAATGAGTTTTTGTGTACTAATTGTCCTGGATATTGCGAGAATGCATGCCGGAGGAAAAAAGTTGATCTCCCTGTTTCAATAAAAAACCTGCAAATCTTTATTTCAAAGCAGACAAAACCGGAAAATGACAATCATATAACTCATAATATTCTGCGTGAAGAAAATAAAGTTAAACCCGAAAAATCTTCAAAAGGATTTAACTCTCATATAGGCCGGCTTGAAGATGGCGAGTTGAAGGAATGGCAGAAAGAATGCAAAGAAGTTATAAATAGAGTCAGGGAGATTTCCGTTTCAGACTCTGCAGCAAGTGAATCTGAAAGCTGCATGCACTGCGATTGCCGTGCAGTTGATAACTGCCGGTTGCGTGACATCGCAAGGGAACTTTCAATTAAAGATCCGAGAGGTAAGATTATTAATTCACCCATTCAAAAGAAAATAAATATAAATACAGGACTTATCTTTGAGAACGCAAAATGTATTAAGTGCGGACTTTGTGTAAGATTGTGCGAGGATTTAAAAGAGGAACCTGCTCTTTGTTTTATAAACAGGGGATTCATCAGTATTATTTCAGAGCCTCTTACGGAAGATTTTAATAACATTCTCAAAACAAAGAGCCAGGAGGTTATTGATATTTGCCCGACGGGGGCGTTAAGTAGAATTTGACATATCTTTCAGTATTTCACCCCTAAATCCCCCAAGGGGGACTTTTGGTTTTTTCATTTAGCCCCCCCTTGAGGGGGTTGGGGGGTAAAAAAAGTTATACCTGAGGAAGTCAGAGGGGTAAAACAAAGGTGAAGGGTAATTGATATTGGTTTAAAATGAACGATTAATTTTTAATAAATGCGATATTATTTTTCAATTATCCTTTTGTTTCTTCTTAATTCTGCTTCTCAGGCTCAAAGTGGGAACAATGAATGGCCGCTATTCAGAGGTAAAGCCGACCTTGCCGGCAAGGTTGAATCTGAGTTTCCGGTATCACCAAAACTCCTCTGGAGTATAAAGACTGGAGGAACTACAAAATCATCACCTGTCATGACCGATGGAACTGTATTTTTCGGAAACGATAAAGGATCACTGATAGCTGTAAGCACTGACGGAAAAATTTTGTGGAAATATGAATCAGGAGCTTCCATAGATGCCGCACCGATGGTCTATGGGAAAAAAGTGATCTTCGGTTCAAGTGATGGTATTTTGAGACCAGTTGACAGGACTTCAGGTAAATTATTATGGTCATATACCACAGATAATCAGATAGCAGGATCGGCTAACGTATGGGTCGCCGGAAATAAAGCAGGCATAGTCGCCGGAAGTTATGATTACTTCCTCCATTGTGTTGATCCCGAAACAGGCAGGTCTTTATGGAAGGTAGAGACAGAAAATTATATTAACGGGACTCCTGCTATTCTAAATGGGAAAATTGTATTTGGAGGGTGCGACGGGATGTTAAGGGTTGTTGATCCTCTTACCGGAAAACAAAATGATACAATCGATATCGGTGTATATATTGCTTCCTCTCCTGCCCTTGCGCATGATTTTGCTTATTTCGGAGATTATGATGGCACAAAATATTGCGTAAATATACGAACCAGAAAAATTATCTGGAAGATTCCGGGAAGTGATGAGGGAGGATCAATCCTTGGTATTCCCGCAGTCGGCAATAATTCAATCGTCATAGGGAGTGAAGATAAATATCTTTATTGCTACAACTCTTCCGACGGAAAACTGTTATGGAAATATCGCACAAACGGCAGGATTGATGGATCTGCAGTTTTGAATTCTACAAAAGTTCTTTTTACAGGTATGGATGGATATGTTTATATTCTGGGGTTGGCTGACGGGAATAAGATCTGGAGCTTTAATGCAGGAACTCCCATCAGCAGTTCTCCTGCAGTAATTGATGGCAGGTTCTATATCCTTACCCAGGATGGAAGATTGCTTGCTTTTGGAAGTAATTGAACTCACCCCCGTGTAGTGAATTTTAACTCAACTATCTCCCCCTCTTTACGAAGTAGAGAGGGGGATTAAGGGGGTGAGTACAAAAGAATATATTTGAAGAATTTTAATTATATGAAAATTGTTTATCTTATAACAGGTTCAGGAGGCTCATTTTATTGCGGGAATTGTTATCGCGATATGATATACCTGAGAGCTATCCGCAAAGTTCCGGGAACTAACGCTTCGGCAATTCCGTTATACCTTCCGCCGGATGAAACAACTTCTGAATCGGGACTTGATAAAAATGTTTTTTTTGGTGCCATCTCTATGTACCTCAGGGAAAAAGTCCCTTTCCTGAAAAACATGCCTGTATTCTTTGATAAGCTGGTTGACTCAGGTCCTATGCTCAGGATGGCAGCACGAAGGGCTGGCACAACCAGGACGGAAGGGCTTGAAGAGATGACATTGAATATGATAAAGGGAGAAAACGCATTCCCTGAAAAAGAGCTTCAGCGGTTGGTTGATTATCTGGTTAAGGATGGGAAACCCGATATCATCCACCTTTCTAATGCTCTGATAGTCGGTCTTGCACGTCAGATAAAGAAAAAAATAGATGTCAAAATCGTTTGTTCTTTGCTCAATGAAGATGACTGGATAGATGAGATGGCAGAACCATATCAGACACGAGCCTGGAAACTTATTTCCAGGGAAGCATCGAATGTTGATGCATTCTTAACTCCCAGCAATTATTATAAAGAGCTGTTCATTGAGAAGACAGGAATTTCAGGTAACAATTTTCACGTTATCCCGCTTGGTCTTGATCCGGGTGACCTTACAAAAATTGAAACGAAAGCTGTGTGGCCATCAATCGGATATTTCTGCCGGATTAATTCGCAGAACGGTATAGATAAACTGGTAGATGCCTTTATAGAACTGAAATCAGGTGATAGTTTACCCGGACTAACACTTCATATATCAGGAGGATATACGGGTGATGATAAGCCCTTTATTGCTGAGCAGATAAAGAAGATTAAAGATGCAGGGCTTAAAAGTTTTGTAAGAATTTATCCTGAATTTCAGGGCAACAGCAAACAGGAGTTTTTCAGTAATATAGATGTATTGAGTGTTCCCGTCCGGAAATATGATGGCTATGGATTATACCTGCTTGAATCAAATTCCGCCGGGGTACCATTCGTTTCGCCAGCAACAGGAGCATTTCCTGAAATTGTTGCCAGAACTACTGGAGGGATAACCTATTCACCAGATTCCGTAACTGAATTGGCTGCCTCTCTTAGGCAATTATTAAACGATAAGGAGAAACTGGACAGACTAGGAAGGCAGGGAAAGGAAAAAGTTCTGTCAGAGCTTTCCCTTGAAAAAATGTCGGAAGGTCTTTCAAAAGTCTATAATCAGGTCAGACAAAAATAGAATATTTATTCTTAGTGAAACTTTATGCCTTTGAGCCTTGGTGGCAAAAAAAATGTTTACAGATATGCTTTCTTTACAAAACATTTCAAAATCATTCCTTCAGCGTGGTCAGGTCCTCGATAATCTCTGTCTTGAAGTAAATGAAGGTGAAACAATTGCGATCATGGGACCATCCGGTTCCGGAAAAACCACTCTTTTAAATATAATTGGTTTGCTTGATAAGCCTGATAAAGGGGATATCATTTTTAAAGGAACTTCCATTGCAGAATATACTGAGGACAAGTCTGCTGGTTACAGAAATAGAAATATTGGTTTCGTATTTCAGGAGCATCTCTTATTACCATATCTTACCGTATCGGATAATATTTATCTCCCATTGCTTGCTTCGGATTATTCGAAGGAAGAGCATTCTGATAAGGAGTTATATATAAACGGATTAATGGTTAGAACAGGAGTTTATGACATCAGAAGTAAGTATCCATATAGTATCTCTGGTGGTGAGGCTCAGCGTGTTGCTCTAGTAAGAGCCCTGGCAAATAGTCCATCAATTCTTCTTGCCGATGAGCCAACAGGTTCTCTTGACGCAAAGAATGCTGAAAAATTGGGCGAACTGTTACTTGAAATGAATGCTGAGTACGGTATTACCATTATCCTCGCGACACATTCATTAGATCTGGCAAAAAGAATGTCAAAGATTCTTCGGCTTGAAGAAGGTAAACTGGTAATCTGAACCTGGAAGAAAGAGTAAGAAATAACTAACTATCATGTCCGGCATCTTCAGGATAATAATACAATCATTAAGTTTTAACCGGAAACCGGTGTTTTACCAGGTTCTCATTATTGTGTTGCTCTCTGCAGTGATAACCGGATCACTGCTTACAGGCAAATCGGTGAAGATGAGTCTTAAAAAATCTGCTTCAGAGCATCTTGGCAACACCGGGATAGTCATTAGTTCCGGAATCAGGTATTTTGATCCTGAGCTTGTTCGCAGGATGAGAGATAGTGCTCATATAATTGGTTCCGGAATTCTTGAAATCAATGGTTTCTGCGAGGAGTTGAATTCGCAAAAAGTAGTTTTCAATACTCATATTTTTGGAGTTACAGGTGACTTTTTTATTTTTCAGGGAGATGATTCTATAGACATTAAGTCTGGAGAAGTTGCTGTAAACAAACAGCTGGCGGATAATCTTGGCATAAAACCGGGTGATGATATTATTATACGATTCAAAGAAATATCGGCCATACCTGCGGATGCTCCTTTCGCCGCAGCTGAAAGTTCAGGAAAGTCGATTGTGATGAAAGTAGCAACTATTCTTGAGCCATCACAGAACGGTAACTTCTCATTGTCAATCAGTCAGATGACGCCTATGAACATCTTTATCAATCTTTCTGATATAGAAAGCGATCAGGGCGCCTCTTATAGAATCAACAGGTTGCTGATTAAAAAAAATATAAATTATTCATTAAACAGGGTTTCTGAGTCGTTAAAGCATAATTTGAAACCGTCTGATATAGGACTAAAACTCAGACCGATAAAGAAAACGGGTGAGGAAGAACTTTTCTCAGACAGAATATTTATTGATGAAGAAATTATTAAAGAGATAAGTAAGATTCTTCCTTCCTCCGCTCCTGTTATAACTTATCTGGGTAACAGGTTTGAATTCAAAAACAAATCAACACCGTATTCATTTGTGTCAGCTTTGCCGTCCTCACTATATTCTGAAATGGCCTCAGGGAATGATATGATTATAAACGACTGGATGGCCAAAGATCTTTCTATCGCAGAAGGTGACACTCTTCGGATGTATTGGTATTCTCCTGATTCTTTAAATAACCTCATAGAAAAAGGAAGCTCCTTTATTATTAAAAGAATTGTTGACATGAAAGGCATAATGTCAGATTCTCTTCTTATGCCAGTATTTCCGGGTATTTCGGGAAAAGAATTCTGTTCTGACTGGGATGCCGGCATACCGATAAAAATGCACCAGATCAGACCTAAAGATGAGGATTACTGGAAGAGATTCAGAGGTACACCCAAAGCTTTTATAGGCTATGAGAAAGGCAGGGAACTATGGGGAAATAATTTTGGTCCTGCCACCGCAATACGTTATCCGGCAGGAATTACAGAAAAGGAAATAAAGACCAAACTTACCGGCTCGCTGGATCCCTCTATGGTTGGTTTCATTATAAACGATCTGGAAGCTGAATCAGTCAGAGCGGCAAATGAAGGGATTGATTTCGGCACTCTTTTTTTGAGTCTGGGATTCTTTCTCATCATTGTATCATTGTTTCTATTATCATTTGCGACCTCTTCATATTTTGAAGCTGAGAGCAGGCATATAAATACACTATATGCATTAGGATTTAAGAACAGATGGATAACAAAGCTTCTGTTACTCGAAACCGGAATTATAGCTTTTGCAGGATGCTCAATAGGTGTATTTACGGGTTATCTCTTTAATTTATTTATAACCAAAGCTTTGAATACAGTCTGGATTGGTGCTGTTCAAACAGATACACTTGATGCATATTTTGATCCGCTATCTGTACTTACAGGATTCATAGTTACCTTTCTTACTCTGAGTATATTTATGCTGATTAAGGTGCGAAGATATCTGAGAGGACTAAGTCATAAACCAAAAGAGATCTATAAAATTCCATCCTCCAAACGAAATCTTATTTTGTTATTTTCATCAATACTGATAACTATATCATTATTTGTACTTTATATATCAGGTGTCGATAAGCAACCCGTCTATTCATTTGCATCTGGTACTGTACTTTTGTTTTCTTTGATTCTATTATGGAGACAATTTTACATTGGCCGTTATAATTCAGCTTCGGGTCTGAATAAAACCAACCAACTGTCAAAGCAATATTATGCGTTCAGCCCGGGCAATGCAATTACTCCAATTCTTTTTATAGCTGCAGGAATTTTTACAGTTTTTATAACCAGCACCAACAGAATGAATTTCAATGAGAAAGAGACAAAGCGTTCGGGAGGGACAGGCGGCTATTTGTTATGGTGCGAAAATGCAATTCCTGTTAAGGAGGATCTTAATACCGAATCAGGAAGGAAGACTCTCGGTTTAGATAACGATTCACTTTCCCCGATCAGCTTTATTCAGATGAAAAGATTCTCGGGCAATGATGCAAGCTGTCTGAATCTTAATCATATTAAAGCACCTCCATTACTTGGAATTGATCCTGCTGATTTCATCCTAAAGAGGGCATTCTCTTTTTCAAAAAGGGTTGCTTCGGGAAGTATTAATAATCCATGGGACTTTCTAAATATTCCTTCGGAAAACAATACTGTTTATGGCATTGCAGATCAGACTGTTCTCGAATGGGGTTTGAAACTTAAAACGGGAGATACATTAGTTGTCAGAGCTGAGAATGGACATCCTTTGAATATTATTATTGCAGCCGGATTAGAAACATCTGTATTTCAGGGAAATGTACTTATCGGAAGGAAAAATTTCATAAAATATTATCCTTCCGTTGCAGGAAGTTCCGTTTTTCTTGTTGACGGAAACAGCGCTCTTACTGAATTGTATAGGAATGTTTTAAACGACCGGCTGGCAAATTATGGCATAAATATTGAAAAAACGACAGACCGCCTTGCATCTTTTTATAGAGTCACAAATACATATCTTTCCGTTTTTACCTTATTTGGGGCCCTGGGTATGATCATCGGAGTTGTGGGTCTGGGATTTGTACTATTGAGAAATTATAGCCAGAGAAAATTATCATTTGCACTGATGCTGGCTGTAGGATTCCCTTTAAAAAAGATAAGGAAAATGATTTTATCAGAACAAATTCTGATCCTGTTTGCAGGTGTTACTACTGGTATAATTCCTGCTTTACTCGCAACATTGTCTTCGTTAAGAAATAATAGTGGTATGCCATGGTTGTTTATGATCATAATGACTTTATCAATAGTTTGTACAGGATCATTATCTGCATTTCTCTCTCTGAGATCTGTCACGGGCAAAACACTTATAGCAAGTCTTAAAAAAGAATAGAATCAGACTATTTCTTCCCTACAGCTACCAGGAATTTCTGTGTTCTAAAGAATATCAGACCATCTGTGATCGATGGAGCTGTCAAACATACATCCCCCATCGGAATTTGAGCAATTTGTTTGAATATTAAGCCATCCTGAATAATATAAATAGTCCCCTGCTCATCGACAATGTAAATTTTGCCGTCAGAGGCTACCGGCGAAGCTATAAAACTTTGTGTATTCCCAAGTTTTTTACTGTAAAGCTCTTTGCCCGTACCAGCATCATAGCAGTTTATCATCCCATTCCAGTTGACATTGTAAAGATGACCTCTGTAAACAAGCAATGTATGAATATATGATCCTCCCCTTGGAATACTCCATTTTACAAATTCATTGAAACTGGTTGTCGGTTTTAGAGTAATGTCGCCAACAGCATTTGATTTGATGGCTAATATGGGTGAAGATTGACCATGGGCGCTGTTGAAGTATATCAGGTCCTTACCTAATACGGGAGTTGGAATAGGAACATCACCCCCACCCGACATGCGCCAGATCTCCTTGCCTGTTTCAAAATCATAGCCTCCGCGGTGTTTATAACCATTGACCGCGATTCTTATTTTCCCGCCGTCGTTGTAAATATTTGGAGTACACCAGCCAGGATATTCATCTCTGTTTGTTTTCCATAATTCCTTGCCAGTTTTCAGATCGAAAGTGGCCAGGAATGAATTTTCCAGAACGTCGCATTGTATTATAAGCACACCTTTATATATTACCGGGGAACTTGCAAACTCCCATTCTGCCTGAACATAATCGAATGCGACAGATTTAAGAACTCCAAAACTCTTTTTCCATACCAGGTTACCTTCATAATCATAACAATATAATCCCTCAGATCCAAAAAAGGCGACAGCATATTTTCCGTCTGTTGCAACGGAACTATTCGCATGAGTGGATTTAGGATGGCGTCTGATCTTAGGAATGCCTGTATATGCCGTTCTTTCCCACAAGGTCTTTCCTGATAATTTATCCAGACAGATGATTTTCCAGTCATGAACGGAACTGTCAGGCACTGGCATGCCATCTCCATAAATGCCTGTCTTAATCCCCTGGTTGTCAGATTTACTGACTGCTGTGGTAATGAATAATTTATCTCCCCAAATGGCAGGGCTTGAAAGTCCCAGACCTGGTATTTGGACTTTCCATCTCACATTTATCATTTTCTGAAAATCAAATGATTCAGGGAGATTAGCATTATCAAGTACTCCCGATGACATATATCCCCGGTATCCGGGCCATTGACGCTCGGGAATTATTTGTGAATTGCCATCTATTGAATTGACAGAATAAATAGTAAGGGATATAAATAAAAGTTGTATCAATTTCATTCTATTGAAAATAAATTTGTTTTGTAATATTGTTCATTCTTGTTCAGAATAAGATGGATTCTATACTGGCGTTATGATAAAGCAAATATATATTAATTTTATACATTTGTTGTCAATCTATGAGAGGATGAGTGGAAAGAAAAAACGTATCATAACAATAGCCGGTGGTATTATTTGTCTGGCAGTTTTAGTACTTGTAATCAACTTTGTTGTTGATCTGCCTTATCGTTCAAAACTACCAGATGTACCTGATTTGAAAGGCAACCCTGCACCTCTTACTGAACAAATTTTAAATGCATCAATAAAAGCTCACCGAAATCCTTCGGCTGATAACATCGGTGAACTTGGAATGATTTACCATTCAAACACTTACTATGATAAAGCTACACAGTGCTATAGTCTTGCAATTAAGAGGAATAAATCAAAATGGGTATGGAGCTATTATCTGGGTTATTTAAATCAGGAGATTGGCGAATCAAATAAATCTATTCAAAATTTCAGAGATGTAATTAAATATAAT
>Ga0208079_1000613_pt1 | contig 19374 bp, 17 predicted proteins | sample NGESurdeep092012_5_FD_184474 | JGI IMG/M metagenome (GOLD analysis project Ga0208079, IMG submission 184474) | Arctic peat soil microbial communities from Barrow, Alaska - NGEE Surface sample 210-2 deep-092012 (SPAdes) | ecosystem: Environmental > Terrestrial > Soil > Wetlands > Peat ... | reverse complement strand
TTCTTGGCGACCTCGTTCGCATACGCGGCCAGCGCGATGGAACCAGAGACCATGTTCTTGATCGTGGACCCGGAGAGGTAGTCAGCCCCACCGGTCGAGACCTGGACGATGCCGTCACTTCCGGCGTCGGCGAACCCGCGGATCGCGGCGTTCAGCGTTTGCGAGGACGTAACGTTGATCGCCGGGTAGGCAAACGAGCCTGCCTTCGCGCGGTCCAGCATGTCGGCATAGACCTCGGGCGTAGCGATGGGCATGGGTGACTCCTCAGACTCGAAATCGTCGGTCAGCCGCTCAAAAGCGGTGCCGAATTCAGGTCAAGCGGCGCTGCTTGCCAATCTTCATCCTTGCACGTTCAGCCCTGCGGCCTTGCGCCCCCCTTCCGCGGGGCGCAGGGCCGGGGGAAAGCTCGGATCACTGAGCACCCACGGACTGGTCGAACAGGTGACGGCGCACCCAGGCATGCATCGCGATAGCGGCTGCCGCACCGGCGTTGATCGACCTGGTCGAGCCAAACTGGGCGATGTCCAGGATCGCCACCGACGCCTCACGGGCCTGCGGCGAGAGGCCGGGGCCCTCCTGGCCGAAGAGCAGGATGCAGTGCCTTGGCAGGTCATAGGTCTCGATCGGCGCCGAGCCGGGCAGATTGTCAATGCCGATGATCGGTATGCCGGGCGCCCCGCGCGCGCCCGGTGCGGCCGCGGCCCAGTCGACAAGGTCCTGGAGGCTGGGGTGGTGGTACTCATGCTGGTACCGGTCGGTGACCATGGCGCCCCGGCGATTCCACCGACGCTTCCCGACGATGTGAAATGCCATCGCGTTGAAGGCATTTGCCGTACGAATCACCGAACCGATGTTGAAGTCGTGACCCCAGTTCTCGACCGCCACATGGAAGTCGTTGCGCTCGGTGTCCAGGTCACCCACGATGGCCTCGCGGCGCCAGTAGCGGTACTTGTCCACGACGTTGCGACGGTCGCCGCCTGCGAGCAACGACTCGTCGTACAGGGACAGCTCGGGTTCGGCCGGCCACGGACCCACCCAGGGCCCCACTCCCACCTCTGTCAACGCCGAGCCTCCCGTCGGTTGCCACCAAGTATGAGGGGTTCACTAGGTGAGGTCCGGCTCTGCGGCATACCCTCTGACGTGTGATGCACACTCTGGGGCCGGACTGGCTCAACGCCGCAGTGCTCCTCAAACAGCTGGGGCCTTCGGCCTTCGCAGTCAGCCTGGCCGTCATCTTCGCCGAGTGCGGGCTGTTCACGTTCTTCATGCCGGGCGACTCGTTGCTGTTCACAATCGGCCTGGCGATCCAGAACCCGCAACAGCTGATTAACCTGCGCATCAACATCGTGGTGGCCTGCCTGGCGCTGACGGCCGCTGCCTTCCTGGGCAACGTCGTCGGCTATGAGATCGGACGGGCGGTCGGCCGCCCGCTGTACACCCGGGGGGGGCGGCTGCTCAAGGCTGAGCACTTCGACAAGGCACACGCCTTCTTCGAGAAACACGGCAGCAAGGCGATCGTGCTGGCCCGCTTCGTGCCGGTGGTTCGCACGTTCATCACCGCAGTAGCCGGGGTCAGCCGCATGGACCGTCGCCGTTTCTTCACCTACAGCTTCATCGGAGCACTCCTGTGGGCCTTCGGCGTGACACTCATGGGCTACTACCTGGGACAGATCGCGCTCGTGCGCAACCACATCGAGATCATGCTCATTCTGATTGTGGCGCTCTCGCTGGTCCCGGTGGTCGTGGAGTACCTGCGCCAGCGCGTCCGCAACAAGGTCACCGTCTAGGCCACCTGCTCAGGCCAGGCCCAGCTCCTGCAGGCTGTACGCCGTGACGTAGGTCAGTCCTGCAGCCTCCAGCCTCTGCCTGGCGCCGGTCGCACGGTCGGCGATCGTCGCCACGGCGACCACCTCTGCGCCCTCCTGCCGGGCTGCGGCCACAGCGTCCATCGGGGAGGCCCCGGTGGTCGTCGTATCCTCGACGATGAGCACCCGGCGCCCCCTGATCGAGGGACCCTCGATGCGCTGCTGGAGGCCGTGCGCCTTGCCGGACTTGCGCACCACGAAGGCATCGAGCTGCCGGCCGGCCGCAGCCGACGCGTGCAGCATGGCCGTTGCCACCGGGTCGGCTCCGAGGGTGAGCCCGCCCACAGCCTGGAAGTCGAGGTTCTTGGTCAGCTCGTTCATCACCTGGCCAACCAGGGGCGCGGCCTCGCCGTCGAGGGTGATCCGTCGCAGGTCGACGTAGTAGTCAGCTTCCCGGCCGGAGGACAAGGTGACCTGGCCGTGCACAACAGCCTTCGCCTTGATCAGCTCGAGCAGACGCTCGCGTGGGGACACCCCACCCGAGACGGTGGCTGCGGGCGCGGAAGGCAGGTCCGTGGGGTCAGTGGCGTCATTCACGAGGCCTGAGCCTATCTGTGCCCTTCTGGGGCAGCTACCTCTTGGATCGGCGGAGGGAGTCGACGCGGCCAGAGACGGCGCGCAGGAGGCTGTGCGGCACGACCTGGGCGATTCCGGCGATCACCTTGTACTGCACTCCCGGGACGGAGATGACCTTGCCCGCCCTGACGTCATCAAGGCAGGCACGGACCAGCCCGTCGGCCTCAAGCCACATCGCCTTGGGCATCCTGGACATGTCCAGGTCGGCGCGCTCGTGAAACTCGGTACGGGTGAAACCGGGACACAGCGCGGTCGCGGAGACCCCCGACCCGGACAGCTCCTGTGCCAGGGCCTCGGTGAAGACCGTGCACCAGGCCTTCGCCGCGGAGTACGTGCCCATCGGCAGGAAACCGGCCACCGACGACACGTTGATGATGTGCCCACGGCCCCGGTCCCTCATCGACAGTGCGCCCGCATGGGACAGCACCAGCACCGCACGGCACAGGACATCCAGCATGGCCTCCTCGTCAGCGAGGTCACCCTTCAGGAGGCTCTTGCTCATGGCGAAGCCGGCATTGTTGACCAGCAGGTCGATGGGACGGTCGCGGTCGGCTACGCGTTCGGCGACCCGCCGCAGCTGAACGCGTTTGGACAGGTCCGCGGCCAGGATCTCAACCTTGATCGAGTGCCGGGCGCGCAACTCATCGGAGACGTTCTCGAGCCTGGCCCGGTGGCGCGCCACGATAACCAGGTTGTCGCCTCGCTCGGCCAGCTCGCGACAGAACGCGTGCCCGATTCCAGAGGTCGCCCCCGTGACCAGTGCGGTTCTCATATACGGCACTCTATGCCGCTCTCCTGCGATCGCTGGCGCTCCTAAGATCAGTGACGTGCGCATTGCTACCTGGAACGTCAACTCCATCCGCTCACGGATCGACCGAGTCGAGGCGTGGCTCGAACGCAGCGACTGCGACGTGCTCGCGATCCAGGAGACCAAGGCCAACGACGCACAGTTTCCGGTGTTGGGGCTCAGCGCCCTCGGCTACGAGGTCGCCCACATAGGGCTGAACCAGTGGAACGGGGTGGCGATCCTCTCACGGGTCGGCCTGGCTGACGTCCAGGTCGGCTTCCCGGACATGCCCTCCTACGGCGAGCCCAAGGCCGCCGAGGCCCGCGCCATCGGTGCCACCTGCGGTGGGGCCCGGATCTGGTCGCTGTACGTGCCCAACGGGCGGGCGCTGGGAGACCCACACCTGGACTACAAGCTGGACTGGCTTGAGCGCCTGCGCCGCGCGGCCAGCGGCTGGCTGCGGGCCGATCCGGGCGCCCAGATCGCCCTGATGGGTGACTGGAACATCGCCCCGCAGGACGAAGACGTCTGGGACATGGATGTCTTCTCCGGGAGCACCCACGTCTCAGCCCCGGAGCGGGCGGCGTTCCAGGCGATCGTCGAGGCCGGCTTCACGGACGTCGCCCGGGCTCACACTCCGGGCCCAGGTGTCTTCACCTACTGGGACTACCAGCAGCTGAGCTTCCCCAAGCGTCACGGGATGCGGATCGACTTCGTGCTGGGCTCCCCCGCTCTGAGCTCCAGGGTGGCGGGCGCGTCCATCGATCGCGAAGAGCGCAAGGGCAAAGGCGCCAGTGACCATGTGCCTGTCATCGTCGACCTCGTAGATGACTGAGACTAGGGGAAGAAGTTCTCGTCTTCAGATGTCTGCTTCCCCAATGAAGGGCCCACCACACCGTGAGTACGACCGCTACCGTGACCCCGCAGGATCTGGCCGATGCGCTCACCGCGCTGCGCGATCGGCCCCCGCTGGTCCAATGCCTGACCAACACCGTGGCGGCGGGGTGGACAGCCAACGTCCTGCTGGCCGTGGGCGCAGCCCCCGCAATGGTCGACAACCCGCGCGAGGCGCGCGAGTTCACCGCCATCGCGGGGGCCATGCTGGTCAACCTCGGCACTCCCTATGACGACACCACCCGCGCCATGCACCTCGCGGTTGCCGGTGCCAGTCGCTCACGAACCCCATGGGTGCTCGACCCTGTCGCCGCGGGAGCCCTGGGGTGGCGGACCAGCCTGGCGCAGCAGCTGCTCCGCGAAGCACGACCGGCCATCATTCGCGGCAACGCCTCGGAGATCCTGGCGATGGCCGGCGGGGCCGGCGGCCGGGGGGTGGAGTCGGTCGACTCTCCCGAGGCTGCCCTCGCGGTCGCCACGGGGCTGGCAACGCAGCAGCATTCGGTGATCGCCGTGAGCGGTCCGACCGACCACATCACCGACGGCAGCCGCGTCGTGCTTCTGTCCAACGGTCACCCCTGGCTGACCCGGGTGACCGGAGTCGGTTGCGCCCTCGGCGCCCTGATGGCCGCGTTTGCGGCCGTGGTGCCGGAGGCGCTGGTCGCAGCCGCGGCGGCGACTGCGACGTTGACGGTGGCCGCTGAGTCAGCAGCCCAGCAGACCCGCGGGCCGGGCAGCTTCGCGGTTACCCTTCTTGACGAGCTGTGCCTGCTCCAGCCCGCGGACCTGGCCGAACGGGTGAGGATCAGCTGAGATGGGTCGCCGACCACCCCTGGATCTTTCGCTCTACCTGGTGACCGACACGGTCATGTGCCACCAGTTCGGCCTCGCGGCAACGGTCTCGGCGGCAGTCGGTGCCGGGGTGAGCGTGGTCCAGCTGCGGGACGTCGATGCCAGCGACGAAGAGCTGGTGGCTCTGGGCCGTGAGGTCATCACGGTGCTGACCGGCACCGGGGTGCCGCTGATCGTCGACGACCGGGTCCACCTGGTGGGCGCCATCGGCGCCGCGGGTGCGCACGTGGGACAGTCCGACCTCGCAGTCGCGCAGGCCCGCGCACTCCTCGGCCCCGCGGCATACCTCGGGCTGTCGGTGCAGACCCTGGGACATGTCATGGCAGCCCGAGACAGCGATGAGGGCGCAGTGGACTACCTGGGCGTGGGACCCGTCTGGGGGACGGCGACCAAGCTCGACGCGGCCACGCCGGCAGGTGTGGAACGACTTTGCCAGATCACGTCGGCGAGCCCGTGGCCATGTGTGGCCATCGGCGGGATCAACCTCGAGCGCCTGTCGGAGGTCCGTCGTGCTGGAGCCGCCGGCGCAGCAGTGGTCAGCGCCATCTGTGGGCAGCAGGACGTCGCAGCCGCCACCCGCCAGCTGCGGGCCGCCTGGGACGGAGCATCGCCATGAGCCGGCCACCGGTCGCCCTGACCATCGCGGGCAGCGACCCGTCCGGCGGTGCGGGCATCCAGGCCGACCTCAAGACCTTCTCAGCGTTGGGCGTCTACGGCACGTCCGTGATCACGGCTCTCACCGCTCAGAGCACCCGTGGGGTGTCCGGGGTGCATGTCGTACCAACGCAGTTCGTCGTCCAGCAGCTCGAGACGCTGGTCGCTGATGTTCGCCTCGACGCGATCAAGATCGGCATGCTGGCCAATGCCGGCATCGTCGGTGCGGTCGGGCAGTTCCTGCGCCGCCACCCCCATGAGCATGTCGTCCTCGACCCGGTGATGGTCGCCACCAGCGGGGACCGGTTGCTCGACGATGATGCGGTCCGGGCGATGCGTGACCTGATGCCGCTGGCCTCGCTCATCACCCCGAACCTGCCCGAAGCTGCAGCCTTGCTCGAGACGCCTCTGGCCCGAACCCTTCCCGACCTTCGGCTCCAGGCAAAGGCCTTGCAGGAGATGGGCGCCCAGCGCGTGCTCCTCAAGGGCGGCCATCTCACAGACGACCCCGAAGCCGTAGACCTGTTGCTCGACGTCGACGGGCAGACGGTACTTCGCGCGCCACGGGTCAGAACCGTAAACACCCATGGCACCGGCTGCACGCTCTCCTCGGCTCTGGCAGCCCTGCGCCCACAACGAGACTCCTGGCTCGAGGCAGCGCTCGACGCCAAGAGTTGGCTCACTGCAGCGCTGCTCGCGGCGGACGGTCTGCAGATCGGCCATGGCCACGGCCCCGTCCACCACTTCCACGAGACCTGGGCTCACTCAGCGCCAAGGCAGCACCGGCAGCGGTGAAGGCGGCGACCGCCGCACCCAGGAACACCGTCTGCACCTGAACCACACCAGCGTCAGCCAGCGCAACCAGGTTGCTCTGGTCCGGCAGTGCGGCCACCGTCTCGTAGTAACGGTGCAGCCCGACCGCCGTCAGCAGCCCTAACCCCACCACCATCCCGACCATGCGCGCCAGGACAACCAGTGAGCTGACCACGCCGTGTGCATCGTTGGGCGCCGACGCCAGCGCCGCCGAGCTGACCGGTGTGATCGCCAGCCCGAGGCCAAGACCCACCAGCACCAGGACACCGGTCGAGGACCATGACTGCAACGAGCCGTGGCCCCAACCGGACATGACGGCTAACCCTGCCCCAGCGAGAACCAGACCGGTGGTGGCCAAGGCTGCCGGACCGAACCGACGCAGCTGCCAGCCCCCGAGGAAGGCGCCGACCGGCACGGCGACCAGGAACCTGACGAGCACCAGGGCCGCAACGGTCTGGGATGCGGTCAGCGTCAGTCGGGCGAGAACCGGAATGTCGACCACGATGGCCACGAGCGCGACCCCTCCCAGGGTGCTGACAAGCAACGCCGGCACGACTTTGGATCCACCCCTGGCGCTCATCAGCCCGCGAGCCACGAGCGGGTCGCGTGCGGTGCGGTGCCGCCAGATGTAGGCCGACGCAGCCACCAGTGCCAGCGGCACCAGGGCCCAGCCCCACGGCCCGACGATCTCGCGCTGGGGATCGGCCGAGGCGAAGGTGAGAACCAGCGAACCCAGCGCGACGGCGATGCACAGCGCCCCGAGCAGGTCGACCCGTCGCATCAGGGCAAGCCAAGAACCCGAAGCGGCCGCTGCTGTGGCCACGAGCAGCGCGAACGTGAGCACACCCATCGGGGTCGCGACGCGGCTCGTGCCCGCAAAGGGGACGAAGGGAACACCGAGGGTGACGTCGCTGACCAGCGCCGTTGGCGCGGTCAAGGTGAGCAGGCCGGCTCCCAGTGTCAGCAGCCCAAGAACAGTGGGAAGCAGACGCAGGTGAGGGCGCGCGTCGCGGCCGGCGGTCAGCGCCAGGACGGCTGCGAGCACGCTGGCGAGCACGACGTTGAGCCAGAAGATCGCCCGCCAGTCGGCCACAGCGAGCACCGCGGCACCGAGCAACGGGCCGAGAACGCTGCCGAGCTCCTGCATGGCGCCGACCACACCCAGCGGGGTCCCGCGACGCTCGGGGGGCCACAGGTCCGCAACCAGCGCAAGGGTCGCCGGCACCAGCGCGCCGCCACCGACGCCCTGAAGCACCCTGCCAAGCACGAGCACCGGTAGCTCAACCGAGACGGCTGTGATGCTCGAGCCGACCACGAACAGGCACAGGCAGGAGAACAGGATCCTCTGGCGCGCCACGAGGTCCGAAAGCCGGCCGATCACCGGCAGGACCACGATGTAGCCGAGCAGGAAGCCCGAGATGATCGGCGTGGCCCTTTGCAGCGCGTCGACTCCGAGACCGACCCCGGCCATCATGTCCGGCAGAGCCACGACCACGACGTACGTGTCCGCCGAAGCGAGCGCCACCGCGACCGACGCGGTCGCCAGCTGGGCCCTAGGGCTTGCTGATCTCAACCGGAGCGCCGTACTTGTCCAGCGTGAGTGTGTAGGTCGATGTCGCACCCGGGTAGAAAGGACCCGTCATGGTCACGGTGCGCAACTCACCGCCAGGGTCAGTGATGGCGTAGGTCACGTTGAAGGTCTTGGTGGCATCACCGATGTTCAGCAGCTTAGCCACGCTGGCGCCAGGCAGCGTCCCGGTGATCGTCGTGAGGACCTCAGCTCCCACCCGGATCTTCGGCCCTTCGACCGGGTTGACCGTGGCGGTCAGCAACGAGGTGATGCCTCCCTGCGTAGCGAACAGCTGGGCGGGGTCGGGGGCGTTGTAGGTCTTCGGGTCGGCCTGGACGAACTGCGTGGTGAACGGCAGCTTCACATAGAGAAGCTTGTCGATCGAGACCACCTCGACCGTGGCCTCGAACCCACTGATGCGCGCGTCCAGGGTCCCCTTGAATGCCGGCGCGTGCGTGCCCGAGCCATCGGCTCCCAGGGCGCCGTTGACCGTCGCGGGGATGCCGGCCGAGCGCAGGGTCAGGTGCATGGACGTCGCGGCGTCGACCTGGGCCTTGGCCGCCGCCAGCTGTTGGGCCGGGGTCTTGAGCGGCACGTTGCTCGGTCCTGCGCATGCCGCCAGCGCCGCCGCCATCAGCAGGGCAAGGGCCACCCCTCGGCTTCGCATGGGTCGAACGCTACCTCGCGCCAGGGTCCGGCTCAGCGCAGAACCAGGGTGTCGAGGTCCGTGTCCCGGTCGACGACCACCGTGCCGCCGTCGCGAACCCTGCCCTCCAGCAGAGAACGCGCCAAACGGTCGCCGATCTCGCGCTGGACCAGACGCCGCAGAGGCCGTGCTCCGTATGCCGGGTCATAGCCAGTGATCGCCAGCCACTCACGCGCCGCCTCGGTCACCTCAAGGCTGATCCGGCGGTCCTGCAGCCGCTTGGCCAGGATGTCGACCTGCAGCTCGACGATACGAGCCAGGTCCTCGGTGGACAGCGGGTCGAAGATGACGACATCGTCCAGACGGTTCAGGAACTCCGGCTTGAACGTCACATGCACCGCGGCCATGACGGCGTCGCGTTTCGCGTCTGCGCTCATCGTCGGATCGATCAGGAAGTCCGAGCCGAGGTTGGAGGTCATCACGAGGATGACATTGCGGAAGTCGACCGTGCGACCCTGTCCGTCGGTGAGGCGCCCGTCGTCAAGGAGCTGGAGCAGAACGTCGAAGGTCTGCTCGTGGGCCTTTTCCACCTCGTCGAGCAGCACCACCGAGTACGGGCGCCGGCGCACTGCCTCGGTGAGCTGACCGCCCTCCTCGTACCCGACGTAGCCGGGGGGCGCACCGATCAGGCGGGCGACCGAGTGCCGTTCGGAGTACTCGGACATGTCGATACGGACCATGGCTCGCTCATCGTCGAACAGGAAGTCGGCCAGCGACTTGGCCAGCTCGGTCTTGCCGACACCGGTGGGGCCCAGGAACAGGAACGAGCCGGTGGGCCGGTCGGGGTCGGCGATGCCGGCCCGGCTGCGCCGGACGGCGTCCGAGACCGCCCGCACCGCGCTGGCTTGCCCGACCAGGCGCTGCCCGAGGAAGCCCTCCATCCGCAGCAGCTTGTCCGTCTCACCCTCGAGGAGTCGGCCCGCAGGGATACCGGTCCAGGCGCTGATGACGTCGGCGATGTCGTCAGGACCGACCTCCTCCTTGACCATCGACGCCTGGCCGCCGGCGGTCGAGGATGTCGCCTCGACCGCCTGCGCCTGAGCCAGGTCCTTCTCGCGCGAGGGGATCTGGCCGTACAGCAGCCGGGACGCGCCCGCGAGGTCGCCGTCTCGCTGCAGTCGCTCGGCCTGCCCGCGCAGGTCGTCGATCTGAGCCTTGAGATCTCCGACCCGGTTGAGCCCAGCCTTCTCCTGCTCCCAGCGCGCGGTCAGCGCGGCAAGCTGCTCGCTGCGGTCGGCAAGGTCACGCCGGAGTCGCTCGAGCCGCTCTTTGGAGGCGTCGTCGGTCTCATGGGCCAGCGCAAGCTCCTCCATCTTGAGCCGGTCGACGGCCCGCTGGAGCTCGTCGATCTCGACCGGCGAGGAGTCGATCTCCATCCGCAGGCGCGAGGCGGCCTCGTCAATGAGGTCGATCGCCTTGTCTGGAAGCTGACGTCCGGCGATGAAACGGTCGGACAGCGACGCTGCGGCCACGAGGGCACTGTCGGCGATGGTTACCTTGTGGTGAGCCTCGTAGCGCTCCTTGAGCCCACGCAGAATACCGATGGTGTCCTCGACACTGGGCTCACCGACGAACACCTGCTGGAAGCGGCGCTCGAGGGCGGCATCTTTCTCGATGTGCTTGCGGTACTCGTCCAGCGTCGTGGCCCCGACCATCCGCAGCTCGCCCCGGGCCAGCAGCGGTTTGAGCATGTTGGCTGCATCCATCGAACCTTCCGCCGCCCCAGCACCGACGACCGTGTGCAGCTCGTCGATGAAGGTAATGACCTGGCCGCCGGCGGAGCGGATCTCCTCCAGCACGGCCTTGAGCCGTTCCTCGAACTCGCCGCGGTACTTCGCCCCGGCCACCATCGAGGCCAGGTCGAGGCTGACCAGTCGCTTGCCCTTGAGGGACTCCGGGACGTCGTCGTTGACGATCCGTTGCGCCAGACCCTCCACCACAGCGGTCTTGCCAACTCCGGGGTCGCCGATCAGGACAGGGTTGTTCTTGGTGCGCCGCGACAGCACCTGGACCACCCGGCGGATCTCGCCGTCGCGGCCGATGACCGGGTCAAGCTTGCCGTCACGGGCGGCCGCAGTCAGGTCCGCGCTGTACTTGGCCAGCGCGTCATAGGTGTCTTCGGGATCAGCAGTGGTGACCTTGGCCCCACCGCGCAGCCTGGGAATCTCACCCGCGATGGCTTCGCCGTCGAGCCCGAAGTCTCCGGTGCGGGCGAGTGCAAGCAGGAGGTGGTCGGTCGACACGAACCCGTCACCCATCGACTCCATGGTCTTGTGCGCCTGCTCGAGGACGGCAAGGCTCGCGCGGGACAGGCCTGGGGCGGTGACCGAGGAGCCACTGACCATGGGAGTGCGGGCGAGTAAGCCGGTCGCCGCCTGGGCTGCCGCGGCCGCCGACGAGCCGGTGGCCTCAAGCAGCGGGCCCGTGGTCGTGTCGGTCTGACGGGTGAGCGCAACCAGGATGTGGGCGGGCTCGACATGAGGGTGGCCCGCTGCCGCCGCATCACGAACGGCCGCAGAAAGGGCTTCTTCAGCCTTGGTGGTCAGTTTCAGGTCCATGGGCCAAAGTATTGCCCTCAACCTCGGCTTCGCTCAACGTCAAGAGAGGCCAATGATCAGGAGTCGGGGGGCCGGTCGGCCTCACCACCAGGGCGCGGCACCGGCTCACCATGAGCGTTCGCCAGCGCTATGGCGCAATCTTGGCATCGCGAGTGTTTCCTGGGGAACAGTCACCGTTACCCAGGCGGGATCACAGCGTTGGCGTCGCCGCTAACAGTGCCGCTGAGATGACCTGGTAGCCAGCAGCGTTGGGGTGGTCACCGTCACTGGCCAGCAACGCGGTTGGGTTCAGGCTCCCGTTGCCCTTGAACGGTGCGTACAGGTCCACGCAGGTAGCGCCGGCGCCTCGGGCGGCAGCGCAGATCCTGCGGCTGAGCGCCCGCGTGAGCTGGTCGCTCCACAGAAGGTAGGCCGGGCCCTCGCTGGCACGGGCGACGTCGCCGTCAGCAAAGACATTCCAGTAGTCCGTGACAAGGATCTGAGTGGGTAGGTGCCCGCGCAGCGCTCTGGCAGCGGCCAGGATGGCACTGATGTCGGAGCCCACCGCGTCCACCGCTGGCGTATAACAGGCTGCCGGGCAGCCCGAGGCCCGCCACATGGGCAGCAGGGGCAACAGGTCATTCGCACCGATGGTGACCAGCAGGGTGTCTGCCTGGGCCACACCGCCGGCGGTGGGGGTCGGTGTGGTCACCAGGGTCCGAAGCCCGGCAGCGGTCAGGCCGTTGGTACCCAGGTTCACTGCGCCGGCGGGGCCGCCGGCCGAAGTCGGCAGATGTGCGGCATAGGGCTGCACGAATCCGGGGCACGCGCAGTGTGTCGCCGCAGTCACCGAGTCGCCGATGCCCACGACCACGCTGTACGCGGGGGCCAGGGTGGCCCCCCAGAGGGCGGCAGTAAGAAGGAGGGCAACCGCCGGGCCCAGTCGGGGGCTCCTGCGCCGTGGCAGCCACATCGAAACCACAGTGGTGACTCAGCTTGGCGAAAGAGGCCGGCCCCCACCGGGGCGACACACCACGGTGGGTGAGACTGTTCCCGGGCAGGTGCCTGCGGGCAGCGCAGCGCAGCACCGGCGGGCGCTCGGACGGGCACGCCTTGCCCACCGCACGCAGTCATGCTGTGGTGTCTGCCGATCGCCGTCGGGGGGCCACCGGCGAGGTCCAGAGATCTCACGAGGCACCCTCCGGTCTTGGACGAGGACCGTCGAGGCTCGCCGCTGATCCTGGCAGGCTTGCATCATAAGCAGATTCGTAGGCCGCTACGGCGTGCCCGAAAGACCCTTTCCTCACGCACGCCGGGTGCTCCCACGGGGGTCTGCCAGCGCCCAGCAGGGCCCAGCTGGAAGCCCCCTGTGCGCGACAAGGCCCGGGCGAGCGGCCCTTCGGACGTCCTGTTCAGCGCCAGAAACCGGCCGGGACCGTGCGCCGTGTTACCGCGAGGACCACGACGTGCACAATGAGGCATGCCGTACGCGCGCCGCCCGACTCAGGATCGCCCGCCCGGCTACCCCAGCACCTACGAGTCCGTCATGCGGCTGGCCGACGGACGCCGGGTCCAGATCCGCCCGATCCTGCCCTCGGACGCACCGGAGCTGGCCGAGGCGATTCGCACTGCCGATGCCGAGACGCTGCATGCACGCTTCCTCGGGGGGCCGCCTCCGCTGACCGACGCAGTGCTGGAGACGCTGACCAGGGTTGACTACGTCAGCCGTTTCGCACTGGTCGCCCGCGCCCGCAGGCGCGGGGTCGCCGTCGCCCGCTAGGCGAAGCTACCGCCTTGCGCTGACGGGTCGGCGGTGGCAGATGTCGCTGTTGTCGTCGCGCCCCAGTGGCGACGGGTTGGCCTGGCGACCGCGCTGGTCCAGCTGCTCGCGCGCCGAGCTCAGGAATGCGCCATCACCGACTTCACCGCGCTGTTTCTGGTGGACAACCGCCCGGTGACCGAGCTGGCTCACGAAGGGCACGCGCGCGTGGTGATCCGTGAAGGCGCCGCACAGCTCTACGTACCGCTGCGCAGGCCGGACCCAGGCGGGCCCGGCCACGATCGACCCGCGGAGCAGTCCCAGCAGCGGACTCGACCTGTGGCCTATCTGGGCATCCAGACGGTGTCCCGGGACGTCTCGGCTTGCGGTGGGCAGGCACCTGACCGGCGCTGCCTGTCGTCAGGCGCGCGGCCGTGCGCCGGTCACAGACGAGCCCCGCGCGCGAACAGCCTGTCCGCTGGAGCCGGTCCTGGGTCTGCGGCAAGACCGCACGACAGCCGGCGCTCTTGGGCAGGACCGGCCACATCACGAGCTCGCTGCTGGTCTGTGCGCCAGACCCGAGCAGCGGTCGCCGCCAACAGGTCAGGGGAGCCAGGGGACGTTCGTCCGGCGGACTACCCGCGCCCTTTCTGCCACAGCAACCGAACCCAGCGCTGCGAAGGGGGCTTTCAGCCCTAGTCTGCGCACGGGTTGGCGTGCGATCTTGGTTACTGCGCAGTCACGACGTGTGCCGTAAAATGCCTGCCGAGGTGTGAGATGGATGAGTTCAGCGTGCCGCCCAACTATGTGCCAAGCCTGCAGGACAACCTGACCGACGACGTCTTCGGTCATGCCGAGCACTGGCCGGACCAGGCAGGTTTCTCCCGGCGGGTGGGACAGCGCTGGGTGCCGGTGACCAACCGGGAAGCCGCAGACCAGGTCACGGAGCTGGCAGCCGGGCTCATCGCCTCAGGGGTGCAGGTGGGCGAGCGGGTCGCGCTGTTCTCCCACACTCGGTTCGAGTGGATGCTGTGCGACTTTGCGATCTGGACCGCCGGGGCCGTGACGGTTCCCGTCTACGAGACCTCCTCGGCTGAGCAGGTCGAGTGGATCTTCACCGACTCGGGGGCGGTCGCGGCGTTCGTCGAGACTGAGGACCATGCGAAGTTAGTAGCCCAGCGGCCGGTCAGCCAACCCGAGCTGCGTGACGTTTGGGTCTTCGACTCCGGCGGCATCGACCGGCTGGTCGCGGCCGGCCGCGGCGTCTCCGTCCAGACCGTGACGGAGCGTCGCCGCGCTGTCACTGGCGACTCGCTGGCGACCATCATCTACACCTCCGGTACCACCGGACGACCCAAGGGCTGCGCGATCACGCACGCCAACCTCCTGGCCGAGGTGCGCAACGTCTGCACCGCCGAGAGCATCCGGGAGGTGGTCTTCAACGAAGACATGAGGACGTTGCAGTTCCTGCCGCTCGCGCACATTCTGGCGCGGTCCATCCAGCTCGGGGCGGTGCACAACCGGGTTCACCTCGGGCACACCGGCGACCTTAAGGACATCGTCCCTCAGCTGGTCGAGTTCCGGCCGACCACCGTGCTGTCGGTGCCACGGGTGTTTGAGCGCATCTACAACACAGCCAAGCACCAGGCCGGGGCAGAGGGAAAGGGACGCATCTTCGACCTCGCCGACGCCACGGCGACTGCCTACAGCCAGTCCCTGGACACCGGCGGCCCCGGTCTGCTGCTCAGGCTCCGGCATGCGATCTTTGACCGGTTGGTCTACTCCAAGCTCCGTGCCGCCCTTGGTGGAGACGTGCGGTGGTCGGTCAGTGGTGGGGCGCCGCTCGGGGCTCGGCTCGGCCACTTCTTCCGTGGGATCGGCATCACGGTGCTCGAGGGCTACGGGCTCACCGAGACCTGTGCAGGGGTGACCCTCAACCTGCCTGCTAGGCAGCGCATCGGTTCCGTCGGGCGCCCGATCCCCGGGTGCACGATCCGCATCGGGCAGGACGGTGAGGTGCTCATCAAGGGTGGCAACGTCTTCGCGGGCTACTGGCACAACGACGAGGCGACGCGCGAGGTGTTCGACGGGGACGGCTGGTTCCACAGCGGTGACCTCGGCGAGCTCGACGACGACGGCTACCTCACCATCACCGGCCGCAAGAAGGACATCCTGATCACCTCCGCGGGCAAGAATGTGGCTCCGGCGGTACTGGAGGACAGGCTGCGGGCGCACTGGCTGGTCAGTCAGTGCGTGGTGGTCGGCGACCAACGTCCGTTCGTCGGCGCCCTGGTCACCATCGACACGGAGTCGTTCGGGCCATGGAAGGCCGAGGCCGGCAAGCCGGCCTCGGCCAGCGTGGCCGATCTGTATCAGGACCCGGACCTGCTGGCCTGCCTCCAGTTGGCCGTGGACGACGCGAACAAGGCGGTGTCGGCCGCTGAGGCGATCAAGAAGATCCGGGTGCTGGCCGTCGACTTCACGGAGGAGTCGGGAGAGATGACACCGACCTTGAAGGTGAAGCGCCACATCGTCCTGAGGACGTTCGGCGCCGAGGTGGAGGCGCTGTACCGCCGCTAGGTGCCTCAGAAGATGGTGACCTTGAGCAGTTGGGTGCCCATTGGCAGCCGGCTCCGCACCCGCTCACCCGGCGGCGCGCACCTGAGCGCCGCCGGTGACTGCGTCCGGGGCCTGCTGGCCACGCTCACTCAAGTCGTGGCAGCCGCACCTCAGCGGTCGCGCCTGACCCAGGAGATGAGCACTACATGTGGCCCTTCGGCAACGGGATCCTCGGGCGAGGGACTTCAGGTGTGCGGTCCCCGACCGGCGTCCGCCGGCCCCAGATGATGCTCTCGTCGTGCACCTGGTGATGAGGATAAGGTCGACTGGCAAGGAGGAGCGCCGTGACCGCAAAAGAGCCGCGACGGCGGCCCGGGGGCCCGCCGTCGCAGTGGGTCGACCTGGACGGCCCAGTTCACTACGTCGACTACGGCGGTCTGCCAGACGGCCCGCTGCTGGTCTGTGTCCATGGCCTGGGCGGCTCATTGGTCAACTGGGCGGCGCTCGGACCGTCGTTGTCAAAGACCTGCCGGGTGCTGGCCCTGGACCTTGCCGGTTTCGGGCGGACCCGCAGTCACGGCCGCTCCACGTCGGTGCACGCCAACCAGCGACTCCTGCACCGGTTCCTGACGCAGGTCTGTCAGGAACCGGCCATCCTGGTCGGGAACTCGATGGGAGGCCTGATCGCGGTCCTGCAGACGGCGGCCCACCCCGAGACCGTCGCCGGCGTGGTGCTGATCGATCCCGCCCTGCCTGTCGGGCTGGCGGCCCGGCCCGATCCGCGGGTTGCCGGTACGTTCGGCCTGTACGCCGTACCGGCCGTCGGGCGCAGCGTGGTCGCCCGGCGCCGCTCGCCCCACTCGGCAGAGAAGCTGGTGATGGCCCTTCTGCGGCTGTGCTGCGCCGACCCCTCGCGGGTGCCGCGCGCCGTCGTCGAGCAGCACCTCGAGCTCGCTCGGGAGCGACACGGCTACCCCGGCCTGCCCGACGTCGACACCGACCTCATCGTGGCCGCGCGCTCACTGATGTGGATCCTGGCCCGCCGGCGGCTGCACGCATCCATGATGAAGAACATCTCTGTGCCCGTCCTGCTGCTGCACGGGGACCAGGACAGGCTGGTCCCCGTCGCCTCCGCACGCACCGCGGCGGCGGCAAACCCGACATGGCGCTTCGAGGTCGCCCGCGGTGTCGGTCACGTGCCACAGCTCGAGGTACCGGCCTGGACCCTCGGCCGGATCCTGGACTGGCTGGAGACCGACGGGGTGGCCGCTGCCTACGCCGCGAGCCCAGAGCAGCGGCGCATCTGACTATCTCAGCAGCTCGACCAGCTCTTGGGTGGCCGACTCGATGCCATCGCACAGCACCTGCACGTCGGGAACGGCGTCGAAGTCGCCAGTCACCCCGCAGGTGAGGCGACCCGCGTATGAGGCGATCCCGATCGTGATGCGGATGTCCGCACCCAGCGGGATGTAGGCGAACAGCTCCGTCATCCGGTGGCCGAGCAGGAACATGGGCACCTGCGGGCCGGGCACGTTGGTGGTGACGGTGCTGATGGCCCGCTGCGGCAGGCGAGCTGCCAGGCTGGCGCCCAGGGCGAACAGCGTCCCGGGCACCAGGTCGGCTGCCGTGAGCAAGCTGTCGACGCCTACGGCCATTCCGCTGCTCTTCAGCCACGAGAGCTGGCTGGTCACAGCTGCCAGCCGCCCAGCAGGGTCTGAGAGGCCGACGGGCAGGTCCGCAAAGACGGCCGACAGCCGGTTGCCCAGCCGGCCATGCTCCTGGGGGGTGCGCATCGAGACCGGGACCATGGTGCGCAGGGTGCGGCCATCCACAGCCTCCCCCCGCGCGGCCAGGAAGGTCCGGAAGCCCCCGGCGATCGCCGCGAGGATCACATCGTTGACCGTGCTGCCCAGCAGGTTCCCCACCTTCTTGACCTCGCAGAGGTCAGCGCGCGCCCAGCCCCAGCGGCGCCTCGGCCCGATCGGGCCGTCCAAGACCGACTCAGGCCAGATCACGCTCTGCCCGACCCGGGCGAGCCCGTACAGCTCGGCCGCGGTCTGGCGGGTGAGGCGGCGCGGCCCCCTCACGGCTCGGGCCAGGACCTGCCCTGCCTCCAGGGGGCTGCGGGTCATGTCGCCCAGGGCGGACGCGGCCAGGTGGCGCGCCGAGGGCTCGGGGTGTGCTTCCCACGAAGCAGCCGGTCGCACTGCGGGGCGGGTGTCCCGGTCCAGAAGCACAGCCAGGATGTCGACTCCCGAGACGCCGTCGATCATGGCGTGGTGGGTCTTGTTGACCATGGCCCAGCGGCCACCCTCAAGGCCGTCGACCAGCCAGCTTTCCCATGGAGGCCGGGACAGGTCCAGGGGCTTCGACATGAGGCGGGCGACCCAGTCCCGCAGGGACTCCTCGGTGCCGGGGCTGGGCAAGGTGGCGTGCCTGACGTGACCGTCGATACAAAATCGCGGGTCGTCGACCCAGACGGGGCGCCCCAGCTCCAGTGGCACCTGCTGCACCCGCTGCCGATACCGGGGGACCAGGTCGAGCCTGGACTCGATGGCGGACGCGAGCTGGGTCTGCGACGGCGGGGGACCCTCGAATATCAGGGCTGAGCCCACGTGCAGCTGCTGAGCCTCGCCCTCCAGATGGAGCCACCAGGCATCCAGAGTGCTCAGACGGTCCATGACGTCCCCCGGAGCTGAGCTGGGGCAACGGTCCGGGAGCTCTGGGCTCGGTGCCCGACGCCGGCCGGTCGACCGTCACCGCCTGGCAGCACACTGCGCGCGACGTCCATACCTGTCATTGTGAGCACAGGCATGCGGTGCTCACGGGCCCTGGGTCCTGTCTTGCGGGCGCGCGCTGGCCGCCAGTCGCGCACGGCTGGGCAACCCCCGATCGGCGCGAGCCCCGCAAGGGTCCCGGCAACGAGCAGTGGGCGCCGGGGCGCCGGAGGCGCGGTCGGCGTCTGGGAGGTCCTCAGGTCGTGAGCTTGCAGTCTCATGGGCTGGCGCTGGTGCTCAGTCGTGGCCCATGCCTGCACCACAGGCGGCCGTGAGCTACCGGGCTGACTGGCCGCCGTGGACAACGAGCACCGGGCACGTCGCGTGCTCGGCACAGCTGGCACTGACCGAGCCGAGCAGCAAACCAGAGAATCCGCCATGGCCGCGGCTGCCGACGATGAGCATGGTCGCCCCCCTGCTCTCGTCCAGCAGGACCTTGGCGGGCAGACCCTCTCGGACCAGAAGCCTGAGCCCAGTCGGTCGCTCGGTGCCGAAGGCGTCGTCGATGCTGTCGGTGAGGCACCCCGTCGCGTCGGCCTCGGGGTCCCAGCCGTCGGGTGTGTAACCCCAGCCGGAGTTCATGGGGAAGTGCCAGGCCGTCACCGCGTCGATCGTGGCCCCGGTGATCTCCGCAATACGCACCGCCCAGCTCAAGGCGAGCTGGGACTGTCCGGACCCGTCAACACCGACGACGATCCGTGTACCGGCCGAGGGAACCTGCGTGACCATGATGATCTCCTTTGTCTCACCCCCATTCTCCCCTGTGCACAGCGCACATGACGGGCAAGGGAGAGCCACGTCTCCTCTGCGCGTGGCCGACGTTCTGGTCCTCAGGAGCCCACGGCCGTGCACGACACCTGCAGTGGGTGGCGCCTCACCCATCTAGTTAGTACGCTTGACACAAATGAATCAGAGCGCCGCACCGAACTACAAGTGGATCGTCTTGTCGAACACGACGCTGGGCGTGCTGATCGCGACGATCAACTCCTCGATCCTGCTCATCGCGCTGCCGGACATCTTCCGCG
>Ga0208079_1000610_pt1 | contig 19408 bp, 20 predicted proteins | sample NGESurdeep092012_5_FD_184474 | JGI IMG/M metagenome (GOLD analysis project Ga0208079, IMG submission 184474) | Arctic peat soil microbial communities from Barrow, Alaska - NGEE Surface sample 210-2 deep-092012 (SPAdes) | ecosystem: Environmental > Terrestrial > Soil > Wetlands > Peat ... | reverse complement strand
TAGTTTGCCAACTTATAACCAACCACTTGGCAACCGTCTTATGGTTGCTTAGTGGGATGGCTAGTTGTTTCTTCAGTCAGATGGCTATGCAAAGCCTTTGCCAGCCTAGCCGAATGGCTATGCAGAGCCGACCCGCCGCAACTAAACAATGTCGGGCAGAGCCCGACCTACGACTTCCTTTCATTATGTTGCCAGCAAGCCAGTCAGTGCGCCAATTGATAAAAATATATTTGTGCCAGTTTTATCTTTTGATAAAAAGGTATAGGCCAACAACAAAACAGACAGCAGCGCTAATGTAGAAAGTCATTACCTTGTCCGTATCTGAACCTGTAACAGCTTGAGTTATTTGTGAACCAACAGAACCAGACAATCGATACCCCCAAAATGCCAGACCAAGGCCTATAACTACCAGGGCGATACCAATAATGTTCGTTGTAGCTGTTGAACTGTTTGCCATGTTGAACTCCTATAGCTGGATAAGATGAAATGAATAATACGGGCTCAAACTGTGGTTTCTTGCTGCACCCGATGCTATCCGGAAACCCGGGGCAGCTCACTTGGCTGCCAGTCATTACGCCATCGAGATCAACGAATGCTATTGGGAAACGCGAAATTCCGCTGCCGACCCATAGGAGAACTCCACAAACCGCAGCCCAAAGACAAAAATGCAAGACTGTGAACTCAACAGCAAAAGTCGATGGCCCGCCAGGCTGCCTACATCGCTGACGCTATCTTTTTCTTCGCAGTCGATGCCATGTTTTGGGCGGTCTTTTTTACATTCTTCGCAGTCGAGGCGACACTTTTGGCAGCCGTCCCTATTTTTTTCTTCGCAGTCGAGGTCATTTTTTTGGCAGTCTTTTCTACATTCTTCTCAGTCGAGGCCACACTTTTGGCGGCCACCCCTATTTTTTTCTTCGCAGTTGAGGCCATTTTTTTGGCAGTATTTTCTAGATTCTTCTCAGCTGAGGCCACACTTTTGGCGGCCACCCCTATTTTTTTCTTCGCAGTCGAGGCCATTGTTTTGGCGGTCTTTTCTGCATTCTTCTCAGACGAGGCCACACTTTTGGCGGCCACCCCTACTTTTTTCTTCGCAGTCGAGACCATTTGTTTGGCGTTCTTTTCTAGATTCTTCTCAGCTGAGGCCACATTTTTGGCGGCCTTACCTATATTACGGCCGGCATTTTTTACGCCTGTCTCGATTTTTTTCAATATCCCCATGATGTTCTCCTTTAGATAGTGATTGCTGCCTGACAGTGATTCAACAGACCTACCGGTTTTTACAATTGAGAATCGCAAAATACTTGTTGCAGAATGCGCCTTTCCAGTCCCGTGGTCAATATGCTAAACGGTCTGACTATTTGAAGATTGGCTGGATATAAATGTAACCCGCCTTACAACTTCTTAACAGCAGACATTACTCAGTTCTCCCTGGCACCTCTCCCTGGTACCGTCTATTGCGGAGCTGGTCAAATCGACAAATTCAGGACGCAAATATTCGTTCGAGAAAATAAATGCGCCTTTGTGCGGCATCGCACAGAGGCGTATTGCGAGAACGCTTAACTTGGCATTGCTGAACAGTGTTCCGAACGATTGGCAACTCGAACCGAAAGGAGCTTCACAATGAAAAGGTCTTTTAAGTTTTCGGTAGCAATGCTTTTAATACTGACGACCCTGCTATCAGGCTGTATTTTCCCGGGTGAATGGTGGGGCCCTGACGGTCATCATGGCGGCGAACACGGAGATCGTGGCGGTGACCGTGGCGGCGGACATGGAGATCGTTGATAGCGCGAAAAGTTCTGATATAACAAGCATACTGATACGTGTTTAACCATCAGCTCCGAATACCGGAATGTGCTGCGGAATCGGCGGGAAATACCTAAAACCTGTAATGTGCCGGAAGGTGTTATTGTTTTTTTGATAAGGGCTGCAAAGAACATCGCCTGTGTTCATTGTTTTCTTGTGGTGAGATAATCGCGCACCCCAAGCACAGCCACTGATGAAAAACTACCTACAGAAAGCATTCAGCACATACAGTCGCTTTCCAAGCTGGGCGATGCTTTCCGGCATCGCAGGGATGGCGGGCATTATTGCCATTTTGGTGTTTAGTCTCGCCAGCGATTATCAGAGCGATAGCCAACAAGCCCGAGTTGCTGCGGAAAATATCACCCAGGTACTGGAAGAGCACGCGTTATCGATTTTCAACCTGACCGACTTGCTGTTGCGAGAGGTGGAAAGGAACGTGCGCCCGGAGGATATGAAGCTTGCTCACGGAGCAGGCAGCTCACGCAAGCAATATCTTGGTGCATTGTTGAAATCCCAGGTTGATAGCGTGCCGGAAGTGGGTGTTATCCATGTGGCCGATGCCAGAGGGAATTTCATTTACAGTTCGCTCGACCCGATTCCGGGCATCAATATCTCCGACCGCGACTATTTTAAACGGCAAATGGCCGCAACAGCTGCAACACCAGAGCCTGTGATTTCCCCTCCGCTCATCTCGCGCACCACCGGAAAATGGACGATTATTCTGAGTCGGCGGCTGAATTTTGAAGATGGCAGCTTCGCGGGCATCGTCCTCGTTATCTTGAACCTGGAGTACTTCCAGCAGTTCTACCATACCCTTAATCTTGGCGCCCATGGCCTGGTGGCGCTATACAACAATGATCTTCGCCTTGCTGCCCGCTATCCGCCGAGTGAAAAAGATACGGGCAAAATAATCAACCTTCAAGCCCAAATATATTTGGAGAAAGGAATAACACATGGTGTCTACAACGCCAAATCGGCAGTGGATGGCATCGAGCGTCTGTTCGCCTTTCGCAAGGTAGGGAATCTTCCATTTATTGTGTTTGCCGGTATCTCCGGGGATGATTATCTCGCCGAGTGGCGCTGGCATATTTGGCAATACAGCTTTACAGCAACGATATTCAGCTTGCTGATAATAGGTTTCATATTGCTGCAGAAAAGGGCAGAGGTTGCTCTTCGCAAGAGCGACAACAAGAACAAGGCAGCCGAGGAGGAAATCAAGAATCTGGCGTTCTACGATCCCCTCACTCAATTGCCCAACCGGCGGCTTCTGCTGGACCGGCTTAAGCAGGCGTGGGCTTCAAATGCCCGTAACGGTCGGGAAGGTGCGCTGTTGTTCATTGACCTGGACAATTTCAAATCTCTCAATGACACCCTCGGTCATCACATCGGGGACTTGCTGCTGCAACAGGTTGCCAAACGGCTGGTTGCCTGTGTCCGAAAAACCGACACCGTTGCACGCCTGGGTGGCGATGAATTCGTGGTGATGCTCGAAGACCTGAGCGAACAAGACCTTGAGGCAGCTGCACGAACTGAAGCAATCGGTAATAAAATTCTTGCTGCCCTCGACCAACCCTACCAGCTTTCCACACATATTTATCATTGCACAGCCAGCATAGGTGCCACCCTGTTTAACGACAAGCAACAGTCGTCAGATGAGCTGATGAAACAAGCCGACATCGCCATGTACCAGGCCAAGAAAGCCGGCCGCAATACCCTGCGTTTCTTCTACCCGAAAATGCAGGAAATTATCTCTGCCCGTGTCTTGTTGGGGAACGAATTGCGCAGGGCACTTGAGAGCCGGCAATTCCAGTTGTATTACCAGATCCAGGTGAACAGTTCGCACCATCCAATCGGCGCCGAGGCATTGATCCGCTGGATACACCCTGAATATGGTCTGGTATCGCCCGCTCAGTTCATACCACTGGCGGAGGAAACTGAATTGATACTGTCCATCGGGAAGTGGGTGCTCGAAACGGCCTGTGCCCAGGTCAAGGCATGGCAGAAAGATTCGCTAACACGGGATCTTGTGTTGGCGGTCAATGTGAGCGCCAAGCAATTCCGCCAGGCTGATTTTGTGGATCAAGTGAAAACCGCGGTGCAACACCATGCCATCAACCCCAAGCTGCTCAAGCTGGAGCTGACCGAAGGCATGTTGCTGGAGAACATCGAAGACACCATTGCAACCATGAATGCATTGAACGCAATTGGTGTCCAGTTCTCATTGGACGACTTCGGCACCGGTTATTCATCCCTGCAATACCTCAAACGGTTGCCGCTCGATCAGCTCAAGATCGACCAGTCGTTCGTGCGTGATATAGCCACCGATGCCAGCGATAAAGCGATTGTGGTCACCATCATTGCCATTGCACGAAGCCTGGGCCTGGAAGTCATTGCCGAAGGAGTGGAGACGGAAGAGCAACGGCAATTCCTTATAAACAACGGCTGCATTCACTACCAGGGATATCTGTTCAGCAAACCGGTACCAATAGAACAGTTTGAGGCGTTATTGAAGCAGGGCTGATCGCTCTTGATGTTGTGGCGGTTGATGATCGGCTGCTTCAGTGAAGATCGACCGTCTGTATCTGTGCCATTTGCAGACCAATAACTTGATATTCCATTTGATTCACTGCACGATGTGGCTGTAAAAATATTTTTTCCACAGTTTCGTTAGGGTTGCCATCAAATACTGGGCACGAAAGCTGATCTCCGAGAAGGCACTGGCTACGTTAGCGTTGCGCCTGTTCGGGTTCGCCAGGATTCCGATGATGCTTTACGTCAAACCCTCAGTCATGGAGATTTCGAACGAACGGGTGGTGGTCAGAATTCCTTTGCGGCGAAGAACCAGGAACCATATCGGATCGATGTACTTTGGTGCGCTCAGCGTTGGCGCGGACTGTGCTGTCGGGACGCTGGCCATGCATCTGATAAAACAACAGACTGAACACGTTACCCTGATCTTCAGGAACTTCCACGCGGAGTTTCACCGGCGAGCCGAAGGCGACGTGGATTTTTGCTGCAGTCAGGGACGTGAAATCTCGAATATTGTCGCCCAGGCAGCAGCATCAGATGAGAGAGTCGAAATGATGGTTGATGTCATTGCGACTGTCCCGGATCAGAGCGACGATCCGGTAGCCACATTCAAGTTAACTCTTTCCATGAAGAGGCAGCCATAGCCGTACTGGACTGTAAATTAAAGGGTCGGGTATCGAATTACATTTCTGCTTCCATCAAGTGATCGCCACCCATCCTGCGGTGGCGGAATACCCGGTCATCGCGCAACGACGATCTCAAGGGCCAAGTGCCGCTGGCGGCGCACAAGTCCGGCGTGACCCCCTTCGTTACAAAAAATAGAATTTATTCAAAGTGACTGCTTTCTGGTATACATAAATATCGGTAGCTGTTTACGGACTTAATCAAGGAATGGTCGGTCATGTCGCTTAAAAAGGTGGATGTATTGCTGGTGGGTGCGGGTGTGATGAGTGCCACACTGGGCAAGTTGTTGGCGCAATTGGACCCTTCATTGAAGATCATGATGGTCGAGCGCTTGAGCAAGGTGGCTCACGAAAGCTCTCACGAACTGAATAATGCCGGAACGGGCCATGCCGGATATTGCGAGCTGAATTACACCCCGCAACAACCGGACGGGAGTGTCGAGATCAACCGTGCGCTGGCCATTAACACGGCGTATGAAGTGTCGCTGCAATTCTGGTCCTATCTGGTTGAAAATGGAGTTTTGCCAGCATCCGAAAAATTCATCAATCCGATCTTTCACCAGAGTTTTGTCTGGGGTGAGCAAAATGTGGCTTTTCTGCGTAAACGGTATGAGGCTTTGCGCACCCATCATTTGTTCGAGGAGATGGAGTACAGCGAAGATCACGCGGTATTGCGCAAATGGATGCCGCTGGTGATGGAGCATCGCGACCCCGGACAAGCTGTCGCAGCCACACAGGTCAAGCACGGTACAGACGTTGATTTCGGGGTTTTGACGCGCAAGCTGGTCAAGGCGATGACCAAACATTCCACCTTTGATCTCAAGCTTGGCCACACCATTACCGGCTTGAAACAATACCCGGATGGCCGATGGCATGTGCGGGTCAGGGATAATCATACCAACCACAGCAAGACCATTGATGCAGGTTTCGTATTTCTCGGCGCAGGCGGGGGTGCGCTGCCGCTGCTGCAGAAATCTGGTATCCCCGAAGGCCGGGGGTATGGCGGATTCCCTGTGAGCGGGCAATGGTTGATCTGCAAAAATCCGGATGTTGTGAAGCGTCATACCAGCAAAGTTTACGGCAAGGCGCCGACAGGTGCGCCTCCGATGTCGGTGCCGCATCTGGACATGCGTATCATCGATGGACAACCGGCTTTGCTGTTCGGGCCATTCGCCAGCATTACCACCAAATTCCTGAAAGAAGGCTCGGTGCTGGATCTGTTTTCCTCGATCAAATCGAATAACCTCAAGCCCATGCTCGCGGTGGCACGGGACAACCTTGAATTGACCCGTTATCTCATCACCGAGGCATTCAGGTCCCACAAGGACCGCGTGGCAAGTTTGCAGGAGTTTTACGCGGGGGCAAAACAGGCTGATTGGGAACTGGCTTCGGCCGGGCTGCGCGTGCAGATCATCAAAGGGTGCGACATCAATGGCGGCAGGCTGGAATTCGGCACCGAGATCGTTACCGCCAAAGACGGCACACTCGCAGCACTGTTAGGCGCATCTCCGGGTGCATCGACTTCGGTGCAGGCGATGATCGAAGTGATCGAGCGATGCTTCAAGTCGCGGGTAAAGAGTGCCGATTGGCAGCATAAATTAAAACTGATGATTCACTCCTACGGCGAATCGCTGGACGAGAACGAGGCCTTGCTGCATGCCGTGCGTGAAAGAACGCTCGCCACTTTGGGACTGGAGCACAGGGAGGGTAAAACCGGCAGAGTGGCAAAGAAGTAATTAAAGGAGAAACTTAAAAAGTTCAGCTTCGAATTATTTTTCTGATTCTCAAATATTTCGGCCATGCAGCCAAATGCGGGTTATTCAGAATCTCCTTGGGTGCGTTAGCGCACAGTCGGGCGAACAGAATATGCGTATCGTTCTTTTTACAAGGACAACTACGTGGAGATCACCATGCATCCGCAATGCAGCTCAAACCTGTTTGACTCTATCGCACCAAATATGATCTGGCCGCGCAGGGTGCAGCCCGATCGAGCCCGGCATTTTCTTAAGCAAGCATTGCTCGCCGCGCTTTTCGGCGTTGGGGGTGCGGTGCCTGTGATGGCCTATCCGCTCCAGCTGCCCGCGATTATCGAGCCAGCCAGCCAAGAGCATCACGTCGGCAAGGTGATCTTTGTTGAACTGGTAACGCCGGATCTCGCCGCCGCAAAGCAATTCTATGCGGGATTGTTTGGCTGGACATTTCGCGATATCCAGGCCGGTGGGATTGAGTACGCCGAGGCATCTCTCGACGGTCGTCCTGTCGCGGGACTGATGCACAAGGATTTACCGTCGGACAAACATCGGCAGCCGGCGTGGCTGAACTTCATCGCCGTGAAAGATGTCGACGCGGCAAAAACGATTGCGTTACAACATGGCGCGAAGGTGTTGTTTGAACCGCATAGTTTCCCAAACCGTGGACGGGAGGCAGTCTTCGCGGATCCGCAAGGGGCCGTTTTTGCGGTTCTCGATTCAAGTAGTGGCGACCCGCCCGACGTCCTGGCGGCACCCGGGGAATGGATTTGGAGCTCGTTGATCACGACTGATCCCGACAACGATGCCGCTTTTTACCAGGCGCTATTCGACTACGAAGTCTACGAATTGCCTGCTGACGAAGGCGCACAACATTTCATGCTCGCATCCGACAACTATGCTCGCGCAAGCGTGAATTCGCTGCCTGCGAACAGGCCAAACGCCCATTCCCACTGGCTCAATTTTGTACACGTCAAAGACACGGTCATGATGGCGGAGAAGGTCGTGGCGCTCGGTGGCCGCGTGCTGGTCGAGCCGCGAGTTGATCGCCATGGCGGCAAGGTCGCAGTCGTCGCCGATCCGACGGGGGCACCTTTCGGCCTGCTTGAATGGTCGGACACTGAGAACAAAGAGGTGACCAAATGAATACCTTACTCGTACGCTGGTCAGCGATCGCTTTAGTGCTCGGTTTGTTCACGGTCCTGTCGTCCGGCTGTGTTGTACCTGGTGACGGATACGGATACGACAACGGCGCGACAGTCGGTATCGGGTTGGGTTACTACGAGCCCTACGGCTCCTACTACGGTGGATGGGGGCCTGACTACCGTGTGGGGCCGGTTTACGGAGATCATTATCGTCCACGCTATGATGCTGGTCGCCAATTTCCGCATGCTTACAAAGCGGCGCCCATATCCCGCCCGGCGCCGTCTATTCCGTCACGTCGGCGTACTGGCGACTTGCAAAGGCATCCATGGCAATAGAGGTGCTCGTCATGCTCGTAACGTGGGGCAATAATTGGGTGGCTGATGGGTTCGAACCCACGGCAGCCGGGATCACAATCAGATTGCCAAGTCGTTGTAATATTTTGAATTACAACAAGACGTACTCGTAAAGTTGTCTGATAAAATCCAAAAGCTGCGCCGCTGAAACACCAGGCCTATGTGAGAGTATTAAACAGTCAAAAGACTATTTCCGGCCCGACTGGTCCACGGGCGTTACCGGCCAATTCTGAATTTGTTGCCAAGCCTGCTGTACAACGGGCGGCAGCTTGTCCATGTGCTTCAGGAAAAGCGCAAGCGTCCAGATCTGACGGTCGCTGAGGGAGTACCCGAACGAAGGCATGCTCGTCAAACGGATACCGTGCTTGATCTTCCAGAACGAAACACCTTCCGGATCGTCCTCAACCCCATCGGTCGCCAATTGCGGTGGCTTTTGATAAAGACCTTTCGCTATCGGTGAGGGCGAAGCAGTCCCCTTCGCGGAACCATGGCAAACCGCGCAGTTCTGCGCGTAAAGATGAACTCCATCAAGCAGATTCTGCTCGGACAGTTCCACCGGATTTTGCTCCTTTGGGGCGTCGCGTTGCAGTGTCGCATCCAGCGAAGTACGGGCCATCCAGGTTTCCAGCCGACCGGGTTTTGCATCAGCATTAGCTGGAATCAGGCCGCTTTGCACCAGAGAGTAAGCGCCGATCAGGGCAATGGCCAGCGTTAATGCGACTCCCGAAATCACACCTTTCAACATCACACCTCCTTATTCAGCAAGAATTAATGGGACCAGGTTGAGCTAGCCCCTTTGATTGCATCTGGTGCCTGAGTTCCAGCACAACGATGCGGTTTTATTCTTTGCCGCCTGCGACCTCTGTGGCTTCTCCGGCGGGCTCCAATTGTTCTTCCGGCTCGCTGCGTTCATCCAGTGCGGCAAGGATCATATCCGGATTCATAGACTGCTGTAGTACTGCCGCCTCGGGATCATGGCGGTTTTTGACATTGGGCAAATCACGCCTCAACTCTTCCATCAGGTCGATAAGCTTGGCGACCTTCTGCTCGGTTAATAGCGTCACTTTCAGGTCCAGATGCTCACGCTGTTCCGCGAGCTTGGCGAGCCGGTTCTGTTTGGACAGAACCACGGTCGTGGTCAACAACGCGCCCAGACCGACAATCCCTTGAAGCCAGAAATACGGCGCCGGGTCGAATTCGGCCATGCCATACTGGCGCAATAGGGTGTCGGCGAGCATCCAGACCGCAACAAAGAGCAGAATGATACCAAGAAAAACCGGCTGTCCGACATAACGGCTGATGCGTTCCAGGATACGTTGCGAGCGGCTGATCTTTTGATTTTCACGCGTGTAGAACTCCAGAACGGCCTCGATATTTTGGCTGATCTGGTTATGTTCGGATTCGGCTGATGTGTCACGAGGGTCCGGAGGCGATGCCGGCGGAATGGCAGGTTTGGCTTTCATCCGGGCATGTTACTCCTCTCTTAACGAAATGTTATGAACTGGCTTTTTTTCTCGCTGACTTTGGCGACAAATCTTTCTTTATTGATGATGAACCGCTCACGAAGCCCTTTGGAGATTAAATCTATTCCATCATGAGCCTCTGTGGCGAATACCAGTTTTATGCCCTGGAGATCAAAGATCATCGAGGAAGCGCGCTCCCGATTTCTCCGTTTCATCCGCACAGCATCAATGTTTCCACCAGTCTGCAATGATGCTCCCCACCGCGGGACTCACCATGTAGCCATATGAGCGATGGCAATTCAGGCCTGCATCGCTGCGGAAGAAGTTGTAGATTCCATGGCAATGATCTTCGATAGACTCGACTAAACCCAGTTCCAGCATCGGGTGGAAACTCTCGCTGAAATTTTGATTCAGCGCAGTAACATCGCCCTCGGCTGACAAATTCATCCAGTGGCGGATCAGGTCAGGATATTTTTTTTCGCCTTGGCCATTGATGCCCAGCAGGCGCCGTTGCACGTAATGCAAGCCCATGGGGCTGCCGAGAGTCAAAAAGTCTACTTTCCCTGTTATCCCTTCCTGGCGTGAAAGCTCCCACAATGTATCGTATGCAATGACAGAACCGAGACTGTGCCCGATCAGCAGCACATTATCCTGTTTCTCGAGCATGGGGCGCAGCGTCTGCTTTAACAGATCACGAATCTTGCGGGCGACATCATCGGTATTATTAAAATAGCGGTCGATCTCGTGGGCGGTGCTTCGCATCTCTTCGGGTAGCATTCGTATCAGCAATGGAATGTGATCTGCCAGTGTCAACAGCAAGCGGCTCAGCCATATGTTCCAGGAATGGGCATCCCGAATATCCTGCTCTGTGGGGCCATGTTTGTTGATCAGGGCGTCGATCCACGGAATATCCTTGGTGATGTCTTTATACACGTGATAATCAAGGTAGTTCCAGCTGACCAGATGGAACTGCGGGTAGCTCGCCAGTATTGTATCGGCCACAGCACTATCGGCGCGGCGCACTCCTTCCACAAGGGTACGCCAGAGCAATTCGCGATGCAGCGCTGCCTCAGGCTTTGGGTTCTTTCCCGGTACGTAGATGATCTGCTTTGTTGTCATAGGTATGCTTGCCGGAATTTATTATGCTCGCAGGCTATGATAACGGAGTCATTAAAGAATTAAAGGGCAGAGTTAAAGGCTAGCCGCTGGTAAGATCAGTTGAAAATCTCTTTGGCGGCTTGATATGATTTGTTTTATGAATGGATCCTGCTTACGAATTCGTATCCAGCTTTTTCTGTCCTGATGCGGAGCTCAGCGAAATAAATATGGATAAAGTTGCCCTTCGCGAGGTTCCGCTATCGTCAAGCCAGAATGGCAACATGAAGTTCGGCTGCGTGCCACAACCGGTCACTCGCTCAAACTTTTCCTTGATGTTGCCGGAAAGTGCGCCAAAGCGCCAAATCATAGGCAATCTTCATAATCCCGCAGGCCACCAAGGGTGCCGCCAGCCAGCCGGCGGCAAACATGGCGCCACTGAGCGTTGGGCTGATCGCCGAAGCAAGGCTGCGCGGTACGGATGTGAAGCTGGTGGCAGCCGCTCGCTCGACAGGTGTGACGACAGTCATGACGAAGGCGCTCCGGGTCGGGACATCCATCTGTGAAAGCAGCGCACGCACGAACAGCAATCCGACGGCCAGTTCGATACTGGGTGCCATAGCGGCCAGGATCAAACAGACATTGGCCGGAATGTGGGTGAACACCATGGTATTGAGCAAACCAATGCGCTGGGCGACCCAAGGCGCGGCCAGCAGTGAAACCGCCGTCAGGATGCCCGCCCAGAAAAAGAAAATCCCCGCAGCGGCAAGTGAAACATCGAAACGCTGGAACAGCCAGAGGGCCATCAGCGAGTTGATGACCAGACCACCGGCAAAGGCATCCACCGAAAACAGGGCTGCGAGCTTTATGACGATGCGCCGTGAGGGCCCGAGTGGCGTTGGCGGCGGAGCCTTCGCTTCAGCGGACGGTTGGGGCAGGCGACGATAGAGCAGCAACACCACGCCACCGATGAAGCCATAGAGAACAAACATGCCCCGGAAAGAAGACAGATGCGATATTCCGCTCTGGGCGGCAAGCCAATCCGGTATCCCTGCCGCCAAGGCTCCCAAGGCGGCAAATAGCGCGCCGAGGAGCGAGTAGCGGGCGAACAAGGCCGTGCGGGCGTTGCCCTGTCCAGCCTCGGCCAGTCGGGCATGTTCCAGTGGCAGGAAAACACTGACATCACCCGAACTGGGATTCAGTGTGCCGACGAAAGCAATCAGGAGGAGCGGCCAGAACGCCGTCTGCATGGCAAAAGCAAAACCGGTGGCCATCATCAACAAGGCTGCCCCCAGCAGCAGGTGCCGATGGTGAAACCGATAGCCCCAGGCACCGATAGCCAGGGTGGCGAGTGCAGACCCCAGTAGCGTAGCCGTGCTGAGAATCCCGACATCCAGTGTGCCGAATCCCAATGCCAGCAAATAAGCGGGCAAGAGCACCGCGACATAGCCATCGGCAAAGGCACGCAACGCCCGTCCCACCAGAAGTGGCAGGGCAAGCTCATCGACCCCGTCCGGCAGGAGCAAGCGCCGGATCACTTCAGGCCCATGAAGCGGCCAGCCTTTTTCAACGGCGTGTCGGAACACCAGGCATAGAGTGCGTCATAGATGGTCATGCCGTGCCTCAACATCTCGTGGTCATCGGTAAAGTTGAGCGATAACCCCTTCGAGATCGCCAGCAGCCCGGCGGCCTCCTTCGCCAACGCAGGCTGTCCGCAGTCGGCAGCGCGCACGATCAGGGCGAGTTTGTCGAGGGCTGCATCCTTGATCGCATATTTCGCGATGAAGGCATCGAAACTACAGCGGTCGCCATGGTGGCCAAGTTCGACCCCGGGCACATCATAGGGAATGGCGCCGGTTTCGGCAGCAATTCGCATCACCTCCTCGGCCGGAACGTAGAGAAATTCAGGAGACTCGTCCACGAACCTCGCCACCAGCCAAGGGCAGGCGATGCGGTCAATTTTTGGGTGTTCACGCGTAATCCATTTCATGGTCTAACCTCACAGAATGGTTTTTAGAATGAGGCCGATCACGGCGCAGGCCGCAAATGACCTCAATGACGTTGCGTTTGAAGCGAAACATCGCGATGGCAGCCGTCAGCGCAATCAAGGGTGACACCATATATGACTTTAAGCTGTTGAGCGACCGCTTTCTGGAATCTTGAATGACCGCAACGTGTCGTTTGCGGAACTTGACGAAGTGCTGCTTTGCGGCATTGAAAAATCTGTGGAGGGATAAAATGCGAACTGCCCGAAAGGGAATGGTCAGAATTTTCATTCAAGTGCAGACCGCTCAGCGGCTTGCAACTTTCAATGTAAATGGGGGGATTGCAACTCTTTTACTAGTGGCTTGAGTTAAAGGGGGACTCTTTCGAGTTTTTTCTGCAGCTAAAATATATCGGCCCTTGCCCCTTTGGGTTCCCATATTCTTTTTGACATCCCATAGTCTCCTATGAAAAATCATACCAAGCTGTGCAGGCCGCTTTGCTTAAATAACTCAAGCCTGCACGCATACCGACAGCTGGCTACTGGCCAGACAACTCCTTTAAGCAGGTCTCACCATATCGTAGGCAAGTTTGAAAATCAGAATGATCAGCAGGAATAAAAATAAACCGCGGATGAAACTTGTGCCGCGTTTCATTGCAACCCAGGCCCCGGTATAGGCGCCAAGCATATTAAAAATAGCCATGGGGATTGCGATACCGTAGAGCACTTTGCCGGATGGAACAAAATAGATCAGCGCCGCAATATTTGTGGCAATGTTCACAAATTTTGCCGATGCGGAGGCCTGCAGAAAGTCGAAAGCAAAGTAGCGAATGAAGAGGAAAATAAGAAAACTTCCGGTACCCGGTCCGAACAGGCCATCGTAAAATCCGATACCTCCTCCTATCAGCACTGACAGTACGCGCTCGCGTGTTCCAATCTCGAGAGGACGTTGTATCGCACCGAAATCCTTTTTCCTGAAGATGTAGATGGCCATGACCACAACCAGCCACAGCACTAAAGGACGCAGCAATCCTTGCGGGATAAATGACACGGTGGCTGCGCCCAGAAAGGCCATTGCGAAGGAACTCATCGCAGCAGGCAGCACGAGATTCCAGGGGATATTTACTCTTCCGACATAGGAACGAGCCGCTACGGATGTACCCCATACCGAAGCGAACTTGTTGGTACCAAACAATGTTGCATCCTGCGCACCGGGCAGCACATTGATCAGTGCCGGGATCTGGATCAGGCCACCGCCACCGACTACTGCATCGATCATGCCGGCACAAAATGCAAAAGCACACAGTATCGAGAGGTGCAGCATGTTCTGCCCATCATTCCTTGTTGTGTTTTTATGTTGCCGCGACGACTATTGGTACTGCCATGATGAATGGCTGCTATCTCAATTAAAGCGGCCATGTCCGGATTGATTTTATGCTTCTAAAATTTACCGGCCCGTGCCCCTTTTGCTTAAAAGTTCTGAATCAGCCCTGAAACATACGCGACTTGATTCGGGCCATCACGTTGCGCGGCGACAACAAGGCAGCATCGAGTTTCGGCAACTCGATTGCATCCAGGGTGTTTTTTGCCACCAGTCCCAGTTCCGTGTCCCCCTCCACCATCAGACGGCGGCTGAAAAAGAGCGTGTCCGGATCTTCCTTGCGAGTAGCCAGCAGAAAGAAATCCTGCGCGGTGGCGCTGATAGCCAGATCCGGCACTTTGCCAAAACGGGTCGGCGTAAATTTGTCGGCATCGATCGTGAAGTACAAATTCAGCCCGATATCTTTGACGCGGATTGCAATCTGCTTGCCGTGCAACGGTTCCAGGTATTCCTTGAGGATGATCCTGTCCAGCGCCAGATTGAGCACCTTGGTAAAAGCAAAGGAGGGCGGAAAGGTTGGCAGCAGGGAAACCAGTGTGCCGATGGGTTTTGGAAAGGTGAAAGCAGGCTGTTCCATATTATTCCCTTACATCGTGGTGGATAGTGGCCGGTCAAAACCCGCTTGGCTGGCGATGACCACCTGCTCGATGCCGGGCCGGGCATGCCAGTAGCCATCGCATGGTTCGTCCGGCATCAACCGCGCCATCTGCTGTCCGGCCTCGGGACCGGACAGACTGCCGTCCAGTCTCTGGCGGAACAGCGCAAGAATCTTTTCGGTATGGAACGGTTGCGGGCTGACACGCACCACGTTCACACCCAGTTGTTGCATGCCTTCCAGTTCCGCCACCAGATTATAGACTTTGGATGATTGTGTCTGGATGCCGTTCAACGCCAGAAACGGCTGCCCCTCGCGGGTCTTCAGCGTCAATCCGCAGGAGTGGTCGAGGCAGCGGAACTGGCAGTCATCCTTGGGCAGGTTGTAATGGCGTGCAGTAAAGCAGCGGGCGGAGAAGGCCAGCGGAAGGCGACCATAGGCGAATACTTCGGTTTCCATGCCTTGCGGTTTACCGGCCAGCATGTCGGTCAACATCTGGCGGGACATTTCCACCGGTATCACCCAGCGCTTCGCACCCAACTCCGCCAGCAGAGCCAGCGTCTGGGGATTGTAGGTGTTGATATGCGGGCCGGCGACAAATTCCTTTCCCGACAATAACCGCACCGCCGCCATATCGTTGGCCTCCACCGCGAAGCTGCCGTTTTCCGTCAGGCGGCGCAGGGTTTTGAGGTCGGATTCGGATTCGATCAACGCCTGGGTGGACAGCACCACCTGCTTGCCGGAAGCGGCTAGATTTTTTGCCACCTCCAGCCAGTCCTCCAGACGAAAGGTGTGGCGTTTGGAGCACACCGTCTCGCCGAGATAGACGATATCCACCGGCGCTGCCTCGATACGCTCGTAAAATTCGAACAGCGCGTCGCGTTGCCAATAGTAGAGGATCGGGCCAAGAGCAAGTTTCACGTTCACTTCCAGGGACGGTGATAGGCACCGAGGGTGTGATGCTGACCCTCGGCAAGTTTGTTCAGCTGGTTCATCCATGCAGGCTCGACGGCATAGCTTTCGGCATTTCGCATCGCGGTGTCGATGGCCGAGCGCCATACCCTGGTTACCTGCTCGACATAGACCGGGCTGCGCTGGCGGCCCTCGATCTTGACGGCGGATATTCCGATACGCATCATCTCCGGGATCAGTTCCAGCGTGTTGAGACTGACCGGCTCTTCGATCGCGTAATAAGTTTCCCCGTTGACATCGAAGCGCCCTTTGCACAATGTGGGGTAGCCGGCGTTTTCGCCGTCGCCGTAGCGATCCAGCAACACGCCGTTCAACCGCGACTCCAGCCCTTGCGGGGTTTGCTGCCAGCGCACCGCCTTGGCCGGGGAACACACTCCGGCGGTATTGGGTGATTCGCCGGTGATGTAGGAGGACAGCACGCAACGCCCTTCCACCATCACGCACAGGCCGCCGAAGCCGAACAGTTCGATTTCCACCGGGGTGTGCTGCACCAGCTGCTCCACCTGGGGCAACGACAGCACCCGGGGCAATACCGCCCGCCGGATACCGAAATGCTCATGATAGAAATTGATCGCCTCGTAATTGGTGGCCGAACCCTGCACCGAGAGATGCAAGCGCAGATCAGGATAAGTCCGCGAGGCATAGCGCATCAACCCTGCATCCGCGAGGATGACGGCATCCACTCCCGCTTCTGCCGCATTGTCCACCGCCTCCTGCCAGCGCTGCCAGTTGGCAGCCTGCGGAAAGGTATTCAGTGCCAGAAAGACTTTTTTGCCGCGTGCGTGCGCGTAACGCACCGCCTCACCGGTGGCCGGCAGGTCGAAGTTCAGGCCGGCGAAGGCACGGGCGTTGGTATTGCCGCGAAAGCCGATGTAAACGCAATCCGCACCATTATCCACGGCCGCCTTCAGGGCAAGCAGACTGCCTGCCGGACAAACCAGTTCAAGCGACATGTCTTAATTCCTCGGTCACAAAGGGAGTCCCGGCGCGGCTGCCCTGGCGGGTGCCGCGTTGCCGCAATTTGGTTTCGATGCCGTTCAGCACGTTCCATTTTTCCGCACACCAGGCGGGCGCCAGCAAAACGTCCCGCGATGCGGTCGCCGTTACCCGGTGGTAGACGATGTTTGCCGGGGTGCGCTCGATCAGGTTGGCTGCCATGTCGATGTATCCCTCACGGGATAGCGGAGCATATTCGCCCTTGCGCCATTGATGAGCCAGCAGCGTGTGCTTCACGATGTGCAAAGGATGCAGCTTGAGTCCGTCCACACCGGTTTCCAGCACGATGTCCAGCGTGGCATGGCAATGTTCTTCGGTTTCACCGGGCAGGCCGACGATCAGGTGGGTGCATACGGGAATGCCGCGTTGCCGCGCTGCCAATGCGGTTGTCCGGTATTCGGCAAAGGTATGGCCGCGGTTGACCCGTTCCAGGGTTTTGTCGAAGGCGGACTGGAGCCCCAGTTCCAGCCATACTTCCAGCCCCTGATCGCGAAAATGGTCGAGCAGGTCCAGCACGTCGGATGAAACGCAGTCGGGGCGGGTGCCCACGGAAAGCCCGACCATGTCCGGCTCTTTCAGCGCTTCGAGATAGAGTGCTTCCAGTGCCTCGACTTTGGCATAGGTGTTGGTGTAGGCCTGGAAATAGGCGATGAATTTACGGGCACGGGTTCGCCGTGCAATGGCCCGGCGCGCCTTGGCTATCTGCGCAGCGAGGCCGAGACGGGTATCGGCATCGGGGCTGAAAGAAACGTTGTTGCAGAAGGAGCAGCCCCCCCGCCCTTTGGTGCCGTCCCGGTTGGGGCAGGTGAAGCCGGCATCGAGGGCAATCTTGTGGACTCGCTCGCCGTGACGGCGAAGCAGGTCCTGTCCGAATGTGTTGACTCTTGCCGAAAGTATCATCGCTTGTTCAAGTTCATTTCACGACACCGGTTTTTATCCGATCTCAAAGCAGTGCGTGAAGCAGAAGGATAACTTGGTGGTACCTCTAAAAATTAATCTACGATGCATGTTGCAGGCGTCGAAAGAATATCCCGCCTCAACATCTCCCGCGTAAATAATACTCCCTTCTGGCGATTACTGTCACACACGATCCCGTTTGACAAAAAAATTACCGTTAGAGCGCACATCAAAGGGGAAGGGTTCGATTTGAATGGCTGACCGACAAAACGAAGGGGCTGCCTTCGCAGCCCCTTCGGTTCTTCGTTACCGCACTTGACGACCGGTGCTGTCCCGGATTTTACCCTGGCGACAGTCCTGTAGACAGGTGCATGGCCAGCCATTCAGGCGCCACCGGTTTCGATTACCTTCTGTCGTGCCCGTGGGCACCGAAAAGATCGGACATCACTTGCACGTTATCGTCACAGGCGTGATTCAGGCATGGCAGTTCGAATGCCGACTCGAGCGACTTGAGCAGTGAGAAGTGGTTGTATGGCGTCGTACTTTGCTTGCCAGCTACGCCGTAGTTGGTGTCAACGATCAGCACCACCTGGTTGGTATTTGGCGCCACGCTATAGTCGTTCTCGTCCCAAAGCACGACGATCGCGTTGTGGCCTTCGCTCCAGGCCGGCGAGCTCTTGATCGCAGTCACGAGCTTGCGGATGGCTACATCGCCGCGCTGGATCAGGGCCGGATTCACGCTGGATTGGGAACCATTCGAGACCGGGTCATAGTTGCAGAACGGCCCGGCATTGCCGCGTCCATGCTGATCGTTGCATTGGTTCGGCGCGATGAAGGAGAAGGCCGGTATGTTGCCGGTGCCCAGATCGGCAAACAAACCCTTGGGGCCGTCGAAGCCGACCGTGTGTGCCAGGCTGAGGCCGGGGTCACGCCCTTCCTGGACGCTCTGGAAATAAGCGAACGGGTTGTGCTTGGCGGCGTAAAGACTGACGATCCCGGCCGATGTCAGCGGCGGATTCTGCGCAGGCAGGATTTTGCTGAAATCCGTGTTGTTGGTATAGACCCCATCGCTGTAGTTCACCAGGTCCGCACCTTCGATCGGCAGATCTTCCTGGTAGCTTTTCCAGGTGCGCCGTGCTTCGAATAACTGATCGGCAATCGTTTTGCCGGAAATGTTTGCCACTGCAGGGATAGACTGGATGCCGTCGATGTTGTTCAAGCCGGGCGGTCCCGACTCGTTGCTGGCGTCGACTGCAGGAGTCGCAGCGTCGGTGCCGGTACCCGAGATCGGGCAAATGTCACCAGTAGGCGGATTGTCGGTATTGGTGATTCCCGTGACGAGGTTGTTGGCGCAGGATGCATTATGCCAGTCTGCGTTATGGTCGCTTTGCACACCGAAGTTGGAGCCGCCCACCACTTCGAGGTAGTTGGTCAGGCTGGGGTGCCCGATGGCAAAGTAATTCGTCGCGAGGTTGGCCGAGTGCGCCAGTTCGTTGACGAAGGGTGCGTTGGGGTTATTCATGATCTGGCTATAGCCGTGGTTCTCCATCATGATCACGAAGACGTGATCCAGATGACGGACACCTTCGGGGATATTTCCTTCTTTGGCGAAAACCGGGCCGGCAAGTGCGATGCCCAGCAGACCCAGTGCTGCAATGGTTTTTTTCATGGTGATGATCTCCTGTGTTGGTATGCATTGTGGAATGCTGCTGTCTTGATAACCGAGCTTGGCAATTGAGAAAGTGATCATGGAAGCTCAACAG
>Ga0208079_1000609_pt1 | contig 19413 bp, 16 predicted proteins | sample NGESurdeep092012_5_FD_184474 | JGI IMG/M metagenome (GOLD analysis project Ga0208079, IMG submission 184474) | Arctic peat soil microbial communities from Barrow, Alaska - NGEE Surface sample 210-2 deep-092012 (SPAdes) | ecosystem: Environmental > Terrestrial > Soil > Wetlands > Peat ... | reverse complement strand
CTATTCGCCGGGACGCGGCGGAATCGCAACGTAGTTGCCGGGATTCGCCGTCATTGCCTCGCGAATATCCGGATGCGCTGAGAAGAACGCGCTGAGTTGCGGATGCTTCTTCGCATAGGCGTCGTCATTGATCAGCGCGGGATTCTGGGCGAGCTGGCTCGCGACCTTCGGATGCCCGCTCGCGAAATCGTTCCAGGTTTTGAGCTTCTGCGTGTCGATATTGCGAGTGCCGGCGGCCTTGAAGGTGGTCGTGGTATTTCCGTTGACGACGGTGCCCAGCGTTTTTCCTTCCTGCGCGATCGCCGGAGCAGCGAAAGCGACGGGAAGCGCAACTGCGATCAACAGAGTCGATATTCGGTTCATATTTTCAGCTTAGCGCACCTCGCTTGAAATGCAAAAATTGCGAGCGTGCCGTCAGGCACATAAACACTCGATTGAGTCGCGGCAAACACCGTTATCGTGGCGGTCTCACCACGTCGGATAAAAGCGATTGTTCAATATCGATCGCGCAAGCATCATACGAATATGCAGCGCCGCGCCTGTCACCAGGTATCGACGTTGGGCCGCTTCTTGCCGGTGCGCGGCGCCTTTGGCGGCGTCGATCGCAGACCCGCGGCGATCCATTTGCGCGAGTCGAACGGATCGATGACGTCGTCGATCTCGAAGTGCGACGCGGTGTTCACCGCTTTCCCGTGGCGATACATCCGCTCCACCATTTGGTCGAACAGTTCTTTGCGCTTCCCGGGCTCCTCGATCGCGGCGAGCTCATTGCGATAGCCGAGCTTCACCGCTCCCTCCAGCCCCATTCCGCCAAACTCTCCGGTCGGCCACGCGACCGTGAAAAATGGCGCCTTGAAGCTGCCGCCCGCCATCGCCTGCGCGCCCAGTCCGTAGCCCTTGCGCAGCACGATCGTAAAAAACGGCACGCTGATGTTCGCGCCGGTCACGAACATCCGCGCCGCATGCCGCACCAGCGCCGTCTTCTCGACCTCCGGGCCAACCATGATGCCGGGAGTATCGCACAGGAACACCAGCGGAATGTCGAACGCGTCGCAAAGCTGCATGAACCGCGCGGCCTTGTCGGCGCCGTTGCTGTCAATTGCGCCCGCGAGATAAACCGGGTTGTTGGCGATCAGTCCGACCGGACGTCCTTCGATCCTGATCAACGCCGTCACCATCCCGGGGCCGAACTGCCGGCGTATCTCGAGCACCGATCCGGTATCGGCCAGAGTCTCGATGACCGATCGGACATCGTAGATGCGAAGTCGATTCTCGGGAATGATTGTGCGCAACAAACGCTGGTCGGCGCATTCCCAGTCGCGAACCTCTCCCTGGAAGTACGATAGGTACTTCTTGGCTACTAGTACTGCTTCGGCCTCGTCGGCGACCGGAATGTCTACCACGCCATTAGCCACTTGCACGTCCATCGGTCCTACTTCTTCCGGTCGAAAAATACCCAGTCCGCCGCCTTCGATCATCGCGGGACCGCCCATTCCGATGTTAGATCCCTTGGTGGCGATTACTACATCGCAGCATCCGAGCAATGCTGCATTGCCGGCGAAGCACCTGCCCGAGTTGATACCTACTAGCGGCACCAGACCGCTCAACTTCCCCCAGTAGTTGAACGCCAGGCAGTCGAGTCCTGCCACGCCAAGCCCGTCGGTATCGCCGGGACGCCCGCCGCCGCCCTCGGTGAAGAACACCACCGGCAGGCGCGACTTCTCCGCCATTTCGAACATCCTGTCTTTCTTGCGATGGTTCTGTTGCCCCTGCGTTCCGGCGAGCACGGTGTAATCGTACGACATGAGGATGCACTGCGCTTTGGATTCCTCGAACAGGTCGCCGTTGACGCGTCCGATTCCGGCGACCATTCCGTCGGCCGGCGTGTTCTTGATCAGGTCCTCGATCGTGCGCCGCCGCCGCTGCGCCGCGATCACCAGTGAGCCGTACTCGACGAAGGTGCCCGGGTCGCACAGGTCGTCGATATTCTCGCGAGTGGTGCGCTGCCCGGTCTTGCGCCGGCGCGCGACCGCGTCGGGCCGCGCGGCGTCGAGTCCAAGCGCATGACGCTCGACCACTTCCGCGAGATCGGGACGCACGCGATCCAGGTCCAGGTCCTGCGCCTCGGCGCGATGCGTCGTTTCGACCTCGGCCTCCTCGATAAAAGCGAGTGGATGTCCTTCGAAGATTGCGTCGCCCTTGGCCACCGTGATGCGCCGCACGATCCCGCTCTTGTCGGCCGCGATCACGTGCTCCATTTTCATCGCTTCCATGACGAACAGTTGCTGCCCGCGATGTACCCGGTCGCCTTCGCTGACATCGACGGAAACGATCGTGCCCTGCATCGGAGCCTCGATCGCGACCGTGTTCTCAGGCCCCGTGATGTCGTGCGATTGCGGTGTCACGGCGGTGGTGGAAGCCGCCGACGGTGACGGCAACGAAACGTTACTCCCGGATTTGCCATGATGGAGCACCGCCAGCGGGTCGCTCGCGTCGATCTTGGCTCCTGCGCGCCGCGCACCGGCATGTCCGGCGCCGGCTCTGGGAGCCGGCGCCGGACGATCGAAGAACAACCGCTGATGCCCGGATTCTGCGCTGCCAACCAGCGCCGCGATATTGTCCTCGACGAAGCGCGTGTAAACACGATTCGCGATGAACTCGGGATGCTGCAACAGGCTCTGCAGGAATCCGATATTGGTCGGCACGCCCTCGATTCTGAATTCGCATAGCGCGCGATATGTTTTCGTCACCACGTCGGCGAAGTCCGCCGAGTGCGAGTGCGCAATGAGCTTGGCAAGCAGCGAATCGAAGTTCGGGCTCGTCGTGTATCCCGCATAGGCGAACGAATCGGTCCGCACGCGCGGTCCCGACGGCGCCTCGAACGCGGTGATCGTCCCGCCCGCCGGTTTCGCGCTGCCATCGGCGCGCATCGATTCCATGTTGATTCGCACCTGCATCGCGAACCCGCGCGGTTTGGGAATCTCCGCTTGTTGCATCCCGAGCTCCGCGATTGAGCGGCCGGCGGCCAGTTCAATTTGCAGCTTGACGAGATCGATGCCCGTCACCTCTTCGGTGACGGTGTGCTCGACCTGGAGCCGCGGGTTGGCCTCGATGAACGCAAAGGCCGCCTCGTGGTTCTTCGCGGACGCATCGCCATTGACCAGAAACTCGAACGTGCCGAGGTTGTCGTAACGTACTTCCTTCGCCATCCGCACCGCGGCCGCCGTCAGCCGATCGCGAAGCGCCGGCGCGAGTCCCGGGCTCGGCGCTATCTCCACGATCTTCTGATTGCGGCGCTGGATGCTGCACTCGCGCTCCCAGAGGTGGCTGACGTTGCCCGATCCGTCCCCGATGATCTGCACTTCTATGTGACGCGCGCGCGGCATCAACTGCTCGACGTACACGTCGCCGATCCCGAACGACGCGCGCGCCTCGGACTGACAGCGCTTGTATGCTTCCTCGATTTCCTCGAGGCGCGAGACGGCGCGCATGCCGCGGCCGCCGCCGCCGGCCACCGCTTTGATCATCATCGAAGCGCCCTCGCCCAACGACGAAAAAAAGCGCCGCGCTTCATCGAGGCTCGTCGGCCCCGAGCTGCCGCGCAGGATCGGCACGCCGCATCGCTCGGCCAGCCGCCGCGCCTGCACCTTGTCGCCGAATAGTTCGAGTATCTCGGCTCGCGGTCCCACGAACGTGATGCCCTCGATTGCGCATCGCCGCGCAAAGCCGGCGTTCTCGCTGAGAAAGCCGTAGCCGGGATGGATCGCATCGCAGCCCGCCGCTTTGGCGAGTGCGATAATCTGTTCTCCATCGAGGTACGCGCCCGCGCCCGCGCCGCTTAGACGACGGGCCTCGTCGGCCTTTCGCGTGTGCAGCGACGTGGAATCGTCGTCCGGGAAAACGGTCACGGTGCGGATGCCCATCTCGGCGGCCGCACGGATGATGCGAATCGCGATCTCACCACGGTTGGCGATCAGAAGACTGTTGAATGTCATATTCGTCTCGTTTTCAGTACGCCGAACCCTGGCGTCTGAATTTCTATCTAAAGCATGATGACCCCGCCGCGCGAAAGCGCCGCGCAACCGGTTGATATGTTCATAGCCGTGCTCTTGCCACGAATCGGCGCGCGACCTATGTACTGTGTGTTCGCGAGGGGCACGCAGGCATGAAAATTCACAAATCCGCATTGGCAGCATTGATCGCAGCGCTGTGCTGCGCCGCCGCGACCAGCCTGGCCTTCGCCGCCGGCTCTCCCGCGGCGACTCCGACCCCCAACGCGGCACAAGCTGCCAACGCCGTGGCTCAAGGCCCGGGTGATCTCGGCGCTCTGAGCGCCGCTGGCACGCTTGCGGATTTGCGCTGGCCCAATTTCACTGACTATCGCGACGACGTAAAAAAATTCTACAACTCGGGTGGCAATTCGATTGCCTGGATCCAAAACGGCAAGGCCAGCCCTCAAGCCCTCTCGATGATACTGCTCTTTCAGAATGCTTCTTCGAAGGGCCTCAACCCCGAGGACTATGACGCGTCGCGATGGGACGCGCGACTGGCCAAGCTCCAACCGTCGGCCCCGAAAGCATCCGACACCGACCTTGCACATATCGATCTGGCGCTGACTGTCTCCGCGATGCGCTACATTTCCGCCCTGCATGTTGGAAGGGTGAATCCTCAACACTTAAAGTTCGGCCTGGTCGTCGGACCCACACGGTATGACCTGGCCGAATTGCTGAGAGCGCAGGTGCTTCCGGCGTCGGACATTTCCGCGGTCATCGCGAAAGTCGAACCACCTTATGATGGTTATCGGCGAGTCGAAGAAGCGCTCCTCAGCTACTCGAAGATGGCGAGCGCGGGCGATGCTCCGCTCATACCTGTACCGCAAAAAGGCGTGCACCCCGGAAATTCCTTTGCGTCGATGCCTCAGCTAGTCACGCGATTGCGTCAGCTCGGCGACCTTCCATCCAATGCCGACGTGCCCGCTAACTCGACCGTTTACGACGCTGCCGTCGTCGGCGCCGTGAAACATTTCCAGCGTCGCCATGGCCTCGATATCGACGGCGTGCTGGGCAAGGGCACCGTGACCGAATTGAACGTGCCGCTCAAAACTCGCGTGCAAAACCTCCAACTCACGCTGGAACGATATCGCTGGATACCGCCGGATTTCCCCGAGCCGCCAATCATCGTCAACATTCCCGAATTTCGGCTGCATACGATGCGCCGTCAGCCGGCCAACTACCTGACGATGGGAGTAGTCGTCGGCAAGGCGATGCGTACGCAGACGCCCGTGTTCGCGAATAACATGCGGTACGTAATCTTCCGCCCGTATTGGCTTGTTCCGCCGTCGATCCAGCGCGCGGAGCTCGTTCCAAAGGCGCGTCGCGATCCCGATTATCTGGCAGATCATGGATTCGAAGTAGTAGATGGAAGCGGCAACGTTGTTCCGTCATCTCCGGCGACGGGCAAGGTCATAAGCGGACTTCGTTCCGGCGCACTGAGTATTCGGCAGCTACCCGGACCCAAGAATGCGCTCGGCCTGATAAAGTTCATGTTCCCCAATCAATATAATGTGTACATGCACGGCACGCCGGAGCAGGAACTGTTCGCGCGTTCCCGCCGCGACTTCAGTCACGGATGCATCCGGGTCGAAGATCCGGTCGCTCTGGCGGCGTGGGTGCTGCGCGACAAGCCCGAGTGGACGGTGGACAAAATTCGCGCCACGATGCATGGCGATACCACCCTACAAGTGAATCTCGACAAGCCTATTCCGGTACTAATTCTCTATAGTACCGCCGTAGTTGAGCCGGATGGCGAAGTCCGCTTCTTCGATGACATATATGGCTATGATGCGTTGCTGGCCAGGGCGCTCGCGAATGGCTATCCATATCCGGGCTGATTAGCCACTCCAATAGTCACTCGCAAATATACATTTCAGGCTGCGTCAGCTCGAACGCAAGGGAGTCTCGCGCATGTAGAGGACGGTTTCGGCCAAATCGCGGATGCCGGCGTCCGAGCCCAGGCCTTGCGCCACCAACGCTGCCGCGGCATTGCCGAGCTTCATGCATTCCGACGGCGGCCAACCCAGCCGGATCGCGCAAATGAAGCCGGCGCAATACGCGTCGCCGCATCCTGACGTGTCAACTACCGCGATATCGTGTGCCGCCAGATGCACCTTCTCGCGCGCAGTCATTAGGAGGCTGCCATCGCCGCCCATCGTGAGCACAACTCCGCGCACGCCGAGGTCGAGCAGGTGCTGGGCTGCCTCTTCGGGTGCGTGTGATCCCGTGAGCTTGCAAGCTTGATCGGCGTTGGGCATGAACCAATCAACGAATGGCAGACACGGCTTCAGGATGGCGAGGAGCTTGGGCGAGCCTTCGCTCAGGATGTCCATGCTGGTGGTCGCGCCGCTGTCGCGTGCGCGCCGGAGTATCTGCGCGGCTCCATCGCGCCCGAGTCCGCGCATCGAATCGCTGCCGCCGAGATGCAGATGCGCCGCGCGCTCGATCAACGGCCAGGGTACGTCGTCGATCGAATAGACGGCGTTGGCTCCGATCGCATGAAGCGCAGGCCTGTCTCCGTTCGGTCTAATCGGCAGGATGCTGGCCGAGGTCTGGACGCCGGGCTTGCGAATAACGTGGCTGGTGTCGACGCCGAAGCCGTTCAACGCGCGGATAAGTACGTCTCCCAAGGCATCGTCGCCGACGGCGCCCACCGTCGCAACCGCGAGTCCCAATTTCGCCAGGCCAACTGCCGTGCCCGCCGCAGACCCAGCCGGTGCGAGCCGAATCTCGTCGAGCAACACGCTGCCTTGCCCCTCGGGGATATGAGTCACGTAGCGGCCGAGGATGTCGAGGACGTGCGCGCCGAGCGTCACCACCGGGCCGCTCATTAGTGACTCGGCTCCGCTTCGGGAACAGCTTTGATCCGCGCGATGTGGCGTTCTTGCTTGCGCGCGATTTCGCGATCCTGGCGCGCGATCATCTCGGAGTGAAGCTGCGCGACAATCTTGGCAGGAAGAACGGTCACCGGCTTGCCGGTCGCCAGCGCTCGCATATAGATCGTGGCGGACTTCTCGAGCAACTCTACAAAAGTAAAAGTCTTGTCGAGATCGGTACCGATGCAAAGCGCGCCGTGGTTCTGAATTATGTAGCAATGGCATCGATTAGCGAGCTTGCGCGCGACGTTGTCGTGCAGTTCGCGCGAGCCTGACAGGGCGTAGGGCACGACGTCGATGGTATTGCCTATTGCCAGCGTGACTTCGTCGAACAGCGGCGGGATCGGCTGGTTCAGCACGCTGAGCGCGCTCGCGAACGTCTGATGGGTATGAATGACGGCGCTCACGTCGGCGCGCACTTTGTACGTCGCTACGTGCATGGGAGTTTCGATCGACGGTTTGCGCTCGCCCTCGATTCGAGCGAGGTCGAAGCCCACGACACAGATGTCCTCGACCGTCATCACGTCGTACCGAAGGCGCGTCGGCGTGACGACGACGGCGTCCTCGTCCTCGACGAGCATCGAGACGTTGCCCGCGCTGCCGGACTTCGATCCGAAGTAACCATCGGCGGACAGCCGTTGGGTGATGCGCAGGACTCGCCGCTTGTATTCGTCGTAGTGTCCCATTTCAGAAAAACGCCGCCCCTCCCCGGGGTATCGCTCGAATTTCACGATACCGCACAAGCAACAGTTCTAATCACACTATAAGATGTCTTCGATGCGCGCGCCTCACAGCTTGACCGAGTTAACCACCTGGATTTCCGTAAAGCCGAGCAGACCCCAAGGGCCGTTCTCCACGCCAATCCCGGACCACTTGGCTCCGCCGAACGGAAGATTCGGTGCGATCGCAACATGCTGATTGACCCAGGCCGAACCGCACTCCAGTTGCGACGCCACCTCAGCGCCGCGCGCCGAATCGTTGGACCATACGGAACCGCTCAGCCCGAAGTGGGTCGCGTTCGCACGGCGGATCGCATCATCGACATCCTTGTAGGGAATGACTGGAAGCGCGGGGCCGAATTGTTCTTCATCGACGAGCCGCACGCCATCGGAAATATTTCCGACGATCGTGGGGGCGAAGAAGTAACCTTCCTTGCCCACGCGCGCGCCGCCGGAGACAATCTTCGCGCCGTGCTTCTTGGCGTCCTCGACCAGCTCAGTCACCCGCTCGAATTGGGGCTTGTTGTTGATTGGACCGAGCTGGGTCCCGGCCTCGAGCCCGTCTCCCACCTTGACGCCGCGCGCGATCTCGCCAAGCTTCTCGAGCAACGCGGCGTACATCTTTTCTGGAACGTACACCCGCTTGATCGCGCTGCAGATCTGCCCGGAGTTCTCGAACGCACCCCAGAAAATCTTCGGCGCCACCGCCGCCGGATCCACGTCCGACAAAATGATCGCGGCGTCGTTGCCGCCGAGCTCGAGCGTAACCCGCTTCAGATCCGGCGCGGCTGCCGCAGCAACCTTCTTGCCGGTCTCAACCGAGCCGGTGAATGAAATCTTTCTCGGCGCCGGATGACTGGTCATCCACGCACCGAGCTCGTCACCGCCGGAGACTACGTTGAGAACCCCGGGCGGAACAATGTCGCGCAGGATCTCGCCAAGCATCAGCGTGGTTATCGGCGTGAACGGCGAAGGCTTCAGCACGACGGTGTTGCCGGCGAGCAGCGCCGGCGCGATCTTCCACATCCCCAGCATCAGCGGGTAATTCCATGGCGTGATCGCGGCGACGACGCCGAGCGGTTTGCGCTTTATTTCGATTTTGCCCTGCGGCGTGTCCTGGAGTACCTCGCTGGGCAAATCGAGCATCGCTGTGTATGCGCACCACATCGAGGTGCCCATGATTTCCTGCCCCGCCTTGTCCAGCGGCTTGCCCTGCTCCATGGTCAGAGTCCGCGCCAATCCTTCAGGCGGTTGTTGCAATGCAACCGCGCATTCCTGGAGGACTTTGCGCCGCGCGTTGATGTCGCGGCTCCAGGCGGGAAACGCACGCTGCGCGGCGGACATCGCCTGATCGAGTTCGGCCTTGGTGCAATTGGGAACCTCGGCGAAGACCTTTCCGGTGGCAGGATTGATCACGCCCGTGGATTTCGATCCCTTCACCGACTGGCCGTCGATAGTCATGGTGTATCCGGGCATTGTGAATCTCCTTACCGAGGGAATCTGTGAGGGCAAATGTAATTGATTCAATACAACGCCGGTCGTATCGCGCGCAAACGGCGCTAGAGTGACAGGGTGAATTGCTCGAACGGGCGGGCAAGATGAGGGCGGCCCGATACCGAGCCGCCCCCGATTGTTCTGATGCGATTAGTTTGTCTTTTGGCTCGAGCTTTTGTCGGTGGTCGTGGTAGAGCCACCCGCATTCTTATCGCTCGTAGTCGTGGTCGATGACTCCGAGGTTTTCTCGGAGCCCTGCGCCGGAGCGGCTGCGCCGGGAGCGCCCGGTGCTCCTGGCGGTCCTTGTTCGCCGGCTACGGGGACTGTCGTAGTAGTAGTTTCCTTTTCGCATCCGACGACCGCGGTACCGAGCAGGAATGCGATACCAATCAACGCCGCTGCACTGCCTATCTGTCTCTTCATCGTGATTACTCCTGATTCCTCATTGAAGCCTTACTTCATACTCGTCCGATAGTAATTTTCCGCGCCTACTCTTCGAGAATCACGATATCAGTACTAGTCAGCAAATGTATCTTTGGATCGTGGATCATCGTCACTTGGATAACCAAACGGGGCGTTTCGTCCTGGCTCAGCCAATCTCGCGAACTATACTCTGGATTCGCGATGCGTGAGCCCGAAACACCCGAAACGCGGGCCCGGTGACTCGGCGGCAGTTCGCGTGTGCAGCCGCGCAAAAGCCTGGTGCGAAGTGGCGTCGGATGAAAGGTCCGGAGCGCGGCTCGGGCTACCCAGGATCGCGCGAGAAATCTTAACTTTGCGTCTTAACCGTGAGACTTAATGCACTCGATTACGCGCGCGCCGAAGTCGGTGAGTTTTTTCTCGCCGATCCCGCGGATGTGGCGGATCGCTTCCATGGTTGTGGGCCGGACGCTGGCGAGTTCGCGAAGCGTGGCGTCGTGCAGGATTACGAAGGCGGCGACGCCGCGCTCGGCAGCTATTTCGCGGCGGAGTTTGCGCAGACTCTCGAACAGCGCCTCGTCCACATCGCGCCAGGAGGCTTCTTCGATTCGGGTCCTTGTTGATTTGGGCTTCTTTGCCTGTAGCAGGCTGACTGCGTGTCCGCCGCGCATCACCTCCCATGACATGGCGTTCAGCTTCAGCGCCGGGCGGTCGCCTGGCGTGCGCTCCAGGATGCCGGCATCGATTAGCTGATAGACCAGGTTGGTCAAAGTCTTGCGGGGCAGATCCTTCAGGATGCCATAGGTGGAAAGCTTTTCGTGGCCCCACCGCCGCATCCGTTCGCTGCTCGCGCCGCTCAGCACGTCGACGACGTGCTCGACGCCGAAGCGCTGCTCGACGCGCGCAACGCAGGAGAGCACCTTTTGCGCCAGCACGGTCGAATCGGCGACGCCCTCAACCTCGCCCAGGCAAAAGTCGCATGCGGCACAATTTGCTCCTGAGTAAATTTCGCCAAAGTAGGCCGACAGAGCGGCATGACGGCATCGAACGACCGTGGCGAAGCGGCGCATCTCCTCAAGGAGCAGTCTGCCGCTCTCTGCCACTTCAGGAGGAGCCGCCGCTTCTTCGGCGCTCCGCTTCATCAGGTTCTGCCAGCGAATCACGTCGGCCGCCGAGTAGAACAGCACGCATTCCGCGGGCAAGCCGTCACGGCCGGAGCGCCCGGTCTCCTGCTGGTAGGCCTCGATCGATTTCGGGATCGCCGCGTGGATCACGCATCGGATGTCGCTGCGGTCGATTCCCATGCCGAACGCAACCGTTGCCACCACCACGTCGATTTCCTCGGCGGCGAAGCGGTCCTGCGTGCGACGGCGCTCGTCCTGTTCCATCCCGGCATGATAAGGCGCGGCGCGGACGCCCTCCGATGCGAGGTACGCCGCTATGTGCTCGGTGTCTTTTCGGCTGATGCTATAGACGATCGACGCCTCACCTTTATGCCGCCGGATCGTATCCGCGATTTGCGCGTTCACATCCAGCTTCGGACGCACCCGGTAGAGAAGATTCGGGCGATCGAAGGATCCGACCAGCACCGTTGGGTCTTCGAGCCCGAGTTGCTCGATGATGTCGCGGCGCACGCGCTCGGTCGCGGTTGCGGTGTAGGCGTGAACGCTCGCGCTCGGAAAGCGCGTCTTCAGCTCCGCGAGCCGGCGATATTCGGGCCGGAAATCGTGCCCCCATTGGCTGATGCAGTGTGCTTCGTCGATCGCGAAGCTGGAAACCTCCAGCCGCGCCGCAAGCTCCAGAAAACGCGGCGTGAGTAAACGCTCCGGTGCGACGAAGATAAGACGATGGCGGCCGGCGGCGATCTCGCGCTCGACGCCGCGAATCTCCGACTGGTCCATCCCGCTATGCAGCGCCGCCGCGGGATAGCCGCATTGACGGAGCGCATCGACCTGATCCTTCATCAGCGCGATAAGTGGTGAGACAACGATGTCGGTGCGTCCAGCGACTGCAGGCGGCACCTGATAGCATAGCGACTTCCCACCCCCGGTCGGCATCACGACTAAGGAGTCGCGCCGCTCGAGTCCGGCCTGAATAGCCTCCGCTTGCAGCGGCCGCAAACTCTCAAAGCCCCAAAACCGCCGCAAAACGACAAGGATTTCCTCAGAAGCCCACCCGTTTGCGTCGCCCGTCACGCCCGCTGCCGCCGCCGAATCGACGGTCTTCATCGTTTTGTCGCAATCATGTCAGGCTGTTTAGAACTCATTAGTATCAACATCACCGTCGTCCGAGAAACCAGCCTGTGATGAGCTTCGCGGGAAACATTTCCTTCGAGCATCCCCAGCCGCGGAACTTCCCGCTCTTGCTGGATCCGTCCACCGGAGAGCCGGTTCATCATCCTTTCTAGATCTTCGGACCCATCGACAACGGGCGCGCGTCCAATGCGGCGCGCGCCCGTTAATTTTGTGTCACCTGCACCTGGAGCGTTGAGGCTCTCGGCGCGGGCCCGCCTGCCTAAGATCGCGCGACGCCTAACCCAGTATCGAGCGCGCGATAATCAGGCGCTGGGTTTTGCCGGCACCCGCGTAGATGTCGCGTGCGTCGGCAGGATTGTTCAGCGCGGTTCTTTCTCGCTGCGGTACTTGAGGGTGATCTCCGCGACCCCGGCCGCGACGTTCAGTCCGCTCTGCCCTTCGACGGATACCGGCTGAAGCGCGATCGACTGATCGAAGCCTCCGACCAGGACGTTTGCGCCCGCACCTGCACCGAGCGTGACGCTCGCGGTCACACCGCCATAGTGCCCCTCCAACGCCCCAGGCTTGAGATCCTTGGTCGTCGCGGCGACCGCCCACAAGATCACCGACGATTTGAGATAGCCGATATCTGCGCCGAACTTCGAGACGCTTCCGCCGTAGTATTCGACTCTTCCGCCATTGGACGAGTATGAGCATTTGAGTTCGCGCGAAGATCCGAACACAAATCCCCATCCCGACGCTTCGTGACAAGTCAGATAGCCCGTCTTGACGGTGTACTTGCTATCCTCGGCGTGCGCCGTCAATGACCAACAGCTCAACAACAGCATACTGGCAGCAGCAACCGCGATGCGAAGTCCTGGTTTCATCTCTTCCTCCTGAAGCGAAAGCCGTAGTTGTTCAATAATCGACGTCAGCCAAAAACAACAACCCGGGATTTCCGTTTTGCCTCTCCGATGTCAACTCTCCTTGTAAACCGAACGGTCTCCCTCGGCAAGCCGCAACCCGGCTTCGGTCCACAGAGACCAGCCCCGGCCGTCCGGAACGCCGACTCGATGCCTTGCCTCCCGCCGCTTCGCGATCGATGCTTCCACCTTCGGCGGGAGCGGATGCAATCTCAGCGCGGCGCGAAATGATCAAAACTCTTCTGATCGATAATTACGATTCCTTCACGTTCAACCTGTTTCAGCTCATAGCGCAGGTAAACGGACAGGAACCCATCGTCATAAAAAACGATCAGCTTGCCTGGGATGATCTGAAAAATTACCGCTTCGACAATATTGTTATTTCGCCGGGGCCCGGACGCCCTCAAAACCACCGCGACTTTGGCGTCTCCCGCGACGCGATCCTGTTCGCCCCGGCGCCGATCCTCGGCGTCTGCCTGGGTCATCAGGGAATCGGCGATGCGTTTGGCGCCGCCGTCGCACTTGCGCCGGAGCCGATGCACGGCCGGGTCGCCCAAGTCTATCACCGTGGCGATCCTCTGTTCGCGGGCGTGCCTTCCCCCTTTTCTGCCGTTCGCTATCATTCGCTATGCGTCGTGCCTCCCATCCCGGCCCCTCTGGCGGCAATTGCCTGGACCGACGACGGCGTGGTCATGGGCCTCCGCCACGGGGATCGGCCGATCTGGGGCATTCAATTTCATCCCGAATCGATCTGCAGCGACTATGGCCATCGGATATTGGCGAATTTTCGCGATCTGTCCCATTCCTTCAAACAGACTCGCAAACGCCGTCCGCAGCCGCCTTCTCCGCCCGCAAAGTCCGCCCTCCGGCCGGCAGCCGCGCCGACCGCGGATCGCCATCCGAAGTTTCAGCTTCGCTCGCGACGTCTCGATATCTGTCCCGACGCGCAAGCCGTGTTTGCCGCATCTTATGGCCGTTCGCCAAGCGCATTCTGGCTGGACAGCAGCCTGATCGTTCCCGGCCTGTCGCGCTTCTCCTTCATGGGCGATAGTTCGGGTCCTTACAGTTTCAAAGTCCTGTACGATACTCACAGTGGTACAGTCACCGTCGCCGATTCATCAGGCATCCGCCGGATCGAGAATAGTGTGTTTGAGTACCTGCGGGAATTTATTGAGCAGGTGCGCATTGCTCCTGCCGATTTGCCCTTTGATTTTACCTGCGGTTTTGTAGGCTACCTTGGCTATGAACTGAAGCGTGAATGCGGCGCCGGCTTCGCCTGCAAGTCGGCCACTCCGGATGCTTACTTCCTATTTGCCGACCGGCTGATCGCAATCGATCACCTGGCCGCCGTCACCTATCTGGTCTGCATCGCGCCCGTCGGAGACGGCGCCGATGAAAGCGAGTGCTGGTTCGATTCGATCGAGGCGCATCTGCGCCGCCTCCCTGCCCGGCCTGCCGCGCCGGCCCCCGCCCGCCCCGAGGTCCCGATCCCGCTGCGCTATCAGCATTCGCCGCCGGAGTACCTGAAACTGATCGAACGATGCCTGCATGAGTTGCGGCGCGGCGAATCCTACGAAATCTGCCTGACCAATAAAATATTCGCGGACGCGCGAATCGAGCCGCTAGCCACTTACAACGTTCTGCGCGCGATCAACCCCGCGCCGTACGCGGCCTTTCTCAGTTTTCCGGGGCTGTCGATCCTGAGCGCGTCGCCCGAGCGCTTTGTCAAGATCGATCGCGCCGGCAATGTTGAATCGCGGCCGATAAAGGGCACCGCGCCGCGCGGGCGGACCCCTGCCGACGACGATCGCATCCGCCGCGCCCTGCAATCCAGCGAAAAGGAGCGCGCCGAGAACCTCATGATCGTGGACTTGATTCGCAACGATCTCGGCCGCGTCTGCAAGATCGGCACGGTCGAGGTGCCCCGCCTGATGGAAGTCGAGAGCTACGCCACGGTCCATCAGTTGGTGAGCACGGTGCGCGGATGCCTGCGGCCAGGAGTGACCGCGATCGACTGTTTGATGGCCGCGTTTCCGGGTGGTTCCATGACCGGCGCGCCGAAACTTCGGACCATGGAGATCATCGATCGCCTTGAGAACCAGGCGCGGGGAATTTATTCTGGCGCTCTGGGCTTCCTTTCGATTTCCGGCGCGGCGGATTTTTCAATTGTTATACGCACCATCGTTGTCGCCGACGGCGCGATTTCGATCGGCGTCGGGGGCGCCATCGTGGTCGGCTCGCAGCCCGCGCGCGAGCTCGAGGAGGCGATGCTCAAGGCCGAGGCCCCCCTGCGCGCAATCGCGATGTCCTCCGACTGAAAGGGCGATGCGCGTGTCATTCTGTCATCACGTTCTTAATCCGTCATCCCGACCGGAGCCGCTCCCTTCTTTGTGTCATCTCCTTGTGTCATCCCGAGCGAAGCCGAGGGACCCCGGATCCTTCCCTCCGCTCAGCGATGACACAAAAGACGGGCGCGCGGGTTCTTTCTTGATTAACCCCTTCTAACAGGGACGAAGTCCCGCATCTTCTCTTTTTTCCTTTCACTGGGTGCAGGGGTCACCCCTGCCCAGGGAGGTGCGGAACCCACGGTGGGTTCCGCATACAATAAGGACATGGCCGCTGAGGCGGAATTCAGCCTGATTGAAACCATCCTCTGGACGAAGTCGTCCGGCTATGTGCTCCTGCCATACCATCTGCGGCGTATAGCGGCGTCGGCGGAATGCTTGGGCTTTCGATGCGACCCGGACGAGATCGCCCGCACCCTGCAAGGATGCGCGGATAACCTGTCCGCCGAGAAGTTCTGGAAAGTTCGATTGATGCTGGCGCCGGACGGTGCGCTATCCGTATCCGCCACCCCAATCGAACCGCCCGGTTATAAGGAACCCATCCCACGCGCGGTGATTTCCACCATCGCGGTTTCGAGCGCGGACGCGATGCTCCGCCATAAGACGACCCGGCGCGCCTTGTACGACGCTGAGTTTAAGACCTGGTCGGCGCGCACCGGATGCTTCGACGTCATCTTCGTCAACGAACGCGCCGAAGTCACCGAAGGCGCGCGCACCAACCTGTTTATCCAGCGCGGCGCGGCTATCCTTACGCCGCCGCTCGAAGGCGGGCTACTGGACGGCACGCTGCGAAAATGGATGCTCGATAGTCAGGCGATGCGCACGAGTGAATGCGTGTTGACGGTGGCGGACCTTGCGTCGGCCGATCGTATTTTTCTCGGCAATTCCGTCCGCGGCCTCGTCGAAGTCCGCTCGACGTCGCGCGCAGCGGCCGAGAGCGCTCGCGGTGGCGGCAGTGGCCCGCGCGACAACGGAGCGCGGCGTTAACACTGGGTGCAGGGGTCACCCCTGCCTGTCGAGCGTCGGATCCCGGACCAGGATTCCTTCCGCATAGCCCCGGTCGACGCAGTGTGGGCCGAGCGCAGGTGCGGACCGCGACCGGGCAGCGGGACTACGTCGACGCGATTGCCACGCCGATCCTCTCGGCGCCGAGGAACCAGCCGCTCCGGGCGTTGTAGTAGATGCGTAGCTCTCGGCCGCCGCGCGCGACGTCGAGCTGATAGACGAACGCGCGCTTCCACCCGCTCCCTTCCGGCCTGATGATCGGCTCAGGATCCACCTGCGTCCATGCGAAGCCGTCCGTCGACGCCAGCAGCAGGATCGCCGAGCGGCTTGCGCCCGCCGCGTCCCGGTAGATCCCGTTCTCGAGGCCGACGAAGCCATCGCCGTCGCGGAAGACCTTGATCGCGCCCGCACCGAGGTTGCGATACGGATCGTCGCGCGAGGGCGAGAGGATCGGCTGCGCGCGCTTGCGAAACGGCCCCTCCGGCGCGTCCCCCTCGGCCACGCCCACGTAACGCGGCTCGATGAACAGGCAATCCCTAAGGAAGACCGCGGCGGCGCTGTAGTAGAGGAGGAAGCCCGATCGCCCCTCGACGAGGCACGGGTTGCCGATCGCCGCCGGGAACCGGCCCTCCCACGCCATGGAGGGCTCGAGAACGATGCGGGCCGCACTCCAGGAGACGAGGTCGCTTCGCCGCACGGGAGAGGCCGCAGAAAGAGGCGTTCGGAGGAATGTCGGACGTCCGACATTCGGCGGGATCTCAGAGCAGAGTGATAAATTCGCCGACCGAGAGGTCGGCTTGCTTGAGGATGCCGTTCAAGGTTCCGCGCTTCAGGTCTCGGCGATGGAATGGAACGACCACAAGGCCCGGCCTGGTTGGATGGCGAAAGAAACGATGCGAGCCGGTCGAGTGGTCTAAATAAAAACCCGCCCGCAGCAGCGCCCGAATAACATCAGTGGGCGTGCAAGCGGGCAGGCGGGGCATGAGTTCCTAGATGGTTATTTCGACGCGCTCCACATTGGCCGTGCCGGATTCAATCGGGATCTCTTCACCATGCTTCACCAGACTCTCGATGTAACCCCGGATGGCGTCTTTGACCATCGCACGGGCTTCCTCGATGGTGTCGCCCTCGGTAACGAGCCCCGGAAGCGCAGGAACGGAGACGACATAGCCACCTTCGACGGCGGGCTCAAAAACGGCCGTATAGTGATATTGCGGCACGCGGGCACCTCCTTTCGTTGTTCTCGTAGCCAAGCTCATGGCCTCTTGATTGTAAGGCATTGACGCTCCTCGTCAAGGTGCTATCGAGAAGCGCCGGGCGTGACACTCTCCGCCCGCGCCAGCACCGTCCGATCGGGTGGCCTCTGTCATTCGATCGCGCCGCCGCTCGAATGCGGGCTGCTGGACGGCACGCTGCGGAAATGGATGCTCGATAGTCAGGCGATGCCCACGAGTGAATGCGTGTTGACGGTGGCGGACCTTGCGTCGGCCGATCGTATTTTTCTCGCCAATTCCGTCCGCGCCCTCCTCGAAGTCCGCTTATAACGCCCCGCGCCGCGACCAACCGCACACCCCGCATCCGACTCAGACTACTCCGTCCCGCTTGCGGCGTTCGAGCTCGTCGGCGCCAATTCCGATCGACGCGAGCACTTCAGCGTTATGCTCGCCAAGCTCGGGCGGCCTTCAATCGTCCTTTCACTTTCCGATAATCAGCGAGCCCAAATGGTCATTCGTCTTCAATCATCCAACGATGTGTCCCTGCAGCATGGCTGAATTTCCAATACTTTGAATGAAACCCTTTCATTGCCGCCACGAACTGACCCAAGATCAGAACTACGTCGCTGTTTTGAGGCAGATCCGCTTCGTCTAACATATCAAGGTAGGTCCGGCTAGACTCTCCCTCTAAGACACCAATCACGTCCTTTAGAAGCCGGTTTACGACCTCAACTTTGCGCTTACTCAAGACGCCATCCGGCTTCTTCTTGGTCAAGTCCTGAAATTCACGGAACATTGCTTCTAGCAGCGGCATCAGGGTATCGTATCTGTCACCTTTTTCACTCGTGGATTGGCGTTTCATCTCAGTTGCCTTCGATAGTTGCTAGCTGAGTTTCTTCGGAGGTGCCGTCTGAATCTGCTCGCCTTTGTCATCTATTTTCCATACCCATTCGTCAAATGACTCAAGCCGGATATTATCGGCACGTAGTTTCTCCGCGCATCCCTTGTACTGTAAAACGACAAACGCTACATCGCTATTGGTCGGCAGCTCGTCCTGCGGAAACTCCGTGAAATCCTGAAATGGCAGATAGTCTTTGCCGAAGAGCTCATTACATTGCTTCAAGGTCGAGTTTACTAATCCGATTTTGAATGCATTTACAGCATCATTCGGCGCCTTTCGAGCAAGCGCAGAAATCTCTTGGTAGATGCTCCCAAGTTGAGCGTCGAGCTTCTCGAAAAGGTGAATTGAGGCACGTTTCATTGCTTTTAACCCTACGAAGGGCATGCTCTTCGAAATTCGATGTACTTCTTCTTGAGAACCTCTATCGGCGCGCGTTGCTTGCTATCGAACACTTCTACCATCAGCTCCAGATCAGAATCGACAAGCGCCACTATCGCGCGACGCTGCCCCGACCAGAGTTCTATTGTGTTCCTAAACATCGCCTTTGGGAGTGGATTGCGCGTCACCAGCACGCCACACGCGCCGAACTCGGCTGTTAAATACCGATTGAGCTGGTTTATGTTTTCGCGATCAATAGAATCGACGTTCTTCAACTCCATCACGAGTTGCCGACTATGATAGTCGTCAAGGATTTCTTCCAAGAAATCGACGGACCTATTGTTGTAGAAAACCAAGTCCCGAATGGTAGAGCCGCCGATGGAACGCGTCTGCGTGTCGGCGAAGTCAAGATGAGGATAGAGTATCGACGGAAGAAGCTGCGCAATCGCGTCCTCGTACTGCTTATCAGCGCCATCCAGCTTTCCTGTCGGCAGAGCCTTTATTTGCTTGAGCTTTCGTCGCGCTGACAGAACAGGTATTTGCTTGAACAGAGGATCGTTCCGACAGTCGCTAGCTGTGCGCTCTTTCGCTTTAACATAGTCGGCTACGATCCCATAGTTGTTCCTATTATAAGTCAATACCAAAATGCGATCGGTTGAACCCTGCTGACTCAATACGTTGTCCTTGGGACAGTAGGCTTCAAAATAATCCTCGAAGTTGATTCACGGAACGAAACGTAACCACCGCTTGGGTACTAGTGGCCTGTAACAGATGAAGTGGTATCAGCGCTGATGCGATGGTTGGGGTCGCGATAGGTCCACTTGATGGGCTTGGGAGCGCGGTTGTAGTGAC